>Ga0123353_10000951_pt1 | contig 35387 bp, 28 predicted proteins | sample TergutLab28metaG_3_FD_92763 | JGI IMG/M metagenome (GOLD analysis project Ga0123353, IMG submission 92763) | Labiotermes labralis P3 segment gut microbial communities from Petit-Saut dam, French Guiana - Lab288 P3 | ecosystem: Host-associated > Arthropoda: Insects > Digestive system > Gut ... | reverse complement strand
TGTCTTCTGCTTCTTTCATCATCTTTTGAAGTCCGCTTATCGCATCCATCGTCTTCACCTCAAGGCTATTTTAACACATTCACCCCGAGCTTTGCATAATTATTTCAAATTAGATTGACGTGGGTTGGTGTTAGTCTGAAACAAGTTTCAGACTAATTGATTAGAAAAACAATCGTCTTATCATCCTTGCCGCGCGATAAGATGGTTTCATTAAGTTTTGTGCCGATGCGCGGCGGCGGAACGGACGATTTATATGAAAATATTTATTGACGGGGCAGAGGGTACAACGGGTCTTCAGCTTAACGATCGCTTATCTTGCTTGAAAAACGTAAACATTCTCAATATCGATAATGATTTGCGTAAGGATACAGAAGAACGTGCGCGGTTTCTAAACGATGCGGATGTCGTGTTTTTGTGCCTGCCTGACGATGCCGCGCGGGAAGCAGTCGCGTTGATAGAAAACCCGCACACCATAATCATCGACGCATCTACTGCGCACAGAACACATCCGGATTGGGCTTATGGGCTACCTGAGTTATCAGACAGACATCGAGACGCTATTCTAAACTCTAAGAGAATCTGCGTGCCCGGATGCCACGCATCGGGCTTTAACGCTATCGTGTATCCGCTGGTAAAAGGTGGTTTTATCAATTCTGAGAGCATTTTGACCTGCACCTCTCTCACCGGTCATACCGGTGGCGGAAAAAGATTGATTTCTTCTTATGGAAACCCCATTATTGCCAAAAAGGCGGCGCGCCCATACGCGCTGACCTTACAGCATAAGCATTTACCGGAGATGCAGCATATCTGCGGGTTGCAGAATCCGCCTATTTTCCTCCCAATAGTCACATCCGTGCAGCAAGGAATGTTGGTTAGTATCCCGCTTTCGCTCAACGCGGCGGCAATTTGGGGATATCTGATCAATTATTATGCAAAAGCCGAAAATATATCGGTCGTCCCGTTCGGCGGCAAAGGTCTTTTAGATGACGGGTTTTTGGATATTGAAACCCTGAACGGTACAGATAAGATGGAGATATTCGTATTTGGACATGAGAAACAAACGCTGGCCACGGCGAGGCTTGACAACCTTGGCAAAGGCGCAGCGGGCGCGGCGGTACAAATTTTGAAAATGTTGTTAGAGGTGAAAAAATGACTATAATACCCAATGGGGTCACAGCGCCCAAAGGCTTTCGGGCGTCAGGCATACATTGTGGCATACGCAAGAACAAGAGCAAGAAAGATCTAGCGCTTATCATAGCTGATTGTGAGTGTTCGGCGGCGGCGGTATACACAACAAACCGCGTAAAAGCTGCGCCTATATTTATTACGCGCCATCACCTGGAAAGCGGCACGGCGCGCGCAATACTGGCGAACAGCGGCAACGCCAACGCCTGCGCCCCGAACGGCGAGGAAAACGCCCTGCGTATGTGCCATGCGTTGGCTGAACACAGCGACATCAACGTAAAAGATATAATTGTCAACTCAACCGGCGTTATCGGTCAGCCCTTGCCTATAGATTGCATAGAGACGGCTATGCCTGACCTTGTCAGTGAATTATCATTTATGGGAAGTGATGACGCGGCAAACGCGATAATGACTACCGATACATTAAAAAAAGAGGTTGCCGTCAGTTTTGAGCTGGACGGCAAAGAGGTTAGAATAGGCGCAATTGCCAAAGGCAGCGGCATGATACACCCCAACATGGCGACTATGCTAGCGTTTGTGACTACAGACTGCGACATCACCCCCACTATGCTGCAGAGGGCGTTATCTTGCTCTGTTAAGGCCAGCTATAACCGCATAAGCATAGACGGCGACACCTCAACAAACGACATGACCGCGATACTCGCATCGGGTTTAGCGGGTAATATCAGGATTATTACTGAGAATGAGAATTTCGTTATATTTCAAAGGGCTTTAGATTTTATTAACCTACAGCTTGCCAAGCTGATCGCCAAGGACGGCGAGGGCGCGACGCGCTTAGTGTGCTGTAAGGTAATCGGAGCAACAGATGAGGCATCGGCCGAGAAGTTGTCAATGAGTGTTACATCTTCCAGTTTGACAAAAGCGGCGATGTTCGGTACAGACGCTAACTGGGGAAGAGTCTTGTGCGCCATGGGCTATTCGGGTGTGGAGTTTAACCCCGAGCTGGTTGATGTCTCATTTGAATCGGCGGCGGGAAACATTCTCGTATGTCAAAACGGGCAGGGTTTACCTTTTGATGAAAAGACTGCGAAAGAGATTCTTTCACAGGACGAGGTAACCATTCTGTGCGATATGAAGTCGGGTACGGCAACAGTCGAAACTTACGGCTGTGACCTGACATATGACTATGTAAAGATAAATGGAGATTACAGAACATGAGCGAATTATCAAGGGCGGAGATACTCTCCGAAGCATTGCCCTATATACGCAAGTTCCACAAAAAGACCGTCGTCGTCAAATACGGCGGCGCTGCCATGGCAAGCGAAGAGCTCAAGCGCGCGGTCATATCCGATATCGTGCTGCTCTCGCTCGCGTCTATACGCGTAGTGGTCATACATGGCGGCGGCCCTGAAATCAACGCGCTCTTAAGCCAGATTGGCAAAGAGCCTAAATACATCCACGGTCTGCGTTACACCGACAGCGAAACGATGGACGTTGTCCAGATGGTGCTCGCGGGTAAGATTGGCAAAGACTTGGCAAGCCTTGTCCACGAGATGGGCGGGCAGGCGATAAGCCTGTGCGGCGTTGACGGCGATATGTTTTTCGCTGAAAAGCTTGAGGGTGAAACTGATTACGGACTGGTTGGGGAACTAAAAAAAGTTGACCCGACGTCGGTCAACATGGCGCTGGATAACGATTATATCCCCATAATCTCTACGATTGCCCGCGGCGAGGACAGTATGCTGAACATAAATGCCGATACTGCGGCGGGCGCGCTCGCGGCGGCAATGGGAGCGGAAAAGCTGATATTATTGACTGATGTCAGGGGCATAATGAACGACTCTAAAGACGAAACCACACTTATATCGCGCCTTACTCTTTCGGAGATACCCGCGCTTACCAAGAACGGCGTTATAACAAAAGGCATGATACCGAAAGTGGAATGCTGCGTCGAGGCCGTGCGACGAGGCGTCAACTCCGCGACCATATTAGACGGGCGTATGCCACACTCCATCTTGGTTGAAATGCTGACGGACAGTGGCGTAGGCACAATGATAGGTAGATAGAGAGGTAATTTTTATGTTAATGCAGACATATAACCGGTTTGATGTTACTTTCGTTCATGGTAAGGGCTGCAAATTAATAGATGTTAACGGTAAAGAGTACATCGACTTCGCCAGCGGCATAGGTGTCAACTCGGTCGGTTACACCCACCCTGAATGGGTCAAGGCAGTCTCCGAGCAGATCGGCACGCTTGCGCATGTATCAAACCTGTACAACACACAGCCTGCAAGCGAGTTAGCGGCGCGAGTGGTCAAGCTTGCGGGTATGACGAATGTATTCTTCTGCAATTCGGGCGCCGAAGCCAACGAGGGTATGATAAAGCTGGCACGTAAGTATTCGCGCGACAAGTATGGGGCGGGGCGCGCAACGATAGCTACGCTGTGGCAAAGCTTTCACGGCAGGACGGTGACTACCCTTTCCGCAACAGGTCAGAACAGTTTCCATAAGCACTTTTACCCGTTTACAGAAGGGTTTGTTCATGTTTCTGCGAATGATCATGATGCGCTTAAAGATTTAGGAGACGAAATATGCGCCGTAATGCTGGAGGTTGTTCAAGGTGAGGGCGGTGTTTTCCCTCTTGACGCCGACTATTTGCGATCCGTGTCAGAATTGTGCCGCGAGCGCGATTGGCTGTTACTTATCGACGAGGTGCAGACAGGCATCGGACGCTGCGGGTCATGGTTTGCTTATCAGCAAGCAGGGATTATACCTGATGCCATATCGTTTGCTAAAGGTATAGCCGGCGGACTGCCGTTAGGCGGGTTCATGGCAGGCGAGAAATGCAAAAATGTCCTGCAGCCGGGTGACCATGGCACTACATTTGGCGGAAACCCCATATGCGCGGCAGCGGCGATGGCCACGCTGAATATTCTATCAGAAGCTTTACCTGAAGTTAAGCAAAAGGGCGAGTATATTATGGCACAGCTCAAGGGACTGTCAAAAGTACGCAGTGTGCGCGGCTTAGGTCTGATGATAGGTATCGAGATAAACGACGGAGACCCGCGTGAGGTCGTGTGCGAATTATTAGAAGCTGGGCTTGTCGCTTTAACGGCAGGAACGAACGTGGTGCGGTTATTGCCGCCGCTGGTTATAACTCGGCACGAGATAGACAAAGGGTTGGAAATCATCAAGGAGGTTTTACAATGAAGCATTTATTAAAAATGGCGGACTTGTCCGGCGAGGATATTATAAAGATACTGGATCTCGCCGACCAGATGAAATATAATAAAACACACGGGATAGAGCACAGGCTGCTAGAGGGAAAGAGCTTGGCAATGATTTTCACTAAATCTTCCACCCGCACACGAGTATCGTTTGAGGTAGGCATCGGGCAACTGGGAGGGCGCGGTCTGTTCCTCTCCGGCAACGATATACAGCTTGGGCGCGGTGAGTCGATCGAGGATACGGCACAGGTACTATCACGCTATGTAGACGGTATAATGATACGGACGTTTAAGCAAAGCGACGTCGAGGAGTTGGCAAAGTATGCGGCGGTTCCTGTAATAAACGGGCTTACAGACTATGCCCATCCGTGTCAGGTTCTCGCCGATCTGATGACCATACGTGAATACCTCTCCACGCTCGCGGGATTGACGGTCGCGTTTTTAGGCGACGGCAGCAATGTATGTAATTCACTGATCGTGGGCGCGCTGAAGTGTGAGATGAACATGCGGGTCGCCACACCAAAAGGCTATGAGCCGCACAAAGATGTGCTTGCATTCGCGGGCGATAATATCATGCTCGCAAACGATCCCCGCGAAGTGGTAACCGGTGCGGATGTAGTAATCACAGACGTTTGGACGAGTATGGGGCAGGAGGGTGAAGCCGCCGAACGCTTGAAGGTTATGCGCCCATTCCAGCTTAACGCCGAATTGATGAGCCTTGCAAATCCCAGCGCCATTGTGCAGCACTGTCTGCCGGCGCACAAAGGCGAGGAGATAACGCTTGATGTGTTTAATTCACATGCAAACGAGATTTATGATGAGGCGGAGAACCGTTTGCACGTGCAGAAAGCTATCATGGCGCTTTTGATGGGCAACGCAGACGAATAAGGGCAGCAAATCTTAAACGAACTGTATATGCGCCGTATCGTTATTTTCCTCGATTGCGGGGTAAACGAGCGCGGCGCATAATTTTTTGAGTTAGTTTGTAAGGAAGTTCACGTTCGTGCGTCTTATTTATGCGAGAAGGTGAGAAAGTGACTGAGTTTGAACGTATTTATAAAGAATACTTTCGCAATGTTTTCCTTTATGTGAAAGCCTTATCGAATAATGAACAAATTGCCGAAGATATAACATCCGAAACATTTTTCAAAGCCATGAATGCCATTGACAGTTTTAACGGCTCTTGTGATATTCGCATATGGCTGTGTCAAATCGCAAAGAACAGCTATATATCATATTTGCGGAAGAATAAAAAGACAATGCATTATGAGTTAAACGAGGATTTACCAGATCGCACTGATGTAGAACAGTCTGTTATCAACTCGGAAATGTCATTTGCTGTTCATAAGATACTGCATCAATTACCCGAACCGTATAAAGAGGTTTTTACATTAAGAGTATTCGGAGAGCTGAGTTTTAAGGAAATTGCAAGCTTGTTTAGTAAGACCGATAATTGGGCTTGCCACGCTTGGTACTAGCTTATTATGTCTATCTTGCGTTTGTGTTAGCCACGGTCTGTGGGTTAGCTATAATAATATCGCGAAAAAACAAGAGAATCAAGAGAGTGTTGATAAATATCACGTTTATCCCGGCTGCATATATTATCGCTTACTTCTGTATAAAAGGGTTCTTCTCCACATCATTTTCTGCCGACCGTGATTTCTTCCTTATTATTCTTGTTGCCATGCCGATCTATGGTTTTCTGTGGTTCTTTTTTAGCAAGCATAAGTCTTTAGCGGTAAATCAGTAATAATTCTCAATTAACCCGCTTTAACCGGAACTAAATCATGCTTTTCGGCATAGTTTAGTGATATGGATAAAGGGGGTATTGTCATGTCAAGTAACCTGTCTCAGCTAGATCAAGGCGAGCGCGCGGTTGTTATGAATATAGACGGTAGTATGCGCCAAAGGCTTCAAAGCCTTGGCCTGATAAACGGCACCAACGTCACATGTATGCTGAAAAGCCCGCTCGGCGACCCTATCGCCTATCTGATTCGGGGCGCGATCATCGCCCTGCGTTCGGAGGATTCGTCATGCGTGGCAGTTCAAATAAGACCATAGCGCTTGCAGGGAACCCCAATGTCGGTAAAAGTACGGTGTTCAATGCACTGACCGGACTTAATCAGCATACGGGCAATTGGCCGGGGAAGACTGTTGCTGTTGCGCAGGGCTATTGTATATATAATCAAAGCAAATATATCCTTGTTGATTTGCCCGGCTGTTATTCGCTTGCGGCTCACTCGGCCGAGGAGGAGATTGCGCGCGATTTTATTCGCTCAGGTCAGGCAGACGCAGTGATTGTCGTATGCGACGCCACCTGTTTAGAGCGTAATCTTTATCTCGTATTGCAGACAATGGAGATCAACCCGAATGTTATAGTATGTGTTAATTTACTTGACGAGGCCAAAAAGAAAAAGATCAAGCCGGACTTGGCTGCTATATCTGAAAAACTGGGCGCACCTGTCATCGGAACGGTTGCACGCGGCAAAAAAGGGCTCGACGCGCTGATGCGTGCCGCAGTCCAGGTAATCGAGAACCCAAAGGCTCAAAGCCCGTTCGTTATACCGAAGTATGACGACGACGCAACGGCTTTAGTTCGCACCGCCGAGGAGATTTGCCGTAATACCGTCGTATTTGGGAATAAGGATTACATAAAAAATGGTGTGAAAATCGACAGCTTTCTAACAGGGAAGTGGACGGCATTCCCCATAATGTTCTTGGTTCTTCTCGCGGTATTTTGGCTGACGATAACGGGCGCGAACTATCCGTCAGAACTGATAAGCTCACTTTTATTTTGGATAGAGGGGAAACTCCTGTCTCTCTTTATGTGGCTGGGCGCACCGAAGTTTCTCACAGATATGCTGGTGCTCGGCGTGTATAGGGTATTGGCGTGGGTGGTTGCCGTTATGCTGCCACCCATGGGTAGTTTCATAAAATACCACTACCATGGCAACCCTCTATCTGCTGTTATTATACAGCTTGTCTATTTCTCTGTCAATGGTTTGGCGAATACATAGGAAGGGTAGGTTGTTCTAACTATCTTTTGTAATTGCTTTTATGAAATTCATAAATAGTTGTGCAACCTCCGCTTTTGTTGCCGTGCCTTTCGGGTCAAAGACATTACCGCCTTTTCCGACAATTAACCCCGCTTGTTGCATATAATAGATACCCTCTCTTGCCCAATCGTCGAGTTCATCATCATCATTAAAAAGGTTCTTTTCATTTATCAATGGCATGTCAATTTTTTTGTATTCTATATAATTCTGCAATAATACCGCCATTTCCTGACGTGTAATACTTGTGTCAGGTGAGAATGTAATTCCAGACGTACCGCTCACAAGTCCTTTGGAATATGCCCATGCAACTGCGTTAGAATACCAAGCATTATCAGATACGTCATTAAACGGATTATTTGCAAAAGCAGAAATATCCGCACCATCATAGTTAGCTAGCAATAGCACGAACATAGCACGTGACATATTGATTAACGGCTCAAACCTATTCTGTCCCACGCCTTGCATAATGCCAAATGCCAAACAGAAATAAACTGCTTCGGCATACCACGCATTGTCGAGCACGTCAATAAACCTGTGTAAGAGGGCAGGGGCTTGTGGCGATGTCGTGTCTGAACTCGGTATGTCAGTTGGAAATGTGCCTGACGGGACATTTGATGGTGGTGAGTTGCTGTCGATGTCAGTGTTGTTGCCTGAATTAAAAATAATTTCAGTTCCATCTTCCTTTATTTCACCTATAATCAAATTATCGTCAATGATAAAAAGCTGAATTTCAGATATTGTTGTAGTCCCACCGCCGATAACACTTTTCATTTGCTTTCCGTTAAATAAAGCTACATCGGCAAATGTCTTTAGTTCTTGAACTTCACCTGTTACAATGTTCATAGTGGATACTGTTAAATTCATCAAACCTGTGTCTGTGCCAGTCAGATTAAATGTGTATTCTTCACCATTCAATGAGACAATAATCTTCGTATCATCGTCTGTCAGTATCAGCAACTTGTCAACAGTTGAATTATAGTATATTAACTCGTTATTTTCGATTTTAGCTACTAAATCACCTTTGCTATCAAGCACCTGCACATTGACAGGACACTTTATAGACGTGATTAAGGTCGGGATAGAGCTTCTTGGATTGGATGATGACCCTGCTGTTGGACTGTTTCTTGCAAAATCAATATAATGTGGCATATTATGTTCAAATTCGTCTATCCCATTTCCTAATGAGGAAAACCACGTTGTTCTGCCGTATTTTCCCCAAATAAATCCCGGTGGTGTAATTATACCTCCAATCGCCCCAGGTACATATGGCACAATATCTTCGGTGTTACAGATATTAAATATATTGTTGTGAATACCCGATGGGTTCCATTTTGAACCAATCCCTACCGCATTATCAGGCGCACCAAATGTATAGCAAAAAACGTCTGTATTTGATACACCGTTATTTGATAACTTTACAGCTAAAAGATTAGCGACTGCCCCACCCCTGCTGTGTCCAGTTATCAAATATTTTGTATTGCCGTCTTGTAGCGAATAACCATGACTACTCAAAAAAACTAATAAATTATCATATGCACGTTCCATAGCTAAGTTAAAACCGCTATGATGGCCTGAGAAAATGTTATAAGTGACACTCAAATTGCTTAGCCAATCTGAACCCCAATGGTCAGTACCTCTTATAACAATTGCAATTAAAAGTGTGTTGTCCACTTCTTTCCATGCAAATGTATGAGCCGTATTGTGTACTTTATACTCCGACTGAAGTGAGCCGAAATAATAATGGTGTGGTTTTATATTGTCAAATTCAAAACCTTGTTCCATCAAAGCAACTTGAATTTCATGTGTTGCGTTAGGCGTATTTTTACAGTATGCCGCCGCAGACAAATCCGCACTCAACAAGGCAATTTTCGGATTATATGTAGTTGACGATGCAGAAATAATTTCGTCAACTTCAAAATTACTGCCACTCGACACCTTTTCCTGCAAATACGGAAACCCATTGTTTATGTTGGGTGCAATCGCCCATATCGTGCTGAAATTCCAACCGACAAACGATGATTGCTGACGCATTTGTGCAGTTGTAAGCGGTGTTGTGGTGTCTGTGCCAGTACCTGCACCTCTTTTTGGGTTTTGCTGGTTATCGCGCATTGTTTGTGCGCTATCAATATTCCAATAACAATTGATGATAGTGGAATCACCTTGAAGTTGTCCGCAAATCCCACCGATAGTACCATAGTTGAGACCTCCCCAAACGGCAGGTATATTTGTAAAAATCACATCACCTGTGTTGTAACAGTTGCTGATAGATGAGGCACCCTGAACTTGTCCACAAATCCCACCAACCCGAACAGTAGAATTAGCAACAGCACCCCATATATCACCTATATTAAAGCAATTGCTAATTAAGGAACTATCCTGAATTTGACCGCAAATTCCACCGGCAAAAGGAGCACCACTACTAGCCATATTATTATGAGCGGAAGCATACACACTACCTGTATTATAGCAATTGCTAATATTGGTAAAGGAAGCAAACCCACAAATCCCAGCAGAATAAGAAGAGCCATGACGAGCAAAGGCAGACACATTACCTGTGTTATAACAATTGATGATTGTGCCTTGATAACTTCTGCCACAAATCCCGCCAGCAAAAATAGTATTACTAGTTCCATCTACGTCTATATGAGTTCCCGCCAGCCCGACATTTTTAATAATCGCACCAGTGGAAATAAATCCAAATAATCCGACATACTCGTATTGGTCACCCGTAATCCTAAGATTACGGATAATATATCCTTGTCCATCAAAAATACCTGTAAAACGGCTATTATCGGAATTTGTTGAGTTGTCGCCAATCGGTACCCAATTTGTACCCGATAAGTCTATATCGTTGGTTAAGTGATATGTACCGCCAAGGTTATTCTCTACAGCTTCCAGCTGTGCCCGTGTGGATATTGGAATTGACCCCGTAATAGGCGGGGTGATTGGTGCAAGGAAATTACTATTTGAGCCATAACCAGTAGTAGCTACTGACGATGGCGTAACGATGGGTAATAATCCTACAAATAACATGAATAATAAAATAATGGACAACGCCCGAGTTAACCGTGATTTTTTTGTCCTTAGCATTTTAGAAACAACCCTCTTTCTTGAAATAAATCTCATTTTTTACAAAAGGTACACCTTTTGTAAAAGTCAATATATTACATATACAAATTACTCATATTGTTAGAAACAGGTAGTTTTCACAACAAAACATATGCAAACAGAAAAATTCAACATAATTTCTCAAAATATGTTGAAAATGATTGACACGGCTAGTTTTGTATGATAATCTAACTTATATTTACAAAAGGTGTACCTTTTGTAAAAGAAATGTGTCATATCTGACGGGTAATAATTAGATTTCAGTTAGTGTACAATGTGCCTACAAACATATTATAAGGTGGTGCGTACACATTGTCAAAGGAATATGCTTATATCAGAGTGTCCAGTGAAGACCAAAACGAAAAACGACAATTGCAGGAGTTTTTACAATTAGGTATTACGAGAGAAAATATCTTCATTGAAAAGACAAGCGGAAAAACTTTTAATCGAAAAGTATACAGGAAATTGCTTAAAGTCTTAAAACCAGGTGACACGCTTTATATTAACAGTATTAATAGACTAGGCAGGGATTATGATGGTATACTTGAACAGTGGAACAAATTGACAAGAGAAAATGGGGTGGTTATTAAAGTTACCACCCTGCCTATTCTAAATACTGATAATAGTATTTTGACACTAACCGATAAATTTATCAGAGATATAACTCTTCTAAGCCAAGCCTACAACGCAGAGCAAGATTGGCACTACATAAAAACAAGCCAAGCACAAGGAATAGCTATTGCCAAAGCAGACGGTAAACATTTAGGAAGACCTAAAGCTAAATATCCTGAGAATTTTGCAGATATATATATCAAGTGGAAAAACGACGAGATAACTTCTGCAATGGCGATGGAGGAATTAGGGTTGACAACAACGACCTTTTATAGAATGATTAAAGAATTTTCGAAGTACGAGGGGGTGAATTATTAAAATGAAATTAATCTATATCTTTGCTATAATCATTTTATTTATTTTAGTTGTATTTGCTTTTCCAATCGCAAACATATTGTTTGCTGTAGCAAGTAATATTCTTTTTTTTCGGAATGATTTTTACGGGAATACAATGTTTAACAACTAAAGATATTGAGAAGAAAGCAGAGTTGAAGCGACTTTTAAAAAAGTTGATAATATGTACTATAGTAATGTATTTTTTATGGATATTTCCGATATTATTAATGGCATTTAGAGGAGTTTTGCTTTAGAGACAAGTCATTGTTGAGATAATTTAGCCATTTCACAAAAATCTATTCTATGTACAGAAAAGCAGCAAAAGCTCATGGGTAGTTTCATAAAATACCACCATGACAGCCCTCTATCTGTCACTATTATAGCCTGTCCACCCTAAAAAGTCAACAGACCCTAGATACAATTTTTTAAAAAGTGAAGGCCTGTCTCCCGGAAGGGATTTCACTTTACAAAGGGATTTTCTTAATTATAATTAGAAAGAGGGTATACTACATACCCTCTTTGACTGAAAACAGTTTGATAATTTACCCTTCTTTGTTAGATGGAAAAAAGTAGTCGAATATTATCTTGTTTCCTTGCGGTAGTATTTGTGCCATAGGACATAAGTCTGCATTAGAATCTGGACAATTACATTCATCGCATTTTCCTCCGTCTCTTAACTTGGTACAAACGATTTTCTTTTCTCCATTTTCTTCTATACCTATTAGGTATACTGGGACTTTTTTTCGTTTCCTGAAAAGTAACATTATATCAAACTCCCTTCTATATATTGTTTCGCTTGTTTAAGCGAAAATTAATAACTAATGAAATATATAAAACAAAAGAATCCAAGAAATGAATTGGATTCTTTTTGAAATATTTTTTAAGCTAAATACCAAATCTATCTTTTTCTACGTTCCTTTTTTAATAGTTTTTTTAATCTTCTTTTAATCATTAGCCTAGGCTTGATATCTATAGGCGGAGGAGCAGATGGCTCTATAGGTGGAGTGGTTTTAACGTCGAAATAGAAATCCTTATTTTTAGATCTAATTTTCACACTAACCTTTACTGCATCATAGTAAAACTCAGTATTATGGGTAGTTTCATAAAATATCACTACCATGGCAACCCTCTATCTATCACTATTATAGCCTGTCCAGCTCATAAAGTCAATAGCCAATAGATAGTTTGGAAAAATAAATCAATATATTAAACTTTTATCATATGCTTGGTAAATCCTAACTCAATCAATCTGTGGTATGCATTCCAAACAGCATTTGGTATATACTGCTCTATTTGAAATCCATTTTTTGCATATATATCAATCCTCTGCAAATCTCCGACCATGATACTTATAAATTCATGAGTAGTCACATCTCCTGTTTTATAAAAATTATAATATTCCATAAAACTAAATTGTGGAGATGTCATAACTATTTCTATCTCAGACCATTGCTTCTTCAAAGTCGCGTATGTTCTTCTTTCCCTATAAGGCTTATCAACGACCAATATTTTTTTATAGTTAATTTTCTCTTTTTTTAGCAATTCTTTCACATTTACAATATTTTCACCAGTATTAGTAGACTGATTTTCTACTAAAATTGATTCATACGGTACTCCCATTTTAATAGCTATATCTCTAAAAAAATCGGCTTCTGTTTTATTCCATAGATTTTTAGTAATTTTTCCAACCCCTCCTGTAAATATTACAATATTAGAGTAAGATAGTTTATACAATTCTGCTGTTCGTTCAGCAACCCTTAAATCATGGCTTCCAAATGCAACAATACAATCACATCTAGAAATTTCATTATTCAAACGATGATAATCCCATAAAATTTGTGCATAATCAAGATAATTCATTTTAATTTTCATTCCTTTCGCCTCGCTCAAAATACAAAAACAAGTAAAAACCTAATTTGTGCTTTGGCAAAAAGTGTTATTAAATTGGTTTGTTTATATTACGCAATTATAAATATTTCTTTTATTCACAACTAACTCCAATCATCAAATTTAGATTTTAGTTCCATTAATCCTGTCATTTGTCCTTGTAAATCAAATTTTGCAAAGAAATTATAAGATAACCTAAAATATCTATTTGCAGAAATAACATCATTCTTTAGTCGATAAAAAGCATATAAGTTTTTCATTAAAGAATATTTATATATTGGATACAAATATACTTTGCAGTTATTATATGCAATTGTTAATATAGGCAAGATTTTATTCGCTTCATGTATTTTATTACAATTTATGTAATACTCAAATATTCTTCTATAAGTATAAAACGTTTCCAATTGATTTATTCTAAATCTATCACTATTATTTAGAATTGTAGAAAATTGACATCTGTCTTGATTTAGCACTGCAATTTCTCGCAAGGGCAATAATTTACTTTCTGCGTAATTAAGCTGGTAAGAAATATTTTCTTTTTCAATTGTGGATAAAAGAGCTCGACATATGTTTTCTGCAAGCCCGTAATTTTTTTGTAATTTATGTGAAACAGCAATAAGCCATTCGGATTTAATTTTCAATCTAAAATAGTCACTTGTACTATTATCAACACTACAATAAATATTACATGCTTTTTCAAGGTACTTTCTTGATATTGGTGAAATTTCACTACTGCCTGAATTTATAAGAATCATACCTACAAGTTGATAAATTCTCCCCAAATTATATGAATATATCTTATTCTTATATAAAAAATTTAATAAACTTAATTTATTTACATTGTTAAATGTTTCGTTTGAAAAAATATAATATACACGAATAGGGTTGGGATTTTTAATATATTGCTTCTGCAACAAATATAAAAACTCTCCTAATATTCTATTCCAATCAGTTTTATTAAAAGCATTAAACAAATTCGCTTCTTTGCACATTGGCATTTCTAAAACTTCAGATAAAAACTTAAAAGGGCGAATAGAACAAGCATATGAAATGCCAAACCTATTAGTGTCAATAATATAGCTTTTTTCTATATTTATATTCTCTCGTTTCGCCATTACTCCTATGAGAATATTGGTGTTTTCTTTCAATATTACCGGTGCCCCGCTGAAGCCCGTTCCGAAATTCCCCCCCTGAATATAGTAACAACTATCTTTATACAAAGAGATAACCCCTGAAGCACATAAAATCTCGCTTTTTTTATTTTCACACCCTATAACAAAAACATTTTTGCCAATCAAATCACTTTCTACACCTTGATAAAATCTAAAAAAGTTAATTTCTGGTAAATGTGACTCAACATTTGTTTCAAAAACAGCAATATCTACTTTTTCAATGTTAAAAACAGGCATAATTTTCATTATATAGTAAAATATGCCTTTATATCTACAAAGATACCTGTTTGAGCATATAAAATCAGTTTCTATATTATGTCGTGCAGTCATAATTCTACCATGATTATCAATAATAAATCCTGTTCCTACTGGAACAATATTATTTTCGTCATTGCGAAATATGTACACAATTAAATTATCTAATATATATTTCAATTGGAATTCATCACATTTGAACATAGTTTATCAACTCCCATCAAAATTATTATTGTTGCTAATTCAAGGGGGAAATCAAACTCAATTTCCAAATGTCTTGATAAAAGCATGATCAAAGAAACAGTATCTTGGATTTTTTCCTTGTTCCGCTCATAATTAAAATCCATACATACAGTTTTTTTAAGAATTTTATAATTATCAGTACACCAATCTTTGAATTTATCCTTCAAGTCTTTTAATGGCAACATTGCACCAGTAAATTCTCCATCTTCAATGCCTAGTCTTTTTGAAATATTTTTCGAGTACCATGTATTGAAAAGGAATTCTTCATCATTCATATAAATCTCAATCAATTGTTCTTTATTCAAAATAACCCCTCCTGCTTCTAAATTAATTTTCTCTTGCTTTCTATAGCATACACTATTTCCACCACTTTTGCAACATTTTTCAATTGTTAGCGTTTGCTCCCATAGTTGTCGCATGGGAGCAAATTTCTCTTATGGTATCCAATACCATGTTACTAGCTTTCATCATGTTCTCTGACAACCCTATAAAAAGTGGTTTTTCTCAAGCCCAAAGTTTCCATAGCCATCAAAGCCGTTATTTCTCCGTTTTTCCACTTGATATATACTTCCTCAAAATTTGGGGGAAGTTTTCTTTTTGGTCTGCCTAAATGTTTTCCCGCTTGTCTGGCTCTTTCTATGCCTTGACGTTGATTGGTTTTAATGTTCTCCCATGTGCTATCAGCAAGATATGAAAGAACTTGAAGAACCATATCACAAATAAACACCCCAAGTAACCCCTCTTTTTGGTTTGTGGTGTCAAGTATCGGCATATCCAATACACGAATATGAGCCTGCAAGTCTTGTGTGATATATCGCCATTGTTCAAGTATTATTTTGTAATTACGTCCGAGCCTGTCAATGCTTGTGATAATCAGCAAGTCATTAGGCTTTATAAGTACCAACAGTTTTTGATACGCTTTGCGATTAAATTCCCTGCCCGTTTGCTTATCTATGAAGATATTTCGTTCTGGCACTCCTGCCTCTCTCAAAGCAAAATATTGTCTGTCCGTGTTTTGTTCTTTGCTAGATACCCTTGCATATCCGAATATATTTGACATTATGCCCACCGTCCTATAATTTGATAGGCACATTGTATATCGACTGAAAATAAAATAATATTGACTTGATATGCCATAAAATAGTTCTAAAAGGTACACCTTTTAGAACTATTTTAATCTATCACGGCAAACACTATATGTCAATGGGTTTCGACATATTTTTCAAAATTTTTCAAAAATATTTTAATGTCTTATAATTTGTTCTTAATATATGCTATAGACGGCAATATTATCACTGTATAGCCGAAATAAATCCACTGTTCCAAAAGGTGTACCTTATGGAACGGACATATTTGCTAGAGGAGTTTTGAAGCTATGAGCAACAGAATATTACGAAAAGCAGGCTACGTAAAAGGGGGAGAGGAACAGGACGAGTATAGATGTTGTAAAATGTGTGCACATATACGGCATTTACATGGAGAAAATGGAGCTCCTAGCGAGTATTGTTGCGAAAAACTTAATTATATTGAGGTAGAACTCAACGGTGTATGTAATCACTGTCGTGACCCATTCGACGTATTTGCTTCTACTGCGGAGACATTAAGAAAATCGCAAGAAACAGTATCAAAGACACAGACCAAAAGAAAGAAGGAGAGTTATCCCATGGAAAAGAAAAAGAATTTTTGGGCAGGTACTGGTGGACGGATTACTATTACAGCAGTTAGCGTAATAGTCATTTGGGGATTACTGGTATTACTTATAACGCTCACCACTTCTCACATTCTCCCACAAGAAATAACGCTTGTTCTTTTAGCTGGCATCACCATTTTGTTGACATATTTTGGGTGGAAGGCGCTAAACAAAATTCAGCCATCAATATTTCTTTTTATGCCACTTATAGGTTGGTTTATTTACTTTGTAGCCAAGTGGTTGCTTTCTATGTTAGTTGGATCTTTTGTCGCTCCATTCGTTATAGGTAAAAAAATAGCTGATAAAGTTCATGAGTCAATTCAATCTAAAATATATTAACATTTAATTTGGGGAAATAGGACGTGGCGTTATGTAATGAATGTCACGTTCTATTCTTCATTTTCCGCACTCTCTAGCCTTTCAAGCTGTTCTATTCTACTTGCAATGTGGGGGTGAGAAGCTTTTAATCGTTCATATGGCTTTACATTTGCAGTCAAGGATATTTTTTGCAGTAAGTATAAAGAGTCAATTAACTGTTTCCCAAACCCCGTTGTATAGGCAAATTTGTCGGCTTGCATTTCATTCGCCCTGCTGTTTAGCGATAATATCAATTCTCCTAAGTTCACGAATACAAACACACTAACATAAAAGAATATCCCAGTAATAAAGGTTATTACCTTAAAAACAATCCCCATAATATTAAAATATGCGGTTATTCCTGCTATACTGTCTGCTAATTGAACAATTAACCGTAACACAAAAACAATAGCCGTAAACAGAATATTGCCGATGTTGGTTAATAACAAGGCTTTTGTATGTCCATGGGTTATATGCCCTAGCTCATGGGCTATAATGCCCTTTAGTTCTTCTGCATTAAAAGTCTCCATCGCACCCCTTGTTACAGCAACAGTTTTCCGCCCCATCGCAAACGCATTAACATACATCGCGTCCATAATATATATGTTTATTCCCTTATTCAAACTCGGATTTACATCTTTTGCGTTTTCATATGCTTCTTCAAAAAGAGGTAATAGATAATTCTTCTCCCGTTCTGTTTTTGGCAGTCTGCACCCCTCTATAAATCTTAACAACATCTCTCCCAAAGGAGATAAAGCAACTGTTATTGATATAATATAAATAATTGACACAATCAAAAGACTGTTCCGGTTTGCGCCAAAGATGAGCCATGCAAATGCGAAATAAAATGTAAACCAAATGAGATATAAGATATTTGACCTTAAAAAATTTATAAACGACATATGTATGACCTCCAAAAATCAAAATGGCTTGTTTATGCTAATTTGCATATTACAATTAATATCACGTGATAAATAAATCCCTTTTCCAGTTTCAAGTGTTTTTATATCGTCAGGGTGGTATAAAAACTCTCGTACTCGTCTAGCTGAACCAAACCCAGTTTCAGATGTGTTAAGTCCTTTTTGCTGTAGCTGATAGGTAACGTCTATTGTATTTCTTGTTCCGAAAACATTTGCCCAATGCTCGGCATTTACTCCGCTGTTCTGTCGCATAACAATATAGTTATTACAGTTTTCTATAACCTGTTCCTTAAAGGTTTCACCTACAGCAAAATCTAAGTCTGATAAACTCTGTGTCGCTAAAATACAAGTGATATTTGCGCTCCTAGATTTATTTATAAGGTCAATCAGCACGGTTGAAGCATAGGAGTTAATTTCGTCCATAATGAAAAATATCCTATCTTGATTTTGACCAAACAGCTTACTCAAAGCCTTTTTGCTGTCTATTAAAAGCAAACGCCCAATTAAGGGGGACATTTCGGGAAATATCAAAGGATTTAGAATAAAGAGGATTATTGCTTTTTCTTCCATTGCTGTGTATATGTCTATACCTGCTTGGTCAAAGATATACCCAAGCTCGCTTTCAGCTATCAAGCTAAACCTAGCAAAGGCGCTGTCTGCTATCTTTCCGCTAGTTTTTGTCATGTCTATATTTTCTAAGTGTTCCTCTTTGCTGATTTGTTGTGTTTTCAATAACTGACTGCTCAGTTTGGAAAAATTGTCAATGCTCATGTTTTTGATTATGCTCTTGAATGAAAGCGGTGTCTCGTTCAGCTTCAACAACTGCAACAGCCTTTGTATATATCGCTCCGTGTTCAGCTTGTAATGTTCCTCACTCCAATCGGTAAGGTTGATTAACATATCTTTAGCAATAGTCGGGCTTGCGTTTTGAAAAGGGTTATAAAAGTCTGATTTCAACGGGTTTGTCAGGTTTATCACATAAAGGCGCCTGTTTCCTTTTAGCCTTTTCGTAATATCTAAAATAGACCCTGCTCCTGTATCTCCTTTACCGTCTATTATTAGCATAGGATAATCTTTATCAATTCCACTTTTTATATAGTTGGATAAAGCGACCGTTTTACCGCTGCCGGTAGTACCGCAGATAAAAATGTGTTTTGCGTTATCTGGTGTATAGACTGACTTTTTACTTGATGTTTTGCCTATCAATGTTGAGTTTGCCGAAGTTTTGCCCTCATGTGGTTTTTTCATCTTCGTGTTTTTCAGCTCCTTACGAAAATTATATATCTGGTTCATGCTGATTTGCTTTCTTATCTCCAGTATTATAATAGTGAATGGCACTATACCCAGTACAGCAAGTGCAAGTATAGGGTGCTTATTTATTCCGCTCTATAAATTCATTCAAAAATATTAAAAACTCCATTTTTTACCTCCTCTATATTTGTTATTACTATGTTTGAATATTGTGTTTTATATCCTTCTAATAGGCGCGATAATTTTATCGCGTTTTCATTTGTAATCCATATTTGATAATCATATGTAAGGAAATTTGACTTGATATTTTTCTCCAACCTCGCCTTTGACTTTAGAGATAGCTCAACCTCGACACAGTATGTTTTATCGTCTTTAGTAAAAATAAAATCTGGGTGGTGCTTTCGTTCTCCAAAGCCGTCCAACTGGTGCAACTGCTTTTCCGTTTTTATGTTTGGCGGATTTAATGCAAGGTTTTTCATAAAGCAGATGGCAATGTCTAATACAGCTACATCGTGCATTATCTGGTCGAGCCTGATTTGTTCCTGTCTCTTATTCACAAAAATCAGTGCCTTGGATTTCCTTGTCAGCATATACAAGCTCGGTACTCCGTAAATTACAATCTGACGGGTCAAAAAGTCTTCGCTCAAAAGTAATCGTAATCTCCTGTCGCAAGTCCTCTGTGATGAAAAACCCGCCAAAAACTGGATATGCCTGCCTAGACAATAACGCCAACGCTCAATCTCCCTGAAAATCTTAAAATCTCTTTCTCCTAACTCCGCCATAACACTATCACCTCACATACCTAATAATCTAAATCTCTTTCTTCTTCCTCATTCTCTCACTCTCTTTTTTTCTTCTATACCGTACACGCCCAGCCCCTGCCTACTGACCATATCACTACTCTTTTCTATATTTATTTCTAATAAATATATATCATGTAGTAGGTGTGTGGTCTCGGGTCGGAAGGGGGTTGTGAAACAACGACATTTGCAAAATGTTCCCGACGAGCCGAAACCACATACCTACGCAATGAGTGAAAAGACGTGATATGGTCAGTAGGCAGGGCATGGGACGGGCGTATCTTAGGTATATGAAATGGCTTATGTAATTAGAACACCATAGGCACAGGCTAATTTGCTTTTCTTCTGAGTTCTTTTATATGGCTTTGGTTCATCTGTTATCCCAATTAAATAATCAATACTTGTCCTATAATATTCTGCTAGCCTGATAAGAGATATAACAGGTATATCAATATTACCTGTTTCATAGCGAGAATAGGTCGCTGTTCTTACATTGAGCAGTCGAGCAAGTACCTTTTGTTTTAAGTCGTTATCTTCTCTTAAATCTCGAATACGTAAGCGCATTTTTATCACCCTTACAAATATTAACATCTGCTGTAAAATAATGTCATTTATTTGCGTATTGCGTAACAATTAGTATATAAAAAACACTTAACCAAAGGAGTTAAGCGCTTTTCATGCTTTTTACTTTATTCTACATTTAGCAATCACTAAATTCGATATCTAATATTTTTACTGTCCCTTCACGTTGATTTTCTTTTTTTTCGTTTATTATTTTTATATTTTCAACAAAACTTATTAAAAACTGCCTTTTTTCAGCATTGGTTAGTAGCTCCCAATTTTCTTTTAGGCTCTTTATTATATTTTCCTTTTTAATAGTTATTTCATCATCTACTAAATGCTCTATTTGCTCCAGCGTTGAAGATATTTGTTTTTTCTCTTTATCAATCGACTTCTTTATCTCCATATAATTATCAAAATCTACTTTTTCATTTATGTAAAGACTTAGCACCTCTTTTTCCTTGCTCTCCAATTTCTTATAGTCTTTATGCAAGTTGTCAATCAATTCAAGGTTTTGATTTTTAATTTCTTGTCTTATAATAAGCTGCACCTCGTCAAGAGCATTAAAATTTTCAATGTTATCAATATACTCCCTGAACGCTTTTTCAGTGTTTTTATGCCTAACATCACTGGCATTACATATTTTTTTAAGACGATTACGACAACGATAACTGCCTTCAATAGTAATTCCGTTTTTATCTTTCTTATAATCACCATGAACTACTAACTTCTCTCCACATTTCCCACAAGTTAAAACCCCTGAAAAATAGTGGTTTTCTTTTGGGTGCTTTTTATAAACCTTTGTTGAAACCTTTTTAATCAATTCTTGTGTTTGGCTGTATAATTCTTTTGAGATAATTGGAGTATGCACACCTTTCGTTTCAAAAAATCGCTTTTCGTCTTTTGTGGCATATCGGACATTTCCTATATAATTACAGTTTGTCAAAACATTTTTTACAGTTCTGGCATGCCATACTGAATTTGCCTTAGTTGGTATACCTCTGCTATTTAGATTTTTAGCTATGTCAAGGTAAGACATATGTTGATTTACAAACATATTAAAAATTTCTTTTACAAATACAGTTTCTCTCTCGTTTATTGTTTGCACTTTCTCGCCTTTTTTTCTATCATATCCATAACTTATTAACCCTGTACACAAGCTATATCCTTCTCTAACTTTTCTTTCAAAGCCAAGCCTTGACCTTTCTGAAATGTTTTCTCTTTCAAACTCGGCAAATATACCGATTATCTTAATAAACATTCGGCCAGTAGCAGACTGAGTATCAATACTCTCTGTTAATGAATTAAATGCACAGTCATATGTATTAAACAAGTCGATAAGTCTTATTAAATCAGCAGTATTACGAGTTAAACGGTCAATCTTAAACACAAGAACATTTTTAATATGTCCCTTTTCTATGTCCTTTATCATTTTATTGATTGCTGGGCGCTCTGTAATATTCTTTCCACTGATACCCTCATCAGCATAAATCTTATATATTGACCACTCCTTAATTTTCACAAAGTCTTTTAGTTTCTGCTCCTGCGCTCTGATTGAAAAGCCTTCCTGTGCTTGTTCCTCTGTTGATACCCTTACATAGATACCTGTTTCCAACATAAAAAATCCCCCTATCTTAATTTTTGATAGAGGATTTATTTTTTTCTCTCATTTTTCTTGGAATGGACGTTTTTATAAAAAAATTCAACATTTGAACTTGTAATTTCTTTGGCAATGTTATTTTTTTATTTTCCATAATCTACCTCAACAATTAAAATCTCATTAAAGTATATTAGTTGTTGATGTAAATATTCCAAAAAATGCGAGATACGTATTCAGGTATTTTATGAAACTACCCATGGCAATCTTCTTCCCACTGTTCACCCTTCTTGAAGACGCAGGCTTTCTTCCCCGTGTTGCATTCAATCTGGACAAATGCTTTAAGAAATGCTGCGCGTGCGGCAAACAGGCGTTGACCATGTGGCTAGTCAATTTATGCTACAACAACAAGAGCTGCAATTAACTGTTTTCTATAATGTAATAAAGAAAAACATATGTTAATCAAGACGGTAACACACCGTCTTGATTTTTCATGTGTAAGCGATATAACCAGCTGTTGTCGCCTCTGTCCATGCGCCTGTGTGACTGCACTTGATGAACATGACGCTATAATGGACTTAATCCTTGCTCAACTATATCCTAATTTGAATCCACTTGAGATTACAACTAACAACTGATTGCTCAAACCATGTTCAGGTACAATAGATAGGTAACAAGAAGAAGGGACAAAGAGCGACTCGAAATGATATAGTGAAATCCGCGTATTTTACTTATCACTGAATAACGCCTCGCCATGCTTGTGATATACGTAAAAAGCATAGAATATAACATATTAACAAAATGTGTAGTGACGTGATAATCCGCTTGAATCTAAGGAGAAACAGTAATATACATCTCACAGGAGGAGCAAGCGCACCTTTAAGAGTGACGTGACGATCCGCTCGGCTCTAAGAGAAACGCTAGAAGTATATCTCACATGAGGGGTAAGTATGCCTAAGGAATATTGAATATTTTTGTCGATTGATGTATGATTGAGTAATAAAATAGAGAGAGGGTATAACAATGAATAAAATTTTCAAGAGGCTTTCCAGCATCGCAATAGTACTTACGTTAATGATAGGTGTGATGAACGGTATTATTGATCCGTTTGTTCGAACTGACACACTATATCCTAAATATCCAAACGATCCATTTTCAGCGATGTACGATAGCGAGCCTCTTGTTCGCCAGGAATTCAATGCTGTTAATGAGCGATATCATATGGAGTTGCGTGAAGTACGTGGTCAAGGTACATCAGTGCAAAACATCACCAGTGAGCTTAATGCTATGAATGATAGCAGCCTATTACGTGAGAATGCTGAACTCCGGCGAGCTGAAGAAGAACGTCGTGCTTACGAAACACATACGCCTAACCGTTATATTGTTAAATATCGTGACTGGAGTTCGACTGACATCTCCTCAATGTTGCGTAGTCGTAATGTGCTGAAGTCAGAAACAATTCAGGATAAAGCTGACAGGTCAGGGAGAAATCATCGAAACTCCGGACGTTCCGGTAAAAATACCAATTCACGAGTAGAGGTTATTACGCTGGCTGAGCGTGTCAATCCCCAAACATTGGCTGACGAATTACGCCGCGCGGGAGCAGACCGCGAAATTGAGTATATTCAGCCGGATATTATTATGTCATTAGAGGGAGCGTTTGAGCATGTAATCGGACAGGCTGTCGACCCGGATAATAGTTTTGAAGATGATTTTATTGAAGAAATCGAAGATGAAGATGATTCTGAGGATGATTTAACAGAAGAGGACGATTCATATCTGTCTATCATAAGATATGGCTCAGCGTTAGTGGCGGTAATCGACACAGGAATAGACACTTCACATCCGGCTCTCAATGGTTATGTAGTTGAGGGGTGGAACTTCCCCGCGTCAAGCTCTGTTACATATGACCCTAACAATCCGTTGGCTTCAGCTCACGGTACACATATAGCCGGTGCGATAGCCGAAACCGCCCGCAAATGGGGCGCAAACGTCGAGATACTACCGTTGCAGGTTTTTGATAACGGAGTAGCTTATACCAGTGACATTTTGGCGGCTATTCAATATGCCGTTGACAGCGGAGCATCAGTAATCAACTGCAGTTTCGGCTCGACATCAGATAATCCCGCACTCGCGGATGCTATCGCGAACGCCGGAGATACCCTGTTTGTGGCATCGGCAGGCAACAGCCGCCGCAACCTAGATATGCAATCATCGTATCCGGCGGCGTATAGGTTCAACAACGTAATCTCCGTTGGTTCTGTCAACGCAGACGGCGGTTTTTCATATTTTTCAGATTACAGTACAAATCTTGTAGATATAACAGCAATTGGCCGCGATGTAACAAGCGCGATACCAGGTGGCGGATATGGTCCGATGAGCGGTACGTCTATGGCTACGGCGCATATATCGGGAGTTGCAGCGGTATTAGCTGCACAGGAAATGCAATCGGCAAGTATACGCGCGAGGTTACTCAATAGCGCGGACAGACTTGACAATTTACAGAATAAAGTATCCGACGGAAGAAGGTTAAATACAATCAACGCGGTCCATGGTTATAGTGGGCAGCGACTGTCGCTTAATCCTGCCGATGATTTTGATGTGCATGGGTATAGTCCTACAGCAGAGGAACAGTGGGAATTATTTTTTAGCGGCAGGGTGATACAGGTTGAGGCCGGAGGCTATCATAGTTTGGCAATGAAATCCGATGGCACAGTCTGGGCGTGGGGAGCTAATTGGAATGGTCAACTTGGCGATGGCACAACGATAAATAAATCAGCCCCGGTGCAAGTAATTGGGTTGACGGGTATCACAGCTATCTCAGCCGGAGGCGGTCATAGCTTGGCGCTCAAGTCCGACGGTACAGTTTGGGCATGGGGAAATAATAACTTAGGTCAGCTTGGTGATGGTACGAGGATAAACAAGACAACTCCTGTACAAGTTCTAACAGATATGACCGCTATATCAGCCGGAAGCGGCCATAGCTTGGCGTTCAATTCTAATTGGGGTCATACTGTTTTGGCATGGGGGTCTAACAGTTACGGTCAAGTAGGAGATAGTAATTTTAATATTAGTATAACAACGCCTATGCAAGTAGATGGATATTCAATTCACGGATCGTTTAGGGAGGCGGCTGCCATTACCGCAGGTACTTACCATAGTATGGTTATAAACACTGAAGGTGAGGTTTGGGGATGGGGATTTAACATTTTTGGTCAGCTTGGTCAGAATACCGGTAATCTAGGAATCGTACATAGACCTATACAAGCAAACGGTTTAACAGATGCAACAGTAATTACGGCTAATATGCAGAGTATGGCTATAAGATTTAACGGTACACTTTGGGTATGGGGAGCTAACTTCGAAGGTGAGCATGGGGATGGAACTTGGGGAGCCAAGTCAAGACCGACACTAGTACACAGAATAAATGGCGTCATCGGCATCGCTACGGGCGAAAGCTATAGTTTAGCGCTCAAATTTGATGGTACAGTCTGGTCAAGCGGATATAATGAGGATGGTCAGCTTGGTGATGAAACAACAGAAAACAGGGCAACCTTTGAGCAGATAATGGGATTGACAGAAATTATTGACATCTCAGCCGGAGCCAGACATAGTTTAGCGCTTGCATCCGACGGTACAGTTTGGGCATGGGGATCGAACGAATTCGGTCAACTTGGCGACGGAGTAATAATAAAAAGAATCATACCACCTGCACCACAAATAGCCACCACGCTTGAGTTAAATGTTAATCCAAACAAATTGCAAATTCCCGTAAGTGGAGCTATGGCGGAGGCGTTTCTCATAGCAACTCTTTATAACGAAAACGGAGATGAGGTGACATGCAACGCGGCTGCTTATAGCCTAAGCACTCTATATCCCGGCGTTTTGGTAAATGCCACGACAGGCATGGTAACTGTAGCTTCCGATGCACAACCGGGTACAGTTGTTCTTAAAGTGACATGTGATGGCTTTACAGCCACTACAGAGCTTGTACTGACAACAGTGCCTATTATAGCCACCATACTTGAATTAAGTATTAATCCTAACAAATTACAAATTCCCACAGATGGAGCTATGGTGGATGCGCTTCTTATTGCAACTCTCTATGATCAAAATGGAGATGAGATGATAGGTTATGAAATTACCTATGGCCTTGAATCCCTAAATGACGGAGTTTTCGTAGATTCGATATCAGGCATCATGACTATTATATCAAACGCGGAGCCGGGAGTGGTTACGCTTAAAGCTACATATAACGATCTGATTACAACCACCAAATTGATATTAACTGACGATGAATTCGTGTTTGACCCAATACTAACGGTTACAGCAGGCCAGAATATCCTTGTAACACTCTCAGGACAAAACATTCAAAACTTTTCCAATGTGTATACATTTACCTATGACGCAACAGTTCTTTCACTAAAAGATTTTGCTGCGCAGATTGGGATGGGAAGCGTTCAGTCCGGTGAAATAGCGCAGACCGATCTTGAGATAATTTCGCTCACAAACGGTACAATCACCTTCCGAGTAAACAAAGCGATACCATCAGGCAAGTCATGGAGCGGCGTGATCACAGTACTCAGATTCCAAGCATTGCAAAGCGGTATAACAACATTGAGCGTAGAGTAGAGAGAGGAGATTATCAATATGTTAAACTGTAATAAAAATAGAAAGAACTTTAGTGTCAAAAGGCTTATTTCACTGCTTTTAGTCATAAACCTTGCGTTTGCAATAATAACCCCGGCTTTAACCATACAGGAACCCAACAGTACACGGCAAGATTTATTGCAATCAATTTTGGATGCGGATTTAGGTGCTGTCTCTATAACTGAAGCACTACAAATAACCCAATCATCTGCTGTGTTTAACTATGAAATATCGGATAGCATTGCGGAAACGACAGAGGATGAGCTAAAAATCGATTTTGCGAACAGCGGTATAGAAATTGAATATATACTGCCGAACGATCAAAGCAATCTTTCGGAACACGATACCATAACAGATCAATCGACTCAACAATCTAATATGATTGCTCCAACCAGCGCCACCTTGTCGGCGGCGGAGATGGTGCGCTACGGTCAGAGCGCGGTCAACCTGTCCGGGAACCTATCACGCACATACATCGACATGTCGGTGACTGCCCCCGGATTCGACCTCATGTTCAGCCGCACATACAACTCCCGCGATGACCGTACTACCGGCAATATTATATCACGCGGCTGGACGTTTGGTTTTCAAGGTAAGATAGACGAAGCAGGCAACGACGCGATGGTACGGCTGCCTAACGGCGCCGCGATGTCATTTACTAATAACGCGAACGGAACCTATACCGCTAAAGACTCCCGCAGTACGCTGGTCAAGTCCGGCAGTGGTACAAATGTCACATATACACTGACCACCAAAGACCAGTATGTCTACATGTATAATGCCTCAGGCTACATGACAGCTATGGCGGATCGTAATGGCAATACGGTTACGATCACGGTGGATTCCGCCGGAAAGCCAACGACGGTATTGGATCAGGCCGGAAGAACCTTTACTATCGCCTACTTAAATAATAGAATATCTACAATAACCGACCCGGTGGGACGGGTTGTGTCATATATCTATAATACCTCGAACTACCTGAGCAGAGTCACAGACCCCACCGGCAGACATTTTAACTATGAATATGACGCCGACGGCTATTTAATAAGAATAAGAGATCACAACAACAACGCACTGGAGTCATTCACTTACAAGACACCTCCTGGCGAGACGTTGAAAAGACTAAAGACTGAGACCAACAGTTTCTTTAATACGTTTACCTACGTTTATGACAAAATAGCAAACTCCCTCAGAAGCACTGACAGTAATAACCGCCGCGTCACCACCACATTGTTTGACAAAGAGCTGTACCCTGTACAGGTAACGGACGCTGGAGGACGCGTTAGCCGTACAGGGTACAATTTGGATAACGGCATAAATCGCTGGGGCGAGACGCGTATGGTCACCGACCGCAACGGCAACACTACATATTACGACCGCGACCAACAGGGCAATGTTACGCGGATAGTAAATCCGGACGGATCCACACGGCATTACACATACGACAATAAAAACAATATCACGTCTGAAAAAGACGAGATGGGCAAAAGCACATTCTATGTGTATGACGCCAATGGAGTTAATCTCATCAGGAAGGCGCAGCCGCTGAACGGTACCACGCCCTATACCACCTCTACAAATCAGAGTTTGTTCGCCATTGAGAATTATTCGTATTATACCGCCACCGAGGCAGATGCCATGTGCGGACGCACTATTCACGGGCTATTGAAGTCCGTTACCAATGCGGAAAACCAAACGACAACCTATACCTATGATCAGCGCGGCTATCTGGCGAGATCTAGGAACCCACTAAACCGTGACATAATAACGCAGTATAATATAATAGGCTGGCTCCAACAGGAGACCACCCCTAAAGGCTATACCACAAAGTATTACTACGACAAAAACGGCAGGCTGCTTAAAAAGATTCTCCACGGTAATGAGACGGAGCGCTATGTCTATGACATGCTTGGAAATCTGACGCAAACTATAAGCCCGCGCCAGTACAGCGCGGCCTCCGACACGACAACTTTTACTGCCGCAAATATCGTAAATACTACAGGCGCATACAGCGCTAATACGCATGGCATCCGTATGACGTATTACATATCAGGGCTTGTTAATACCGTCACGGACGCAATGAATAACGTTTGGTCATACACCTATGACCAATATGGAAATGTCCTTACGGAAAGGCTCCCCAACGATGGGGTGAACGTTTTCGCCTATGATACAATGAACCGCGTTACTTTTACGTTGTTCAGAGATACCGCTACCGCGGGAGCAATCACTTTGGAGACAAACGCGTACACTATACTGCAAAATCGACAGACACAAATAGTAACTACACAGCATCTCAGCGGCACCCAAAGCGCCGTTACGACAGTAATAACTGATTGGGCGGGACGCGTGGTATCCACTCAGAAACCGGATGGCGCGGTCATGTCTTCCGTATACAATGCAAACGGGACAAAAGCATCCGATACCAACGAGCGCGGCTTCATTACCACATACGCTTACGACGGGCTGAACCGCCTTGCAGGTCAATGGTCACCCGCAGATAACGGCTTTGAGTATTCCGGCATTGAATACGACAACACGGGACGCGTTACGCGCAGTACACAAGGTAGAGGTAAAGTCGCGCAAGGTACGGTACCAACGGATGTGATATGGACAAATTATACGTACAATGCTGATGGTACTGTCTCGCAAACCACCGACAGCGCGGGCGGTAAGACCACATTTGCTTATGACATGGACGGCTATATCTCACAGCAAAATGAATTTACCAGTGCCACAGAGTATGTCAGAACAGCCTTTAGCTATAACCACCGCCGTTTGTTAACGGAAAAATTACTTATTGTTAAACAGCGTGACATCAACGGTCTGGCTGAGAATGACGAAGAAACGGCACTGACGACCAATTACCAATATGACCTTGACGGGAACCTGACAAGAGAGACAGACCCGATGAGTATTGCCACTAATTATACCTACGACCTGTTGGGGCGCAGAATAAGCGAGAGCCGCATGGGTACAAACGAAAATGGGATTAGTGTCAATATCACCGCATCACAGACGTATGATTTCCGCGGGAACGTACTCACCGCAACCGACGCGCTAAACCGTACCACCGCTTACCAATACGACAGACGCGGCAGGCTTATCCGTGTCACTGACCCCTCATACGGAATCACGATATACGAGTATAACAGGGCAGGTCTTGTTACGGCAGAGGTGCTTCCAAACCATTTCTCAACTCGCGCGATCAACACGCTTAATCGTACGGAATATGAGTATGACCTATGCGGGCGTGTCATCCGCAAGGTACAGAGATATATCGTCACGAATACGTGGACCGAGGCGACAACAGTCGGTTATATATACGACCTGCAGGGTAACGTAATTAAGTTTGTAGACGCAATGGGATACGCCGAAGCTTCAGGTTCTACCGTCAGCGCAAAGCTGTCTTCAGCCTATGGCACTGAATACACCTATGACCCGCAGGGGCGGCTGCTGACCATGCGTGATGCCGAAACGGCGCTCAAAGGCTTGTCATTTACGCAAAAGTTTGAATATGACGGCGCGGGACGAAAAATCAATGAGACTGACGCTAACAATAACATAACAATCTACACTTATAACGACGCGGGTTATGTCCTGATTGTGACCGCCGGAGCTGACGTGATACAAAGCTATACTTACGATCTGTCGGGCAATCCTCTGACCGCAACAGACGCACTGGGGGCAGTTGCCACATACACCTACAACGCGTGGGGATTGGTGCGGTCAGTTACCCTGCCCGCAGCGGCGTCCGTACCGTCCTATACTGTCACCAACCGCTATGACAGACTGGGCAGACTTGTATTGCAGACAGATTCCATGCAAAAGCAAACCCTGAATACCTATGACAACTTCGGGCGTCTATTGACCCAAACCGAACGACATTCTAATGGCACACAGGCAATAATCGTATCTCAACGATATGACATAAACGGCAATCTCCGCTCAACAACCGATGGCAACGGAAATCAGACTAGTTTCACTTACGATGCGCTGGATCGTTTACTGACAAGCACGGCGGGAACAAAGACCACAACGCTCACCTATGACAAAAACGGCAACAAGCTCACCGAAAAAGACTGGCGCGGCAACATCATCACTTATACCTATGACCCACTGGACAGGCTGGTCCAAATAACCGACCCATACGGCAACATCATTGAACAGCTTACGTACAACCATAGCGGTTCGCAGATTACCTCCAAGGACGCGCTGGGGCACGTGACCACTTTCGGATACGACCGTAATCAACGTCAAACATCCAGAAAAGACACAATGCAATACACCGAAACAGTTACCTATGACAATCGCGGCAACGTGTATTCTGTGACAGACGCCAACGGCAACTCGAAGTTTAACTTCTACGACCGTTTCAACCGCTTGATACGCGTGGAATCACCTCTTGGTACAATTTTAAGCAACTATACATATGACCTTGCCGGAAATATGCTGACTCAAAACATAGGCGGGATGATAACATATAACACCTACAACACACGCGGACTGCTTATAAGCCGTCGCATAGGCGACACATCTAACCCATCCGAGACATACACCTACTTTGGCAACGGCATGCCTGCAACGTACACAGACCGTAACGGAGTGACCTTTACATACACCTACGACATCCACGGGCGTCTGACGAGTAAACAGGCTTCGTCAGGTGAGAGTGTGTCCTACACCTATGACAGCAACGGCAACGAACTTACCATGACCGACAGCACAGGCACAACAACGCGCACATATGACGCTCAAAATCGTGTGCTGACAAAAAACACCCCTAACATCGGGACAAGCACATTTACTTATGATATAATAGCTGGTGTAGGCACAGGACACACAGCTGAGAGATCATCAGACCCCAGAAATAATATAACAACAAAGGAATATGACAGGCTGGGGCGCGAATACAGGATTACATCAAGCGCCGGAACGGCGACGTATACCTATAACTCCAACGGCAGCGTACAAAGGCTGACCTATCCGGGCGGCGCGTACGAAGAGTATACCTATTACGCCAACAACCGTCTGCATACGCTGTCAAACAGATTACCCAACGGTACCATTATCGACGCGTACAACTATGCCTACGACGCCGCGGGTAACCAGACACAGATACTTGACGCGACAGGCACAACATCATATGAGTATGACAATCTTAACCGCCTGAAAAAATCCATCGAGCCTGATGGTCGCGTGACAGAGTACACGTACGACGCGGCAGGCAATCGCGTAACGGAGAAAGTAACGGTAAGCGGACAAGCTACTAACAAGACTTACGCCTACGGCGATCAAAACCGCTTGACAAAGGTGACCACCATAAACCACGACGGTCACACGCTGGAGAACGCGCTAACCTATGACAAGAACGGTAACCTGTTGGGCAGCCTTGTCAGTGGACTTACGGCAGCAGGCTCAACCCCGGCAACGCTTACCCTGAGCGTGACCGATGCGTTGAGCTCGGTGTACAGCTATGATGTGTGGAATAACCAGACCTCGGCATACAAGAACGGCAATACCGTATACAGCGCTTACAATGGCTATGGACTTAGGGTTTCCAAGACGACAAAAGGCTTGACAAGCCGCTACCTTTACGAGTATAGTGATGTTGTATTGGAACTTAACGGATCAGGTGCGCAAACCGCGTTTATGGTCTACGGCACGATGCTCTTGACACGTAATGGGCAGAGCCTTATGCGTAATGGGCACGGCGACGTGACGGCCATCGTGAGCGGCAATACAGTAGTGGCAAGCTACTACTATGACGCGTTCGGCAACCACCGCAGCATTACCGGAGCCTCAACCAATCCCTATCGCTACTCCGGCTACCATTTCGACAGTGAGACGGGTCTCTACTACCTCAAGGCGAGGATGTATGACCCTGAGATAGCATGGTTCTTGCAGGAGGATTCTTTCAGGGGTTGGATAACAGACCCTCTGTCGCTTAATCTTTACACCTATGCGCATAATAATCCTATCAAATATTATGACCCCACAGGGCATTATGTGTCACCTACGGATAGGGCGAATTTGACATCTTCTCAAATTTCGAGGTTAGAGCAGCTAACAAAAGACTGGAATGCCGCCAATGCCTCAGGAAACACAGCGGCCATGAACGCTGCCAAAAAAGAAGGCGAAGCTATCCGCGCCACGGCCGGTTACTCCGGCGGCAATAACGGTAACCAGATTACTGTAAGCAGCGGCGATACCGTAAGAACTGTAGTTACCAACGCTACAACAACTGTAACAAACAGCGGCACAATTAATACAGTGAATGTTCTGACTGGTTCGACTGGCACAATAAACAACAGCGGTTCGATTGGAACGATAAACAACTCCGGAACTATTCGCTCAATTAGCAATACTGGCAGTATCGGTACAATTAATAATAGCGGCACTATAGGAACGGTAACTAATACTGGTACGATTAGAACCGTAAGTAACAGTAACACAATCAGCAATCTAAATAACAGCGGCACCGTCAGAACCGTAAGCAACAGCGGCACGATTACAAACATAAATATCAACAGCAGTGGCAGTATTGGCACAATCAGCAATAGCAATATAATCAATAGTATCGTTGTAGGCCAAAACAGCTCTGCTACCATAGGCAATGTAGGCTTAATCAATAGCATTATTACGGATTCAGGCAGTGCTATCAAAGTAAATAACTCTGGCCTAATCGAAAATATTTCTATTGGCAGCAATGGAGTTCTCGAGGGCAATAATGCTGGGTATGTTGCAAATGTGTTTATCGGTGCTGGCGGTAAATCTACGAGTCAATGGAACACGACTTCAGCAGCGCCCATGCTCCAAATGCAGAATCAGTTTATTTTGGACTACCTTTTGACACAGGAGGAACAAGCCGCAGGCGTTGGTGCTTCAAGGATAGGCGAATCACTGTATAGGGACATTTCTGATCCTGTTACAAACGCACTCGCAAGAGATGTTTGGGAGTTTGAGCAGCGCAGAGGAAACGGCATTTTTGATAATACTCCATGGAGATTTATTGATAATAGCATATGGTTCGCGGGTATGGTAGGCGATGAAGGACGTTGGAATCTAAAATATCTTGATCCAGAAACAAATAAACGTCGTTGGGAAACGACTCTCGGCATACCGTTCTGGGACTACAGTACACAAATGGTTCTGAATGGGATGATTGTAACAGTCGAGGATGTTGGTAACATTACATATGGTTATCTTGGAACGGCAATCGGCTTTGATCAATCTTATCTGAAAACAGGCTCTTCTGCAAATCACGCTAAAAATCATCTGTGGAGAAATTGGGATAATGAATACAAAGACCACGCCGCTATCGCAATAGGAATAAACTGGTACAAAGTAGGTGTCATGAAATGAGTATGATTAAAAGAATGGCTATTATCGTTGTGTCAGTAATTGCGGTAGTATTTATGGCATTTACAGTTGTAGGGTGGTTATGGAGTGGGGAATTTTTCTTCTTGGCTCCAAGTTACAGCAAAATGGATAGGTACTTAAAAGCAAACATAGACGAATTGTCCTATGTTGCTGACGCTCTTTTTGAACTGGATTATGATAGTATCACGATTCACAGGAACCCCCGACGTGTGGAAGACAAATACGACACGACCATGCAGGTCAGTCGTGAGTATTTGGTTTATGAAACCATACCAATCCCAGACGAGTTACTTGACCATATTGTAGCTCTGTACGAAAGCGGGGTTAGGTATATATCATGCGGTCATGATTCTGTAGGCTTTTCGATTTGGGCGTTTATGGGCGATATTCGCGGCATAATCTATTCCAGAACAGGGGAAAAACCTGATGGAGGGCATATAATCGAGGTAAGACAGTTATCAAAGGAAAACTGGTATTATTATGTAGACAATTTTGAAAAATGGAAAGCGCGGAATCCTGAGTTATTCCAATAATGCAAATAGGAATAAACTGGTACAAAGTAGGTGTCATGAAATGAGTATGATTAAAAGAATGGCTATTATCGTTGTGTCAGTAATTGCGGTAGTATTTATAGTATTTATTCTCCTATTGGGTACGCTGACATATAAATTGTCTTCATATTTCCAAAACAAGTACGGAATAAGAACAATTACATTTACAAGAATTCAAGACTACGAGCCGGAGCATAGCGAGGAGTAGAACAGCACAAGCCGTTGAGGGCACAGAGCTGGGTTCCGTCTAACGGAGGATGCCTTGCTCTGTTTGGCGTCGCTACTCCGGCTACCATTTCGACAGTGAGACGGGTCTCTACTACCTCAAGGCGAGGATGTATGACCCTGAGATAGCACGGTTCTTGCAGGAGGATACATATAGAGGCCGGATAGCCGACCCACGATCACTCAATCTATACACTTATTGTTACAACAACCCCATCCGCTACTGGGATCCGACTGGTCATAGGCCGCAGCAATTAACAATAATTAGAGTGGATCCAAACGCAAACAATGGTATTTACAATGTTCCCAGTAACTTAAACAATAATGTATCTATTAGTGTAAGCGGTAATACAACAG
>Ga0123353_10000950_pt1 | contig 35415 bp, 24 predicted proteins | sample TergutLab28metaG_3_FD_92763 | JGI IMG/M metagenome (GOLD analysis project Ga0123353, IMG submission 92763) | Labiotermes labralis P3 segment gut microbial communities from Petit-Saut dam, French Guiana - Lab288 P3 | ecosystem: Host-associated > Arthropoda: Insects > Digestive system > Gut ... | reverse complement strand
CCGTGCGTCTCCGGCAAACAGAAATGTCATTGGTTTGAGACGCACTGCTGTGCGTCTCCGGCAAACAGAAATGTCATTGGTTTGAGACGCACAGCCGTGCGTCTCTACTAGTTCTCCCCCGTCCTGTTCATCACCGCCAGCGGGTCGGCCGCCTTGCCGTTGACCGTGGTCTCCAAATGGAGGTGGAAGCCTTCGGCGCTCTCGCACGGCACCTGCGCGATCACGCCGATGCTTTCGCCCTTGCGGACCTCCTGGCCCGCCCTGGGCGTGCTGTTCTCCGAGAGCCCGCAGTAGCGCGCCATGACCCCGCAGCCGTGGTCCACGGTGAGGATGACGCCCCACAGGGGATCGGCGTCCACGCGCTTGACCACGCCGCTCTGCATGGCGAGGACCTGCTGGTCCATCTCGCCGGAGAAGTCCACGCCGTTGTGCACGCGCCAATCGCCCATGGTGGCGGATTTGACCATCTCGCCGTCGGAGTAGTCCTTGCTGATGTTGGTGCCGAAGGGCAGGGCGAAACTGCCGGTGTAGGGCATGTTGTCGGGGCTGGCGGCGGCCGGGGCCGCGGTGGTGCCCCGGAGGTCGGGTATGCCAGTGGCGCGCTCGGCGACGGGCTGCGTGCCCTCAACCTCCACGGGGCGCGTGACGTAGTTGGCCCAGTCGATGGTGCTGCGCTCCACGGTGGTGGGGCTCTGGTAGGGGTTGCTGCGCAGGCCGGTGTTCACCGCGCCCCAGACGCCCACGGCGGCGGCCACCACCGCCAGGCCCAGCGCCAGGTAGAACCCGCTGCCCCGGGGAATCAAAAACTTTTGATTTTTTTGTTTGTCGAATTGCATGGCAAGCATCCTTTCATTGAGACGAATCCACAGATTCGTTGATGACTTGCCATTATTTTGGGCAGGTTGCGCCGGGTTTATACAATGTTGGTATTGATTTTACCTTGACAGCTACGAACAATTGTACTATACTGTTTACAGCCTGCAACCGAGGAGCCATCAGCATGAAAACCGACCGCCTGCTCGGCATCACCATGTACCTGCTCAACCGGGAGACCGTGCCCTCAAGGGAGCTTGCCGAAAAATTCGAGGTCTCCATACGCACCATCGCACGCGACATGGAGGCCCTGAGCTTGGCGGGGATCCCCATCGCGTCCGTCGCCGGGGCGGGCGGGGGCTATCGCATCATGGACAGCTTCCGCCTGGGCAGGCCCGTGAGCACGGCGGAGGACTACCGGTATGTGATTGCCGCGCTGAAGACGCTGTGCTCCGCCTACGAGAACAAAAGCCTCGACACGACGCTGGAGAAGCTCCTGGCAGTGCAGCGCGGCGAGCACAGCGACCAACGGGTGTTCGTGGATTTCAGCGTGGTGAAGGAGGGGGAGCGCACCCCGGCCTACACCATGCTGCTCGAGCAGGCCATCACCGAAGAACGTGTCGTCGCCTTCGCCTATAGCGACGCCCAGGGCACAGTCACCCAACGGGAGGCGGAGCCTCTGGCCCTGAACTATCGGTGGTACGCCTGGTATCTGCTCGCCTATTGCCTCACCAAGCAGGACTATAGAATTTTCAAGCTCAACCGCATGGACGAGCTGGCCGTCACCGGCAGGGGGTTCACGCACCGGCACGGGGATATCCCCGCCTTGCTGGAGCGGCAGTGGGCGCGGGACGACCGCGAATGGCTGCAGGTCCGGCTGCTGTGCAAGGCAGAGGCGCGCGCGGCGGTGCTGGAATACTTCAGGGCACGGATCGTCGCAGAGCACCCCGATGGCAGCTTCGAATGCAAATTCTATGCCATTGAAAACGAGCGCTGGTGGTTTTCGCTGCTGATGGGGCTGGGAGGGCAGGTGCGGGTCCTCGAGCCGCCGGAGCTCGCCGCCCGCGTGCAGGAGACCGCGAAAAACATTCTGCGCAACTATGACATACAGCTGTCATGATTGCCGTGGTAGAATACACAGGGCTCTGAAATAAGCGTGTAAGGAATGAAGGAGGCGCTTTCCATGGAAAAGGAAAATTTGCTGGAGTATGTCGCGCCATGCGGTTTGCTTTGCTATGCCTGTATCTCGTTCAAGGATGGCCCCTGTTCGCAGGGCGCGCGGGACGTGTATACCTATACGGATGGGTGGGATGAATTTTACAGCGCGAATCTGCCCAAGAGAAAACGTAAAAAATATCAAAAGGAATCCAATGCGTACCGGAACACGCTTCAATTTCTTGGAGGGGCGTCATGCCCCGGCTGCCGGAATCACCCGCCCTCCAACAAGGGGGGCTGGGGGTGCCGCGAAGGCTGTGCCATACAGGCCTGCGTAAAGGAGCGCGGGGTGGATTTCTGCGCGCAGTGCGATGCGTTCCCCTGCGATAAGCTCGACCAGCATTGCGCGGACAGCAACAGGCGGATTCAGGAGATCGGCCTCGAGGCGTATTTTGAGGAAAAGAAGCAAACATCCATTTACGCGCGCTGGAAAAAGAAAGCGGAATAACTACCCGCGAAAGGAGACAGCTCCATGGACATCGAGATCCGCAGATTGACGCCCGAACTCGCTGAAGATTACGTACATTTTTTTGACGTAACCCCCCACGCCGAAGGCGAAGGCGATCCCAAATGCTATTGCGTGCTCTGGCGCAGCGACGATACCTATACCGGCGATAACGACCACTGGTATCCCACGCGGGAGGAACGCAGGGCGCGCGCCCTCCAATACGTAAAAGACGGCAAAATCCAGGGCTATCTTGCCTATTGCGGCGGCGAGATTGTGGGCTGGTGCAGCGCCACTGCCGAATGCCAACGCGGCTACGAGCATATTCGTTCCTACTGGGGCATCGGGAAACACGAACCGGGCGTCAAAATCAAGTCAATCTTCTGCTTTGCCATCGCGCCGGGCATGCGGCGAAAGGGCGTGGCTACCGGGCTGGTGGAGCGTATCTGCCGGGACGCCGCCGCCGACGGCTTTGACTTCGTAGAGGCCTATGCCGACGGGAAACGCAAGGACGCGGGCGGTGAATCCAGGGGCTACCTGGCGATGTATGAAACATGCGGGTTCAGCAGATACACAGAAGGAAGGGGTAAAAACGGAAGGGGCAGAGTGGTCATGCGCAAGGCATTGAAGGAGGCTACAGAGTGAACATCGAGATTCGCAAGCTGACACCTGATTTGCTGGAGGATTACCTCAATTTTTTCGACAACGTCGCCTTTGCCGACCACCCGGAGTGGTCGCAGTGCTACTGCCTGGCGTTTCATTTCGAACCCGCCTGGGACGCCGAGGACGCCGGGCTGGAAAACCCCTGGCGCGAACGGGTAGCACAATTTATACGTGAGGGGAAATTACAGGGATATCTTGCGTATTCGGACGGCAAGGTTGTCGGCTGGTGCAACGCGAACGACAAAAAGAATTACGCCGCTTTGAAATACAATGAAAGCGATGAGGATAGCAAAGTAAAGTCCGTCGTCTGTTTCCTCGTCGCGCCGGATATGCGCGGGAAAGGCATCGCGACAAAGCTGCTGGAACGTGTCTGCGCCGACGCAGGGGCCGATGGCTATGATTTTATTGAGGGCTATCCTCCTGCCGGTGACTGCGATATGTATGCCGCCCACCATGGGACGGTCAGGCTGTTTGAGAGATCCGGGTTTGTGAAACACGCGGAGTGCAAACGAGATGTCGTTATGCGCAAATATTTGGGGAATGAATGATGGACAATACAACAGAGCAAATTCTGCGAAGGCGCATGCACGGGCTGTATCTGTCGCGGGGGTGCGGGGATATTGCCGAGCTCTCGCGCGAGTTGCTCGGCCTGCACTGCTGGTTTCACCGCAACGTCGCCTTCTCCGCGCTGATCCGCGGCGCGGATCTGATGGGCTGGAAAACTTCGCTCACCAAGACGTGGATTCACCACGCGCTGCACGGCGTGGCCCCCGACGACCTGCCCACGCTGCTCGCGGTCCATGGGGGCCCGTGGCGCTGGGGGGAGCCGTATCGGGAGATCGCGGACAGGGCGGTCGGCCTCATGGAGGACGGCGTCTATTCCCGCGCCGAGATGCGCCTGATCCTCGCGGATGAATACGACAGGCAGACGCTCGAAAGGGCGTTGTCCCCGTGGGGCGGCGTCTTCTGCGAGCTGGCACGGCTCGGCAAGGTCGCCTTCCGCGATATGACCAGCCGCGACTTCGATTTGATCGACGCCGAGCCGACGCGGACGCCCGAGGAGGTATTGCCCGGCCTGTTCCGGCGCTTCCTCGCGGCGTACGGCCCCGCGACGCTGGCGGACGCGGCGTGGTTTTTCGGGCTGGGGAGGGGAAGGAAGGAGGAGCTGTCCGCTTTGGAGCTGGGCGGGTATGCGCGCTTTGAATATAATAAAAGTATTTATTATTACATAGACGATGACGCGGACATGGGCGACATCCCCGAACTGACGCTGCTGTCCGGCTTCGACCCCCTGATCGTGTCATACACGGAACGAGGCGCGGTGCTGCCGCCGGAATACAAGCGCGCGGTCGTCATGAAATCGGGCATCTGCCTGCCGACAGTCGCCGTGAACGGAAAAGTGGCGGGGCTTTGGAATATCAAAAACGGGGAACCGGCCGTGGAGTTTTTCACGGCGCAGCCAAAAAAGATGAAGGACGCCGCACTCGATTGGGCGGATGCGATCCGCTGGCGGACGCGGGGTGAGATATAACGATACAGGGAGGATTTTTCCATGGAATTCCGGGAGGAGAGAGGCATCGCCTATTGCGGGATGGCATGCGTCCTGTGCTGCAGCGAGGGGTATGAAAACTGCCAGGGGTGCTTGGCGGACTACAATCCAAAGGCGGACGACCCCGCCGTCTTGCAGTGCGCCGGGGAAAAAGGCGTCGACGGCTGCTACGCCTGCGGGGCCTATCCCTGCGGGAAGGAGAACAACGACTGCTTCGTCAAGCAATGCGCGCGCAAACATGGCGTTGAGGGCTGCTTCGCCTGCCCGGAGTACCCCTGCTATTGGAAAGCCTGGCAGCCCTGGGACAAGTGGAATCAGTTGAAAAACAAACGCAACAGGGCGTTCCTCCGCTACGCGCACGAGTTTGGGAAGCAGGCGCTGATCGACCGCCTGCGCGTCAACCACGAAAACGGGATTGTATATCCAAAGGACTACGACGCCCCGGAAAAGGAGTTTGAAATCTACCTTCTGCTGCGATACGGGCGGGACGAAGCGGCGAGGAATCAAACGCCGGAGATCACGGTCAAGCCACTTTCGCCGGCGCTCACAGAGGATTTCTTCGAATTCTTTAACCTGCGCGCGTTCACCGACAGCCCCCCGTGGGGAGGGTGCTATTGCCAGTTCCCCCAGATGTCGAAGGAGGACGCGGTCAAAGCGCGCGAAACGCCGGAGGCGTTCGGCGAGGGCGGGATCATCAGGGAGCAGCACAGGACGGGCGCGATACGGGGCTATCTGGCCTACGCCGATGGCCTGCCGATCGGCTGGTGCAACGCCAACGACAGGGCGAACCTTCCCATTGAGCCGGCAGGGGGGCCAAGCCATTACGCCCCCGCCGAAAGAAAGGAGAAGGCGGTGCTCTGCTTCGAGATCGCCCCGGAGTACCGCGGGAAAGGCGTCGCTAGGGCCCTGTTGCGGCGCGTGATCGACGACGCGAGGGCCGAGGGCTGTACCGCCATCGAGGCGTATCCCGATCAGTCCCGCAAGCGGGATAACTATGATTACCATGGCCCGGTCCGGCTATATGAGAAAGCCGGGTTCGTCGTTGTCGAGAAAAAAGGTAAGCCTTTCCACAAGAAAAGGGCCCTGACGATGCGGCTGGAATTGGAATGACAGGGGCTTCTTCGGCCGGCTGGCGCCGCAATTTTTTCGGCGAAACCGTCCTTTGGGAGAATTTTTTAGGAAAATTTTACAAAACCCCTGTTTTGGCGCAAAAAAGTGCGCCAAAACAGGGGTTTCCGCGGGTATAGTGGAGGGGTAAATTTTTAGGCCCGCGCACCTTGACAACTGAACAATGAACTGGCAGCTTTTTTGTGTAGAGACGCACTGCTGTGCGTCTCCGCAAAGACATCATGCTTTCACAGGAGACGCACAGCCGTGCGTCTCTACGGCAACGTCAGGCCGCGACATCTCCCCCAAGGGGGCGACCTTGGCAAGCACCTTGACAATTGAACAATCAGCTCTCCGCCGCCTCCAGGGCCCGCTTGATCGTCCGGAGCATGCTCTCCCCGGGGATGAGCTTCACCGCGATGAACGGCCTGCCGCTGCCCGCCGCCACCTTCACCCGGCCGGGCAGGGCTTCGCCCATGGCCTGGATCATCGGCATGTTGAGCTCCTCGATGTACAGCGCCGCGCGCTCGCCGGAGAGCCCCATCTCGAAGATGCCGCAGCGGGCCGCCGCCGCGCGCACCAGGGCGATGTCCACCAGGCCCAACACGGGCGGGGGCGGGTCGCCGAAGCGGTCCAGCAGCTCGTCCACCACGTCGTCGGCGTCCTCGGCGGTGCGTATCTCCGCGATGCGGCGGTACATCCCCAGGCGGTGCCGCACGTCGAAGATATACTCCTCCGGGATGTGCGCGTCGATGGGCAGGTCGATCTTGCAATCCCGCATGCTTTTGGCAGGGGGCGCCGCCTCGCTGTGTTCTGCCCCCTCCACATTGGCCTTTTCCTCGGCCACGGCTTCGGCCAGCATCTCCATGTAGAGGTCGTAGCCCACGGCCTCCATATGTCCGTGCTGCTGCGCGCCGAGGAGGCTTCCGGCCCCGCGCAGCTCCAGGTCCCGCATGGCGATGCGGAAGCCCGAGCCGAACTCCGTGTACTCCCGTATGGCCTCCAGGCGGCGCTGGGCGATCTCGGTGAGCTCCTTGCCGGGCTTGAAAGTGAAATACGCGCTGGCGCGCCTTGCGCTGCGGCCCACACGGCCCCGGATCTGGTGCAGCTGCGCCAGGCCCATGCGGTCGGCGTCCTCGATGACCAGGGTATTCACGTTGGGCACGTCGATGCCCGTCTCGATGATCGTGGTGCACACCAGGATGTCGATCTCGCCCTCCAGCTGCCTGCGCCAGATGTCGCTGAGCTCCTCCTCGCCCATCTGGCCGTGGGCAACCTCCACCCGGGCCTCGGGCAGCAATTCTTTTATTTGCGCGGCGCGGCGGTCGATGGTCTCCACGCGGTTGTGCAGGTAGTACACCTGCCCGCTGCGCCGCAGCTCCTGGTGCATGGCCTGCGCCAGGATGCCCATGTCGTGCTCGAGCACGTAGGTCTGCACGGGGTAGCGGTCCTGGGGGGCCTCCTCCAGCACCGACATGTCGCGGATGTCCGACAGCGCCATGTTCAGCGTGCGCGGGATGGGCGTGGCCGTCAGGGTGAGGACGTCCACCTCCGGGTAGCGTTCTTTTAATTTTTCTTTTTGGGCCACGCCGAAGCGCTGCTCCTCGTCCACGATGATGAGGCCCAGCTTGCGGAACTCGATGCCCTTGCCCAGCAGCTTGTGCGTGCCCACCACGATGTCGATGCTGCCGCGTTTGAGCCGCGTGAGGATGCGCTTGCTGTCCGTGGGGGAGACGAACCTCGACAGCATCGCCGCCTCGAGAGGGAAGCCCTCGAAGCGCCGCTGGATGGTCTGCATGTGCTGGAAGGCCAGGATTGTCGTGGGGACCAGAATGGCGCACTGCAGGCCTTCGGCCGCGCACTTGAAGGCCGCGCGCAGGGCGACCTCCGTCTTGCCGAAGCCCACGTCGCCGCAGAGCAGGCGGTCCATGGGGTGGGGGCTCTCCATATTGCGCTTGATCTCGTCTACGCAGCGCAGCTGGTCGGCCGTCTCCTCGAATTCGAAGCGGCGCTCGAAGTCGTTCTGCATGTCGATGTCCGGCCCGAAGGCGTGGCCCGGGACCTTCATGCGCTGGGCATAGAGCGCCGTGAGCTCCCGCGCCAGGTCCTTGACGGAGCCCTCCGCCCGGGACCGGGCCTTCTGCCACTCCTGCCCGCCCAGGCGGTTGATTTTCACCACGCCCTCGTTTTTCGGGCCGATGTACCGCGTCACCTGGTCCAGCTGCGTGACGGGCAGGTAGAGTATGTCGCCCTTGTTGTAGCGGATTTGAATGTAGTCCTTCTCGGCCCCGCCGGCGTTCATGGTGGTGATGCCCTCAAAGATGCCCACGCCGTGCGCCTTGTGGACGACGTAGTCGCCCTTGCGCAGCTCGGCCAGGTTGTGGAAGGCGTTCTTGGCCTGCCGCTTGCCGCTTGTCTCTGGCTTCTTGCCTCTGGCCGCGGCCCGCGCCCCAAAGGTGATGAGCGTGCACTTCTCCAGGGCGTAGTCCGCGCCCGCCGAGAGCGCCCCCGGCAGCGTGACGAACATCCCCCGGGGGAAGGCCGCGGGCGGCACGGGACAGTACAGCGCGGGCAGGCCCTCCAGAATGAGGTCCTCCGCCAGGTTTTTCGCCGATTTCTCCGTCCCCGCGAAGATCACGCAGGTGAAGTCTTTGCGCCCGCGGAGGTGCCCGATGTCCTCCAGCAGCAGGTCCAGCAGGCCGTTCCAGGGGTTCAGCTGGCGCGCGGTGACCGTGACCAGGTCGCGCACGGGGGTGTCGAAGCTGCCGCGGGGCAGGTTGTCCAGGTAGATCACGCCGCGCCGCTGGGCGATGTCCAGCAGCTCGGTCCAGCGCAGGCTGAAGTGCTCCAGCCCCGCGCAGAGAGTCCCTTCCTCTGCGTACCCGCGAAGGTCCTCCAGCCAGAGCTTCTCCTGGCCCTGGGCGTGCTCGCGCAGATTGAAGCTCTCGCTGAAAAACAGCAGGCCGCCGGGCTCCAGGTAGTCCAAAACCGTGCGCCTGTCCGGATAGATCAGCGGCAGGTAGCGGTCGATGGAATCCGGACGCAAGGACGCGCGCAGCAGCCCGATATCACGCTGGAGGGACTGCTTCATCTTCACGCTGCCGCGGCCGCGCAGGTTGTCATGGAATGCCTCCACCAGCTCCAGCAGGGCCTCGGTGCTTTCCGGTACGATTTCATTGGCGGGGACCACACGCAGCTCTTTCACGGGCTCCAGCCGCCGCTGGCTCTCGGGGTCGAAATAGGCCAGGGTGTCGATGGTGTCGTCCCAGTATTCCAGCCGCAATGGCAGCTCGCTCTGTGGCGGGAAGACGTCCAGGATGCCGCCCCGCACGGCGAACTGCCCGGGGCCCTCCACCTGCACCGCGCGTGTAAAGCCGGCGCGCAGGAGCCGCTCCACCAGCCCGGCCACGGGCAGGGCGTCCCCCGGGCGCAGGGTGAAGCTGCCCGCGTCCAGGATCTCCGGCGGCACGGTGAACTGCATGGCGGCCTCCGCCGCGCACACGAGGACGTCGCAGCGCCGCTGCCGCATGGCGTCCAGGGCCGCGAGGCGCGCGTGCTCGTACTCCCGGGAGCGCACCTCGGCCGGTCGCAGGGCCAGGTCCCGCGCGGGATAGAGCACCGCGCGCACGCCGAAGGCCAGCAGGTCGTCGCGCAGCCGCGCGGCCTGCATCTCGTCCGGGGCGACCACGATGGCCCGCCGGGGCAGGGCATCGCACAGCGCGCCCAGGAGGTGCGCCTTGTGCACCGGGGACAGCCCGAGCACACCCATGGGCAGGCGCCGCCCACGGATGTCCGTGAGGAGGGTATGAAATTCCGGGGATTCCTGCCAGAGCGCGGAGAAACAAGACATGCAATGTTTTCCTTGCTATGGAAATGTTGTGTACGTGTTTTATCGTGCGGCGAATGGTATCCGCCGCCTATAAGAACCTATTTGAGGGAGAGATTCGCCCGCACGGGGACGCGTCGCTCCGCGAAACGCCCCCTCTGTCGCTGCGCGACATCTCCCCCAAGGGGGCGACATTGGCAGTCCATCCAAGGCTACGGCTGCCCGCTAGAGGCTCCCACTTGGGGGAGCTGTCACCGCAGGTGACTGAGGGGGACCTGCCTCACAGCCCGAATATCCGCAAAAACCCCGTGATGGCCGACCACAGGGAATTGACGCCCGGCATAAATTTTTGCAACAGGGAGGCGAAGTCGTAGACCGCCAGGTTCAGGCTCTTCAGCGGCTGCAGGATCCCCGTGATGGCGTCCAAAAGATTGCCTATGATACTACTGATCATTTGCATGTCATCCTTTCTTGGCAATGGCATATTATGCATTCCGGATTATGCGTTATTCTCCTCGCTGTCCTTCCCGACGATCTCCGTGAGCCCCTTGGCCAGCCCCGCCATGCCCGCGATGTCGGTGGGCACGACGATCTTCGTGGCCCTGCCGTTGGCGGCCGCGGCGAAGGCCTTCAGGGCCTCCAGCTGCAGGTACTCGTTGCCCGGCGCCGCCCGGTTGATCATCCCGATGGCCTCTGCCGTGGCCTCCTGCACCGTGCGGATGGCCTCGGCCTCGGCTTCGGCCTGCTTGATCCTCTCCGCCTTTTCGATGTCGGCCCGCAGCTTCTTCACCATGTCCTCCTGCAGGTCGAGCGGGGTCACGATCTCCTGCAGCTCCACGCGGTTGACCTGGATGCCCCAGGAGTCGATGGCCTCGTCCAGCGCCGCGCGCATCTTTGTGTTGATGATATCGCGGGAGGACAGGATGTTTTCGAACTCAATCGCGCCGATGACGTTGCGCAGGATGGAGGTCGTCAGGTTCTCGACACCCGCCAGCGGGCGCTCCGCGGCATAGGAAAAAAGCATGGGGTCCATGATCTGGTAGAAGACCACGGTATCGACATTGATGGAGACGTTGTCCTTTGTGATCACGGGCCAGGGCGGGAAATCGGCCATCTGTTCCATGCGTGAAATCTTTCGGGCCGTGCGCTCCAAAAGAGGGATTTTAAAGTGTATGCCCGCCTTCAGGGTTCTGTGATAGACATTAAAGCGTTCAATGATATAGACGTACGACTGGGGCACAACCGTGACGCTCGCTGCGGCGGCCGCCAGCAGCAGCCCGATTATGACAATCAGCATGAAAATTCCGGGGGTCATTGCATAACCTCCTCCTGCAAGGTCTCCTCCTCGGGGGGGCGGGCTTTTTTCTGCAGCCGCTTCACCAGGGGCCGGGTGGCGGCCAGGCCGACGCCCGTGACCGCGAGGAACAGCGGCACCTGCAGCCAGACCGGCGCGCCGAACGCGCAGGAGACCAGTGCCGCCGCCGCGCCCAGCGCGAACCAGACGGAAAACAGCTGCAGCGAAAGGGCCTCCAGCGCAAGGGTGGCGGCGAGCAGCGCCAGCCAGATGATCCAAGCCTTCTCCTGCACGAAAACACCTCCTTCTCTCCTAGTATAATTTTATCATAGATGCGAGGGGAATACAAGGGCTTACGGCAAATATATTTGCCGGGGCAAATTTATTTTACCGAATAAATTGACATTCCCCCGGCGGCGTTGTATACTGAAAGCACTAAAGGAGGGATTGCTATGGCGGCGTTCAGTTCATTTTTCTCGACAGCCCTGGCGGTGATCCAGCTGGCCCTCACGGTGGGCTTCCCCGCCCTGCTGGGCAGCGGGCCCATCGACTATGGCGGCAGCTATTACTATGACACGAAGGGCGTCACAAGCTGGCTGACCCTGGCCGCGGACGGGACCAGCCAGTACCGGATCGTCGTCCCCGCGGGGGCGGCGGAAACGGGCACCGAATGGGAGGGCGCAAGGCAACTGAAGGACTACTTCGAGCGCGTCAGCGGCGCGGCATTGCCCATCGTGACCGCCGACGCGGAGCCCCTGCCGCAGGAGATCTGCGTCGGCGGCGTGCGGGGCGCCCCCTCCACAGCGGCGCTGGGGCCCGAGGGTTTTATCAAAAAAGCTGTGGATGATCGGGTCTTTCTGACCGGGAAGGACGCCCGGGGCACGCTCTACGCCGTGTTCAGCTTTTTGGAGGAGCAGCTGGGCGTGCGGTGGTTCACCCCCACGCTCACGGTCGTACCGCCGCGCAGCGACCTCGTGCGGATTGACGCCGCGCTGGACAGCGCCCAATCGCCCGTGTTCGAATACCGCGACGACTACTGGTATATCACGTCCGGCGCGGAATGGAACGCCCACAACAAGCTCAACAGCATGAACGGCGGCAACCTCAACCCCTACGGCGGCGGGGTGTCCTACGCCGATTTCTGCCATTCGTTTGACCGGCTGCTGCCGGCGAGCCTCTTCAAGACACAGCCGGAGCTGTTCTCCTGGCGGATTGACGCGGGGGCGTGGACAGAGCACCAGCGCTGCCTGACCAACCCGGAGGTGCTGTCCATCATCACGGCGAACGCCCGCGCCTCCATTTTGGCGCACCCGGGCGCGCAGATCATGTCGATCACCCAGTGCGACAACACGCAGTATTGCCAGTGCGATGCCTGCGAGGCCGAGGCCGCGCGCCTGGGCGGGCAGTCCGGGCTGATGGTGTGGTTCGTCAACCAGGTGGCCCGGGCGCTGAAGAGTGAATTCCCCAATGTGGTCTTCGACACCTTTGCCTATCAGTACACCCGCAAGCCCCCCACCGTGCTGGTGGAGGGCCCGGACGGCAACGTGGCCGACAGCAACGTCTGCGTGCGGCTGTGCACCATCGAGTGCTGCTTCTGCCACCCCATGGAGGAGTGCGGCCACGAGCGGGGCGAATCCCTGGCCGACTACGTCAAGGAGATCCCCTCCACCTTCGCGCAGGATATCGCGGGCTGGCAGGATCACTGCCGGAGGCTGTACATCTGGGATTACGTGACAAATTACCTCAACAGCCTGCACCCCTTCCCGAACTTCCAGGTGCTGGGCCCCAACCTGCAGTACTTCGCGCGCAACAACGTGAAGGGCGTGTTCGAGGAGGGCTTCTACAACGGCAGGGCGGGGGAGTTCAACGAGATGCGCGCCTATGTGCTGGCCAAGCTGCTGTGGGACCCGGATGCCGATACGGAATACCACATGATGGACTTCATGCGGGCCTATTACGGCAAGGACGCCGCGCCCTATATCAAGGAGTACCTCGACCTCATCACCCGCAAGACGGTGGGGACCTCGCACCTGTTCTGCTTCAACTGGCACTACCAGAACGCCTTCCTGCGCATCTGGGACACCCTGCCCATGGACTGCCTGTGGGACAAGGCGGAACAGGCCGCCGAAACCCAGTGGCAGCTGGACAACATCCGCCGCTCGCGCCTGCAGCTGCGGGTATATAAGGCCGACATGCTGGTGGGCGAGTTCTTCCCGCTGAACCCCTGCCGCATCGAGGAGAACAAGAGGCTGTTCGACGACGTGATCGCCCTGGGCGTCACCCGGTGGAGCGAGTTCGACCCCCTTGTGCAGCCCAAGGGCCTCGATTGGCTCATGCGGCCGGTGGAGTGGTCCGATCCCTCGAGCTTGCCGTGGAACGACGGGACGAAGTATGAGCCGATGGCTTTGGGGTGAATTCGTCAGCATAGACAAGCGGCAGCGCCGGATGCGCTGCCGCTTTGCTCTGTTGTCATCTTCCCTAGTTGTAAAACTTGATCTCCCGCAGCGCCGGCTCGCCCCTGGCCTCCTCGATCACAACGCGGTAGGTGCCGCCCTTTGGCGCGAATTTGCTCAGTTGCACAATGGTTTTGCCGCCCGCGGACTCCGATGCCCCGACCTTTATAAACGCATCCAGCTTGCCAAGCTTCCGGTAGACGGTAAATTTTGTAATGCGCTCGCCGGTATGCTCGACGTCCTCCGACAGGACCAGGTGCTTTGCTTTTTGCGGGGAATCCAGCTTGAAATCGTAGGCATAATTGTCGATTGGGGTGATCACTGTGGGGAGTTCGTTTGCGTAGACGGCCGCGATGGCCCGGCCGAATTCGGCGAGCCGGTCCACGTCCAATTGGTCCAGCAGGCCCTCCCGATTGGGCGGGATGTTCAGCAGCAGCGTGCAGTTTTTCCCCACGGAGTTGTAGTAGATGTGCATCAGCTGGTCCAGTGTTTTTGGCTGCTGGTCCGCGTGATAGAACCAGCCGGGCCGGATGGACACGTCGCACTCGTTTTTGGCCCAGAGCCACCGGTCCGCCCGCCAGCGCACGCTGTTGACGTTGCCGTCGGCCAGGCCGTTCTCGTTGCCCACCCAGGCCACGTCCGGCGCGGGCGGCCCGATGGCGGTGCAGGCGTTCGGCTGCAGCTCGCGCACCAGCGCCACCCAGCGGTCCCAGTCATAGGTCTGGATGCCCTTGTATTCCTCGCCGACCGCGCCGTCGAACCAGACCTCGAACACCTCGCCGTAATTTGTCAGCAGCTCGGCCAGCTGATTGGCGTAATAGTCGTTGTAGACCTCGCTTTGCCCGTATGTTGGCGCGTTCATGTCCCAGGGGGAGAGGTAAAACCCGAATTTGACGCCGTATTTCCGGCAGGATTCCGCGAATTGCGCGACGATATCCCCCCGGTAGGGGCTATTTTTCACCGAGTGCTCGGTGTATTCCGAGGGCCACAGGCAGAAGCCGTCGTGGTGCTTGGCGGTGAGGATGGCGCCTGTCATGCCCGCCGCCGCGATGCCCTCGATCCATTGGTCGGTGTCCAGGCTCGTGGGGTTGAACAGCGCCGGGTCCTCCTTGCCGGTCCCCCATTCGGAGCCGGTGAACGTGTTGACGCCGAAGTGGAAGAAGGCATAGAACTCCGTCCCGGCGTGGGCGATTTGCCGTTCGCTGGGCAGGACCGAGATCAGCTCGTCCGCGTTCTCAGGCGTGGGCTTCAGGCACCAGGCGTCTTTGGCCAGGCGGCCCCCGCTTTTGATGTACTTCGGCAGGAGCGCGGCCGCGCCGGCCAGAACCAATGCCAGCAGCAGGGCCGCGGACAAAAACAGGATTTTCTTCATAGCTTGTACTCCTTGTAAAAAAAATTCGCGCACCCACAGTTCGCAAGTCTCTCGTCCGGGGGTTGGATTGCATCCCCGAAGACTGCGAATTGGCGAAAGGCCTGCGCTGGGCCATCGACCTGTGGGACGGCGTCAGCGACATTTTGGCGCGGTTTGAACGGCTGGCTGAGATTCAAGGGTAGAACCAATTACACATGAAAATTTACTTTCCAAGCTGCTTATTGTCAGAAAACGCGCCGATCAGCTCACCAACAAGATGCCACAAGTATTTCGGCAGCGTGGTGACATAGTCGGTGAGTAAGGGCCTGTACTTGGGGCCGGGCTGGCTGAACTGGGTCTTTTGCAGGGTGATGGTATCGTACAGCTCGCTTTCGCCCGCCTCCGGGTCGTAGGTATAGGCCTCATAGGTCAGCGTGCCGCCATTGATTTCGATATGGCTGAACATGGGAAAGCCGGGCTCCTCGTGCACCGCCGCGCATTCGCTGACGCAGGGCAGCCGCTGCACGTTGATCCCGTAACGCTTGTCGCAGGCCGCGCCGGGCAGGATGTAGATTGTGCCCTTTGGGTCGACATAGGACATGTTATTGGTCGTGCCGCTTTGGGACGCCGCGCCCACCGGCTTGTCGCCCTTCACGGGCTGGCTGCGGTAGTACTGGTGGTCGTGGCCGTACATCACAAGGTCGATGCCCAGGTCGTCGAAGATGGGCAGCAGCGCGCGGCGCATCAGGAAGACCTCGAACTTCCGGGCCCCGGCCCCCGCCGAATAGGGCCCGCGGTGCATGAAGACGAGCTTCCATTTGGCGCCGGTCTGCTTCATGTCGTTGATGAGCCAGTGGCGCTGCGGCATGCTCATGGAGTACACGTCGTTGGTGTTGAGCACCGCGATATGCGCGTCGCCGTAGTCGAAGGAGTAGTACACCCCCGAGAGGTTCGTCATATTGCGCTGTTCCTTCAGGGTGAACATGCTGCGGAACCAGTTCAGCTTGCCGTCACCGTCGTGGTTGCCCGCGATGGGCACGAGGGGCCCCTTCGCGTGATTGCTTTGAAACGCGTCGAAGTACATATCCCACTCGATATTGTCGCAGTGGTTGTTGAAATCGCCCAGGATTGCATCAAAGGCGGCGTTGGGGAACCTCTCCCACGCGGCGTTGACCGTGGCGGCGCTGTAGGCGAAGCCCTCTGGGTCGCTGGCCTGCACGTCGGTATTGACGATGAAATTGACGGGCACATCCCGGCCGGGGTCGGTTTTGAACGTGCCTGTAAAGTCGCCGATTTTGTAGGTGTATGCCGTGCCGGGAACGAGGTCCTTCGCCACCACGCTGTGGGCGTAATACCCCTGGAACTTTTTGCTGCAGCCGGTGTAGGTCTGGCCGCCGATGACGACTTCGCTGGCGCATTTCTCCTCGGTATACCAATGGAAGCCCTGCGCGCCCTCGCCGTAGAAGGTACTCACCACCCGGAAGGGTGCGGACGCCTCAGCGGGCGCAGCCTGCGGTACAATCGCAAAACAACCCAGCAGCAGGAAAATGCTCAGAACCAGCGCGAAAAATTTACGCATGACGATTCTCCATTCTATCTCTATAGATTATACAGGCCTAAACCCGGAACGCGTATGTTTACGAGAAAATGCCGTCCTGCTTGACGCGGTTTACTGTGTTCATTTATTGTAGTATAACATGTTTTTAATATTGGTGCAACCTAAACTTAAAGGACTTGATGGTTTCCGGACTGAGCGCTGCGACCCATCGGACATTTTTCAGAAGGGCGTTCTGGGAAAGAATCAACCTCCAGAAGGCTTGATATACAAGGCTTTCTGAAGGTTGATTCGCTGGAGGCGCCACCCAGACTCGAACTGGGGGTAAAGGTTTTGCAGACCTCTGCCTTACCACTTGGCTATGGCGCCGCATCGGCAGCACGCGCTGCTTTTTCATAAAGTATGCTGCCAGCCCGCCCATTATAGCCGATTCCCCGCGCGCTGTCAAGAGATTTTTTTGCGCACGGGCTTGTTTTTGCCGAATCGCCGTGCTATAATGACACATAAGCAAAGAAAGGGAGGAAACACAATGAAGCATTTCAAACGGTTGACAGCGGTTGCATTGGCAGTGATTCTGGCCCTCGGGCTGGCGCTGCCCGCGGTTGCGGCCGCGCCCGGCTACGAGAGCGCCCTGCCGGTGGTCCTGATCCATGGCATTTTCCAGTCGGAGGTGTTTTTGCAGAACCCGGAAACCGGCGAATGGGAGCGGGACGAAGCGGGAAACCGCATCGAGGCCTGGCCGCCCAAGGTGGACATTATGTCGCTGCTGCCGCCCGTGATCCTGCCCCTGCTGGCCAGCCTGCTGCTCCAGCACGACATCTGCCTGACCAAGACGCTGAGCGAGGCCGTGCTGACCGCCCTGGACGGCATACGCCTGGGCGAGGACGGCATTCCCGTACAGAATTTGCAGGTGCGCCGCTTCGTGGATAAAAACGGCAAGCCCATGAGCATCGCGGAGCTGGAGGCCGCCGGCGACATAGAAGGCAAGAATTACATCATGAAAACCCTGCCGCTGGGGGGGGTCTCCGAAACCATAGGCGAGGACAAGGTCTACTACTTCGCCTACGACTCCCTGGGCAACCACGCGAAAATCACGGAGGAGCTGCTGGCGTTCATCAAGGGCGTCAGCAAGAAACACGGCGGCTCACAGGTGAAGATCGTCCCTATCAGCCTGGGGGGCAGCCTGGCCAACAGCCTCATCGACTACTACTATGACAGCGACCTGAAGACCACGGGCCCCGGGGGCAAGCCGCTGCTCCACAGCGTGATCTATGTCATCCCGGCCCTGGACGGCTCCCGCATCGCCGGCGACGTCTTCCTGAAAGAGCTGAGCACGGACAATTCATATGGGATACAGGGCAACAAGGATCTCTATCTCGATATGTTCCCCCCGCTGGTGGATGGCTATATGGGCCCCCTGATCAACGTGGCGCTGCGCCTGTTCCCCAAGCGCATGCTGCTGAACCTGGTGGACGGCGTTCTGGACGCCCTCATCGGCGACCTGGCCAGCTACTCCACCACCCTGTGGTCCCTGGTGCCCAGCGGGGATTACCCCAAAGCCCGTGAAATGTGGCTCATGGACGATGCCCACGCCAAGGTGCGGGCGCAGACGGACAAATACTATCAGGCGCAGCTGCATTCCCGGGACAATGTGCTGGAGATGAAGGCGGACGGCGTGCACGTCTACGACATCGTGGAGTACAACATGCTGCTCTACTCGATCGCGGGCTCCTACAAGAGCGTGAACAGCGACACCCTCATCCATGTGGACTCCTCCTCCATGGGGGCCACCGCCGTCATGCCGGGCGAATCCCTGTCGGCGAGCTACGTGCCGGAGAAGCCCTACTGCACCGATCCAACGCACAAGCACTATGACGGCAGCACCCTGGCCGGCAGCACCCTGGACGCATCCACCGGCATACTGCCCGAGCACACCTGGTACTTCAAGGACTCCAACCACGAGCGTACCGGCCGCAACGACGTCATACTGGGCCTGGTGACCATGCTGGCCACCACCGACGAATACGTGAACGTGCGCACCTATAAGGAGTGGCCGCAGTTCAACTATGGCCGTGTGCCCGGCGACCTGAAGAACAGGATCGACGTCGCGAAGGCCGCCGATACCTCCGGTTTTTCCGCCGAGGACAAGGGCGAGCTGGCGGACGCCGTATCCCAGGCCGAAAAAGTGCTGGCGGGCACCGTGGTCGTCCCCGGGGAATACGAGGCCGCGCTGGCGCGCATGAACGCCATTCTGATCAAGACAGGCCTGCGTGGCGCGCCGGAAACCGACTGGACGGAGGTCATCCTGGGCGCCATCTTCGGCTTCCTCAGCGACGCGCTGTACTACGCCTACGGCCCCAGGGGCTTCAGCGACTTCATTTGGGATATTTGGCTGTAGATAGCTTACGTTCCCCCGCCCCCCGTGGCCAAAACTGCGGGGGGCCTATAATTTTATATTATCAGGTGATTGTAATACCGCAATCCATGTGCTATAATCATCCTTAGAAAATGAAACGGAGGAAAAGCTATGTCCGACTACAGGCAATCCCTCGGCAGCAACGTTGCGGCGGTAAAGTTCGAGTCCCTTCTGCCCGGCCCGGGCGGCTCCCTCCCCGGGGCGGGGATCGAAGGCTTCATGGTGCTGGGGCCCTTTGTGGTGAAGACCGACGGCGCGTTCGAGACCGAGTATTTCTACGAGCGCGAGAAGGTCCTCGACATCGACTACCTCGCCAGCAGCGGCGGCGAGGCGGCGCAGGTCCCCTGCGTGGGCCAGGCGGTCCGCAACGACTACTACGGCAGCGACTTCCTGAAATGGCGCCTGACAAAGTTCAACGACAACGGCAGCGTGCGCATCCGCGACGGCGCTGAGAACTTTTCGCAGGCCCTGTTCTCCACCGAGCAGCGCAACTGCGTCAACTACGCCGCCCTCTACATCGACTGCGAGAGGGAGAGCCGCGCCGTCATCAACCTGATGAGCTCCGGCAGCTACATGTACCTCAACGGCGAGTTGATCGACGCCATGCCCTACGGCAGGGTGAAGGGCCTGGACACCATGGGCCACAACGTGGCGGTCACCTTCAAGGAGGGCCGCAACCTGCTGATGGTCAAGGTGCGGGTGGGCTACATCGCCGACGGCCTCGACATATGCATCTTCTGCTCCATCCTGCCCACCGCGGTCAATACGGGCAGCCTGGGGATCACATATCCCTACCCCACGGGCGCGTATTTCGGCACGGTGGACGCCCCGCGCCAGATCTTCCCCGTGTTCGCCGGGGCATTCGGGCAGACGGGCGGCGGCACATTGCAATACGCCGCGGCCGGCTTTGAGGAGGCCATAGAGATCCCCGCGATGGGACCCGGCGCGTGCGAGGTGCTGCGGCTTTCCGTCCCGGTGAAGGAGGCCGGGCAGGAGAGCATTACATACTCGCTGGATGGGGTGGACGGCTCCTTCGAAGTGACCACCACCCCCCATCACGGCGCGGAGGGCACCGAGCACATCTTCTCCGACTTCCACTTCGATACAACGTACCACCAGGAGCAGCGCACCTACGCCATGGGCGCGCTGCACATCACCGCGCAGATGATGGAGCGCCTGCTGGCCGACCCAAACTTCAAGGCGATTTTGTCCGAGGTGGACTACCTCCACCCGTTCTACTCCATGTTCCCCGAATATCGCGACAGCCTGCGCGAGATGTTCCTGGCCGGCCGGGCGGAGGCCGACTGCTTCTACAACCAGCCCAACGACCTGACCTCCTCCGGCGAGGCGTTTGTGCGCAACCTCGTCTACGGCCAACTCTATCACCGGGACGTGCTGGGCCGCATCACGCCGGTCTTCGCCCCCGGCGACGTCTTCGGCCACCCGAACCAGATGTCGCAGATTTGCCGCAAGGGCGGCTGCACCACCGCCCACTGGGGCAAGCACGTGTTGGGGGTGGACGCCCTGTTCCACCACGTCTCGCCCGACGGCGGCGATCTGATCCACAGCAAGGGCATAGGCGCAGGCACCGCCAAGCGCCTTGGCGTCAAGCATTTCCAGGACAATGGCTGGTCCCGCGGGGCGGAGATCTACACCCGCTCTAGCGACACGGACTGGATGAAGGACACGGCCAACAAGGCGCAGTTCTCCGTCTTCTCGGACATGATGGACGGGGTGATCGAGGACGACAGGCGCGCCCTGGCGGAGAACGGCGTGGCGAACATCGAGTACACCGCGCGGGACATCACCGCCCACCACGCCGGCGTGCTGCTGACCCGCACCGACTTCAAGCAGGCCAACCGCCTGGCCGAGAACCTGCTTGTCACCGCCGAGAAATTCTCGGCCATCGCGGCGATGTACGGGGCGCAGTACCCGGAGAAGGCCCTGGATAAGGCCTGGCGGCAGATCCTCTGCGCCCAGCACCACGACTCCGTCACCGGTACGAACAACGAGATCTCCTTCGTGGACCTGATGATCGAGTACCGCGAGGCCGTGGAACTGGCGGCCGACATTGTCGACAGGGCCACCGCCTTCCTCGCCTCGGGCGTGAAGCGCTCCGACGAAAACAGCGTGGTCGTATTCAACCCGCTCACCCATGACCGTAAGGACTACGTTGAAGCCCTGGGCAAAGCTGTCGATGTGCCGGCTTTGGGCTACGCCGTGTGCACCCCGGAGAAAAACGAGATTGTCATGGACAGCGGCGACACCATCGAGAACGAGTTCTTCAAAATCACCGTGGATAAGAACCTGGGCGGCGGCATCACGTCCATCTACGATAAGAAGAATAAGCGCGAGGTGGTTAACCTTGGCGAGGACGGCCCGGCCAACCGCATCGTTGTGCTCAAGGAGGTCAACGACCGAGCCGAGGAGCAACACGAGATCTACACCACCGGCCACAAGATGTTCTCCAGCGACTATATCGCCGATGTAAAATGCGAGAGGGCGCAGGCCTATCAAAAGCTCATCATTCACGTGAAGCTGGACATCGTGGCGGGCGTGCGGCAGGAGATCACGCTGTACAGGGGCATCGATCGCATCGACATGAAGACCGTGGTGGAGGACTACCAGAGCCGCGACGACCTGTTCACCCTCACCTTCCCGGTGAACGCGCAGGGCGCGAAGCCCGTCTACGAGGACCGCTTCGCCCCGCACGTCTGCTGCGCCAGCCACAAGAAGATGAGCTTCCAGACCCACCAGTGGGCGATGTTCTCCAACTGCACCCTGGCCCCTGCCGTGAACTGGATGGAGCTTGGCCCCACGGTGAAGCTGGCTTTTATGCGCGCAGATAGGGTAGTTGGCGACGTCAACATCGGCATGACGGCGCTCATCCGCCCCGACGTGCCGGCCATGGTGAGGTCCGCCGACGCCCTGCTGAAAAGCCTGGCGAAGAAGGCCATCCCCGTCACGCCCTACAACGACACCCACACCCCCGGTCGCCACGCCAAGTTCGTGGACTTCAACGAGGACTTACGCACTGCGGATACGCGCGTCGTGCTCTCCGTTGGGGGCATTGCGAACACCTATGAGGACAAGCTGCTCGGCGGCCTGAAGCCGGCTCAGTTGGCAAGATTTGAGGCCGGGCTCGCCAAGAGGGGCGTGGCCCTGCTCTTCACACGCGACAGCGACAACCTCTGGAGCAAGCCCATGGACGTGCTGCTCATCAAGGCGCAGACGCAGGAGGCCCTGGACGCGTATCTCGCGGAAATCGACGCCATGCTGGCCGCGGGCAGCGCGCTGGTCCTCAAAAACGCCGTGCTGGCCGAGGCCCCGGGCTTCGTCGAGGACTACGGCGTGAGCATCTTCAACAGGGGCACCATCTGCTGCAGCGTGGAGCCGGGCAACCTCATGAACATGATGCTGTTCCACACGGCGAACTTCTACGGCAACGAGGGCAACGTCACCGGCGGGGAGCAGATGATCCCCGAGCAGAAGACCCACTGCTTCACCTACGCGCTCTACCCACACCGGGGCGACTACCGGCAGGCGAAGGTGTTCGCGAAGTCTTACGAGTTCAACAACGAGTTGATTGCCGCCTGCGCGGCGCAGGCGGAGAATGCGTTCCTGCCCGAGAAAAAGAGCTTCATCAAATGCCCCGAGGACTTCGTAATCACCGCCATCAAGGCGGGCGGCTACCCCATGGCGCAGATGAAGGCCAACCACGGAAGCATCTTTGAACGTGGCCTGACCATACGCGGCTTCGAGTCCAACGGCGTGGATATGCGGGCCAGGATCAAGTTCGACTTCGACATCGGCAAGGTGCAAAGCACCGACCTGCTGGACGAAAGCGCGCAGTCCGTGAGAAGCGCAGGGCGTTCCTTCACGGCCAACATTCCCGCTCACTCCATCGAGACAATCCAGGTCGAAGTGCCTGATACGCTCCCCAAGCTTGGCAGCGCGCAGCTTGGCCGGGGCGCCGAGCCGGTGCAGCCGGTGTACGTCCGCCCGTGGGAGCACGACCTGGGCTCCATGCCCATGGGGTATTTTGAGTTCGTAGGGGCCATCAGCCGCAAGACGCAGCGCCTGAGCGACACGGCGTACAAGTTCACCGTGTTCTTCGCCAACAACCACCCCGATGCGAATGTCACCGGTTCGGCGAAACTGGTTTTGCCTGAGGGTTTCACCGCTTGCACGGACACCTTCGAGTACAACGTGGCGCCCCGCGGCCTGCAGACCTTCGACGTCACCGTCACGAAGCCCGCGCCCGATGCGCAGGGCGTCATGCGCCTGCTCTACACCGACGATGGGCAGGAACTCGAGGACATCTACGAGTTCGGCTGCTTCAAGCCGGATATGACCCTGCGCATCAAGGACGGCAAGATCGTCGCCGAGGTGATAAACCGCACGAGTGAGCGCCTCTATGGCGAGCTCAGCCTTGCCACGCCCTACGAGACCTGGGAATACGGCCTGCACAACCGCTCCGCCATGGGCAACATAGGGCCTCGCACATTGAAGGTGGACGTGCCTGCGAACGGCGCGGCGGAATACGCCTTTGTGGCGGATGTCCCCGAAGACGTGGCCTTCTGGGCCGCGGCCAAGCTCATGGTGAACGGCAGGATCATCTTCGGCTATGCGGAGAAAAAGGGCGAGGAGCGCAACCTGTGGTCCGGCTGGGTCCGGGACAGGATGCAGGCCGAGGGCGGCTCCATCCGGGCGCTGCTGGAGCTGTAAAGGAGGAACCGATATGAGAACAATTCCACTGGGCAAGAGCGGCCTGCAGGTGCCGGCCGTGGCCGTGGGCTGCATGCGCATGAACCGCCTGCAGCCCGCCGAGGCCGGGCACTTCGTGGGCGCGGCCCTGGAGCTCGGCATGCGCTTCTTCGACCACGCGGACATCTACGGCGGCGGCGAGTGCGAGAGCATCTTTGCCCGGGCCTTTACCGGCAAGCGCGAGGACATCCTCCTGCAGTCAAAGTGCGGCATCCGCAAGGGGCGCTACGACTTCTCGAAGGAGCACATCTTGGCCTCAGTGGACGGCAGCCTGGCCCGCCTGGGCACGGACTACCTGGATGTGCTGCTGCTCCACCGCCCCGATGCCCTGGTGGAGCCGGAGGAGGTCGCCGAGGCCTTCGACATCCTGCACGCAAGCGGCAAGGTGCGGCACTTCGGGGTATCGAACCACAATCCCGCACAGATACAGCTGCTGCAGAAGTGCGTCAGGCAGCCCCTCGTGGCCAACCAGCTGCAGTTCGGGCTAGCCCACGCCTCGATGATCTCGCAGGGCACGCACGTGAACATGCTCGACGACGCGGCCGCGGTCCGCGACGGCGGCGCGCTGGACTTCTGCCGCCTGCACGATATCACCGTGCAGCCCTGGTCGCCGTTCCAGCACGGCTTTTTCAGGGGCGTGTTCCTTGGCGACAAGCACTTCAAGGAGCTCAACGCGAAGCTGGAGGAGCTGGCAAAGGCCTACAACGCCGACAGCACCGCCGTGGCCCTGGCGTGGATTCTGCGCCACCCGGCGAAGATGCAGCCGGTGGTCGGCACGATGAACACGGAGCGCCTGGCCTCCTGCGCGAAGGCGGCGGAGATCCATCTCTCGCGGGAGGACTGGTACGCGCTGCACCTTGCCGCGGGGAATACACTGCCATAGATGTAGAGACGCACGGCTGTGCGTCTCCAATGATATGCATTATGCTTTTTGCGGAGACGCACAGCAGTGCGTCTCTACTGTGCAAGGAGGAACCATCATGAATTTTGACCAAGCCGCAACCCTCTATGCCGAAAATCCCACGTGTGAAACCTTGGCGCTAGTCACACAGGAGTTGCTGCAACAGCTCACCGGGCGGGAGAAGATACACCTGCTCTCGGGGCGCGCGCTGGGCACCACCGTGCGCAATGCGATCCTCTACCGGCGCATTTACAACGTCACGCCCTACGCGGCGGGGGGCTGCAAGCGGCTGGGGATCCCCCCGCTGCTGTTCACCGACGGCCCCCGCGGCGTGGTGATGGGCAAGAGCACCTGCTTCCCCGTGTCCATGCTGCGCGGCGCGAGCTTTGACGACGAATTGGAGGGCCGCATCGGCGCAGCCATCGCCAAGGAGGCCGTCGCGGGCGGGGCAAACTACTTCGCCGGGGTGTGCATCAACCTGCTGCGGCACCCCGCCTGGGGCCGGGCGCAGGAGACCTACGGCGAGGACAGCTATCTGCTCGGGCGCATGGGCGCGGCCCTCACCCGGGCGGTGCAGGCCTACGGCATGATGGCCTGCCCGAAGCACTTCGCCTGCAACAGCATCGAGAACCTGCGCTTCATCGTGGACGTGCACGCCGATGAACGCACCCTGCGGGAGGTTTACCTGCCCCATTTCCAGAAGTGCGTTGATGCGGGCGCGCTGTCCATCATGGGCGCCTATAACAAGGTGGGCGGCGCGTATTGCTGCGAGAACAAAGAGCTCCTCACGGATATCCTGCGGGGGGAGATGGGCTTCGACGGCGTGGTGATCTCCGACTTCATCCTGGCCATCTACGATGCCGCGAAGGCCCTGCCCGCGGGCTGCGATATTGAGATGCCCTACACCTGGCGCTACCTCGCCCTGCCGCGCCTGCTCAGAAAAGGCAAGGTCAGCATGGAGGACATCGACGCGGCGGCGGGACACATGCTCGGCGCGCTGCTGCGCTCCGTGCCCAACATCAAGCCGCAGGCCAGGGACGTCATCGCCTGCGGGGAGCACACCGCCCTGGCCCGCGAGGCGGCGCAGAAGGGCATGGTGCTGCTGAAGAACGACAGCACATTGCCCATCGAGCAACCCGCCCCGCGCATCGCAGTGGTGGGACGCTACGCCGACCGCAAAAACTGGGGCGACCACGGCAGCAGCAACGTCTACAGCCCGTACTGCGTCACGCCGTACCGAGGCATCAAAGCGGGCTTTGCGGACGGTAAGGTGGTATGCTACAACGGCTGCGACCCCGCCAAGGCGCTCAAAATCGCCGCGGGCAGCGACTACGTCGTCGCCTGCGTGGGCAGCGACTATAAGCAGGAGGGCGAGTTCATGTCCTCCCTGGGGGGCGACCGCAAGACCGCCCCGAAGGGCGTGGGCGGCGACCGGGCCTCCCTGCGCCTGCCGCCCGAGGACATCGCGTTGGTACGGGCCCTGTGTAAGACCAGCAAGAAGGTCGTCGTCTACGTCATGGGCGGCAGTGCGTACATCATGGAGGACCTGCTCGAGGCCGGCCCGGACGCCATCCTCATGGGGTTTTACGCGGGCCTGGAGGGCGGCAACGCCCTGGCCGATATCCTGAGCGGGCGGGTCAATCCCGGCGGGCGCCTGCCCTTCACCATCGCCCAACGCGAGGAGGACTACCCGCCCTTCCTGCGTGCGGAGGACGACACGCGCGTGATCGAATACGGCTACTACCACGGCTATACGCTGCTCGATAAAGAGGGCAAGAAGGCCAGATTCCCCTTCGGCTTCGGGCTCTCCTACACCACGTTCGCCTTTGAGAACCTGCATGCCGAGGCCACGCCCGAGGGCATCCTCGCCGGCCTGACCGTGCGCAACACAGGAGACCGCGTGGGGTCAACCGTTGCGCAATTCTACGCGGGCTCGGCGGGCGCGGAAGACGACAGGCCGGTCAAGCAGCTCAAGGGCTTTAAACGCGTTGCTCTGGAGCCGGGTGAAAGCGTGCTGGTGCAGGAGCTCCTATCGTGGGACGACCTACGCTTCTACGACCCCGCGGCAAAGCAGTGGGGGCTGGATGTGGAATACATCATATACGCCGGTGCGGACGCGGAGCAGGCGATGGATTTGGCGGCACGGGTGCAAGCATGAATGATTTCGCCCCGGACGCCTACCTCGCAGCCCTCTACGATGATAGCTATAGCTATGCCGCGCCCTTCGCTTATGTCAATACTGCAGAACAGGCCCGCAAGGCAGGCGCCGATGTACGCCAAAACCTGCGGGCGCTGCTCGCGCTGGATGAATTGTACGGCCGCTGCGAGGAGCTGCGGCCCGTCGTGCGACACACAGCCAAACGCAGGGGCTACACCGAGACGCGGCTCTCCATCGAGATTTGCGAGGGTTGGCACATGCTTGCCTATCTGCTTGCCCCGGACAAGCCCAACGGCGCGGGCGTGGCCGCCCTGAGCGGGCATGGCTACGGCGCGCGGCAAATCCTACGGCTGGGCGGGCGCGGGCAATACCGGGCCGTGAATTTCATCGACAACTACCAGAAAAACTTCGCTGCCGAATTGGCGCTGCGGGGCTGCACAGTGGTTGCGCCGGAATTACTCGCCTTCGGAGAGGCGCGTCTACAAAAGGACCGGCATAAGCCCTTCTATGGCAGCTCCTGCTATGCCGTCACGGCGGCGCTGCACCTGTGTGGGACCTCCACGGCGGCGCTGCGGGTCTATCAGGCCATGCGATGTCTGGATCTGCTGGAGCGGCAGCCCGCTGTGGACCCCGGCAGACTCGGCTGCATGGGAATCTCCGGCGGCGGGCTGGTTGCGCTGTTCACCGCCTGCGCCGACGGGCGCGTGGGCCGCGCGGTGGTCAGCGGGTACATATGCCCCGCGCGTAAAAGCGTGCTCGCCCGCTGGCACTGCGCCGACAACTACATCCACGGCCTGCTGGGCGTGGGCGAGCCCCAGGACTTGGCCGCGGCCATCGCGCCGCGTGGGCTCTGCATCGAGTCCGGGCGGCGGGACAAGCTGTTCCCCATCGCGGGCGCGCGGGAGGCCCACGCGGCTGTCCGGCGGGTCTACGCCCTCATGGGCGCGGAAGAAAATCTGATGATAGACGAATTCGACGGCAAACATCGGATCAGCGGGGCAAAATCGTTCGATTTCTTTTCGTGAAGGGGATTGGTATGACAAAGATCGTCGCGGCCCTGTTGGCCGTTCTCAATTTCCTGTGGTTTTCCCCACGCATGGCGGTGGACACCGCAAAGATGGGCCTGGATTACCTCACGCTCTCCCATGACCTGCCTCGCATCCCCAAAAAACAGATGGAGGCCGATCTGGCCGCCGCCTCTGCCGGGGTGGAGCATCCCTTCGTTCTGGCGAATGCAGCACAGTTTGACCGTGCGCGCGACAGCGAAGACGAATATATACGCAACGCCGCCGCCTACGCCTTGGAGCAGGCCGACAGCCTGCTGGATACGCCGCCCTGCGAGTACTTTTTCTCCGATGGCGAGCGCCTGCTGGAGGTCTCACGCGCCGCGCTTGAACGGGTTATAACGCTGGGCTTCGCGTGGCAGGTGACAGGGGAGGAAAAATACTTTACGCGCGGATGGGCGGAACTGGAGCAGGTCTGCGGCTTTGACGACTGGCACCCGGCGCACTTCCTCGACGCCGCGGAGATGTGCCTTGCCGTCACGATTGGCTACGACTGGTTCTTTGACGTGCTGACCGACACGCAGAAGGATCTGTTGGCCCAAAAAGTCTACGACTATGCTCTGAAGCCCGGCGACCCCACGAATTTGCTCAGAATTTTCTCCAACTGGTGGAGCTGGTCGAAGATCAACTGGAACCATGTCTGCTACGGCGCGCTGGGCGCCGCCAGCATGGCCTTCGCCGACCGCTACCCGGACTACGCCGCGAGGTTCCTGCGCAAGGCATATTACAACATGCCCGCCGCGATGGACTCCTTCCGGCCCGACGGCGTCTATGTGGAGGGCAACAGCTACTGGGAGTACGGCACGAGTTACCTGGTGTATTTCATCGAAACCTCGCGCAATTTCTTCAGTACGGACTACGGGCTCTCCGGCCTGCCCGGCTTCGATCAGCTCGGGCACTTCCCGCTGTACATCAGCACGCCCACGGGCGCGTTCAACACGGGCGACAACCGCAGCTTTGCACCCTACGCCCCGGCCATCTTCTGGTTTGCCAACGAGAACGACGAGCCCATGCTGGCGGCCTACCAGCGGCTGTCCTATCATGAGGGTCTGCCCCGCGGCAACAGCGAGCAGGCGAAGCGGTTCGCGCTCGGCGCGCTGTGGTGCGACCCTGCGCTTTCCGGCGGCAAATTGGATCTGGACACCTCGATCTATCTGCGCTCCGACGAGAGCCAGGAATTTGTCCTCATGCGCAGCGCGTATTGCGACCCTCTGGCCACCTATGCGGGCATCAAGGGAGGCTACAACTACACCAACCATGGCGACCTGGACATCGGCACCTTCGTGTTCGAGAGCCAGGGCGTGTGCTGGTTTGAGGACCTGGGCAAGTGCGACTACAACAGCCCCGGGTACTTCAACGGCCTGGTGGGCGGCGGGCGCTGGAAGAACTACCGCAAGCGCGCCGAAGGCCACAACACCCTGGTGATCAACCCCGGCAGGGCGGGGGAGGACCAGTACCCCTACGCGCGCGCCGCGTTCACCTCCTTCGCGGACAATACCGCCGTATTGGACATGACGCAGGCGTATCTGCGCCACGGCGTGAAGTCCGTTACGCGGGAATTTGAAAAGCTGATAAATGCGCCGGATGGAAGCTATTGTGGGATACGCATTACAGATACTATTTTCTGCAAGCGAAACAGCGAGATTTATTGGTTTGCACATACGACCGCCGACATTGAAATTTCCTCAAACGGCAGGAGCGCGACTCTGCGCAAGGGCGGCAAGGAAATCACGGTGTCGCTGCACGGGGACGGCGCATTCACCGTGATGGAGGCCCTGCCGCTGCCGGAATCCCCCGCACGGATCGGCGGGGAGGAAAGTGGATATAAAAAACTGATGGTACACCTCGAAAACGTGAGGGACGCCGTGATTGATGTGACGATTCTGAACTAAGCGAACCCTTCGATACCCACCGCCCGCGCAGCAGCCCGCTGTGCGGGCGTTTTTTTATGCACTCGGGCCAAACCTTCGACAGCTTAAACTTTCCTCGGGAAGAAATTCCGGGAAAATTTATTGTGTTAAATCGTCAAACCTTCAAGCTGTCCCATGTTTTTCGCTGGTACAAATTGCCCTTTTTTCCCGAAAGGCTTGACACACCGCGCTTTCCGGGATTTTCTTGCGCTGTGAATTGTTCCCAGGCGGCAAACCTTAAAAAGGTCGAAAATTTTTTAAAAAGGGTATTGACCCGGCAGTACCTGCGGGCCTCATACTATTGGCACAGGGCGGGGGACACACCGACCGAGAGGCTTCAAGGAGGAACTCGCCCTGTACACAAACCCAAAGATACATCATCAGAAAAAGAGAAGGGAGTGGGCATGTTGCAGGGCTATGGAGTTTACTTCACGGAGGAAAGGTTCGGCTACGACAAGGCACAGGTGGACAGCTATATCGGCCGGCTGATGCAGGAGTATCAGGCTCTGCAGCAGGAACACGAAAGGGCCCAGTGGTATCTCGCGGACGCGAGAAGGGTGGCGGAGGAGATCGGCGGCATCATGTACCGGCTGTGCTCGGAATTGATGGCGGCATAGGAGACAAGGGAGGAAAACAAGATGATTAAAAACAAAGGGAAATCTACATCCATACAGCTGCCAAAACCCCTGCTTGCGCTGCTGACGCTTGCGCTGGCGCTCAATTTCATCTATATGTACGTCAGCAACCTGAAACACGACCACCTGCCGATGGACGCGCTGACCGCGATGCACTTCAGGGATCTGCAAACCATGCGGGTGAACTTCGCCCTTTTGGGAATCGTTATGGCCGCCCTGATTCTTTTTGTCTGGATCAGATATGACCTGCGCGAAAAAAAGGTGCACGAACGCGCGCGGCTTATGCTCGATGCGACGCCGTTGGCCTGCAGCCTGTGGGACAGGAACTTCAACATCATCGACTGCAACAGGGAGGCCCTGCAGCTGTTCGGGCTGGCAAACAAAAAGGAATTCGGGGACAGATTCTTCGAGCTTGTGCCGGAATATCAGCCGGGCGGCAAGCCTTCCAGAGAAGTGGCGTATGAAATGATTGAAACAGCGCTTCAAAACGGGTATTGCCGCTTCGAGTGTATGCACCTGTCACTGCGGGGCGAACGCATTCCCTGCGAAATTATTATGGTCCGGGTCAGCTATGGAGGGGAACAGGTTGTCGCGGCGTACGTAAAGGACATGCGCGAACAGCTGGCTGCGGACGCGAAGATGCGCGAGGCCGACGAGCGGGCGCGGCTCATGCTGGACGCAATACCGATGTCCTGTAGCCTGTGGGATAGAAACCACAACATTCTTGATTGCAACCAGGAGTCCATGAAGCTGCTTGGCCTGTTGGACAAAAATGAGTTCAAGGAAAAATTCCATGCGCTCTCCCCGGAGCATCAGCCCTGCGGCAGGGCCTCCAGGGAAAAGGCATATGAGATCGTCGAAAAGGCGTTTCAGGATGGGTATTGCCGCTGCGAGTGGATGCACCGGTCCTTGAGCGGCAAGCTCATACCCTGCCGGATTACTTTGATCCGGATCGGGCACAGGGGCAGCCAGATTGTCGCGGCGTATATAAAGGACCTGCGGGAATACTTGGGCGATATGAATATCCAAAGCGGTCAGCAGGCCGCCCGTGTCGCGTGAAAGCGTGATAAAGATCAGCCTGAAGGGAGGGAAGGGGGATGGTAAAGACATTAGATCAAATCAACCAGGAGTTCTACATCCAGTGGTACCTGGCCGGGCGGGAAGCGCCGCAGGCCCCCGTGTGGGTGGAACCGCCGCCCATGCCGCCCTCCCCGCAGCAGGAGGTGGAGCAGTGGCTGCGGGAGCTCATCAGCAGCCCGGACCTGGATGGAGCGGAGGAACTGCTCGACGCCCTGCCTCTGCCGGAGTTCTCCGTGCCGGCGCGGCGCCGGGAGGATAAGCAGCCGACGTTCGAGATCAGGCTCCCGCCGGAGGCGATACAGGGCGGGCCGCCGCCCCCCGGGAAGTCCAGCCTGTGGAAGTCCATCTCCAACATAGTCTTCTACATGGTGTTGGCCGCCATCGTGCTGGTCGCGGTGGCCATCGGCGGCAAGAGCAACGGCGGCTTCGGTATCCGGTACTTCGAGGTGGTGAGCAAGAGCATGCAGAGCGTGATCCCCAAGGGGTCCCTGGTGTTCACGCAGAAGGTGCCCTCGGGCGAGATCAAGGTCAACGACATCATCACCTACCTGCGCAGCGATGAGGAGAACGTCACCCACAAGGTGATCGCCATCGTGCCAAACTTCGACGGCCGCGGCACGCTGGGCTTCCAGACCCAGGGCACGGACAACCCCGACCCAGACCCCGATATCGTGGCGGCGGCCAACGTGGTGGGCGTGGTGAAATGGCATGTGGCTGGTCTGGGCTTCACCCTGCGCTACATCGCCGACAACATCAAGTACGTCTTCCTGGCGTTCATCCTGATCATCCTGCTCTCCATCGCCGTGCGGGTGCTCCTGGGCGAGAGGAAGCGGGAGGGGACGCAAGAACAGGCACAGCAATCCGAAGGGGATTGTGGCCATATAACAAATCACAGCAGAAAGGAACAACAGCTATGCAAAAGGCAAACCGCAGCGGCTTAAGGAAGAAAGCCGCCGCAACTGTAGCCCTGTTGGTGGTACTCGCCACCGCGGTGGGCGGCACCCTCGCGTACCAGGACTACAAGCAGCACAAGAGCAACGAACTCAGCGGATCCCAGATCAAGTATGAGGCGCGGCTCGTGGAGGACTTCGAGGAGGTCTTCGACTGGAAAGTCGGCGAGGACATCAAGAAGGAGATCCGCGTGGCGAACGTCGGCAAGGCGGAGGCGGGCTACGGCGATGTGTACGTGCGCCTGCAGCTGAAGGAATTCATGCAGATCGGTGATATCATCATCGAGGAGACCCCGGAGCGCTACATGGTGGCGAACGGCGGCCTGGAAATTGTAACCTCGGGCGGCACCTTCACTTTCGAGGACGGGCACTACGTCATCTTCCCGTCGGAGCTCCTGGCCAAGGAGGCCTTCCCGAACAACAACGTCAAATACCTGACGGACGCCGTGACCAAGGAGACGGGCTGGTTCATCGAGACCAAGGCCGGCGACTTCAACGGCCAGTACGGCAAGCACGTGGTCACCAAGTATGGCTTCGGCGACATGGAGCCCGTGATCCCCGGCTCCGTGTTCTGTCCCGAGGACCAGCGCAACCACCACGGCATCAAGGACCCCGTCACCGGCGAGTACGACGTCTGGAGCCTGGAGTGCAACTACCCCATCCACACCTGGGACGATCCGGACGGCCCCGAGTACCGCGCGTACATCAAGCAGTACATCAAGTGGGTCCTGGGCGAGGACATCATCTTCATCGATGAGTGGGACGGCAAGCCTGTCGCGGCATGGATCATCGACGACGCCGACCCGAACGGCTGGGCCTACTGGGGCCAGGCGCTCGCGCCCGAGACCAGCACCTCCAACATCCTGGAGAAGGTGCTCCTGATCAACCAGCCGGACGGCAACTTCTACTATTGCCTCCACGTGGATATGCAGGCTCTCTCCATCGACGAGTTCCTCAAGGACGACGGCGAGGGCAAGGACTGGAACAACGACGTGAAGGATTCCTACGTGAAGAACCGGCCCACCATCAAGCTGACCAACCTGCCCGATCCCGCCACAGTGAAAGTGGGCGAGACCCTGCAGCCTCCCACCGTCACCGTCGGCCCCGAGGGCGCGGCGCAGGGCCCCCTCACCTGGACCAGCAGCCGCCCCGGCATCGCCACAGTTGACCAGAACGGCGTAGTCACCGGCGTGGCGGTGGGCCAGGCGACCATCATCGTCACGGCCCCCAACGGCGCGCGCGGCCAGTACACCGTCACCGTGACCCCCGGCGATCCGGTCGTGATCCCCGCGGAGAGCGTAAAGATCAATGGCGGCGACAGGAACAAGACCGTCGGCCAGAGCGAGACGCTTACCATCACCAAGAACCCCGGCGACACCACCGATATCCCGGTGTGGAGCTCCGATAACCCCTGCGTCACCGTGGACCAGAACGGCAAGATCACCGCCGTTGCCCCGGGCGAGGCCAACATCACCGTGGAGCTGCGTCCCGGCGTCACCGACACCATTAAAGTCACAGTGACGGCCGCCGCCCCCGACGAGCTGCCCCTGCAGAAGGGCGAGGGCCCCTACGAGGCGCAGGTCACCGACGACGACGATTTCCGCATGTTCCTGAAGCTCAAGCGCTCCACCTTTACCGTCACCGAGATGTACAATCCCTGCGCCATCAAGCTTGCGGACATCCTGGCCGCCAGCTACGGCAGCGACTACAGCGGCATCACCGTGGAGGCTGCCAACGGTGCCCTGAACGAGTACTTTACCATCGGCAAGGATAAGTCCGGGACCGACGACGCGATCCTGTGCACCTATATCGGCGTGAAGGCCGATTGGGAAGCCTGCGTAGAGGCCGCGAATGGCGACTGGCCCTCCTGGGAAATCAACCTGGTGCTGAAAAAAGCCGGCTTTGCCGATACCCCCATCAAAGTCATCGTCGGTATCAACCCTGATACCCTCTACTTTGGCTAAACCGCGCCGCGGTTCAGCTTTGAAAGGAGTCTAACGCATGGCACAGAAGATTAAGAGAAACCGCATCATCGCTCTGGTTTTGGCGACGGTACTCGCGGTATCGGCCCTGGCTGTCGGCCTGAGCAACACCCTGGCCGCGAAGCCCGGCGTGCCCGTGCTCATCGAGCAGCCCAACAGCTACCCGGTCATCAACAAAGGCGGCACCTATCTGGAGCTCGGCCTTGGCATGTTCGACCTGGAGAGCAGCGACCCCTCCACCGGCACGGCGGTCATCACCAACAACGGCACGCGGCTGACGACAACCGGCCATAAAGCGGGCGTAGTCACCATCAGCGTGGGTTCCAAGGGCGGCCTGGCCGCCGGCGTCACCTACCAGATCAAGGATACCGCCCTCATCAGCCAGTGCGAGGTCAAGAACGGCGCCGAGCTTCCCATGAAGAAGAACGACACCAAGTACGCCACCGACCAGCTGGAGCTCACCCCCTCCAACGCTGCGGGCACCATCAAGTGGAAGTCCCTGCAGACCGAGGTCGCCACGGTGAACCGGGACACCGGCCTGATCACCGCCAAGGCCAAGGGCGCGGCCATCCTCATTGGCGAATTCATCGATTGCTGGGGCGTCCAGCGCGACCTGCACATCCTCGTGCTCGTCGACATGCGCAACGCCTCCCTGGGCGACCTGCTTGACTGGATCATGAAGGGCGAGACCATCCTCGGCCTGAATCCCAACCCCTACACCCCCGAGAGCCTGGCCGACCTGCAGGACGCCGTCAACAACGGCAAGGGCGTCGCCAACAGCGCCGACCCCTCCGAGCAGGAGATCCAGGACGCCATTCAGGACATCAAGGACGCCATCGACAACCTGGAGCTCAAGGAGCCCGAGAATCCCAACGGCTGGATCAAAAAGCCCGGCGGCGGCTGGTACCGCCCCGTGGGCTGGCCGAAGAACGTCTATGAGGTCATGAACGAGGACAAGAGCTCCAAGGAGCCCCCGGAGTACATCTGGGATGACGACAGCGACGGCGACGGCAACCCCGCCACCGGCGACAACAACCACCCCGCCGAAAAGGAAAACGAGATCACCTACTGGGTGGAGGACCCCGAGAACATTTGGCACAAGGTCAAGGGCGACGGCACCCTGAGCGACGATGACGGCGATGTCGTCTGGGGCGGCCCGAACGGCAAGCCCGGCGGCGGCGACGACCTGCCCGTGAAGAAGTTCGGCAACGACTGGTGGGTCAACCGCGGCCAGAACGTCTGGCAGAAGGTCAACCCCAACGGCAACAACGCCAAGCAGCT
>Ga0123353_10000949_pt1 | contig 35419 bp, 25 predicted proteins | sample TergutLab28metaG_3_FD_92763 | JGI IMG/M metagenome (GOLD analysis project Ga0123353, IMG submission 92763) | Labiotermes labralis P3 segment gut microbial communities from Petit-Saut dam, French Guiana - Lab288 P3 | ecosystem: Host-associated > Arthropoda: Insects > Digestive system > Gut ... | reverse complement strand
TTATCAAACCGATGTGAGTTTTTTATACAACGGTTTTGTTTTCATACGCTTTTTCTTACTGAATTCTTTCTTAAATTCCTATTGACTTCTTATTTGCAGGCTTTATGTTTAATTTAATTGTCCGATAAATTTACTGTGTCGTTGTTGCCCGACAGGGCGCACGGCGTTCGGCAGAACGTATAAATGCACCGTTGATTCTTTCTGCGTGGGTGCTTTGTCCAAACGTGCCAAACCCGTCATTGCGGCTTCCGAGCTGCAATCTCTTGCCACCGATAATGCTCATTTTGTTCGCATTAGGAGTCGAAAGTGAGGCATTAAAGCCATATTGAAAAATACCCATACTCGTGTGTGCCGCTTCCATGATGCAGCTTTCCCTCTGATTTTAGGGCGGTAAATGCGTTCTTCATATCGTATAGTATGGAATCCGGTACATCCAAGTCATGATGTGCGGGGAGAACCCTTGTTACTGGCAAAGCTGCTATTCGCTCTACCGATGCTAAATAAGCCACCGGGTCAGTGGACGGATAATAGGCAAACAGTGTTCCAATGTAAACCAAATCGCCAGTAAAGAGGTAGCCCTTTCCTTTTTCATAGAAACACATATGCCCCGGAGAGTGACCCGGTGTATGTAGTACCTGTATGGCGCGCCCACCTATATCAATCACATCGTTATCTTTTAAAATCCGTGTCGGTGTGCCTTGAAACATTTTGTATTTATCAACATCAAAGCCATCTGGCAAATCACAATCCTCTACAACAAAAGCGTTGATTTGTTCTCGGGTTAGTGGGAACTCACCATTGAGCCAGTTCACTTCATCTTCATGAGCGTAAAATTCGGGAAAAAATTTATGACCGCCAACGTGATCCCAATGCACATGGGTTGCAACCGCTATAATAGGGTTATCGGTAAGTTTGCGTACCTGTTCATATATATTTTCAATCCCAAGCCCGGTGTCAATTAGCAGGCTGTATCGTTCTCCGTTCAGCAAGTAGCTGTGCATTTCCTCCCAATGCCTGTATTCGCTGATAATATGGGTAATTTCGTCTATCTTCTCAATCGTAAACCAATCACTCATCTTACTTTCTCCTTGTAACTTCTATTCTTATTATTTTTTATTCACCCAAATGTGTGCCTAATATAAATAATCCACAGTAAATTTTCCCGTGTGGAACACTCAGGCTTAAATTATTTACGCCAAATTGCTCGCCGTATTTTTTTGTTAAGCCAACCGTTTCTATTGCGTATGCACTCATTCTGTTACCGTCCCTTTATCATTGCAATCAAGTGGCTGCGATTGCAAATTAAGTTTTATTTCCGTTTCGACATCAACGGTTACATTTCCCTTAATCATCGCCCATACGGGACACATAGTGTCTTCCGTCACTTTAAGGGCTTCCTGTACTTCCGCTTCCGTCAAATCCTTTGCTTGGATTTTCAAGCGCAGTAAAATGTGGCTCAATGCTTTGGGGTGTTCTTCGCATACAGTTCCGTTCACTTCTGCGGATATGCCGCTGACAGATTTTTTCATCTTGTAGCGTAGCAGGGTCATAAGCACCGTACTCGCGCATGAGCCGAAACTTATCATCAGAAGTTCCAAAGACGTGTAGCCCTTGCCGGTGCCGACAGGCGGGAAATAGTCAATCACAACTGCTGGATTCTCCCGTGCCGTCGCGCTGAACATTGCCTTATCGTCGATAGTTTGCAATTTTACCGATAGAGTGTTATTGATTGAGCATGAAGTAGACATAATATCAATCCTTTCATTTTTTTATATTTTAAGGTTCAAAATAATGAAACTTTAAGTATCGCCTTTTTCGTAAACCGTTTTTTCTGATTCTCCTCCTGTTAGAATCACTTTGTCGATGGTGTTTTTATCAACTGGTATTCGTATATCAAAACTGCCGTCACGATGGAAAAAACCCAGCAAAAGATTATATTTCAACCCCACATATAACGAATTGCCTTTGATATTATATGTGTATCCGACATAAGACACAGCACTCGAATATATATCGCCACGTAATCCTACAAAGTCATCGGTAACAACAATATCCAATATAGCAATTGCGGAGGGATTTTCACAAAATTGGAATCCAAACAGCTTCCAGCCATAACGCGGAACGAGGAACGCAGACACAACAATAACGCTAAGTACAACAGTAATAATTGTGACTCGCTTTTTTATGTTTCGAGTTTTCATTATCAATACTCCAATCTGTCACTCGGTTGTTGCGTTTTCAAGTTTATACCAAAACGCAAACAAGCATAAAGCTGCGCTGTAGATTACGACGGAATAAACGCTTACCCTCTCCGTCAAGCCGAGATACTCAATGGGAAGCACGCCTATCCCTATAGAGCCGAGCATCATCGCGCCCAAAACTGCTATGGTAAAGAAACCGAATTTTTTATTGATAACACTTTTCATTGAACCCACCGCAATAAGAATCATCGAGGCAACCGACACCCCCACCACCAATGCGGTCACAATAACGTGCATCACATCTTGGAAAGTTCCCGCATAACCTTTTTCGGTCAAAGGAAACAGCATATACCCGATGGCTGAAACCCATTCCATAAAGGCAAACAGGTAAATCCCAACACGGAACGGTTTGTTGAGCTTATTCTGAAAGAACACGCAGAGCAGGGTTACAGCCGTGACGGTAAAGAAACCGTTTGTTGTTGCCAACGACGTGGCGATTTCTCTTGACGGCGCATCGGCGGCGGTTAAGTCGCTGACCGCCTGCGATATGGAACTGTAACCCGGATAATTCATCTTCCCTATGATGACATGAAGAAAATAAAACACCGTCCCGATTACACCCAACAATGCCAGCCATTGCGTCCGGGTTCTTTTTTGAGTTTTCATATTGAATCAATCCTTTCCAAGCATATACAGCTTGCCAAACTGGATAATGTGTCCCTTGATGTATTCCAACGCCTCCGGCTCCCGTTCGGGGCAGTTATCGCACAGGCAAATCATCAGATAGATGGGCGCGTAGAAGTGTATCGCCGCTATGTTGCTGTCAAAAACCTTCATAATGCCTTGTTCCATAAATGCCTTGAACACCGCGCCTTGATATGCCAACGGGTCGTTGATGTATTGGTTTGTAAACAGTTTTGACGCAGCCGGATTTTTATACTGTTCTATCGTGTACATACGCCGCAGCTTCCGTAGGGTTTCGTCATTTAGAAAAAAGAGAAACAGAGAAACCCCGGTTTGAATCAGTGTTTCCATCTCCATACCGGCATAACGCGGTACATCGTTTTCGCCTGTTCGTCCGTCGACCCCGAGTTGCTTTGTCAATTCATCGTACCCATCAGCCGCCCTTGCGAGAATGGAATCGAATATATCCTGTTTGCTTTGGTAGTGCTTGTAAAGTGAAGCGGCCTTGATGCCAACCGCATCGGCTATGTCCGCGACGGTTGTGCCGTCGTAGCCGTTTTTGGAGAACAGTTCCAACGCTTCATCCAGTATTATTTGCTTTGTTTCTCTCTTTTCCATAGCGCACCTCCTTAAAGGGCTAATGATTGTTATCCTTATTATAGCTAATACCTATTAGCTTGTCAAGAGGTAAATTTTTGCCCCCTGTCGCTCTCGATTATTCGGGAACGGCAGGGGGCTTTTTTTAGTTTATCGGGTTCTTCTTTGCCGCCAAAGAAATCAACGAAATGCCATAGTCGGTATTAACTTCAAATTTCATCATTTGATTATAAAATATAGTTATATTGTGTTCCTCAAAAGTTTTACATTTAACAGGAGTGCAATCGTTCCAAGAATAACAAACAATACAACCAATCCAATATCCGCAGAACCTATACCTGTGCTCCGTTGGTGATTCGCCCATTTTACTGTAAATTGCTTGACAAATTATATCGCTCTCTTATTCGTGGTCATGCTTTTTTTATATTTGATCAAGGATTGAATAGCCACTCCCGATAGGATAAAATCCTTGACTATTTCAGTTAAATATATTAAAATATTACTTAATGAAAGTATTATCGGAGGTATTTTTTCTATGAAAACACTTAATAAATTGATATGTTTTTTTCTTCTCGTCCTAATGTTACTTACTATGTTATCAGGCTGTCAGAATCCCGATGAAGTACAAGATGGCGAAATACTAGACAGCGAAATACAAGCAGTTGGGCCGACTTATGTTGGCTTTTGGAACGATGACAGGGTCTGGAATCCCGGTGAGTATGCCATACATAACGGCGAGGTATGGCTTTGTGCCGCCCAAACGACTGCCGGCAGTGGTCAGTCTCCCGGCACAAGTCAGGAGCATTGGGATGAACCTGCTGTCAGTGCCGAAGCCAGACTTTTCGTCACTCCTGAAATTGTCGCTGCAATACCGAATTTTAGCCCGGATAAACTGTGGCGTTTGGGTGCTATTGTCAGAGCTGAGGACGGTAAGTATTACTTAAAAATAGTGCGTGACGGTGATGACGGGTCAGTAAGCGGTAATGCCGAATCGCCTCTTGACGACGATTTTGGCTGGGGACATTGGGAGCTTATCTATGATCCCGCCAATCCCCCGGCTGACTTATCCCAAGTCGCGCCCGTAGGCTACTGGAATTCAGCTGTACAGTGGGACTATACTATTCGCGACGGTGGTGTATGGAAAAATGATCAGCTTATCTGTGATGAAAGAGATCTTCTGAACCATGTCACCTTACCGAGATGGCATTACGAAAGAGTTTGGCCTGAAGGTGCGCTTATACGCTATGACGGAAAGGTTTTCAAAAGCAATGGAGAAATTGACAAAAGCAACACCGAACTTCCAAGCGTATCGAACAAATGGACTGATATTACATCGGATTTCAACTCGATGGTCGCGTCAGCGTATAAAGATTTGACAGTGTATTTCACCCAATGGGGCGGGCAGTCAGTCAAGGATTTGCCTTGGGATAGAGTGACGACTATTAACCACGCGTTTTGGAAGATACTCCCTGATACATTTAAAATCGTAACTATAGATCCCGATCCTGCGGTCGATGAGGCTCACTTCAAGGCGTATGCTGAAATGATTGTTCAGTACCCGAATGTTGACGTTTTAATTGCAATCGGCGGCTGGACTAAGAGCGGTTATTTCAGCGAAATGGTGTCTACACCACAAAATCGCGCAAAGTTTATTGACAGCTGTATAGCTGTGATGGACGCCTATCCGTGGCTTGGCGGCATTGACATTGATTGGGAGTATCCCGGTGTGCCAAGAGACGGAGACGGCATGGGGGGTGACGAAGGGAATCCGGCCGCACCCGAAGACGGCATGAATTATACCCTGCTGCTTCAGGAGCTGAGAGCGGCGATGAACAGCAGAGGTCATTCTGACAAGAAACTCACAGTATGCGCCCCGGCAAACCCATACTATATCGTAACAAATGACGGGCAGGTAAACCAGGAGCTTGTCAAGATTGCGGCAGTTGTTGACAGGATCAACATCATGACCTACGATATTACAGGCGGATTCGACAAGAAAACAGGGCATCACAGCAATTTGTACTGCACGGACACTACAGATCTAAGTGTAAAGCACATTGTTGATTACTTTATAGAGACAGGTGTTGCTAAAGAGAAAATCAACATAGGCACACCGCTCTATTCGCGCGGCTGGAACAATGTTTCGGCAGATAGCGCATTGGCGGCGCTCGGCGCGCCGGGCGGCGGAGGCGCGCCCGAATATCATTGGCATCAGTTGAAACGTCTTGAGGTCAGCGATGGATATGAAACCGGCTATGACGAGACTGCAGAAGCCGCTTATATTTACAGCATAGAGAGACAGCAATTCTTCTCGTATGAAAACGAGAGGTCTTTGTCCGCGAAACTGAACTATATAGCTAACGAGGGTCTTGGCGGCTTGATTGTTTGGGAGACTAATGGCGACAATATAAACTGGAGATTCCCTATGCTATCACAGATGGCTATAGGGCTTGGTATTTGGAGCGGTGAGATCTCTGACTATGCACCCCAACCTATGCCTCCCTATCATCTCGGTTTCTGGAATGACGACAGGACTTGGTATCCGGGCGATCATGCCATTCTTAACGGCAAAGTATGGGAATGTGCTGCCCCAACCACTATTGGCGGCGGCGAACGACCCGGCACGAATTGGGGCTATTGGACAGGACCCGGTGTTTGGAACGCTGAACAGCCGATTGGCGATGAAGAAGACCTGATGCAATTAGTCTCAATCCCGGCGTGGATGGATAGCAGGGCATATACGGCAGGAGCGCTTGCAGCCTGGCAAGGCAAGGTTTACGTATGCATTACGAATACTAATATAGGCGGCCAAAACCCCGCAACAGATACAGACGGCTGGGAACTGACGGTATTCGTTTTACCTTAGTACAAGCGGCGTTCTCAATCTTGTACAAAAAAAGGAGTACTTTCACTCCTTTTTTCTTGCAAAATCCCCTCTATGTTTTATTTCCGATTTATGTTAGAATATATAATGGCGGGAAGTGGGGCAATAGTTAATCAAAACCTGCTTAAAGAAATATTATTAGGAGTGGTGTCAAAATGATTGAAAACCTATTTTGGATAGGTTATGTCGGGGCTGCATGTGGAATCGTGTTTGCTATTCTGCAAGTTCTCAAGGTGCTTAAATACCCCGAAGGCAACGAATCCATGGTAAAAATTGCTTCCGCCATCCGCGATGGCGCAAACGCTTTTATGAAGCGTCAGTACACAACTGTTGCGATATTTCTCGGCGTAATGTTCTTAATTTTGGCAGCGCTTGCGTATATACCTGAAAATGGACTAATTAATCAGTTTACGCCGTTCGCGTTTATAACAGGCGGCGCCTTGACTGCACTGTGCGGATTTATCGGAATGAAAGTCTCTACGAACTCCAACGCACGTACAGCTCAAGCCGCGAGTGAGAGCCTTAATAAAGCGCTTCGCGTATCTTTTGCATCGGGTTCTGTCATGGGCTTTATTGTCAATGGGCTTGCGATACTGGAAATTACAGTATGGTACATGCTCCTTAGATATGTATTCAACGCAACCCCGGAAGTAATTTCGGAGACCATGCTTACCTTCGGAATGGGTGTTGCTGTTGTTGCCGTATTCGCCCGTGTCGGCGGCGGCATATTCACCAAGGCTGCTGACGTCGGCGCAGATCTTGTCGGTAAGGTCGAAGCCGGTATCCCCGAGGACGACCCAAGGAACCCGGCAGTTATAGCGGACAACGTCGGAGATAATGTCGGCGATGTGGCCGGAATGGGCGCCGACCTGCACGAGAGCAATTCCAATGCTTTGGTGGCTTGCATTGCCCTTAGTTTCGCCGCAGGGTATAATATTGGCGGTTTTATGCTTCCTATCATTGTTTCTGTAATCGGCGTTTTGTCCTCGATTATCGGCACTTTCTTTGTTAGAACAAAGGAAAATACAACTCAAAAGTCTTTGCTTAGTTCCCTGCGCAGAGGTGTCTACATAGCCGGTGCTCTTGCGGCGGTCGCCACCTTGCCGCTGATACGTTTTATCGCTAACGCTAATCTCGACGCGGCGAAGGACGCTGTAAGCCGCGGGTTAGAGGGTGCTGCCAATATGCTGGCAGGAGCCGAATTGATGGTGAGTAACTCTTGGGGCATGTATGGTGCGGTCATAGTGGGTATTGTAGCCGGCTTTATAGTCAGCTTCTTCACGGAATACTACACATCCGATGCCAGCAGACCGACACGTGAACTCGCTGCTTCCAGTGAATCCGGTTCCGCACCTTTGATGATCGGCGGTCTGTCACTAGGCATGAAATCCGTTGCCGGGCCTATTTTGACCATTGGTGCTGCAGCTTTGACCAGCTTTATTATAGCCGGCGGCATTGAATTTATTCGAGCCGGCAGCACCGCTTTTGACGTAAATTACAGTGCCGGGCTTTACGGCATTGCACTTTCCGCGGTAGCCATGCTTGCCACAAATGCGATTATACTTGCGACCGACGCGTTTGGTCCCGTTGCAGATAACGCCGGCGGCATCGCGGAAATGGCACATCTTCCCCATGAGGTGCGCGAGCGCACCGACGCACTTGACGCACTTGGCAATACAACAGCAGCTACCGGAAAGGGTTTTGCGATTGCGTCTAACTCATTCACAGGGCTTGCGCTTTTGGTTTCTTATGTGACTGTTGCAGAACGGGCATTGGCAACAAAAGCAAGAGAAGTAGCAGAAGCAGCAGGGAAAACAGCAGCGGAAATAGAAGCGGCAGTAGCAGAGTCAGGATTAAATCTTGCTATTGTCAATCCGCCGGTTCTGATTGGCTTTTTTGCCGGAGCGGCCGTAGTTTTCCTCTTTGCGGCGCTTTGTATGTCCGCCGTACAGCGCGCGGCGCAAAGCATTGTTAAAGAAGTCAGACGCCAGTTTAAGGAAATCGTCGGACTGTTAGAAGGCAAAGAGGGTGTTGAAGCCGATTACGCCACCTGCGTTGACATCTGCACACGCGGCGCGTTGAAGGAAATGATTCTCCCCGCGTTACTAACGGTTGCAGGTCCGATTATTGCCGGTATCTTATTAGGAGCCGCGGGCGTTGTCGGTTATCTTGCGGGTATTATTGTGGTAGGTTTCTCCATGGCCATGTTTATGCTGAATTCCGGCGGAGCTTGGGATAATGCTAAGAAACTCATTGAAAAAGGTGAGCATGGCGGTAAAGGCAGCGAAAACCACAAGGCCGCGGTCATCGGCGACACAGTCGGCGATCCTCTCAAAGATACTGCCGGCCCGTCATTCAATAACGTTATTACCGTTTCCTGTACAGTTGCCATCGTGTTCCTTGGTGTGACCATCGCTTTCGGGCTTATGTAAGTCCTGCCGGGCTATACGGGGGCACGCCCCCGAACCCCCAGTATGTGCAGGCAAAAGACAAAAACCGCCCCGCTTGTTTTATTCAAGCGGGGGCTTTTCTCGCATACAGCCGATTAGCTGCATGGCGGTGTGGTATGCCGGACGAATTGCAGTCAAAGATATATTCCGCACATTGCTCAATATACCAATCGTGAAAGCAGGTAAAGAACTGCCCGGATTTCCATAGATGATGATAGTTATCGTCAGGCGCGGGCGGTATAAACGGTTTTTCCACGAACACATGAAATGCCGTGATCCCACCCTCATTTACATGGGCTTTATAGTTCTCCATTACCTCGTCCCTAAGTTCCGGCTTTATATATGCAATGGTGTAAAGACAACGGCTACCGCCCTATGAACGCCAAAAACTTTGTGTCGGAGCTGCGCCGCCGCTGTGATGTGCGGCGGGACGGCAAGATGGCAATGTTGTGGTCGGGCTGGCGCTGTCTTGGAACCCTAATCCCATACCGGGCGCGTTTGTTCCCGCTGACTGATATTTGTAAAGCGGCTGAAAACTGCTATCACTCATAACACTCGTATCATTTGGAAAACCGGCAGGGGGATATTTCTTTTCCCTGCCGGTAGTTCTTCGCCTTTTCCGTGTTAGTGATACGAGTGTAACGAGTGATACATGGTTTGGGTCGGGGGTGCTTTTCTCAGCCCAAAGGAAATGTGACCTGCCAAGGCCCGTCAGTAATTGTCCCCCCTGCAACAAAATAACCGTATACTTCATAATCAGCGAGTTCTGATAGCGGGATATTAAAAACCATTTCATTGTATCTCACGCGCTCGCCGTTTTCGTACACGTTATACGAAACGCTGTAAATGCAATTTACTTCGTTTCCGTCCTTATCTCTGAAATAAAAGTAGCCATGATTGTCACTCGTCAAGTAGTCCCCCACAGCCGTTTGGATATGAAGCATACCGTCTACATATCCCATGCCGGTGACTTCGATTCCTTCCACTCCGAAGTCGATAGATAAGGATGGGGTGAGTACAGTAGGCGTACCATGATTTTGGAAATCGTAGCTTCCGCCATAACCGTTGGCCGTGGGCATCAACATCGTATTGATAGTATTCGGAACACTTAACAGCATATCCCCTATAATGGGCAGCGGTATCATGTCGTATACTTGCTTGCCGCTAAGAAATTCACGGACGGAAAATGTGATTTTATCGCCTGTGATGTTTCTATTGCCCCACTCTGTTATAGATATGAGGAATGTCGTTGTGTTGCTTGCCTCGTCAAAGCCAAGCCGTTGACAAGTGGCTGAACTATTGAACGGACGGCGAATCGAATAGCTGTCAAATAGGTCTGTTGTTGCGTCTATGCGATTACCTGTCAGGTCTTGCATTGAAATGTATATTTCTGCTGTATCCCCATGTATATACGCAGAAATAACCTCCATTCTGACACCGTTGTTCTCGTGGCTTTTTTGCACAGGCTTATAAAATTGAGCGATTGACGGAGAAATGTGATACATTAAATTATAGGTTGCAGGTATGTTTACTGCGAGTGCCGGAACAGCAAACAACAAGCAGAACACTATGGCAATGCTTATGATTGCGGGTTTACGAAATGCTGGGATAAATGTTTTCGGCGTTTTATTCAAATGACTCTTTTTTCTCTTTACCGTCATTTTCATAATTTCCGAAAACGTGTCCTCGGATGTTCTAAGTTCGGAGAAAGTTTCCTTGAACATTTCTTTGCTATACATGGCCATTTGCCTCCATAACAGTAATTTTTAGATGTTCGCGTCCTCGTTTCAGGTGGGTACGCACAGTCGCACTGGGAATACCGAGAAGCTGTGAAATTTCGTCTGTCGTGTAATCTTCATAATAATAAAGGAAAACCGCCACACGATACTTCTTCGGCAAGTTCATCACCGCGTAAAACAGTTCGCTATGCTCTGGCGTTGAAAAGGTTAGTGTAGCGGCGTAATCTTCAAGTGGCTCTGAACGCCGCCAAGGATGTAAAAGAGTTTTCTTGCACTCGTTGATGGCGACCCTAATTAGCCAGTGCCTTACATGGGCATCATCATCAAAGTCCTTATTCTCCTTGAAGAGTTTAAGGAACACGTTTTGCGTGATGTCATCGGCATCCGTGCGGCTTTTCATGTAGCTGAATGCCACACGAAACACCGTGTTCATGTTCTCTTGTACGCACCTTGTAAATTGTTCGTCTGTGAACATATGGTCACCTCGATACTTGAATCCCCTTGAAAAGCCTTTCATAAGTAATATCTTTTTTCGGGGCAAAATGTTTCATTCCAAGAAAATATTTTGCACAACTTTATTATGGCATATCGCATGTAGGATTTCCACAACATCTTTTCCACGATGTTAGCAAAAAGGCGCGGTCACGCCCCATAACCCGCCTGTTTCGCTTTTCCCAGCCAGTAAAGGAAAGATACGCCTTACTTCCTTTTGAGCCGTGCAAAGCCCCTATAAACGGCGAAAAACGCGCCTTAATTGGTTACATGGGCGCGATGGTGTTTTTCTTTTGAATAAGGTCGTTCATAAAAAAGTTGCATTTGTTTTGGGGCTTTGTCGATTTCACCTCTTGACAATTCATCACAGACATTCAGCGCTTGTGCAAGCGATGGCAACAGCGTCGTATCGGGAAGAGTGTGTCCGGTTTCCCATTTACTAACAGCTTGGAATGTTATCCCCAGCCTGTCAGCTAGAGTTTCTTGTGTCATGCCTAAGTCTTTTCTATATCGGAATATGTTTCCCGCCAGAATTTCACGCACAATAATCACCGCCCTCTGTGAATATTATACGCCTTGTGCCGTTGGAAAACAATAACCGCGTATTTGAACTTCTAATAAATTCAACCGATGTTTGAGATAGTCGTCATTTTATGGTATCCTGTATGTGATTATATGGCTGCCGACAACATACTAAATAAAAAGTCGGATGACGATGTTCCATCTCTGCTATTCTATAATAGAAAGGAGGTTGGAGTATGGACTTGTTAACGCAACTCAACCAAGCGATGGCTTATGTCGAGGAACACATCTGTGATGATATAGCTCTTGCTGACATTTCCTCCGTTACATCGTATTCGGAATTTCACTTTGGCAGATTGTTTTATTATATTGCCGATATACCGTTGTCGGAGTATGTTCGCAAAAGAAAACTGTCCCTCGCCGCTATGGACTTGCAGAGCGGATGTGACAAGGTCATTGACCTTGCCGTCAAATACGGCTATGACAGCGCCGACAGCTTTACACGGGCGTTTGTGAAGCAGCATGGCGTAACGCCAACTATTGCGCGGAAAAGCGGCGTTGTGCTAAAAATCTTCCCTCCGATGACCTTTCAAATTAAAATTGAAGGAGTGCACGGTATGAACTGGCGAATTGAGCAAAAGGACGCTTTTGAGGTGGTCGGTATCGAGCGTAGGTTCAAAAATGATGAGACGGATAAAATTTCCGGGTTTTGGGACGAGAAATTTAAGGATGGCAGCTGGGAAAAGCTCAAAAGGCAAGCAGGTCGGGACGACATTATGGGAGTATGCGGTCATATGGGCGATCAGGTGGGCGACTTTTTATACATGATCGGTATGTTTACTGAAAAGGGTGCAGATACCAATGGCTTTACGGTCATCAAAGTACCTGCGGCAACTTGGGCGGTTTTTCGCAGTGACGATTTTGACCAGAATCCATACGGTACAGAGATACCAAAGCTTTTTCAAAATGCCTATAAAGAGTGGCTGCCATCTTCGGACTATGAAAAAGTCGAAGGCTGTGATGGAGAAATATATAATATGGAATTCTATGGAATTACTGATAGTGGTAAATATTTCGAGGAAGTATGGCTGTCAGTAGTGAAGAAGTAACAGCTCCGCCAACTATAACGACCGGCTCATTTCTGAGCCGGTCGGACGTTCATTTTATGGCTATATGCGCTAACCCAACACCACTTCAACCTTATGCACTTTTCCATCGCTATGGGGTTTGATTAAATTGCCCGAAATCTCACTCCCGTCAACAGTTATCGTCTTAACTCCGCATTCAACGCTATTCGGATTTTTCACAAGGATCTCGTAAGTCGCCCCACGGAAATTCCGTTTTGCTGTGAACTCTTTCCAATCTTTTGAGATTTTCGGATCTATTCTAAGTCCGTCGTAATCCGGCTTAAGCCCCATAATCCACTCGGTAAGCGACTGGTGCATTGTCGGAGCTGTTCCCGTAAGCCAAGTATGTCCGCCCTGTCCAAAGCCGAAACCGCCGCGTCCACGAACATATTCGGGATAGACATATGGCTCGCTTTTGTAACGGTCTTGATCGCTTGCCAAGTTTTCGGGCAAACACTTTTCATAAAAATTGACCGCGTCTGACCCTCTGTTCAAAATCGCATAGCTTTGCACAAGCCAAGCGTTAAGGTGCATAAAGATTGAACCGTTTTCTTTCATCGCCGGCGGCTCTTTTTCTATGTTCCACGTTCTACCCGGCAATTCATCACGCTCCGCAAGCCCGGTGTAAACAGGGAAACAGATTTGCGCGCCGAACTCACTGTCCAAATATTCTTCAATCTTTTGAATTACAATTTGCGCGCGGTTTTCATCGGCAGTTTCGCAGTTGATCCCGAATGCTTGCGGTTCAAGGAATATCTTTGCCTCGGGATTATCGCTGCTTCCCAAATCCTTTTTGTTCGGAACTCTCGACAACGCGCGGATATAATAACCTTCCTTGTCGATTGCGTATTTTTCGATTGCGTCATAAATCTTTTTCGCCCGTGTAATATATTCGTCGGCAATAGCGATTTCTCTGTTTGCCGCTTTAAGCAAATCGGCCGCGTCAATCATAACCTTATATAACTGCTGGGCAACCATAATGCTTTCGACGTCTCTGTTCCACTCTCCGCCCGTACGCAGCTCATTAAGATCATCATTCCAGTCGCAATCCTTCATATACGGCAAATCACGGTCGCTTCTATCCATCCAAACGCGGTCGATCGCCCTTTGAATATGCTCCGAAATCGTGCCATAAATATCACCTTGTTTTTCGTGAACTTCCGCATACGCGACCACATCATCCAAAAATGCAAAATCTCCCGTTTCCTTTATATATTTTATGACAGCCATCGGAAGCCAAAGCGGGTCATCGCTCGCTTGAATGCTTTTGTTCCCGGGTTGATCTATAAAGAAATTATGATACGAAACTCCGTTTGAAAATATTTGTGTCGCGATGTGTTTAAGCGCCAGCTTTACCGATTCAGCCGAGTATGCTAAATTGAAATTTACATCCTGCAGAATATCGCGAAAGCCCCAGCCATATTCATATCCCGTGTGATAGCGCGACTTCATCCTATTAAGGATATACACAATGCGGCATTGATATTGCAACCATTTGAAAGCGCGGTTTATTTTTGCGCTCGGAGTTGAAATCATAAATTGCGACTGGGTATCGTTCCACCAATTTTTGACGTCGCAAAGCATTCTCTCCCTGGTTTTGGCGCATTTAATCAACTCTGTCATCTCTTTAAGGTGCGATTTACTATTCAAATAATAATCTTTTGTGGAGCTAGCGATCAACGCAATCGCAAATTCCGCTTTTTCGCCTGCTTTAAGCATGATTTTGTTTCGGAAAACACCGCATGTCCTGCGTAAATACGCTTGATTTGTGTTTGAAAGCGGCTTTCCGTCAATAATTCTCAGCGGATCCGCAAGAGAACGGAATCTGTCTCCGCAAAAACGCTCTTCATTAGTCTCGTATTCGGTATTTTCAGTGTTGAGCGTTGAAACAAATGCCGCAACATTTCCAAGCATTCCGTTAATTTCATCTGTATCATCATTAACGCCTATTCCATGATTTCTGCGGAATACGATTGCGTTTATGTCCTTGTCCCAGTTTGCGCCGCCGAAAAAGCCGTCGTTGTCACCCGCAAGCAAACGAATTAGCGCGTCACCCATATGAATTGGTATAAACGGATAAATTTCGAGTTCTTTTGTCTCGTTTGTTGTGTTTTCTATGACAATATTCTGGACCCAACCGTCAAATTCCTTAGGAACGAACATTACCTGTTCGGTTTTGAGTCCCTTATATTCAGAATTGAATTTGATATAGCCAAAGCCCAAAGTTGCTTTATATGTCTGCCCTTCTCTTTTGACAGGCTGCCAGGTCGTTGTGAAATAATCGCGGCTTTTCGCATCGACTATGTAGCAATAACGTCCTTTGTTGTCGGCATCATTAAGGTGTAATTGCGTGTCCACAAAAGTATTTTCATGGGTTCCGCGAACATCAAATCCGCCGCCGGTGTAGCTCACTCCTGAACAAAATGTCTGCATTCCGGGCTGGTCAGGCCTGATCAGATAATGTAGCCAAGGTTCCGGTGTGTGCGGGTTAAAAATCTCAAACTCGTCACTCGCGTTAAATTTTCCATATACCGCCATAGAATCCACTCCTGTTCTTTTATCTTCTTGAAAGTCCTTTTTTCTTTTTCTCCATTTTCTCTTCGTACAAAACATTGTCGGCACTAAGCATTGCCGCTTCAAAACATTCCCTTGTCGCAGCATCCAAAATAACACTGCCGATACTGCCCGCCACATTATATGGGTGAAGTTTGCTGCTGTTGTATTCGTCAATGTTCGCCCGAATTCTATTTACTACGTGTTCACCGATTTCCTTCGATTTTACCGATGAAAATACGACAAACTCATCGCCGCCAACTCTTCCTATAATATCTTCTTCGCGTAAAGACTCTCTTAGAATTTTAGCAAAAGCCGAAATTGCCACGTCGCCTTCATTGTGTCCGTAAGTGTCGTTAATAAATTTAAGCCCGTCCATATCCATAAACATAACAATCGGTATTATCTCTTTATTTCTGGATAAATACTGTATCCTCGAATATACAAGCTGGAAAAAGCCTCTTCTATTCAAAAGTCCCGTAAGTTCGTCGGTTATGGATAAAGTTTGGATTTTCGACAGCAGCTCCGCGCCTTTTACCGCAGTAGAAATGTTTACACGCACAGTTTCGTAAGCGTCTACAGGGATTTGATCGTCATAAGGCAAGAGTGCTATTCCCACTTCTTCATCCTTAAAGAATAACGGGAAAAAGAATAAAGTACGCCGCTCACAATCGAAATCAAACCTGTCGATAGTCGAATAATCTGAGAACAGTATAGGATTCCAACTGTTATTCTTCATGTTAAACTTTCTTTCCCTGTCAAATCCTATCAATGTATCTATTTTTCTGTCGGCATTAGGCTCGTCGCTCTTTATAGGGCTGTGATACAAGCCGACTAATGCAGTGTTTATCGAAAGTTCTGGAAGTGATCTATACAATTCGTTCGCCAAAGAATCAATGTCAAATACTAAGAGCAGATTGCCTGCTACTCTTCTAATAATTAACCGAGTGTCGCTTGCGGCAAATTCCTGAACTTTTACTTCTTTAAAAAGAATGTCATGGACAAGCGTCGCGGCAAGAATCAACGTTGACAGAATTGATGGAGTACACTCAAACTCGTCATGGTAAAGCTCTACACCCATCGTAAGAATATTTAACGCCTCGTACCAAGTTAAATAATTCTTGGAATAATGGCTGTAATTAACCAAAATCTCGTTAAGCAAATACAAGAATTTATCTTTAGTAAACGGTTTCTCTTTAATTATTTCAACCAAAGCCGTACCCCATTCTTGTATTTGCTGCTGTGGAATACCATCTTGGAAGAGAGGCGTGAATTTGAGCAGCACAAACGAAATTAGAGTATCTGTTTCAATCGGAGTGTCATCAAATCTCGGTGATGTGTTTGAGATTTTTGCTTCCATGCATCCGCAAGACTGGCGCGCTACAAAAGCCGGAGTCACATATGTCACCTCTTCTACCGGCTTTCCGTTAATTGTATTGCAAAGTGTTTCCGCACTAACCCGCCCTATCTCAAAAAAATCCTGTCGCGCCGTACTTATCGAGGGAATAAACGTTGCCGAAAATCTTTCGTCGTCAAATCCTGTCACCGCAATATCTGAAGGCACCATGATATTCCTGTTTTTTAGCTCGGTTAAAACGCCTACTGCGGTTTCATCGTCACTCACAACAATCGCGTCAGCAGAAAGTTTACGCACATCAATCAGTTCTACTACCGCGTCATGTCCGCTATCCAGACTGAAACGTCCGGGCAGAACATATCTCTCATCGAAGGCTATTCCGTTTGCCGCCAACGCTTTTTTGTATCCACAAAGGCGATCTTCAGCCTCTGGGTGTCCGTCAGGACCTCTAACAAACGCGATTTTCTTCGTCCCGTGGCACTGTATCAAATGCTCAACTGTGCTGTACATCCCGTCTACGTTATCTACCAAAACGGACGGAACGCCGGGCATGGCAAATGAGACGGAGACAACAGGCAAGTGATCAGGAATTTTTGCAGCATATTTTTCAAAATTGTCAAGCCCTATGTTTTGAGCGATAAACCCGGCATACATAATCACTCCGTCTAAAGAACTGCTGTTCCTTATGGCTTCAAAGCATGTCTCATAATGCGAAGCAAAAATGTAATTAGTAGTCTGATAAGTTCCGAAATACGCCGTTAAATGAATATCATTCTTCTTTGCATATTCGACAATACCGTTCCAAATATCATACTGGCATGTATGGTCTAAAGTAGGAAACACTACGCCGAAGTGAAGCCGTTTCTCTTTTTTCATACCGCAACTCCTTTGCTGAGCGGGACGATGAAGGCATCGTCCCCTATGATTAACCCATCACGACTTCTACATTAACGCTGCCTCCGTTGGCATAAGAAAGCGGAATAATGTTTCCGTCAATTTCTTTTCCGTCAGCTTTTATTGACTTAACGCCTTTTTGAACACCATTCGGATTGCTGTAATTGATGTTAAATGTCGTATTTCTGAAGGTTCTTACCGCTGAGAAATTTTTCCATTCCGAAGAGACGCAGGGATCGATTAAAAGCCCGTCATATTTTCTGCGCACACCGAAAATCCAGTCAATAAGCACATTCAAACGAGTCGGCGCGGTTCCGGTAAGCCATGTGTGCCCCGCTCTCCCGTGGTCGCTTGACGCCGGTCCCGAGACATATTCAGGATAAACAAAGCGCTCTGCCGCGTACAAATACGGATCGTCTTTACTTGCAATTGCCGGCATTGTTTTAATATAAACATCATGCGCTTCTTCTCCGTATCCGAAAATACAGAGTGACGCGATATACCATGACTCCAAATGTCTGAATTCGCCGCCATTTTCCTTTTTACCCGGAGCGTTGCGTTTCCAGCCCTGAGTGTCGATCGGCACTTTTCCCTGCGCCATGGTTTTGTCGCCCTGATTGATTGCAACTCCGTATTTATCGTCAAGGTCTCTTTCGCAAACTTTTTTGCAAGCGTCAAATCTCATTTTATCAGCAATTCCGCTGAATCCCGCCCAAGCGATCGGCTCAAAGAATGTCATGCCGTCGGTCTTGCTGGAACCTAAATCAACGGGTGCGCCGCTGCCTTCAATTTCTGCAATGATTTCACTCACTTCAAGTCCTGTGTATCCGAAAGATAGTTTGTTTAGAACCTCTTTGAAATCATTTGCGGCAACTGCACGGATATAATTTCCGTTCACATCAATACATTTTTTTTCAACTTGCTCTTTAACGGTTTTTGCTTTTTCCGCATAATCAGCCGCTAATTCCTTTTCGATGCCCCTAGTATTCAAGAGTTCAATCATATCGTTAAGCGCCTTATAAAGCTGCTGTGCCGCCATGGTTGAAGTGCTTGTGAAGTTGCCTGACAAGTCGTCGTTCCAATCGGCCATCAGCATATACGGTAAACCATTGTCACTCTGCCGCCAAACCTTATCGATAGCAACCTTTAGGTGTTCAAGCATGGTTCCTTCTTTTGGAGGTAATTCTTCTTTTTCGTCACAGTATGGAACAACCTCGTCTAATATTCCAAAATCGCCGCTTTCCTTAATGTACTCTACAACCGCATAGATTAGCCATAACGGATCGTCGCAAGTAACGAAATCCTTGTTTCCCGGCGCCGATACATAGAAATTGTGATAGACAAACCCGTCCGAGAACATCTGCTGGGCGGTATACTTGATTAATTCCTTCGCGGGCTTGGGGTCATAGGGAAGAAGCGCCATAATATCCTGCAAAATATCACGGAATCCGAAGCCATATTCAAATCCTGAATGGAAGCGCGATTTCATTCTGTTGAGAAGCGCGACCATCGCGCACTGATACTGAAGCCATTTGTATGAAGGATTAAGAATTTCATCAGCGCCATCAACCTTAATCGACAATTTACCAAGTTCTTTTTTCCATTCAGTTTTCACATCTTCAAGCATTTTCTTTGCGTTTTCGGGATTCAGAACTTCGTTAAGGAATTTTTTAATCGACTGTTTGCTGTTGCAATAATAATCCTCTGTCGAAGAAGTTGCGCTCACAACAACAAGTTCCTTTGCTTCACCCGCTTTAAGCATAAACGAGTTTTTAATCGACGAGAGCGAAGAGCAGTTTTCTTCAGCGTCGCGATTGGGCAAATCCCAATCTTCTAAAACTGCCGCAGGATTTCCCATTGTGTTTGTGTGGTGTCCCACAAATTCGTCATAACGCGTTGCAAACTGATTGCCGGCAAGGGATGTCGTGTGGACAAGCGCTTTTCCAAACATCAATTTGATTTTCTCTCTATTGCTGTCAAAACCGCGTCCGAAACCGCATCGCCAAACAACAGCATTAAGCTCTTTGTCAACAAGTGAGCCGCCGCACATAAGCGTATTAAAACCGCTGAACTGGATATCACGCGCGTCACCGATATTTACCGGATTTACATTGAACATCGTAACCTTACGATCTTTGTTGTCGTTATTTTTGATTTTTATGATTTGCACCATCGCGTCATAACCATTCGGGATAAAATGCAATGTTTCCACATCAAAGTTATGATACCCAGTTTTAAATCTAAGATAACCGAATCCAAAAGTTGTTTCGAGCGTCTGTTCTTTGTGAAGGACCGGATACCATGCATTTGAAAAATACTTGCCGTCTTCCGTGCGAAAATACGCATAAGTTCCCAACATTCGTGTTTTATACGGATCCTCATGGACAAATCCGTTGAGAATATCGCCTTCTTGCGTTCCGATTCTTGCAAATGATGTTCCGTTGCTTGTCAATCCCCAACAAAGTGTGTCTGTCGGCTTTTGGTTTCTTCTTGCCAAAAGCATAAGCCAAGGCTCACGGGTCATATCTCCGTGTTTTTCCTTAATGACAACCTCATTATCCGAGTTGAAACTAAACTGCCCGTTATTCCTCAATTTCGTCATGACAATTAACCTTTCCTTCATTATTATATTATATATTTATATTTAGAAACTCGTAGATTTCGTGATTCCTCTGTCCAGAACGTTCACTCTTCCTTCTTTTTTCAGACCGTAAACCACGCCGAATAAATCGGATTCGCTGACTCCGCTAAGTTCCGATAAGACCTTGTCAATAGTAGTTTTTCCGTCATTTTCGTCAAGGCTTTTTATGATCGCCTGCTCGTATTTGTACTCGATACGGCTTTCATTTTTCATTTCAGCAGTGTGCATTTTATGGACATCCATACCAATTTCGCACAACACTTCTTCGTAATTCTTCTCACCTTTTACGTAAATCGCGTTTTTGTCTTCTGTTCCGGAGTTTCGCATAAACAGCACTCCTAAAAGCCTGTCCCCATCAATAATAGTCATATACAAGACGTTTAAGTCCTCTTTGTCTTCGCACCTAATCATGGCGCCTTTGGGAAGTTTTGATTGCGCGATTGCCTCGGCTACCCCTTTTTCAACAAGTTCTTTGTCCTTGTTCCAAATTGAGCTGCCGCGATAATGGCGCGTTTTGTCAACGAAGAATACATAATATGTTTTTGAAAAACCCGGCTTAAACGGCTCGACTATTTTTTCTTCGCTTATACCCAAACCTTTGATTGCGCAAAGCGATATAAGACCTGTCAAAAGTCCGACGCCCGAAAGAAGAATTTGTTTTTTGCCGCTGGGATTCCCTACATCGATCGGGAAAATCAGATGCCCAGAAATTTCAAGCCCAACTAAGACCTCGCCATCCTTAAAATTCCCAATCCATTTGTCGCCGACCGATACAACTCGTGTGTTAAGCCCCAGGTTTTTGTCAGCCGCCGAAGCTGTCATAATATCGGATTCAATGGTGGATAAGAACCAGAAGTTTTTAGGGTTAAGTTCTTTTGATTTGATAAGATACTCTGCCAATATATAGCCGCACTTGTCGCCGTCCAGCACATGAATACAGTCGTCTTTTTTGCTGTAATAAAGCAAGAATCCCCTGTCTCCGTCGCCGTCAACCGCAATTCCATATACACTTCCCGCAGCCGATTTTCTTCCTTCGTCAAATATTTTTTTGACTGTCGGAATGTGCTTATCGTATTCTTTGCCCGAATAAAATTCCGTTCCCTCGATTTCGGCAACCCCAACGTCACGGTTTATGTTTTCGCCCGTGCATTTTTCATTGACGCATATATAATTTGCGCCGAGATTTTTAAGAACTTTACGGCCTATTGTATCGGTTGCGCCGTTTGCAGAATCGAAAATCAAGGTTATGTCTTTAATAGCGGATTTCATATCTCCGCCTAATACTTCTTCCATCCATTTTATGCTGTCCGTTTCGGCGTTGTATTCCGAAATGTTTCCGCTTTCTTCTTCCGGAAGTTTTTCTAAGAAGCAATAATTGTACATATATGCGGACAAAACATAATCACCCAATGGGCCTTCGGGAACAAGCTTTTTGCCGTCAATGAAAAATTTTATCCCGTTCTGGTTCGACGGATTATGAGAAGCGGTCAGACAAGCGCCGGCGCGGTGTCCGAGCTGTAGATTTTTCCAAGGAATGATTGCGGTAGGCACAACGCCCAAATCAAGCACATTCAATCCCGCCTTTGTAAATCCCGAACGAACGCTGTTATTCAAAACCCAATCGTATGCCAAATCACGTCCGTCGTTTCCTATTACCACGGTATCGCCGGCATTAACTATTTTTCTGTCTGAAAGAATTTTTGCAAAAGCAAAGGAAGTAACTTCCACCAAATCAGGCGTAAAAGCGTTGTCTTTAATCAGATCCGCAATAAAATTTTCGTTTGTTTTTGTTACAACTTTCCCGCGCACGCCATCTGTTCCCATGTAGTTTACCCTTGCCATAGTGAATGCCGTGCTGATTTTTTCTTCTTCGCTTAAATCCGATGATAAATACAAGCCCACCGCTTTGGGCAAGTCAATACATACCGCCGATGGATATTTTTCTAGCCAATCGCTTGAAAGAAGTACTGACACCGCCTCTTCATCCGTGGCGTTGCTGCCTATCACAAATTTTTTCTGTCTCATTAAATTTTCAAGTTTTCTTTGAATATCCATAAAGAAAACCCTCCATCTGCTTTCGTATTTATTATCCCGCCACTAAAAAGCAGTAATTCATCGCTGAGGATTTTTGCTGTCAGGTGGTGCGGCAAACCACGTGAATGCTTGCGCCTTTCACGGATTTGCCGTGCCGCATGGCGGCAAAAATCCTCAGCGATGAATTACTGCCGTCTGGTAGCTGGGTAATATTATGACATCAGCTCAACTCTTTCATTGTCTTCCATAACTATAGGGTTTTTATGAAAAATCCTTTTAGCTTCCGGTATAAACCCTCTGACAGATGTCATAGGAAAAACCCAACAATATTTGCCTATTAGTGTTCCGGGCTGCGTTACACAATTAGCACCAAGTCTTGAGCTGTCACCAAGCACACAGCCAAAAAAATCAGTGCCAATGTCAATCGCTCCGTCATCAGTTTTTATTACTATATTTGTTTGGTTAAATTTTCTGTTGGCCACAATAGTACCGGAACCTACACGCGCCGACTTGCCGATTACAGAATCTCCTACAAATGAAAGGCTTTGTATTTTAGCGAAGTTCTGTATTACACTGTTCTTTATTTCACAGCCATGACCAATGGAACAATTATTGCCGATAATTGTTCCCGGTCTGATTGTTGCGCCCGGCATTATCTCGCAATTTTCACCAATAATTACAGGTCCCATAATTGTAACATCATTATATATTTTCGTGCCTTTTCCAATCGAGAAGTTATTATAAAAATGAGCTCCTCCTTGTGCCTCCCCATTATTTTCATGAACGTTATTTTCTATCAATACGGTTTGCAGAACTCTTCTCGAATTTTTAAGCACATCCCATGGGTATTTTATATTCTTAAAAACATCAGGAATATAGAAATCTTCTGTATTGGAAAAATAATATTCATAATTTACTTGCATAAATTTTTACTCCTCACAAAATAGGTTATAATTGGCTCAATCTTTTTAACTGAATAAGTAAATTTTCGGATATTACTTCCGGGGGCTCTGAGGGTGTCCCGTTGTATTCTAAAGAGATAATATTAGGATTCGTGTATTTAAGGACCCAATCCAGCAACGCGTAATCTTCGCCGCCCATTGCGTTATGCGGGTCATCAGGAAAACCGTTTTCATCGTGCCCTGAACCGTTCACATGGATCTCTCTTACCCGCTCAAGCGGCAAAGCTCTTAAATAATCGTGAATATTCCAACCTCTATGTATGGTCACGATTTTAGCGTGAGTGATGTCTAATATCATATCAACATCATTATCGTTTATTATTCTGCTGATCTGCTCCGGTCCCGAATATGGATAATGGTCATACAGCACTTTTTCCTGCGGCGCTTCGGGGATATTTTCAAGCAGCAAAGGAACAGTTAGGTTTTTCTTGAAAACTTGTATATGCTCAAACATACGTTTAGGTATATCTTCTTCAGACATAGATGGTGACATATCGGCATTTGTGATAGCCAAATGCAATCCATAATGGGGTGAGCCGCACTCCGCTATAAGCCTGTTTGCCCTCTTAAAATCAACTATATCTATGTTTTTCATGCCCGCTCTTTCGTAATGTCCTAACCCATGCAACAAAACCGGCCTTAATGAGCGCATGGTATCAAAATACTTGTCAAACTCACCAAAGGCTCCGGTCTTGATATAATCAATGTTTACTTGTTTGGTAGTAACTAAGTCAAACAATGCCTCAGACCAATTACAGCCGATTTTATACATATTAATCGTCCATTCTGCTACCGTGCACCATCACACAACATCAAATAAACCCGCCTTATCGTACAGCAAGGAATGATAAGACGATTACTTTATAAATTTAAAAGTTTGAAAGTTATTTCAAACTACACCCTTTCTCCAATACCCGAAACATATTAATATAAAAGGCTTATACATTTTATGTTATTATACCATGAGAGTAACTGTATGTCAAGCACGACAAAAGAGATTTTTGCACGATATATACTAAGCTTCTGAACGGCAATACTTGTCTCCGCCTTACAGGTAATTATTATTTTTCTCGGTCTACTACCATGAATCTATCGCTGGGCGGAAATTCATTAAGCCGGTAGGTTTCGATTGTGTATCGGTTATTGCCTTCAAACCGGATTGTAACAGATTTGGTATAGTCCGCCGCGCTCGGTTGTTTTTCACTGATAATCAGGCTTGCGCCATATTTCCGCATAGTTTCAAAGGTGATCATAAACCCAATCCCGCTACCGCCCGTATCGGCATGTGTGGTCACACGCTCTGTACCAAGCTGCACCAGTGTATCTACTTCGAACGGAACGCCGCTGTCTGATACGGCAAACTCATAGCAATCTCCAGCCAATCCAATCCCTATAAATACACTGCGGAAAGTATTTTCACTTGCATTAACAGCGATCAGCGCATCTTGCAGATGGGCGCCAATCATCGTTTCCAACCTAGATTGGCTTATCACATGTTCCGGCATATATGGTATACTACCGTTAACTTTGAATACAAATTCTATCTTGTTGCTGGTGAATTTCTCCGCAAAATGCTCGATCATGTAGTTGAGTTCTTTTATCTTGGTGGAGGGCGGGGGACCGGAACCTCTGCCCCGATTTAGTTCCAAATCCTAAATAACTCCTTCTGGCAATCGGTCTTTAACGAGCTTCATTCCTTCGTCACTGTATCCTGTCATGCCTATAAAAGTAACATCCGCCCTGTTAGCAGTGCATTATATGAATTGTCTGCAAGCGTCAGCATCGTCTTCAACAAGCAATAGGGACATAGGTTTATCTTTATTTATTCTGTTCAACTCCTTTCAATCTCGCGCATGTTCATATATGGCGTTTTTAATTATCTTTTGTTGCATATAGTAATATTATGTGTTATTATAATAATATCAGATATTTACATCCTTGACAAAAGTTTGAAAGGCGGGTTTGCTTTGAGTAACGTAGAGATTATTGGTCAAAGGATCAGACATCAGGGCATTCATAATGCTATCTTCGATGATTTCTTCTGGGTCATACAAAAATCAATCAAAAAGTTCACTTGCTCCTATTATTAGCCCTTTTATTCCAATATTTGCTGTTTTTTGTCAATTATTAAATATAATTATGGAAATATATTAAAACTAGATTACAGGAGGATATGTTATGAAAATGAAGAGATTAGTTTCAGTTTTGCTGGCGGCTTCAGTTTTAATGTCTATTATGGTTGTTGGCACGCCAAATGCCCTTGGCGCGGATGAAGCTTATCTGTGGCTTGCTGATTTTGGTGAATTAGACATTGCGTATGTGAATGTTGGCGCAACAGATACAGAGTTGCGTATAAACGTTGCGTCAAATATAGGATGGCATGCGTACAAAAGCGGATTTGGTGACACGAGTTGGCTGAGAGTAACACCGGCAACGGAAAATGGTTCGGGTGACGGTGAAGTCGTAGTCTCTCTGGATCCAAACACAAGCACGGGGACAAGATCCGCGGAGGTTATCGTCAGGACTGCGTTAGGGTCAGGCGACCGTTTATTTACACGCAGAGTATCAGTAACCCAAGGCATTGGCAATGGTACTTTAAGCGTAGACATCGGCAGGTGGACCCCCTCTTCAGCAAGCCAGTCTATAAAAGTTCAAGTGACATCAGACAAAGCTTGGTCGGTAAGTACGGAAAATCCTCAATGGTTAAAGGCTCAGGTGCAACGTGAAAATAATAACATCATCACAATTAGCGACCAAGGGCATGGCAACGGCGATTTTGATATTTATGTAGAAAGAAACTCAACCTCGTGGTCAAGGGAAGGCCGCATTATCGTTAGAACAAACTGTGGAACTGAAGTAGCTATTACAGTCGCTCAGCAAGCCCCTGTAAGTGACACTACCACATGGCATACACGCTACTATGATTCAAAGGAACAAAGCTCTGGGGGACTTGGCGCATTTCTCTCCTCATTTACAAGCGCAACTAGCAACAGGGACTGGCTGGATGTGTCAGTAACTTTTTTATATACGATGGATGGCTTAAACGTGCACGAGATACGCACTATGGTAAAGGAAAATCCTGATACAACACGGCGAACCGGGACAGTAACGATTGTTACAAATGAAGGTAGAAGGATTCTAATTCCAGTCGAACAGTCTGGAAGGCCTTATATTAATTTAAGCCCAGCTTCATTGACTATTGGCCCGGGGGAAAATAGCTTAGGATGGGTGGGCATACAAACTAATGCGAATAGTTGGCAAATTGCTAATATATCACACGACTGGTTGGAGGCAGAGGTGACTATATCAGGCGACTACTTAATGGTTTCCTCTAAAGACCCAGCCAGAGAAACAAGGCACGGGTCAATTACGGTCTCAGGGGGGGGTGCTACCGCGACAGTTAATGTAACGCAGGAGGGGACGGCTAGGATAGATTTTAGCATTGATTCATGGGATGCCTCCCCAAGAGGGTCAAGCACACCACTTACAGTATTTGCCAACGTACATTGGACAGCGGAAAGCGACGCGACATGGCTGAGGCCGTCAAGGCTGTCTGGCACAAATCACGCATTAACACTCACTGCGGATCCCAACCCGCACAATTATCCAAGGGAGGGAACGGTTAAATTTATTGGTTATGGCATTGAAAAAACATTTAAGGTCACACAGGGTATAAATAATGTCATCGATATATCCGATGGTGAAACTCCGCAGGGTACGGGCTGGGCACTTCTTTCCAACGGTGTATATAACGTTACGGGCGACGTAACCATAACGGGCAACAACGGCACTTCGGGAAGGCGTGTTGTTATTAACAGCGGCGCGGCGCGGGTCACTTTGGATAATCTGACGTTGAACGCGGGCAATGGACCACCCATTGAGCTAGCTTCGGGGGCGGATACAGCGCTGACGCTGAATGGTGAAAATACTATAAGAGCTGACGGTGTACACGCCGGGATCCAGACGACCGGCGCGGCGCTAACCATTGAGGCCGGTATTGATGCGGCTAGCCTAAGCGTATCCGGCGGCCGTGGCGCGGGCATCGGCGGAAGCGGGGGCAGCAATGGATCTAATGATGGTTTAGCCGGAGGGCATGGGGGCCGCGGCGGCGATGGCGGGACTGTCACGATCAACGGAGGGAACATTACAGCGTTTAGCTACAGAGGCGCGGGCATTGGCGGCGGCGGCGGCGGTAACGGCGAGCATGGCCGTGCGCTTGTCTGGGCGGGCGGCAATGGCGGCGATGGCGGCAACGGCGGTAACCTCATCATCAACGGGGGATGCGTTACAGCGCTAAGCTACAGTGGCGCGGTAATCGGCGGCGGCAGGGGCGGTGACCCCGGCCATGGCGCGCCCCCTTTCGGCAGAGATGGCAGCAATGGTTCTTTTGGAAATGCAGGCAGCATCGCGCTCCCCCCAACGTACAATTTCAGGATAGATTCTGGCTCTATAAGAACGTCCCCGCCAGACGTGTTTAGCCTTGATAGTTCTTATAGGGACGTTGTAATTTATACCCCTGAATACTCTCCCGGTTTCCCCGATATTATCCTAGATACACCAGTACGTGTTAACATTACTGAAGTGGGTCAAAAAAAGATTTATGCATTTACCCCAACTATGTCCGACACATATCTCTTCAACACTTCAAACCGCCTTATCACAGCTAAATGGAGTTTCCGCTTCATATTCAGACCCGTAGAATGGATCTTTAAACGCGTCACAGAACCTTCTGGTGAGCTGTATGATTCTAGTCAAAATTTGATAGAATATGAACCGAACAGCTACAGGGCGGGAGGAATCGGAACCGACTTCTTCCAATTCTATAATCTGGAAGCCGGAGTGACGTATTACTTCGAGGCGGGATGTTCCACGACAGCCAATTACAAGGCAGGCTTCTACACACTCACAGTAACCCAGAACAACTCCCCGCCCCCCACCTCCCACATTACATCAAGCGGGGCGGCAGTGGAAATCTCCGAACCCAACCAACTGATGACCTTCTCCTTTGTACCTGAAGAATCGGGCATGTACACATTTAAGAGTTCCGGTTACGGAAGTAACCACCCTCTCCTCTCACTCTTTGATTCCGAGGAAGTATTGCTGAACAGCAGCGAAACCAGTCTCAAAGCAATCCTCAAGGCCGGTCAAACCTACTACATTGCAGGGACCCTTGCCGACGACGCAACAGGCAGCTTTAACCTAGCGGTGGAGGCTGCCGACATATACGAGCAATGGAAGGCGGGCGTGAATTACACAATCGGGCAAACCATTACATACGGCAAAGACAGCAGCGGCGCCCCCATTTTCTATACCGTTTTGCAATCACATACCAGTATGCAGCACTGGCTGCCTAATAGTACCGTCTCGTTGTACAAGAAGATTGAATATCCGGTGTGGGTGCAGCCGCTAGGCAGCACTGATGCCTATGCCGCCGGGGATACGGTTTTGCATAACGGTATGTATTGGGTTTCCAATATAGACGTCAACGTGTGGGCGCCGGGGGTATTTGGATGGACTAGGCTTGACCCTGCATAACCATTGGTGTGGGGATACCTGTCTGTACAGAATAGAATAACAAATTAAATTTAGGCATCGAGCGACGAGGGTTACAGGGTAAACGTGGACAGCGGTGAGCTTGTACGCCGGTGCATTAAAGAATTGAAGACGATTCCGGCTATTCCGAAGCTGCGGGTGCTTTCGCAAACAGCGGATATCCATATCCGGCGCGAAGGCGTTACCCATACCGAACGTGAAGTGCAGACGATGGATATCGAGGATTAGCGCCCATCCCTGCCGGACGTTCTTTTGGTCTTGCAAGACGAATGCGGAATTCCGCTCCCACTGTGCCGGGATATACTGATCGGTAGCGGACGGCTGGCGGACTTCGCCCGCAACCCGCAAATGTTTATTGAGAACTGCGTTCTGGTCATTAAAAACGCCATATACGAGTCCGAAATTGACGGCATCCGATACATGAAGCTGGACGGCGAGGAATATTATGTGCAGGAAATTTTCGATAGCTCGGAACTGATCGCCAACCTTGACAAGAACGCTGTCGCGGTGGAGCGCAGCGTCTACGACCATATCATTTACGACAGCGGCACGGTGGAGCGTCCATTCGCCGTCGCGCTGGATAACGATCCGCAAGTCAGAATGTTTTTCAAGATACCGAAAAAGTTCAAAGTGGAAACGCCTATCGGAACCTATAATCTCGATTGGGCGGTATATCTTGAACGGGACGGAGTGAAAAATCTATACTTCGTACTGGAGACGAAGGGTAGCGTCAGCCGACTTGATCTTCGCAGAGCGGAGGACATGAAGATTCTTTGCGGCAAGGCTCATTTCGCCGCGCTGGAAGACGGTGTGGAGCTTCATGTGGCGAATAGCTGGAATGAATTTAAGATTAGAAATTAATTTCTCGGAAACATAACTATTTAATTTTACAATTATGAGAGCATGGCTTCGGTCGTGTTCTTTTTTTATTGTACTTAAAACATCTATGTCCACGATACAAAAATAGCGGGCAATGCCCGCGCAGCCGCTCCGCAACGCGGAGCGATCACGGGGTCTGGGGGCGTGCCACCAGCGGGCAAATTGCAGAGTGTGCATCACTCTGCATTGCTCGCCACGACTTGGAAACCGCGTAAAAGCAGGGATATGCACGTTTTCGAGTAACAAGTCGACCAAACATTTTTTCGGCGATACCCTCTACGAGAGGACAAAATATTTTCGCATGAATAGTTATCGCACCTAACCGTTTCTTCGGGAGGGACAATAGAAAAGTAAATATTTTTTTCGGACGGTAGTAGACCAGACATAGTTTTCAGAGCGACCCCTTATGAAGGGTGAAATATTTTTACACAAAAGTTTATCGCACTCTGTTGTTTTTATGGGAGGAATAGTAGAGAGGAAAAAATTAAAAATATTTTTCAAAAAGGGGCGTACAAAATCCTTTACCAGCGGTACCCCTTATGAGAGGATAAAAAAATTCACCTCATAGGGTATAAAGTATAACTGGATTTTCCTATGAATAGTGAAAGGATATTTATTCTCACTCAGCACCTTGACAAACACCGGGTTCGCCCCGGTCATATACACCACACCGAGTACGTTACCGTACAGTGAAAAACCAACTATGAACTGTCAACCCCTTTAGCGAAAAGAATTTAGATTTTCACGTAAAAGAGGTAGAAGGGACAACCGCAATGCAAAAAGACTCGCAATAGCGAGCCAAAACAGGCAGTGATGTTACAAGTTACGCAACTCGAAATGACGGTTTTCCTTGAGAACAGCGTAGATGATATAACAAAGTTTGCGGGAAACCGCACCGATACAAGTGCTATGATGTTTGCCCTCCGCAACCTTTACCTGAAATTCTATGTACTTGATTTGTTCAATCAGCATACGGAGCTGGAAGGTAAAACTGTCACGGCAGAAAGTAACACCAAAGGATGCTGACGCAGGACGGTTCAGTTCTTCTGCTTTTTCCAAACCAAGTTTCTTGCGACTAAGACCTGCTAGTAGTTCGGCTAGAGTATCTGCGGAAACGCGTCAGGTTTTTAAGAGAGTATAGCTTCCTCCGGCAATACCATAACGCACAAGCTCAGCAATCAGCAGTTGGGTTTGGAATAATAGCAGGGAGCCGCTAAGATATCGAAATGAGCCAGTCGAATAAAAATGCAGATTATTCATTTTTGGAGATGTAGCGCATCCGGTAGAGTTATTTCCGAACAGGTCAATACGCACCCCTCAAAAATGTGTTTTATATCTCAAAGGAGAAAGCCCCGAAAACTTAGTGTTTTCAAGGCTTTCGATGGTGGAGATATGCGGGATCGAACCGCAGACCTCTTGAATGCCATTCAAGAGGTCTGCCGGAGTGGTCGGAAACACGCCACGACAAAGACGTGAAATCCTTAATAATACAAGGTTTGGAAACACCTATTACCAAGCTCATTTCATTTATTCATTTAAATTGTTATATCACATGAATGGCATTCTGTCCAGCGGTAAAATGGCATTCTTGACAGGCGGATGAATGGCACCCTGCCACCGAATGAATGGCATTCCAATAATAAAGGAAATCACACCATCATTAATCATCATTAGTACCTGATACGTCAAACCATTTGCTTGCGCCATATGAAAGGACGAAACACATAACAGCTAAAATGGTATAAGCTACTGGAAAAGGTGACCTGTATGCAAAAGCTAACGTTGCACTATGGATGAATCCGAAAAGTGAAAGAACAGCCGCCATCATAAAGACTATGCCAGCCTTTCTTAATTGACGGTCTATTATGAAGACTGTCACAGTTCCTAAAAGAATTCCGATAACAAGAGAGCCAGATCGAATAGCAGGTACGCCACTCCACATTACACCTGAAGCTATTAGTCCGCTCGTTATATCATCTGAAAACCCAGGAAGACCATCAACTTGCGGTGTTGCTCGAACACCTAAATAGCCCATAGCACTCGTAATTTGACTATATATAAAGTCTGCTACCGGAGGAATCATAGCAATTATTACAGCAGCATAGTGCTTCACATTTACTTTCTTAAAGGCATGAGAAACTATTACTACACCGACCCACAAAAAAGTAACAGCTGTTACAGCAATTGGAACCATAGAATGCAATGGTGCAAACAAACCAAACAAACCCATTATGCCAATGCAAAGACCGGAAATCCAAGCATATGAAATTCCTGCGCCGCTTTTCTTGAGGCCGGGATGATTCATCCACACTGTGTTAGGAATAATCCCACCGAAAATAGCAGAAATCATTGTGCAGCTTCCATCAACGAACTGCGCTTCGCGGACATTGTATTTGTCTCCAGCGGTTTCAGCGACTTCTACGTTGTTCATTGTAACGAGGAAGTTATACACTTCCATTGGAATGATGATAACAAGATAAGGTGCAATATATCTGAACCCATCAAGCATGCCATTAATTGTTTTGATAGGATTTGGAAGTGTTAGCTCTATACCAGTGAAATCAGGCTGAACGCGCCCTAAAACGAGAGCATATAATACGCCTCCAACAATTGCAACTACAAAAGGAGATATTTTACGAAAAAACAAATAGCCTCCGAATAAGCCCATGATGGCTAGTAGCAATAAAGGTAACCCGAGTACTGGGTCGCCAAATAAATCAAAAACTCCTTGTGTAGCCATCCAAATGAATGCAATTCCTGAGATGGTTCCAAGCATAGCAGCACGAGGGATATTTTCCTTGAGCCATGGACCGATAAATCCACCTATAAACTCTATGAGCCCTCCTAAAAAACACGCTGCAACAGAAGCACGCCACACCATTTCAGGGTCGTCTAATACAAACTGCAAAGGCGTAATAATTCCAAATAAAAAAACAAACATGGCTGGCGTGGAGATACCGAAAGGTATGGCGGTAACATCAGTCCGTTTTTCTTTTCTTGCCAGCTCAAATCCCATGTACGCGTAATAGAAGCCCCCGATCAACACACCGATAGCCATACCAGGAACAACTCTGAAATAAACCAGATAGTTAGGCCAACCTAATGCTGTAAGCGTAGAAATAACGATGATAAAGTGAACAAGGTTGTTTGTTATTACTAATGCTATACCACTGATATCACCCTGATGTAGTTTCAAGAAATGGTTTTTAATAATCACACCTCCTTTATCCCGGTAACCACTAAGCATACATTAAAATTGATAGCTCATACCTGCGCAAATGGGTTTTATGTAACACATCTCACATTTATTTGAAGAGCATCCCCGCGAGCCGGTAAGCCACAATGCCCTGTCAACGTCTAACCAACTGATATTGCATCTATTACAAGCATCTAGTAAAGCTTCTTGAGCTTTTGAAACATATTTATAGTAATCAAATCCCTGCGTTTTATATGCAGGGTCTTTGAACCCTCCTGTTAAGAATAATATCCGGGAGTCATGAATATCAACAGGAACTAAAACTTTATCTAAATTCTTAACGGACTTATTAAAGCCTACACCGACAATAGCCCGGAGCAACATGCCACCGATTTTCGCACCGTATCCTCGAAAAGATTTTATTGTCTTAATTAACACTGTAGCGTCATCGCTTGATATAAACATATTTATCGGGTTGCCGCCATATTTTTCACATAAAACAACAGAGTTGTAATACCACGATTTTGCGAGTGCCATTGGATAACGGCTTCCAATCCGCTTAGAAACATTCTCAACTAGTCCATCTAAAGCACCCTCTTGGAAGTTCGTGGAAATCCATATTGGATCGAAATATTCAGGATTTGAGCGATATAGCTCTTTAGCTTTTTCATACATCCTATATGATTTCACGCCATGATCATTTTGCACGACATAAAACATAAATAAAGCATGTTCGACAGAACCTTTAACTACTCCATATGGCACTTGATTTTCAACCAAATCACTTTGATTATCTAGTAAACCATATGAGGATTTAAATGCATCATCCATCATTCTGACTAATTGGTCAACTCTTTGTGCATCAATTTCTAATACCGACTTCTCAATCATATTTTGATGTTTCATAATGATTTCATATACTTCATTAGTAACTTCATTCGCCGTTCTTGTTGCATCAACAATATAATATGACGGATCACTCTTAGCTAAGCGGTCATAGTATTGTTCAACCTGCTTTAGAAAAACCATATTGTATGGTTCTTTACGTCTTGCGGATGTAGCGCGTTTCGCAGAGAGTTTTACAGGCATTTTTAAGTATACAGTGAAATCTGCCTTTTTAAATGGTCTATTAATTTCTTCGACAAACTCTAAGTTAATAATGTCTGCCTTGTCACGTTCGGCATATCGATATGCAAGAGCTGTATCAACATATCGGTCCCATATCACGGTTTGTCCAGCCTCAATAGCTGGTAAGGCTATTTTCTTATATGTCCACGCCCTATCAGCAGCAAAGAAATATGTTTTTAAGAAAAATGTTGTTCCTTCATGCAACATGTCTTTAACAACCTCTTTTATGGGTGATTGAAATTCAGCGCAAAAAGCGTAGTTGTCAGCGGGAAGAAGAGACTCTAAACTCTTCAATAATGTGGATTTCCCTGATCCATCAATTCCTTCGATTGCGATTAACATGAGGCACCTCCACGTAATGATTTCAAAACTCTTTCTATTAGTGTATCAAATATAAAAAGGACATCAGTGCAAGCACATTCTACCATTAAATTCTTTTTCATTATCTGATTCCCATCACCTAAAATTTCAATATTCCCAGAGTAATACATAAGAATTTCTTTTCCAGTTGCATAAGCATAGCCAACTAAAGCTGCCGAACCTGAATCAATTTCAGGCTCATCTGCAGAGAAAACATATATTTCGGAATCCTCAAAATTATGTAAATCAATATTTGCTCTTAAATCAAATGGTATATCGCTCGGCACAAAGCGAGAGCCTATTGAAACCTCTGATGAATAATCAAGAATGGCATTTTTCAATTTCTCTGCATACTCTCTTTGATACTCACATCTGCCCCCACCAAAATCGATAAAAACCTTTTTATGCTTTACCTTCAATTTATTAACATCATGAAGTTTCAATCCATCAGCATCTGAATTAAAAAATGTCTTCAATTCAACATTAAGCAAGGACAAAGCATTATTAAAGCCTTCAAGTAGTCTTTCTCTGAAATCATTTGATGATGTGGGTATATAATAATAACGGTGTGTTTTTGCCATATGGTCAATAATTGGATCGTATACGAAATCTCTTTGCTCTTTTATTAGCCGATACCAGATAAAGTCTGTGTTTAATAGAAAGATAGGTATAGAATGGGCATATGAAAATCCAATTTCAAAAGCTATGCCATCATCCTTAGATATGTCATTATATATTCCAATTAAACCTATAACGTCTGTAGATAGTCGTTCTACATCCTTATGAAATATATATGACGATTTATCATCAGAAATAATTTGATCTTCGTCAATGTCACGGAATGGAACAAAAGTAACCGGTTTTTTAAATTGTTTAAGATCAGTAACATCCGACAACGCATTAGAAACCGTCTTTTCTAACTCTTCGGCTTGGAGTTTTTGACTATAATCGTATAGTCTTGTGGCTATATAAATTTTATACCCATGATTCAATAACAAATCAGCAACTTTAGGTTTCACAGCTATGCCTCCAACCATACAATTCTTCTGTTACAATATATTTGGTAATGGTCATGGCATCCAGCCATGCCTTTTCCATTTTGTTGCCTAAGCTGTTAGAATGAGAGAGCAAAGGCCTGATGGAAATCTCCAAGGACTTCGCGTCCG
>Ga0123353_10000947_pt1 | contig 35444 bp, 25 predicted proteins | sample TergutLab28metaG_3_FD_92763 | JGI IMG/M metagenome (GOLD analysis project Ga0123353, IMG submission 92763) | Labiotermes labralis P3 segment gut microbial communities from Petit-Saut dam, French Guiana - Lab288 P3 | ecosystem: Host-associated > Arthropoda: Insects > Digestive system > Gut ... | reverse complement strand
TCTTCTAACCTCGCCTTAATCCTTCTTGCAGTATGGCGCTGCTTATAAAAGACCTTCTCATCTTCTTGGAGCCACTCATCGATAATCGGCTTGTAAGGGTCGAGCTTGGAGGGCATCTTGTGGACTCCAGGTGGCGGCGGTGAGAAGTCTTCGACAGCTAGGTATTTCCTGACTGTCTTTGGATCTAGTCTCAGGTCCCTGGAGATTTCGGTAACGGTGAAGCCACGAGACCTCATTTCACGTATAGTAATCTGTTGGGACATGTTCAACATCCTTTCTGTCCTTCCTATAGATTGGCTTTCAGCTGCCTTCTATAGGATTGCATATTCGGTTTGTTGGGACATGTCCCGCCTAAGTGGCAATCAGGGGAATTCCCTTTGGCAAAGCAAGGATTGCTGCTTTGGCATTTGAGGGATTTTTAGGTTAGCATAAACACCTTAGGTATTAGACATCTCCTCGAATAACCACTCTAGGTACTCACACTTGAGGCCGTTAGCCTTGGCAGTTAAGCTTGGATGGCGTTTTGGTTGCCCCAAGTGGGGTCGGCAGTAAGTCCTCGATGGAAAGGTATTTCCTGACCGTCTTGGAATCTAACTTCAGGTCGCGTGAGATTTCGATGACGGAGAAGCCATGAAATCTCATTTCACGTATGGTAATCTGTTGGGTCATGCTCAACATCCTTTTTGTTCTTCCCATTGAGTGGCTTTCAGCTACCTTTGATTATTCCACCGACGATATGCTACCCAAAAACGAGAACGATCACTTTTATGTAGTTATTCTCAAAGAAAACGATAGAGGAGAGCTTGGCGAGCCAAGGGATACCAATCGAGACTCTATGCTCACAGGAGACCATTCACTTGGATATTTTGGTAATAATGAGCCAGAATCCTATGAGGAGTGGAGGCACTACAATATTCGCTGCTTCTTGAGTAATGACTCCGAAGAGAAAGTTAAGAGGTAAGCATCTTCGAGCCCTTAATGTTCAGCGATATTTGATTCATAAAATGGACTGTCTAGCATTTTCTGCATATCACTTTCACCCAGTAATGCACACTTCTTCAGCAACTTTTTATCGCGTGTTGTTCTACCAGCAAGACTCTTTTCATCACTCGGCCAGACACCGTAGAGATTATTGATACTTGGTGTATCCTCCAGTAGTTCCATAGTCTCAGAATACCGTGCGTCTATCGTCTCCATCATATTCTTTATGATGTCAGTACTGCTACAAAGCGCTAGTCTTTGTGAGACTTTGTGAATCTTTGACATTGGTGGATGCCGATATCCTTTAACATGAGACGCTACAGCTACTGTAAAATTTGCTCCCCAGTCGATTGCTCTGCAGACGGGGATTGGCTCAGCAATCCCCCCATCAATGCAAAGATGTCCGCCTACTAGTACTTTTTTGTTATATAAAGCAGGCATTGCAGCCGTAGCTCTAATGGCCTCATAAAAATCAACATCTTCATCTCTGTTGCTAACGATTCTTGCTTCGCCAGTCTCAGAGTCAGTTAAAACTACTTGAAGCAAGGAAGACGACTCTTGCAGAGCTTTGATGTCAAGCGGGTTGAATTGCTTTAAAGCAATATCAACCATATAATCAATATCAACTATTCGGTAAACTCTTAGAGGGTTAATGAAGCTGCAACCACTTAAATAGTCTATGTAAACTTTTACAGCTTGGTGGGCTTGACCAGCAAGTAAATATGCACCATTGATAGCGCCTGCACTAGCTCCAACAACCAAGTCGAAAGCATTCCGAAGACCGCTTTTCTCTAGATGAGCCAACGCTCCCATGGAATACACGCCTCGCATACCTCCACCCTGAACCGCTATAGCTGTGCGGAAGCTGCCCCTATTGGCTATATGCTCTTCTAGTCTCTCTCTAACTGTTTTGTTCATTGTCATCCTATCAAACAATTTTACTCTCTCAAGGTGTTACTTAGAGCTGTATATAACATCCTAGAATACGTGATGCACCTTGTCACATTTTCTTATTTTTCTATATCAGTTTATGCGCGCCCACAAAACATACTCCATCATTCGCGAATAAAAACTAGTTCTTCATGCTAGGCAGAAATGGGTGCTTTGGTCGTGCGAGGGAACCAAGGAAACTTGAGGCTGCTCCAGGAGATACATGTTCACCCCTTAGAATCCAACCGGTAACAAACAGAACCACGCATAGTACCCATGATGCAAAAAGCCACTCCATTTCCATTCTTGTAATCTCGTATTGCACAACTGCTACAATGCTAATGATGCCAACAATTAAAATCATCGCAGATAGTACCATGGTAAGGACTCCATATCGAGACACTCTTTTGCGTCCAGCATCATTTAAATCTTGTCTATAGGCTAGGGTGATCACCCAGGCTCTAAGCCCAACAAGAAATCCTCCCAATCCTATACTGGCTACCCAAACACTAGGATAGAACATGGCCGCAATCACACAACCGCACATAATCACAACAACAGCGACTGAAAAGATTTGAAGAGAAACCTGACGTATTTTTATTTGCCCACCTATCTTAACGGGATCTACATACAATAGTATTCTCTCGTAGAAATACATAACATAATATACCCATATCAGGTGCGCTAAGAATATTGGGAAATAGTTTCTATCGAATATTCCAAGACCATTAAGAGTAAAAAGCGGGTCAACGTGCCCCAAGCACGCATATTGCTCCCAAAAGGGCAATTCAACAATCAGTCTGATAAACATTGCTACTATAAGAGCTCCGCACATTACTCGTATTGGCATGCTTTTTGATTGCTTATTCCTTATTTTCTTAATATTAATCGCCGTTCTGCGATAATCGTCATTGACAGCATCAGCCTTGGTGTTATTAATTATGAAGATAATGTTCTCGCGACTCCTATAATCACCTTTAGAAGCCGACAGCCAATCAAAGTACTCAGCTAAATAGTCGTGGGCTAGTTGATACTCTTGGTTTTCGAGAATAACTATCCCTCTGTCCTCCAGATATTGCAAGCAACTTTGAATGTCAGCACTGTCCTCGAGCAAAGCATCTTTTATCCTATCAAGAGAAACTGGCTGACGAAATCTTTTTTCAACGGATAGAGCGCAGAGTGCCTCCAGAGTTACTCTTTGATTTGGAGAAGCTTTTAGCAAACCATCAAAGTAGCTCTGGATAGCCCCATCCCTCTGTCCAAATGTTTTCTTATACCACTCCGAGTCGATTGTTTCGCCCTGTGACTTCGTTCGTTTTATTTCCAATTCTATCGCTGCGCCTATTATTTTTAACTCAAGCGGTGTTATGCTGCCTTCGGAAAGAATGCTTTCAATGATATCGCTGGCAACAGTGTCATTGCCTACCACTTTGATAAAAGCGTTCCGAATAGCTTTGTACATTTTATTATTGTTTTGCACTGACTCAGCATTGATAAGGCCTAAGAATAAAATTTCATTTAATCGCGGCGCAAGGTCGTCTAAAAAGCTCAGATTCGATACCCACTCTGACCGAATTGCAATAACTACCTTACACTCTGAATCTCTGAAGTACTCAGCTAATGATTGCCTGTCAACAAACCTCTCTTCAGCAAAAAGCTTTTCAAACTGGTCAAGAATAATCACATCTTCGTCGGATTTCTTTTTGTCATCAAACCATTCTCTTATCGAGTCCATTGTTTGGAGTGAATAACTATCAAATATCTCTGCATTTAGATTTGCTTCTGCAAGTTGCACCTTGATAAGCTTCATTAAGACTGACTTCCCGGAACCGCTGTCACCGGAAACAAACACTAAGTTTGATGAGTCTTTCTTCTCAGGACAAACTCCCCCTTGTGTAGTTGTTGGATAGAGTTCTTTTTTTGTGATTTGATCGATGATGATAGATACACTATCGTCCCGCGGCCAATAGCGTTGAGGGTCACTAGGCTGAAAAGGCTGAAAAGTTACTGTTTCACTTCCATCAATTTGCTCTGGAGGTCTTTCGAATACAATCATGACAATAACAATGAAGGCTATGCATACCAAAGAGCTAATAATGCTTACGCTTATGTTGTTATCAAATAAGCCACTGGCGGCAGCCAAAACACCACTGACAGCTGTAGAGACAGCCATAAGTAGAGCAGTGCCAATGCCAATCCAGTCAGGTGGGCCAAAGTTGTCCCTTTTTACAAGCCATCTTTTTATGTTATATCGATTTGCCACGACTGCCCCTTCAAAACTTTACTCTTCCAGAGATGCCAGAGTATTTCATTTCAAAACCAGACTGAATTTGTCAACCCTCTCTGCAAAGCTTCGAGTATGTGTTAGTTTTTTTCTATTATAGCCGCTCTTTTCTAGCGTTAGTATAATATCATAGATAGCTAAAATCCCTCACTTCACTGCCAAAGTCCTGTTTTTCATCCAGTGGAGACCGCAGGATTGATGCAGTATTATTCATTTTCGCGAGCAAAGCCTGCCATACATTCGGTGTCCCCGAGTGTTCGGATACAATTGAGAGCATCGATGATCCATAGCTTTTCGTCTACTTGATAGGAGTCTTTATGGCAGAAACATTTGCTGCAGCTGCCCTCTCTCTCGCTGTTGCTCTGGGAATAATCTCTTTGCTTAGCTTGATTTGCCGGGCTTTTCGGCTCAGGAGCCTAAAGCAAAATATGATCTGCTAGAGGAGTCAACAAAAGAGATTGCTCAGATGATAAAGGCAATAAAGACGTTAGGTCAAACACTAATTACTACGAAAAGTTATCTGCTTGAAATCTTTACGCCCCTCAATACCAGGGAATAGTATCTTGGCTTCTTTAATCGCCTTATTCAGTGTGTGGCAATTCTCGGTGTCGCTCGATAACGTTAAAATGTCTTTACAGATTTGCTCCCGTTGATTTGACTCAACTCTTCCATTCCCAACGAGAACACAAAAAAATACGGACAGAAATAAAAACATGAAGGCAAGTATAACCAGAAGGATATTAGGGGCTAGGTTAATAACGAGCATATACACAATGAGCGCAGCTGACAACAAAAAGACTAGGAGTGAATATAGAGCAATGAACTTATACACTAACTGATCCTTTGGCCAATTGATACCAAGTGATCTCCCTATTTGCCTTAAGGAGTCAGTGTTAATCCTTGCATGAAGGTTTTCCTTAATAAAATCAGTGGCCACCTCTTCATCAACATGAATTCGTATTGCCTCAAGCAAATCCAACGTTTCTTTTGCCGCCTTTATCCTTCTTTGTTGCATGGTTGTTCCAGCAAGCCAGGATGCAGCAACGCCTGACACCGCAACCACAATGCCTAATAGCGTCTCCCAGTTGACTAGAAAGCTGCTAACAAAATCCATCGTCCCTCCATTCTACAGTGCAAATGCAAATCAATAGTTTACAACTAAAACAATCATATTTGATAATCGCACTCTGAAGCTGTGGGTTTCACTTGAAATCGCCAATTGGTACTACTCGCGTAGACTAGCTTCCGCCATATCTGCTCAAGTGAAAAGACTTGTATTGTGGGAATCCTTAGCTTTTTTACTCTCTCACGTCCAAGATAAACGGACCTGGTAGGCCTGCAGGCGCAACCCCGGTACGACAGAATAACTGACTGATAAACATAAACACGTGAATATTTGCCGCATTCCTTTTACTGAGAGGCAACTTTCACTAATCCCCTCGATGAGCCACTCATCGATATTGTTCCATCAGCTCTTGACGAAAGTTAATAGCTGTACAGTCTGTGGACTTACCTGAAACTGTCTCTGTGCAGTCCGTGGACTGTCTCTGTACAGTCCAAGGACTGTACAGAGACTTTCAGGGTGCAGATTATTTATCTCTTATTGTGCGAAATACTCATTCTGCACACAACACCCAAAAACACCATCTACACAATCTCCTCAGTTATCGCCTTGAACAAAGCAGCCAGATGTCCAGATTCCTTCTTCAAGTGTTTGCCTTGCACACTATAAACTGTCAAATTAGGTGCACCTTTGAGTGGGATAATGCGCAAGCGATCATTGCTTTGATAGAGCATTTTGTTGTAGGCCATTTGCTTTGTAGTCACTCCAACAGCAAGGCCAGATGAGATAACTTCTTCCACAATGGAATAGTTATCTGAAATCGTATGAATTATCGGCTCTCCATAAGGTTTGATCAGTTTTCGCAAGCGCTCAATCTCCATTCTTTTGTAAATACTCAAGGGGTACTGGGCAAATAATTTGAGGGGTATGGAAGAGTATTTGGCAAGAGAATGGTCATATGAAACACTCGCACAGATGACTGTAGAAAACACCTTTTCAAAGGTCAGCCCTGGTCGGCTGACAAGTGCCTCGTATTCACTAGGGGTCAGAAAGAGAAAGCCTAGGTCAACACTCTGATCTTCAACACTCGCAATGACGTCCTCTGAGCTCGACTCTTGAAGCTTAAGAGAAACATGGGGATAGGCCAGCATGAATTGTTTAGCTGCGGAGGGAAGCAGATAGTGGCTCACCATAGGGACACTCATGATGTTAAGATGCCCTTTTTTGTCAATCAGTAAAGAGCTCTCCTCCATCTCTAGAATCGATTTTCGCATGAACTGTATCTTGCTCACAATTTCAAGAGCACTTTGAAACACAACCTTGCCGGATGGTGTTAGAGTCACCCCTTTGTTTGTGCGCACAAACAAAGATGTCTGAAGCTCGTTTTCCAGGGACTTGATTTGCGCGCATAAAGACTGGCGAGAAATCATGAGCTTGCTGCTTGCCTTGTTAATTGAACAGGATTTTGCCACTTCTATAAAGCTGTGTAGTTGGTTTGTATTCAATTGAAAGGCTCCCATCGCTAGAAAATCTATTGGGCAACCAGAACTATATCATGTCAGTTTATTTTTGCAACAAACCCTTGATGGCGAAAAGCCATTTCTATGCACTGAGTGCGTCAGAGCATATACTGCTCGCAACAGGTAAGGGTGTTATTTCTTCATAGGTCCATACTAGAAAGGGGGGCTGCATCAGAAGGCAATTGCAGCTTAGATCATGGCTGCTGAATTGGTAGTCTTGAGCAAAGCTGTGTAAATACAAGCGCGGAGAAATAGAAGCTTGAATAATAAAAGGAGGGATTAAATTGAGTAATGGCATGATTAGTCAAGAGCCACAGTTCTTTGATGGCGTAAAACTCTCTAAACGGCACTTCATATTATTGTTCCTGATTGCAGGTGCAATATTCTTTGACCAGATGGACAATTTCAACTTTGGTTTTATGGCTCCTTATATGAAGCAATCCTCTTTACAGCTTTCGGATGAAGTAATTGGACAGATATTAGGATTGTACTTTGTGGGCATGTTAGCAGGGGGCTTGCTCAGCGGCCCACTTTCCAATCGCATTGGGCGCAAGGGAACTTATCTCTTCAGTGTCCTGGTCTTTTCAGTCTTCTCTATTTGCTCGGGCCTGGCGCCAACCGCTCTGCTCTTTATGGTGTTCCGTACGTTAACAGGGCTTGGAATTGCCTGTTTTGTAGTTGCGTGTTTTCCTTATCTCATTGAGATGCTGCCCCAGGAATCACGAGGCAAATGGGCAACCAGAGTATCAGCGATTGGTCTAATTGGTGTTCCCGTTGTAGGGATTATGTGTCGGATGATTCTCCCGCTTGATCCAGAAGCGTGGCGAATCATTGCCATTGTAGGCGGGTTTGGTCTGTTGTTCTTTGTTCTAGGGATCTTCTTACTTGATGAATCACCGCGTTGGCTGGTTTCCAAGGGCAGAGAAGAAGAGGCAGCCAAGGTTCTTGAGCGTATGACTGGACGCAAATTCAATCCGGAGCAGCTTAAGGGAACAGTGGCTCCTCTAGGCCAAACACTTAATGCAAAGGGCGAGAAGATTACTGGTCTCAAGGTCTTAGGCGAGGCCTTCAGCAAAAAATTCTTAAAACGAACCTTGGTGCTAGGAACAATATATATGTTGTTGACGGTGAGCTCTTTTGTGTTCTTGAGCTGGGCACCAACTCTTATGGATGGTCGTGGTTATGATCCAAGCATCATTGCTCTTGCCATAGCCTTTGGAATACCCATAGGTGCTTTTGTTGCCTCCTTTGTTGCCGAGAAGGGTGGCCGAAAGGTTCCCATGGTTTGTTTCGCTGGATTCATAGCCTTTTTAGCGCTTGGATTTGCTTTTGGAACAGCAGAGCTTTTAGTTGTTGCGATAGTATTCCTTATCACCGGAAGCATTAATGGATTCTCGGTTATCTTCTTTGCTTACACACCCGAGAATTATCCCATACACCTCAGGGCAACGATGAACGGAATTCTTTGGAGTTCTGGGCGCGCGCTTACTGCCATAGTGCAGCCTCTCATTCCACTAATCTATGCCACGATAGGGTTTACTGCCCTATTCTGCGTCATGGGAGCTATCTTCTTAATTGCCTCCCTCTTATTAGGGTTATTTGGCATTAAAACCAGCGGAAAATCGCTGGAAGAGATTTCTGACGAGTAGATAATTCTGCAAAATTGAGAGGAAAGGAGGTGCCAGAATGGAGCTCTATAAACTAACCAGCGCTGAGCTAGAGAACAAGGTCTATGATCTTGAGGAGTCTTGCCTTGTAATTTTCTTTCGCAAAAATTGTCACGTTTGCGAGGAAGTTAAACCGATGCTCGAAGACCTCGCTGAAGACTATTCTGAGAGCCCTTTTTGTTTCTACGCAGCAGATGTTGAGGAACAACCCAATTTAACTCTTCGGTTTCCTATTAAGGGGACGCCAACAATCCTGTTTTTTAGCAAGGGAGAGTACCAGGGTAAACTAGCCGGCGGGGCTGAGGAGGAGGAAGTTACAGAAATGATTGAGTCTCTCAGTTGATTGTTGAGAGAGGCTTGGAGTGACTTGGGCAATGAGTAGGTGTGTTTATTCTTGATATGGAGAGAAGGCCGCTTGGCCTCTCATGAAAGGAGTGATTGTTTTGAACAGGAAAGCAGTCTCAGACAAGATCTTAATTCTTGGCATTGATGGTCTTGACCCCAGAATTACCAGAAAACTAGTTGACGCAGGAAAAATGCCTAATACAAAGAAGTTTATTGAGCGGGGAGCACAGCGGGAGGATCTTGTAATGCTGGGCGGAGTGCCCACGGTAACGCCACCTATGTGGACGACCATGGCAACCGGTGCCTATCCTTGCACGCATGGAATCACTTGCTTTACCCGGCAAAACAAAGAAGATCTGGATGTAATTGAGTACAACCTCTTTTCCATGTACTGCAAGGCCGAGCAACTATGGAACGTTTTTGCAGAAGCCGGCAAAAAAACCTTGGTCTGGCATTGGCCCGGGAGCTCATGGCCTCCCTCCTCCCAAAACCCAAATCTCCACGTTGTGGACGGCACTCAGCCAGTGGGAGTTAATATTGGAAACAGCAGCGTTGATAGAGAAAAGGTGCTGGTGGCAACTGATGTCACAGAGGGCATAACCTACCGAGAAAAGTCGGTCAAAGACGGCAAGGTCCCCTGTGTCATTAAGGATTTGGATGACATTGATGACTCCTCAACAATCAGAGACAAGGTATTCTCTCTTCAGATACAAAACATTATTCTCAACTACGCTGATGGTGAAGCTGGTATCTCTGACATGCCGTTTGATGTTTCTCTCTCCACTCTTACCTCAGCTGAAGGCTGGGCAGATGCCCCAGCTGATGCCAAGGAGTTCTTTATGCTGCACTCAGGTGGACTCATCCGCAGACCCTGCTTGCTCCTCAAAAACGACCAGGGTGAATATGACAGAGTTGCCGTCTACTCTTCAAAGAAAGACACCGAGCCTCTCCATGTACTCAAGAATGGCGCGTATTACAAATATTTAGCTGACGAAGCTATTAGAGACGATGAGAAAGTCAAAGTCTTCCGAAACATGCGGATACTTGAGATTCGCGAAGATGGATCATTTGTCAAGATCTGGATTTCTGAAGGGATGACAGCAGACAATGACTCTCTTTGGCACCCGGTATCCCTCTTTAGCAAGGTTGTTGATTCTGTTGGAAACGTTCCGCCAGTTAGTCTTGTGGGCGGCTCAGACAAACAGCTCATTGAGGAGTGCATGAGAGCCACATGGGATCATGCTGCTGAATGGACTGCCGATGCGCTCAACCACCTTATTGAGAAGGAAAACTTTGAGGTTATTTTCTCTCATTTCCACAACGTTGACTTGCAAGGCCATATGCTTGTTAAGTACATGGGCAAGGGCAAAGAGGGGGGTCTCTCGGCAGAGGTTTACGACGAGCTCATGGAGAAAGTCTACCTCCAGTCAGATGAATACATTGGGCGCTTTATGCACCTGATTGATGAGGGATGGACCGTGTTCATCATCTCAGATCATGCAGCAGTGAGCCCTGCGCATCATGCTCCTTTAATCTGTGACCCCTCAGGCGTTAATGCGGGTCTGATGGGAGAGCTGGGGTTCACTGTGCTCAAAAAGGACTCTGAGGGTAACGTCATGAAAGAAATCGACTGGAGCAAAACAAGGGCTATCCAAAATAGAGGTAATCATCTATGGCTCAATATCAAGGGACGTAACAAATATGGCATCGTAGACCCTGCTGATCAATACGAATTAGAGGAAGAGATAATGACAGCGCTCTATGGCTACAAGGATCCCGTGACTAACCGGAGAGTAATTGCACTGGCACTGAGAAATAAGGATGCCTACTTATTAGGAATGGGCGGACCAGAGTGCGGAGACATATTGCTTTGGACTGCCGAGGGGTACAACTATGACCACTGTGATTCGTTGTCCACAACTTTTGGTTTATCCGACACCTCAGTCTCCCCCATTATTATGTGTGCAGGAAAGGGGCTTAAGGAAGGCTTTACAACCGACCGTATCATCCGTCAAGTTGATTTGGTTCCCACTGTAGCAGTGCTCGGAGGCGTAAGAATGCCAGCACAGTGCGAAGGAGCACCCGTTTACCAGATTTTGGCTGAGGAGTTTTAGCAACAAGCAATTGTGCCGTTATTGATTTACAGCCTATCGCCTCAGGGAGTTTCTTGGGAAACTCCCTGAGGTGACAAGGGTGAGGTGAGGTGACAAAGTGGTGATTCCCGGAGAGTTCCGTTTGAATGGAACCCTACTAGCGTCAGGTCAACGAGAGCGGATTCCAGTACCTCACTCTCAGATATTCAAGCAGCTCACCATACTCGTCTCGATCCAGGGGCTCAAGCAGCTTCTGCGGAGTGATTATGCGGTATTTACCCTGATCTCTTAGGCAAGAGCGCCAAGTTGTCTCCATTGCCATCCCACTGCAAGGGTACACTTTATTCAGCAAGTCCTCATTCTCTTGCGGAACTACATGAATATGCAGAAAGTCATCAACCTTGAGGGTCTCAGTATCTCTATTGAAAACCATCTGCTCAGCCCAGAGCGTCTGGCGCATCAACTGGTAAAAAGGTTCAAAGTAATAGATTGAATGATTATCCGCCAGCAATTGTTGCGATTCATTTATCAGACTGGTGTAGCGCTGCTTTCTGGTAGCACCCTGGTTACCCTTGGCCTTATCATCATTGCCATAAACCTCCGTGTATTTCCACTCAATTGGAAACAACACAGTGCTGTCGCTTTCTCTCTTGCCATACATTAAGGCATCAAGCGAGGTGCAGTTACTTCCTCTGGTAGACGCTCTCTCATTGAGGTGGTCAGTGTCGCTCACCGCTTCAAACTGGATGTATGCGGGGCTGAATCGATCGGTTTCTATCTTGAGAGCATCAACTACTTTGGGGTCGATGCTTTTCATAATGCTCAAAACCGCGTTTTTGTCTTCCCTTATTGAGAAAAGGTGATTGAGGCAAGAGACCTGAGAGGACAGCGGGTGTGTTGTTGGCTGAGTGCCGCCCCACCAGGCAATACCGTTCTCGCTAAAGTATTGGAGCATTGCCTCTCTGAAATCACCGTAGAGGTTGTTGTTGTAATTCTGCAAAATGAAGGGATATGACTTCTTCCTATATTCACCGCCACCCTGGTCACCGCCGAAGACATCACTGTTTTGCAGCAAGTGCTCAACCCTGCAATACTGACTCTTTCTGTAAGACATCTTGCTCCTATTGGTCACCTTGGTTACTGCAGCTGGAATAATCGTATCAAAACTGCCTCAGTTTTGCTGCGGTTTTGATTTTGGCTTGCTGGTTTTAATTTGGTTAAGCGCTGGTCAAGAGCGAGTTAAGAACCGAATGGTTATCAACTTAAGTTGATAAGCAAACTTATCGACTCTATTTAGTTATCGACTGCTGGAGGAGAAACAGCAGCTAGATAACTGTTCCTCCTCCAGTTTCCTGTGCATAACAGATAACCTTCTATCTATGTCGTATCCCCTAACAGAGTGGAGATTGTCATGGATACGAAACGTCTAAATAAGCTGATACCGAAATTTACGAAGCAACTTGAAAAAGACGGGTACAGCAAAGAATTAGCGGGCTGATACTGTTATTGGCGGTTAACATCGTTTATCTTCCTTCGTTGCTTGCGGGGTCTCTCTCAGAAAACAGTGGCCCGGCGATTCAGTCTTTCGGCTTTTTTGTTGACAGTTTTCTGCTTGCTATTGCTTTCACTGTTGTTGCCGTTGCTGGCTTTTATATGGCCTCTAGGCTAAAGAGAGCCAACGCAGACGCAGGCTGGAGCTCTAGCTTGGGAGCGGGCGCCCTTTTATGCTCTCTGGTCTGGTTGATGCCAGTTCTCTACTACGAATGGTTCTTTGACTTTCTTACGCATGAGCTTTCTTATTCAGCAACTGCGGTGGAGCTTATTACTGTTGCTTTGAACCTACTTGTGTTCACTGTTCTGATAGTCGCTGCAATAATCTTCTTGGTTGCTGTAAGCAAGGCAAATGGCTCGTTTCGCCGAAAGTTCATTTCAGGGCGCTTTGGCGCAATCCTGTTTTTGCTATTTGTCTCCTTCAGCTTCGTTTTTACCACTGAGATTTTTCCGTACTTTTTAACCCCCTCTCAGGAGGCCATACTGCCGGACTTTACTTATTTGGAGCCTTTATTCTTTCTGTTGTTGCTGTTTTTCTCGGCATTGTTTGCCATATTCTTCTTCATGATCTCAAAACAACTACGCGCAGGCAATCGCGGGCAATCTAGACTGTATTACTAGTGAAGTACGTGAGGAGGAGTGTGTCTTGGGGTCGGAGCTCTTAACACACATACTCCGTGACATAAGCTTGCTTTTGACTTAGAGAGAGGCAGCGATAATGCGAGTGACTTCAGTTCTTGGGATCAAATATGAAGATACAGCTACCGATGAGAAGTTCGTGCGGTTCTTCAAGCTTGTTCAACAGCAAGCAGAGCGAGAGGGTTGCGTATTCTTCATGGACTCTGGTGAGGGGCGTGAAATTATCACTGAAGATCTCGACGGAGAGGATGCCTCCGGCTGTTAGCTGCCCTCTGGCAATTCTGACAACTGCCCTTTCACGGGCAGCACTTTACTAAGTTGACGGAAATAATTATGCTTCATCCACTCATCACGATCTCCAATGACGTACAAACGACGCTGAGCTCGACTCACGGCAACATTAACTAAATTGACAGTCATCGACGCCCAATCCTTTGCGCCACGTCTTTCAGGGTCACCTCCAAGAACTAAGATGACTACAGGCGCTTCTCGCCCCTGGGCGGTATGAATGGTTCCCGCTCTTAATCCAGGGTAGTTATGTGAGAGTGAGCTGAGTCGATCGGCAACCTCACGGAAAGGCGAGATGGCGATTATATCGGTCATAGCTATATCTTTGCCATGGAGATACTTGAGGGCACGTTCGAGTCGCCTAATTTGGTTCTCCTGTAAATGGGACCCCCGAGTGCGAGCTGGCTCGTCGGCCCAGAAGCTGGGTTCTATCTCTTCCCACATAGGCTCGTTAGCTCTGTGGACGCTATGGACCATGATATTGTTATAAGCAATCTCGTTACATAGCTTGAACATGGGATTGTCGCAGCGCCGGTGCACTGTCAACGGAGCGCTCACCCACAAACGATCGTCACCCTGAGGAAAGTATGTGCCGATAAGAGCTGCCCTGTCTGCTAGAGTTTGAACGGAAGCTTGTGGCGGTAACCATGTGGATGATACCCCGTAGGCTTTTGCGATATCTCGCTCAGCTTTCTGCGGGATAGTGACTACTGGCTGAAGCTGGAGAGGATCACCTACAGCGACAACACGCTGCGCTCGCCAGATGCCGCCGACCGCATACTGCGGAGACGCTTGACCCGCCTCATCGATGAAGAGCCACCCGATGGCCTCGCAGCCGATGTTGCCAAACATACGCCCGAGTGAAGCAAATGTAGTGGAGACCATCGGCACAGCGAGGAAAAAGGTCTGCCACGCTGCAAGCAACTTCTCAGGTTCTAGGTCATGAGGATACATGCCTGCAATAACGTCTACTGCAGCGCCAAGTCCAGAAATCATTTCTCGTGCGGTATTAGCCAGAAAGTCTTGGTGAAGTTGCATTGCTGCCAAGAACAGCTTCGATCGAGCCAAGTTGAGTTCTTTGTCAAGCCATGGCGCATGCAACTGACGAACGTCGCCAGTCCACTTTTCACCGGGATAGCGTATTCCATATCGCTCTTCGTCAACATCACAATCCGCACGAAGCTGTGTCAACGCCTCTTGCGCCCTTGTGAGTTCAATTCTATGAGCCTCTATCTGGAACGTAAGCTGTGCGGCATTGTACTCCAGCTTATTGCTGTGCGCAGTCACATTCCGCTCGTCTAGTTCTGCAGCGCTCAGCGTCTCATTTAGCGCATTCAGCTTGCTCCTCCACTCCTTTGTGCTTCGACCGAGTGAGGTGACTGACTCCCAGAGTCCTGGCTTGACCGACTTCTGACGGCGGTACAGCTTTTCGGCATATGCGCGAGCAGCTTCTGCGTCCTTAACGGTGGATTGATAAGAACAGGCTCCGTTTTCAGCCTCTTGAGCATCTGAGGTTAGTCGAGACAGTATCGCTTTAAGCTCTTGCTCCCTGGAAGCAGCTTCTTTCAAGTTGTTGCACCGTTCTTCGGCATGCTCTCGACTGGCGATTAGTTCATTGACGCATTGCTCAGCTTGAAGGTATTCCGCACATGCTATTTGCCAGTTTTTTGGTTTATCGGCATTGTCTCGCCATCGTTTAAGGCGCGCCAGCATTCCGTGCACAGTATCCTCCAAGGAATCCTGAACCTGTTTGGAGTCACAGTCGCCAAACCAAAACGCTGATCGGAAATCAGAGCGATTACGCTTGTTCCCGAGACGAGCGGCGACCAGCCCCCAGGCTTGCGAGCTGGCATCCTTGGCTTCCTCATCATTTTTTGTTCTGCTCAACACCAAGGAAGCCAGGTCTGCAAAATAGTCCGCATCGCTATGCCAGGTACTATGGATTGCTGTGTGAGCCGGGATTTCAGTTGTCACATTCTCAACAGCAGCGTTGTTTGCACTTGCCACAACCATTTCAAAGCCGACAAGCTCGGGCTTCAGTTGGCGTACTCGCACGTCATAATCTCCGTAGTTCCATCTACGTGTCTCCGATGTAAAAGCATCGATGGGCTGTTTCAGCTGAGCCAACCGCCGTGCACGCTCAACAACGTTCCCTGCCAAAACATCTCTCAGCATCGTAGTCTTACCTGTTCCTGGGGGACCATTGACTCCCATCAAGCCATACTTCGGTGCAAGGATGCTCAAAGCCTGATTAACCGCAAATTGCTGGCTTAGAGCGAGGCTGTGTTCCGGATTTGAGGGCCAGCGCCCTTTTGGCAAGTATCGAATCAAGACGCCTTCATCCACCACATCTAATCTTTTTTCAATATCTATACGTCTTTCTGTGTCGATAAGAGCATCTTCGGAAAGATACGTTGTCAAAGCCTCCCCATAATCGTCGCAGGCTTCAACTGCTTTTAGTTCGTCCAGAAAGAAGCTGTTAAGAAAGTCCGCATCAGCTTCTCCTGCCCGCTTCTTTGAAACTGCCTTTGTCTCTATAATGACATGCATGGCGGCAAGCTCAGCGATACCACCCACCCCAGAAGCCTTGTGAGAGATGTTTAATAATCTGCTGATTGATTCCTCGTCAAGAGGTGAGTGCTGGCCCTCATCGTTTTCGTTTCGCTCAGCATCAAATGATGCAACCATGCCATCGAAGTTTTCCTGAGCGTCCGTAAAACCATCGGCCCACTGAGGGTTTTCTGGCCCGGGGTTTTCTATTCGGCCAATCGCCCACAAGGCGGATGACAACACCGACGACCCCACGTTTAGCCTGCCCTCTTGATCGACCAGTATGCCAGCACATGCGCTCTTGCCTTCAAGTCGTTCGTCGTAGGCATCCATATCGTCGGTAAAGGCTTTGTGCAGGCGCTCATATATCGCCTCAAGATTGTAGACGCCCAGATACATTGTGTGCTGCCAAACGCGCAACGTCTTGCCCAACGGCTTTGGTGGTTTGGTTAGTTTTTCCCAAGGCAAGGGCTCTCCGGGCTTCCATTCTCTCACCTGAATGTCCGCGGAAAGAGGTGCGCGAGGTGTCATTTTAGGAATCTTTTGCGGGCTGAATAGCTCCAGCATCCACCAGTAGCGCAGAACCTGTCGTTTTGCAGCATTCTTGGGCTCATCCATGCATTTATCACTCATCCTTAAAGTCTATTAACCAAAGAAAAAGCATCGTAGGCTACAGCCTGATAATCTTTGTGCCCTATTATGATTATCCTTCTGTTAAGACATATTTCGTGTCGGGCGACTTATCCTTGCCAATTTTGGTTACCAGTTTGGTGTCCATCATTTTTGCAAGGGCATATTTCACCTGTCCATAGCTCAGGCCCGTGAATTGATGTATCTCGACTTTTGAGAGCGGCCCTTTCTTGAGCACCCTGACAATGAGCTCAGTGTTGCTGAGCAATCCCGCGCCAATCTGAGGTGCAACTTCTCTCGCAGCAGCACTGGCGAGAATTACCGTGAAGTATATGCCACCGTCTATGAACCTTGGAGAAGGTATATCAAGCGCAGCCAGTTCAGCGAGTATCATCGGTATACCACTGCCAAGCTTCTCGATGATATTCATTCCATCTGGGCTGCGGACATACTGGCATATATCCGCTAATCGGCTGTTGCGGGTCACTGACCCAGTACGGCCCAATTCGTTGACATGGATACCGTAGAGTCCTCCAGGATTGCTTATGATCAGTCGGTTATCCTCGATAATCAAACTCACATCTTGCGTCATTGAGATAGAGTTGACCGCCCGATGAATCAACGCATTGCCTATTAATTCCCTCACCACCACCGGCAGATACTCCCTAACGGTTCTGACATGACCACTGGGCAGGTTCAAGACTAGTTCATCGCTGTTACTTTTAACCCATTCAAGAGCCTCATCAAGCATCGTAGGAATTGGACCATCAAATACTTGGACGTTCATCGCCCGAACAGAGCTGGAGAGCTTTGGCTGTTTTCGCACACTCGCTTTGATTGAATAGTTTGGGAAGAACTGCTGCGGATATTTTCCCAGCGCAAAGAGGCCAGCCTTCGTCAACACATCGCTCGAAGTTACAACGCCGGTTCTCAAAAGCACTTCGTCATCGCTCATTTGAGCGATGATTCGTGAGTGCTCTTTTCTGTTTTGAATAAAAGATTCAACAAGCTGCTGGTTTAAATCGTCTCTGCTCGTTCCTGCGACTGCTTCTTCATCATGCTGACTCATTCCACGTGCGGCAATGAACATCTGTTCATCCAATTCCGAAAGTTCAAAATCACCATCATATAAACGGATAAAGGATCTTTTGTTTCCTCTGAGCTTTACAGGCTTCACCTGTTTATCCGACTCAAAGACCTCTGCCCAGACAACTTTCTTGTCACCAACTTCGATTAGAGACATTGACAACTCGATAGCTACGTTAAACCCGTTCTTGGCATTATTGGCAAGGGTCTGCTGGCAAGTCTTGGGGTCAAATACTCCCACGACCTTGAAGTCATTCTTCTCGTCCACCCCAAGAATTAACACCCCACCACCAGGTGTATTCGCAAAAGCACAGAGAGTATTGATTATAGACTCAGGGAACCCGCCAGCAGCGGCTTTTACCTCAAATCGTTGGTTGTCACTACCCTCAAAGCGAAGCAGAGCAAGAGTGCTTTTTAGTTTATTGACTCCGATAGCATTTTTCAATTCACAATACCTCCAGAAAAATCATACAAGACTTGGATGATTTTGTCCAAGTCTTGTATGATTGTAGGCATGTCCAGCTGTGGCCTGAATCCCTCAAACATAAGCCTGAGCCGCTACTTCACAGTGGCGGCTCAGAGAGCACAGGGTGAGGGACGAGGGGCTGGTGTGCCATTTTCCTTATGCTAGGGGCACTGGGGCAGCGGTCCTCCTGCCCCACCCTTAAACCACTGAACTATTGACAATATATTAGAAACTGGTATACATTATTAGCGCGCTACGAGGAGCAAGATGTACATCTATGAAGCCACTATAACCAAAGAAGACGGCTATTACTACGCAGAGTTCGCAGATATTGGCGCTGCCTATGCCGATGGAGCCACCTTTGAGGAGGCAGTCAAAGCAGCGGCTGAGACCCTAAAGCTTGTTCTTGCCGAACACCTCGACACTGGGCTGCAGTTGCCAAGGCCAACCTTCCAGCTCTCCAGCGACGTTGCTATGCGCGTTGCGATTGCTGTTGATGTTACACAAGAGTTTATCGAGCAAAGTAAGTGTGTCCCTGCTAGCGAGGCAGCTCGCATGCTCGGGCTTTCAAAGGGGCGCATATCAAACATGATTAACTCGGGGGTTCTGCAGGCAGTTCCCTATGGGAATGATCGCCTGGTTACGCTCGCCTCTATCAATGACAGACTCAAAAACCCGAGAGGAGCTGGCCGCCCTCGCAAGGAAGCATCACCAGAACTCACTACGGCTTAAAGAGCACAGTGGGACAGAGGGACGGGGCTGGTGTGGTACAGAGGGACGGGGTTGGTGTACCACTTTTTGAGACAAAAAGTGGTACACCAACCCCGTCCCTCTGTACCACAGATGACCTGTTTCCAAACTAGTATCAGCAGCCCTTATGACTTAGGATTTTCTGCACTATCCTTAAACATATCTCTGAGTCCTGAGCTGAAGGTTTCCCTCAGAATTTCAACGAACTCCTCTGGAAGTACTCCATCAAAATTAACTTCGTTTATTCTATGTTCCAGCGCTTTTTGGAAAGCTACGCCAAGTGATGTTGTAATTGCGGCGGCAACAGTTCCACTGACTGCCATTACTGCCACCCCTACTCCAGGGACAAGTTTTAGTAGCCCAGCAACGGCAGCCCTCCCAGCGTTCACTGCAACACCAGGGACAGCAGCTGCAACGATTTTTGCGAAGTCGTCTTCCTTGAATTTGACTCCATATACATTTGCGATACCCTTAAGCATAGTGAGCTGTATCGGCACAAGAACTGCCGCATCAGCAACGGGGATTGGAATCGCGCCAGTAGCTGCCGCCGCCGCAGACGCTATGGTGATTGCTGTGAATGCCGCCTTCTTCTTTAGATCCTCGGATACTTTTTGCGCCGCAGCAAAGGCGCGCTTTTGTGCATCAGGCAACAGCTCGTAGGAAAGCTCAGTTAGCTCTTTCAGGCCAAACTTCTCTTTTGCCACTTTTCCGTCTATCACCATATCTTCTGCAAGAACTGGAGCCATTGACTTGAATGATAGCTCCCCAAGCTCTTTCTTGGACTCTATATATGCCATTAGTTCGCGAGTGTTTTCCTCCACATAACTCTTAGTTAGTACGGGAATCACGTCTATCTGCTGGGCAAGATCTCTCATAAAATCAAGATCTACTGATTCTACTCGTCCTCCATCGGAGGCTATGCAATACCAAAGCAGGTGAATATCGTCGTTTCTATCTTCTGTCTTGTAGCTTTCTCTAATTAGCTTTTTTGTCTGCGAGCGAATACTTTTCTGTACAGCAGGATTAAGCTCCAGCCCCTTGACGTCGTATACTCGAAGAGGCACCCCTTCTTTCTCATAAAGATCAAACTCCTCTGTGACCGGCTCGCCAATACCGGTTTTAGCGAAGTTCTCACCAAAAACTGCGTTGATAAGTGTGCTTTTGCCTACCCCTGTTTTACCTGCAAGCATTATATTTACAATTGCCGGCTCTCCCCGAAGCTCACTAGTTTCTTTTTTACTCTTCCTTTTCGCAAACAACAGATTTACAACATCTTTAGCATCACCTAACGCATTTTGAATTGCCATGTTTTTCCTCCGATTGTTAAGAAAAGAGTCTCTGCTTGGTATTCTATACCATTCAGAGAGCAAGGAGTTCCTGAGGGGTTGGAGAGGGTCAAGTGTCAAGATAATCAATACTCAGCATCAGTGCTTATTCATAGTTTGCTCAATACTTTGCCGAACGCGCCACTACCTCCCTGGTCACCGGCAGCACACCGCTGTTTGTGGGACAGAGGGACGGGGCTGGTGTCGCACCTTATGGTACCAGTGGTAGCTTCTCATCCAATAGTTTGTTGATTATCCAGTCTGCTGTGTCGAAGGAAGTTTTGTAGCCGTGGCAAGCAATCGGGTACGCATAAGGCAACAAATCGTCGGTAATAATGTTGCCAATAGCCGACACGCACGCTGTGTTTATCACGCAGGTCTCGCACCCTCGTACAAATCCCAGGTTGGTAACTTTGTTGACCTTATCCCAGTTAATCTCTGTTGTAACATTTCCCAGGCACAGGTTTTTGTTTCCCACGGCAGACGCATAGGGGTACACATTGCCATCAACAGCAATAGAAAACGCCATGTCTCGCTGCACCTTTGTTTTGCTTAGGCCAAAGTCGCTTGCGTAGCACGCAATCATGTCATCGATCTTGTTGATGTATACGCGGTCTCCGCTTTTTAGCCACTCTACGTACTTCTCGGCAATCCGCGCAAACTCAGCTCTCAAAAGCTCCACGTGTTGCAATTTCCAAGTTGCCGAATAATCGAAGAAGAAGTTCATGTGCCTAAACCCAAGTTCCTTCAGGTTTACCACGTTGTCATGCAAAATCCCAATATTAGTTGGCGTTATCACGCTCGAAGAAATAATCTGATACTTGATAATTGCATCCCTTAACCGGCTGATGTTTAGCAGTGCCAAGCCATCCCCGCTCAGCCTGTTGTCATCGTTTTTGAGCCCATCATACGACACAGAAATCTTGAGGTTTTGCTCATCGGCAAATTCCAAGAAAGAATCGTTGATGAGTGTTCCATTGGTCACAATCCCTAAATGTACCGCTATGTGCGACTTTGCTTTTATACACTCAGTTATTGTTCGGAGTAAAGGCTCTTCTAGCAGGGGCTCCCCGCCGTAATAGGTAACGCGCGCATAATCCTTGCCCGACGCCAAGAGTAAGTCTATAGCCAAAACAGCCACTTCCTCGCTCATGCGTCTGCTTCCGGGCGGCATGAAGCAATACTTGCAGCGCATATTGCATGCCTCAGTGAGATGCAAAACCAGATTATCCATTTACATCCTCTATGAATACTACTTTGCTGTTAAACCACGCGCCGTTTCCGCCAACCATAAATTGGGTTAAGTAATACTCCTGAAACGCAAGTAACCCAAAATATCCCAGCACGCCCAGCAACACAGCCGCGCCGGCGCCTATTCCAACTCTTTTCAGTATTTTCTTCTTTTTAGCTTCAGCTTCCGCAGCATCATATTGCTCTACTTGCAGTTCATCTTTTTCAAAATCGCTACTCACAAGTATCCCTCCTCATGCCATATTATGTTAATATTATAGGCTGAACACTTGGTTTCGTCAACGACTCCCGCACGCTCTCTGCCGCACGTATCTCGCACGTTTCACAACTGTCCCCGCTGTCTTGCTCACAATCACTCGATTTTGCTGCGGTTTTGATTTTCATGGGCTGGTTTTAAATCGGTTAAGGGCTGGTCAAGTGCGGGTTAAGATTCGTTTGCTACGCTGGGGGAACAGAGACGACATTCCAGACTTGTATTTGCTATTCATTAACTAGTCTTAATATTTATCTTGATATATATATTAAAACCAGTATATAATTTACTAGCAAGGAAAACGAGGATAGTATGACATAAAGAAGGGATGTAGTAAGACTTCTTGAGAAGAATGGGTTTGTCAACAGAGGCGGTGCAAAGCATGACGTGTTCATACACTACAACGGCAGGCGCGCAGTTGTGCCAAGGCACAATGAGATACCAGAGCGCACAACTAAGTTAATCAAGAAACAGGCAGGACTTTAGTTGCCCGGCTCACTACACCCTTTTGGCAATAAGGAGCTACCATGATGTATATATATGAATTTGAGTTCTTTGAAAGCGAAGGCTATCTTATAGTCTACCCTTTTGATATGGAGGGCGCTACTCAAGGAAGAGAGCTGCAGGAGGCTGTTGAGATGGCTGCCGATTGGTTGCGAACTGACATCCAGTACCGCTTAATGTATAACGAACCTCTGCCTAAACCTACATTTGGCAACACGCCAAAAGAGGGAGGTACTGTTGTGGTAATTGCAGTGGAGGCAGGTCTCGATACAATTAGGCGCGTCTCCGCGTCCGAAGCTGCGCGACTGCTTAATGTATCGCCTGCTCGTGTCAGCCACATGATTCGCGACGGCCTGCTGACATCTTTCAAAGACGGCTATAACGTCTGGGTGACAATGGACAGCATTGAAGCGCGGCTTAGAGAACCCCGAAAGGCAGGCAGGCCAAAGAAAGAAGCTGTTGCCTAAACGGCCGCACATGGAACAGGGGGACGGGGTTAGTGTTCCAATTTGACCAAGGTCAAATTGGAACACTAACCCCGTCCCCCTGTTCCAAAACTGAGAGTCAGGCTCTGAGAAACGTGGAGGTAAGCTGATGGAAAACAAGGTGTTGGGGCCGGTGCTCAGTGTGACAGAGGTGATTGCGCTTGAAAAGCAGATAGAGGCCGAGGGCACCTCGCTTTACGAGCTCATGAACCGAGCAGGTCTCAGTGTTGCCGAGTGGGTTTGCAAAACCTTGGATCCCCCTGAGTTAGTGTTGATACTCTGCGGCTCAGGTAACAACGGTGGAGACGGGTGGGTGATTGCTGACTACCTTTGCTCGTGGGGCTACAGCATTTCTCTGGTGACTGCAAAAGCCGCGGATGACTTGCGCGCAGAGCCTGCCAGAAGAACCGCTTTGGAGGTACAGGCTAAAGGGCATGCTGGGCTCTCTGTCAATCTCAATCCGGATGAAGAGCAGCTGACTGAGTTGATTGAGCAGGCTGCGGTAGTAGTGGATGCCCTGCTCGGCACCGGCTTTGACGGCTCTGTTGTGAAAGAACCTTATGCCTCCTGGATACAGGCGGTTAATGCGGCCAGGGCAAGCTCTGGCAGTTTACAGGCTGTAGCAGTTGATGTGCCAAGCGGCCTCTCCGCCGACACCGGCAGAGCCGCCCCTACCACCATACAGGCAGACACCACCATCACCATGCTTGCTTACAAACCGGGGCTGCTTGAAACCAACTCAGAGCAATACTGCGGCAACATCATCCTCGCCAGAATCGGTACAGGGGGACGGGGTTTGGTACAGGGGGGACGGGGTTAGTGTACCAATTTGGCCCAAGAGCCAAATTGGTACACTAACCCCGTCCCCCTGTACTTATCCGGTTGCCTAGCTCCAAGCAACCGAGAGTACCATTATCAAGGCTACGATGACGCCAGCGATTGATTCTCCGCCAATAATGCCCGAGGGCACAACGATGCCTGTTTCGTCCTGTGCTTTCTTTCGCTCAAGTGCAGCTTCAGCGGAAAGATTCTTGCGCCTGAGCTTGCAAACAGCGTGGTAAACCAGCTTGATGAGCATTCCCACAAAAGCAGAGGCAGACAGGTAGAGCGGCAGGTACACACCCAGGCCAATCATCATCGACGGCAGGCGCAAGAGGTAAAGCACAAAGCCCGCCGCCAACCCAACAATAAAGGCTGGCATTGAAGGAATGCCCGAGATTAATGAAGCAACCATATTTGCCTGAAAGGCGCCAAAAACCATAACTTCACCTTCTTGGCTACCAAAAGCCCCCGTGCCATAGGCCTGCACCAAGATGGTGAGAACCGCAACGGCAACAAAGGCACCAAGAATGCCGCCTATCAGCTGGCCAACCCATTGGGCTCGAGGATTGGTGCCCAATGTATGTCCAACTTTAAAGTCATTCATCAAATCTCCGGCAAGGCCACAGGCAACGGCAATGACTCCCGCCACAAAGAAGAGCTGCACCTCAGAAACATCAGAAAATGCCGCAACAATAATGAGCACAATGATGCCAAATATCTCCAAGGGGTCAATGCCGGTTTGCCCCACACTTTGCGCGGCCATTGCGGCGGTAACCCATACCAAAACAACGATAATGATGCTGGGAAGCGGCCCCAAGCCCAGCGCAAAGCAGAGCAACAATGCAACCGTAGCCAACATTAAGGCAGTCAAGCCAACCGTAAGGCGGCGCCAAAATGGCCTTTGAGTGGAAGTAACGGAGCTTGCATCAGTGCTGCCCGCTATCCCAAAATCACCCTTCTCTCTTAACTCTTCCCTCTTCTCTCTTCCCTCTTCATTCTTCCCTCGCCCTAGCCTGCGGGCAGCTGGCAGCAGCACCTTAACAACCACGGCAAAACCGCAGCCCATCATCAGTCCAAAGCCCAGGCTGTTAGCAACTTGTCTTCCGGTGTCTACATCCCACATGCCCAGTGCCTCGCCGCCCATAACAACACCAAGGTTACCGATGAGCGCTCCGGCGCCCCAGGCCACTATGGCACCGGTTGAAACAATAAAACCTATGGCAAAGAACAGGGGGGAGTTGTAAATAAGACCGGCAACAGCAGTACCAGGAACCCTCACTCCACCAAATAGCATGGCAGGGATGGCGCCAAACCAGTCGCGCAGAAAGGCAAAGACAGCCGCAAGGCCCATTGAGCCAAAGAGCTTGAATCCCACCTTGCCGCCTGAATCCCCTGCTACCAGAGCTTGGGTTGTGGCTTCTCCAATGGGGTACTCAAGCTCCGACTTCTCAATAAAGTGTCGGCGCAGGTACACCGTGCAAATCAAGCCGAGAATCACGCCTGAGAGTGCCACTATGAGCATCTGCACCCAGTTGACCCCGTCGGCATGTCCCAAAATCCAGATGCCCGGGATGGTAAAAGCAAGGCCGCCCGCGGTCATGGCACCGGCAGACATCACCGTGTGAGTTACGTTTACTTCGTTTAGATTAGTGCGCCCCAAAACCTTTAAGAAAAAGAGCGAAATAATAGCCGCAAAAATGATGGGCCAGGGCAAGGCTCCAGCCTTAAGCGCCGTATAGAGAGAAGCGGTGGTGATGATAACGCAGCCGATACATCCAATGATGATGCCACGTACGGAAAGCTGCCCTTTAAGGGTCTGCATATGAATCCTCTTTCTTGTATACCCGCTTCTCCTTAGGCGCGAGAAGTCGGATTACTGCCAGATAGCTGTAGTATACTTTATCGCTGGTAAGATTCAAGTGCTCAAAGTGGAGAGAACGGAATAGCCGTTATGAAAGACAACCTGCAGGCTCCCTATGTCCTGGCTGTTGATGTAGCAAATCAGATCACGCGTTTTGGTCTGTTCTCTGGCGATGCGCTCCAGGCGAGTTGGTCTGTCACCACTCCGGCCCGTATCACCTCTGATGAAGCGCGCCTGACTATTAAGAGCTTCCTCCAAGATTCACTGGAGACGGGAGAAGTGACTCTAGACGCCATCTTGTCTTGCGTGGTGCCCGACCTCTCCAACACCTGGTTTGAGGCTCTGCGCACTCTGTGCAAGCAGCGCCCCCTGGTAGTGAGTCCCGGCATCAAAACCGGGCTGCACATGAACTACAACGATCCCTCAGAGGTTGGCTCAGATCGCATTGCCGACATGGTGGCGGCCAAAAAGCTCTTTGGCTACCCGCTCATCATCATAGACTGCGATACCACCATCAACTATCAGGTTCTCTGCCAAGACGGCAGCTACGTGGGCGGCCTCATCGCCGCAGGCCCGGCGCTTACGGCACAGGCCCTTTCCCAGGCGGCGGCAAAACTCCCCATCATTGAGCTGAGCCTCCCGCAAACGGTTCTCGGCAAAAACACCCGTGAGTCCATCCAGTCGGGCATCATCAGGGGCGAGGTCGCAAGCATCAACGGCCTCATCGAGATGATCTGGGCTGAGCTGGGTTACGAAACCACCGTGGTGTTATCCGGAGAGCATGCACCTCTCTTTGCTCCCCTACTGAGCCACGAGGCAGTCATTGGCAACAACCTCACCCTCATTGGCCTGAGCGAGATTTACAAACTCAATCGTAAGTAGTGAGATCCGCTCGCATAAGGCCCCGCAATCAGTATTCAGTTGGCTATCCTGACTGAGAAATATTATACCCAGGCATGTGAAAGGAGACATTTCCGGCGCATGCCAACGGTGAGTGACACAATCGAGGTACTTCCTGCCGCGTTTGCACGCAAAAAGACGACTTTTGCAGCAGTTTAGCCCGATTTAGGGGTTTTTAGAGCTAAAAGTCGTCTTTTTGCGTGCAAACGCGGCAGGAACTCAGGCATCTGTGACACGGAGACGGTGAGTGAGCTAGACAGCCAAGAATACTACCCAGTTTACTGCTCGTCGGTGGGCAATACTTCAGAAGCCAGTTTGCCGTAAGGGAGCCTGGCACAGTTCTTTCGAGCGCAGCTCGATATTTTCTCGATGACGGCCTCAACGTTTATCGGCTTTGCCAGGTGGTCGTTCATGCCGCTTTCAAAACAGCGGTCTATGTCTTCCTTAAAGGCGTTGGCGGTCATGGCGATGATGGGAATGGTCCTTGCCTTTGGCAGGTCCATCGCTCTGATGGTTCTTGTTGCCTGGTAGCCGTCCATCTCGGGCATTTGGATGTCCATGACAATAAGGTCGTACAAATCGGGGTTTGCGGTAAACATATCCACCGCTACCTTGCCGTTTTCGGCAACATCGATAGTAATCTTGGTGTCCTCAAGCAAGGCTATGAAAATCTCCCTGTTGATCTCCACATCCTCGGCCAAGATGATTCGCACGTCAGAAAGATCCGGGGCTGTGGTTGACTTTTCGGCCTTGATATTCAGATCCTTCAAAGTTGTGCCCACCACCTCATTGATGGCGTTCAGGATTGACGAGGGAAATAGCGGCTTGGTGATGAAATGGGTAAATTGGCTTGCAGATGCAAGGTTTTCAATGCGGTGCCAATCCACATAGGTGGTGATGACAATGACGGTATTCTTGTTAATTCGGCTGCTCAATTCATCAGCAAAGTCAATGCCCTCGGTATCCGGCAGGTCATAATCGAGGAAGACAATGTCATAGAAGCGCCCCACCCTCTTGCATTCATCAACCAGGGCAAATGCCTCTTTAACGCTCGAGGCCGAGTCAGTCTTTATCCCAAAGCTTTCGGTGATGCTCACAAAGCTTTCTCTGACATCCTCGTTGCCTTCAATGATGAGCAGAGACAGGTCCTCTGGGCGAATGCCGTCAAAGATAATCGTGTTTTGGTGGGCTGCCCGTTCTAGTTTTACGTCAAAGGTAAAGGTGGAGCCAACGCCGGGATCTGAATCCACCCAGATGTTGCCGCCCATCTTTTCAATGATGTTCTTGGAGATGACCAGCCCAAGCCCCGTACCGCCGTATTTGCGCGACACGCTGCCGTCTGCCTGCTCAAAAGCGTTAAACAGGCGCGAGACCTGCTCTTCTGTCATGCCAATACCGGTGTCAGAAACCGAAAAACGCACCGTGGTAAGCTGTTCGTCCTGCTCAAGCTCATCAACCTTCAGCGCTATCTTGCCGCCTTCGGGCGTAAACTTCACGGCGTTAGTAAGCAGGTTGGTAATCACCTGCGAGAGCCTCAGGTCATCGGCAATGTAATTGAGGTTGAGGTTCTTGCCGAGTATTACGGAAAATCCCTGGTTCTTCTTTTCCATGTTATCTACCACGATGTTGCAGACCTTCATCAGCATCTTCTCAATGTTCATGGGAACAGCCTCAAGCTCCAGCTTGCCGGCCTCAATCTTTGACATATCCAACACGTCGTTGATGATGCCCAAAAGGTGCGCAGAGGACACACCCACCATATCGAGGCAATATTTAAGGCGAGAAATATCTTGGGTATTCTCTGCAATCTTGGTCATGCCAATGATGGCATTCATGGGCGTGCGCATCTCGTGGCTCATGCGCGAGAGAAACTCGCTCTTGGCACGATTGGCCTTTTGCTCAGCTCGGTAGAGCTCGCTTTCGGCCTTTTCCTTCTCAGCAAGGTAGTGGTCCAGATCAATGGCCGTGGAGTTCACGGCCTTCTTGATGCGGTCAAACTCTCCCTTGTATTCAGTTAAGATGCGCGCCTCAAAATCTCCGGCAGCAATCTTGTGGAGCACGTCAGCAGCCTCATCAATGGGGAGCACAATGGCGTCCATCAGCTCATTGAACTTTTCAATGACCTCGCGCCACTCGCCCGGATACTCCTCAGAATTGGCGCGGATGCTGAGATTGCCGTCGGTGGCATTTTGCACCAGATCCTTCATTTCCTGGTGCAGGCTGGTCACGGTCTTTTGCATGGTGGCAAAGTTCAGCGCCAGCATCCCCACTTCGTCCTTGGTTTTTATCTCCGGTATCTCAATATCCATGTCGCCCTGTGCAATTTTATTGGAGGCCTCTTGCAGCTCAACCAAGGGCGTGGCCAGCCTTTGTCTAATGTAGAAAATGGGAACCCAGACAATAATCAAGAACACCAACAGCGAGATAGAGAGCATCGTCACAGCAAAGCCGCTGCTGCGCGCAAAGACGTTTTCAACCGACATAAGCACGCCTACTAAACCGATAATCTTTCCGCTGTCGTCAAAGATTGGTGCATAGGCCGAAACGCCCCAGCTGTTATCAATGTTAAAACGGTAGGGCTCCGTCACATGGGCACTGCCGGTTTCAAACGCATCAAAGGCTGCCGGCGGAAAAATCGCTATGGGCACTTCAGCATTCAGGGCAAAGGCCTCGCCATCCTCCGGGGGGCGAGCAGCCTCAAGATACATAATCATGCCGTTTTCAGGATCAAAGGTGCCGGCATAGAAATAGCGGATGTTCTCTTCTATCTTGATTCTGTCAAACTGGCCTTGCAGGTGCCGATAAAAGTCAGTCTTTTTGCCGGTTTCAAGTGAAAGCCAAAACTCGTCCGGATTTATTGACATGGCGGCAGTCTTTGCGATTGCCATCGCTCGGTCATAGCTGCTGTTGATGGAATCATCGCGATGAATGATAAAGCTGAAAACGCCGAGTGCAGCGGTATTCAGCATGATGATGACCAACACGATGGCAGTGAGCTTCGTGGATACCTTGAGCCCGCGTTTTAAAATTCTTGTCATGCTCATACCCCGCCCTCTTTGGTATTAGCAGTTGCAGTATATACCAAAACCATCATAACACTCATAATACCGCAGAAATTTAGTGTTTTCTCACTCAGTTAGCCGATATCGGTAAGAGTTACCGTCGAGCCACTTTTCTATCTGCCCATCATATAATAACCAGTTGAGGTGTGCGAGGGTTTCTCCCACGGCAAACCACTTTTGCTGTATCGGAAAATCGTCCCAGCCCTTTCCGCGCATCTTCCATTTGAAACGAGAAGCAAGCTCGTAGGCTGTTAGGTTGGGGAACTGCCTAATCAGGTCATGAGCAAAATCCAGACGCTCTTGGTGGTGCTCCTTAATCTCTTCTATGCGCTCGGTGATGCTGGTTCCAATGGCGCGGTGCGATGTCAGCGCCAGCTTTACCGGATAGCGGCTGATTTTATCCAAGCTCGCAAGGTATTCCTTGAGCGGGTTATCAAAACGGGGAAAGACCGATATGTTGGGGGAGATACCAAAAAGAACGTGGTCGCCCGTAAACATGACCTCGTGCTCTGCAAGATAGAGGCAGAGGTGACCCGGTGTATGGCCCGGCGTAGCAATGGTAGTCAAGGCGCAACTGCCAATTTTCAAGGTGTAACCTTCTTCAACTTCTTCAACAGGAAACACGCAAAACGGTGCATACACGTGGGCTGGATTGACCTCCAGCTGCTTTTGAAGCTCTCCGGGCGGATAACCCTCCTGCTTAAAATCGGAGATGAGTCGCTTGGCGTTGATGGAAACACAGAGAAGCTCATAGTCCAGCTCGCCCATGTAAACCTTGCACCCGTACTTGAGCATCGTCTCAACAAGGCCACAATGATCGGCATGAAAATGGGTGATGAAGAGCGAGGCCTTGGAAAAGTCCACCTCAAGTTCTTTGAGGCCTGCCAGCAGGGCCTGCTCGCACTCCGGAAGGCGAAAGCCTGTGTCCACTATCAGGGTCTCACCCTCAGACTTGAGAACATAGCAGTTGAGGTTGCGAAGCGGGTTATTAGGCAGGGGGATATCTATACAATAGATTGGGGGGTTTTCAAAGAGCTTTGTGGGCATGTTATTATCACTTCTTTCACGTTTAATATTAGTAGTACCAGTAAGGATTATAGTGCATGCACCAAGATGCTGTACAACAATGGTATTATTAGGTCACCAACGAAAGGAGTATAGGATGGGTTTATCAAAGGAATCAAAACTGAAGGACGTAATGGCTAATCCTCAAGCTGCCGCAATCATTGAGGAGTATGTTCCTGGAGCAAGCAAGGATCCCAAATTCAAGCTGGCTGCAGGTCTTTCTCTGGCACAGATTGTCAAGATGTCTGGTGGCCAGTTGAGCCCCGAACTGCTCGAAGAAGTCGACGCCAAACTCAAGGCCCTCGGCTAAACAGCGAGGTTTTGAAAGGCTGCATCGTCTGCCTGCGGCATACGTATTTTAGAACCTGGAGGCCTCCGCCAAACCGCGGGTTTTAATTCGCTACGCGAATTGCCCCGCGCGCGCTCCAGGACCTGAAACACGCATGTCGCAGGCAGACTGCTCTGCTCTTAAAGCAGCTGCAGTATGCGCTCCTTGGCGCTGTCGTAATCCATCACCATTACTGCGTCCATTATCTGATCAATCTCCTCTTTCAGCGCGCCGCCCAGCGGTAGTGCGTCCAGATTCTCGCATCCTTTGTCGATGCCCTCCAGGTCAATCTCGTCAAAGGCCTCAATCAGATTCTCAAAGATGCCCGGCAGTTGGGGCGGCAAACTGGATGGATTGTCGCATGAACAAACGCAGGCAAATGCCTCTTTCAGTTTTAGATTCAGCCCAAATAGATCCTGCAGAAATTCCGGTAGTTTTACAATGCAAACTTCGCGGTCTCCCTTTCCGGAGGCAATCTCAAGTTCGTAGGCCTTTTCAGAAAGATCCATTGCGCCGATGTTTGCAAGTGATGCCTTGAGGCTGTGTGCATCTATCCTAAAGTTATTTAAATCACCACTTGAGACATGCTCAATGAGGGTCTTGCCGCCTTTATCGATTTCTGTGATCATCAGGCGCAGTGTTTTTTCGTAGACACCCTGCTGATTGCCAACTCTCTCAAGTCCAATTGAAGTGGAGAGCGGTTTTATCTGCACAAGCTTGTCCCAGAGCTCTCGTTGTTTTTCTGCCTCGGTTTCCTTGAAGTACTCACTGCCCGAAGCAGGGGTCAGCTGCTTATGGGCAGGGATCCACTTCTTCAGCATCTCACTCAGCTCAGCCATGATGATAGGCTTGGGGAGGTAGTCATCCATGCCGGCTGCCAGCATCATCTCCCGCGCACCCACAACGGCACTGGCCGTGAGCGCGATAATCGGCATGGTGAGGCCGAGCGCACGGATGTTCATGGCTGCCTCGGTGCCGTTCATTCCAGGCATTCGGTGGTCCATAAAAACGATGTCGTACTCGTTTTTCTGCACCAGCTCCATAGCCTCCATGCCCGTGCCTGCCGTCTCTGCTTCAATCTGAAACAACTGCAAAAGCCCCACCGCAACATTGAGGTTAACCGAGTTGTCGTCTACCACCAACACGTTGGCTTTTGGCGCATGCACCAGAGGCCCATTGCTTTCAACGCGGTTGATGAGTGATGCGTCGCCCAAAACCTTAGGAAACTCAATCTCAAATACCGAGCCCTTGCCGTGTTCGCTTTTGACGGTGATGTTTCCGCCCATCATTTCAATGAGCATCTTGGTGATGGTGAGTCCCAGGCCCGTGCCTTTTTTGACCCGATTCTTCTCAAGGTCGGCCTGCTCAAAGGCGTCAAAGAGCGTTGGCAGGTTGTCTGCCGGTATGCCAATGCCTGTGTCGCTCACCGTGATTTCTATCGTTTTTTCCATGATTTTTATCTCAAGCTGCACCACGCCCTCTTCGGTGAATTTAAAGGCGTTGCCCACCAGGTTCAAAAGAATCTGTCTGAGCCGTATGTCATCTCCGTGCAGGCAGAGGGGCGCTGATTCTTCCCTCACCAGCCTAAATTCAATGCTCTTTTCCGCGGACAAAAACTTTGAGACGGAGCATAAGTTGTCAATCAACATATTGAAGTCATAGTGAATGGGTACCAGCTTGAGCTTTCCGGCCTGCAGTTTTGAAACGTCCAAAATATCATTGATGATTTCTAAGAGCGACATGGCCGACATATTGATGTCCTTAACATAACGATACTGGCGCTCGCTCAGATTTTCTTGCAGCAGCAGCTCCGACATGCCCAAAACCGCGTTCATCGGCGTGCGAATTTCGTGGCTCATATTAGCCAAAAACTGGCTTTTTGCCTCGTTGGAAGCCAGGGCCGTTTGTTTTTGAATCTCTGCCTTGCGCTCTCGGGCAGTTATCTCTGCCATCTTCTTTTCGTTGGCTTTTCTCTCACGCAAGTCATATGAAAAAGAAAAGTAATAGTAGGTGTTTTTCCAGGGGATGCGCACAGCCTTGCTCTCAACCGGAATCAGCTCGCCGGCAGGTGTTTGATAGGTGCGCTCAAAGAAATAGGAGCCCTCTCTGTTGAGCCAATACATGAGCGTATCGTGCATATCAGTACTCTTAGTGCCATCCGGCTGGTATTCAGGAAAATAGCTGAAGTAGTTTTTGCAGAACTCTTTTTTATCGGCAACTCCCATGATGCTGAGCGCCGCCTGATTGCAGTCAACGATGTTGCCTTGATCGTCGCGCAGTATGCACATCATGGGGCTGCAGTCCAACATGAGCTTGCTGCGCTCTTTGGATTCCACTGCATCTGCCTCTTTGAGCATGACGTCGGTCATGTCGTAGAAATAGACAATCAGCTTAAAGCCAAATACCCAGGAGATGCGCGCAACGTTGACCATGAAATAGAGCGGGCTTCCGTCAATTGCAATCAATTGAACAGAGGCCTGTGAGAATCCTTTTTCAAGCGCCTCTCGGTAGACCCTTACCCTCATCGTCTCGGTTAATTCTCCGTTTGGCTGGTATTCCGGCTGAATCTCGGCAAAGACCTTGCGAAAATCCTCAACGGCAACGTTGTCAGCAATGCCGATGAATTGTGTGGTTCCCTTGTTAAAGGCAATCACATCGCCATTTTCATCCCAGATTAAACAGGGCAGGGCGCTTGAGTTGAGCAAGTCGTTCATATGCAGCTGAACTTCTTCGAGGCGCAAATCGGTGACATCCTGCGAAAAGATGAGTATGCCGTCAAAATCGTTGGCATCGTCCATGATTCGCTTGTAGTTGATTCGATAGATGCGTTTTTCACCGGTGGGCCACACAATGGTATCGTCTTCAAAGAAGTCTTCTTCTTCGCTCATCAGCCTTTTAAGCCTGCGCGATGTCTGCGTATAAAAACTGGTGTCCTTAAACATTTTGCACGCCTCAAGCACCGGCATGCCGATAAACGAACTGCACTCTTCAACATCCACCAGGCTGAGAAGGTTGTCGCTGTAGTAAAGGATTCTCGTATCTTGATCCAAAAGCAGGGCGTAGCTAAAGGCGCTGTCTATCAGCGTTTTGATATAGGTATTGAGCCGCTTAACGTTTTGTTTGCAGGCCATTATCGTGTGTGCTGTTTGGTTGGGCTGCTCTGGCAAAACTGCACTCTCTCTTACTTCTTGAGACAATTCTGTCTCTTCACTTGTTTCTTGAGGCATCCTTATCCCCTCGCTTGTTATTGGAGGCATTCTTATCCCCTCGCTTTCAACTTAATTGCCCTTGATTCCCTCATGTACGCTCCAGCCGTTGCGCAAGCCCTCGCTCACCGCTTTGATTTCGTCTGAAAGCGACACAAATAAATCTGTCAGATGAGGATCAAACTGGGTTCCCCGCCCTTCTGCGATAATCCGCAGTGCTTCTTCATGAGAATAAGCCTCCTTGTAGGGGCGTTCAGAAATGAGGGCATCGTATACGTCTGCAATTGCCATCATGCGTGCCTGCAGGGGTATTTCCTCGCCTCTAAGGCGGTCGGGGTATCCCGTTCCGTCCCATTTTTCGTGGTGCCTATAGGCGAGTATCTTTGCGTATTTCAAAAAGGTCTGATTGGGCACCTTTTCTTCCAGGCTCTCAATCAGGGACTTTCCATACGAGGAGTGCATCTTCATCTTGGTGAACTCCTCTTCTGTGAGGCTTCCGTTTTTTAGGAGGATGTTGTCTCGGATCTTTATCTTGCCCACATCATGCAGCAGGGCAGATTTCAAGAACGCCTCTATGTCCCACGATGAAACTTCGTTTCGATAGGCCTCGTTTTCTATCATTGCGTTGATGAGGACCTTCAGGTACTTTTGCACGCGCTCAACATGCTGGCCGGTTTCTGAGTCTCTAAACTCAATAATCTCCGCAACCCAGATGATAACCGCGTCTTGAAGGGAGGCTACCTCCTCGGTTCTTTCGTCAACCATGTGAACGAGGTTGTCGTTGTACTCGCGCAGCTCGTTTTTCTGCTCCTGCAACAACAGTTGTATCTCTACCCTCTTCATTAAAAGCGACTGTGAAAAAGGCTTGGTAATGTAGTCAACCGCGCCCAGGGAAAGCCCCAGCAGCTCATCTGCTGCCTTGAGTTTGCCTGTCAGAAATATCACGGGGATGTCGGCAGTATCGGGGTTGCATTTGAGTTGCTTAATCACGTCATAACCGCTCATGCCGGGCATATCTATGTCAAGTAGAATCAAATCCGGCTTGAGCTTATTCAGCGAGGCAAACAGCTTATCGCCCGATGGCATGGTGATAACCGTATACTTTTCACGCAGGGCGATTTTGCCCGTGTTAAGATTCACGATGTTGTCATCAACCAAGAAAACGCATGGTTTTTGATTGGACATAATACCCCCTTCAATAGGTACCTGTTCTAAAATGAGCTCATTACTCATTACTCATTACTCATTAGTGAGCTGTTAAGTGAGAACCCCTAACCACTTATTGAGTAAAACCCGCCTAACCCCTCTAAAATAGACTTTTCTATTGCCCCTAGGAATTGAGGTTTTACCTTGTTCATTGTATTGACCTCAGAAGCGCCCCGTTACAAGTTGTGAAGTAACGGTTAATTTCAGGCCCCAAAACGCCCTCGAGAACTCACAACTATAAAGCGACCTTGGGTTTTTAACACAAAACCTCCATACCCTCAACACAAGAGGAACACATGAGTGAGGGCCGCTGGGGACGGGTAAATGTGTCAG
>Ga0123353_10000945_pt1 | contig 35473 bp, 36 predicted proteins | sample TergutLab28metaG_3_FD_92763 | JGI IMG/M metagenome (GOLD analysis project Ga0123353, IMG submission 92763) | Labiotermes labralis P3 segment gut microbial communities from Petit-Saut dam, French Guiana - Lab288 P3 | ecosystem: Host-associated > Arthropoda: Insects > Digestive system > Gut ... | reverse complement strand
GCATTTGTACTTGGTCACGGGACAGTTTCTTTTCTCTCGTCAACATTTCTCATCACCCACACCAATTATAACACAAACTCCCTGATATCTCAATGACTTCAAGGAGTTTGTCCTTCAGTCTGACCCCTCACCCCATCAGGGGTGAGGGGTTCTTTTGCATGGTGTTTTGTTTTCCTCCTATGTGGGTTTTGATAGGTTGTAAGTAGAGGACAGGTCATATACCTATTCTCTACTCATAAAGAACATTTCAATACCATTTACAATTCCTTGTGCAATTTTATCCTGATACTTAGAGTTGATCAAACGCTCGCGCTCTTTATCACTGCTGAGAAACCCGACTTCAATCAAGCATGCCGGCATTGAAGTCCCCTGTAGATGAACCATCCTTTTACTAACTTTCAGCCCCCGATTTTTCGCATCAGTGATGTTTGAAGTTTCATTTTGTATGTATCCGGCAAGGGTTACGTTTGCACTATTCGTCTCATCGTTATACCACGTCTCTATACCCTCGGTTACAGTATCGTTTTCCAAAGCGTTATGATGAATACTGATGAATACGCCGGCTTTGACATTTTCCGCAAAAGCCGCCCGATCCGCAAGCGACATCGGGCTGTCATCTTCGCGCGTTAGAACAACATCGTATCCCAGTTCTTTTAAATAATCCCTGACCCTGAAAGCCATTGCCAAATTCAAATCACTTTCACGCACGCCATCATATACGCAGCCGGGACTTGAACTTCCACCGTGACCGGGATCGATAACAATGCGCTTTTTGTCTCCGACGGGCTCGCCGGCATGAATACCGTCAGCAGCCGACAAGCCCTCCGCCGGAGTGTATGTAAGGCCGCCACTTCCGGCGGCGGGTTTTCCGTTAGAAGAACTGAGTATAATCCCAAAAATAATAAGTGAAACGACTGCTCCCGCAATAGCGGTTATACTGCTCCGCTTTTTCCTCTTATATCTCAACTTTCGCAATTTTTGTGCATACATATAATTTTTCCTCTCATGTTCAATATTCAAACGGTCTCGGGCGTTCCTTATGGCAGAAAACATAGGTATTATCCATTAACGGGGCGAGCCACTTGGCGTGGTTCCTTAGAGAGAAGCCGTCAATATTTTGCCTGTCCATAAAAATATAGCCGTCATGTACCTTCAGATAGGGCGGCATTCCAACGCCGCAAAAGAAAACAAAACCGCTGTCTATCAGATGTTTGAATTCGGCTTGGTCATGTTTGGTATACTCGCCGTATGGAAAAACGTATATCTTCGTGTCGCCGACAATAGAGGCGACCTCATTCTCCCAGTTTTTCGTATCACTCTTTACCCGATCCAAACCCACACTTTTAGAGCGGATATGCCCGTAACTATGCGAGGCGAACTGCCATCCTCGGGATTTTAGCGCTTCTACCACAGGGGCTACAGCTTTAATTTCAGCTTCCCGGTTAGGGCTGTCCCTTTGCGTCCGGTAGCCTAAAATACCGTCAAAGCCCGTGATGGCAAGAAGTCCTTTATCTCCGAAGGGAGAGAAATCAGGGTATTGTTCGATAAACTTTTCCAATAACGGTACCACGCAATTGTCATATGTAATAAGCGCGGTTCCGTCAGGCTGATAGGTGAGCATGGCAAGATTGCCGTCCTCATCGAGTATAATTTTGTCACAGATACCATTCCCCTGATTTTTTGAATAGTAATTTATATCGTCAAAAGACATAATAAGCGGTTTTTTGCCTTTAGGAACCATGATTTTCGCAAGTTTCACCTTACCATCTTCGCCATAGTCGATATATCTGTTTATATCAATCAGCACAAAGCCATTTTTGTAAAGTTCCTCTAAGCTTCGCCAGAATTCGGTAGGGGTAACGGTATCGTTGTCAAGGTTTATTCCATAGGAGTTGGTCTTCGCTATTTCCGGAAAAGCTATCAAAAAATGATAGAAAACATGGTGCAGCGGTCCGGTATATTCTTCAAGTTCATCAGGGGCGGGCATCGGCCTTGGAGTTGGAGTGGGCGAAGGTGTAGGCGCGGGCGCGGCCGAAGTATCGGTCACGGTAGTATATGGCAGCGGCGAGGGGGTTGTCCTAAAAATATCCTTATCGATAGCAGCTTCCGATGTGGCACAGGATGTTAGCAATGCAATCGTCAAGCACAAATAAATCAATATTCTATTCATTCCGATTCACCCCATCATCCTAAGGTACCGTCGGGATGCCGCGACGGCGGCGTTCTGTTCGGATCCATACTCTCACGCGAATATCGGGCTCTCTCTTCGGCTGCTCTCCGCTGTTCTTCGTCATTTTCCTTGTCAGTGCAACCCGTCATAAATATCCCCATCAGCGCAATGGCTGCCAGCAAAGTTGCTGTTTTTCGTTTAATGTTCATAACATAAAACCTCCCTGTAATGATTGTTCTTCAATCATAACAGGGAGTTGTCAAATAGCTGTTGTAGAGTTGTGTCGAAATTGTAAATAATATAAATTTTTATGACTCCACAATCAAAAACTCCGATGTCCTGCCGATCAGACCCATGGAGATTCTCGCGTAGTTTCCTCTGCTCACACCATATACGACCGCGCTGAACATATTATAATCTCTCTGCGCGCTGTAATCGGTTATTTCAATACGGTTCCCGCCCTCAAGATTCAGATAGGATGTATAGATATCCAATAATGCGCTTGTTTTCGGTAGTATAAACTCATCGTTTTTATTTCCGGTAAACTCCACCGCAGCTCCCCAGATTTGCCCGGTAACAGCGTTTATAATAAATACCGCACTTATATTCTCGCTTGAAAAAGAGACTGACCAAGTACTGTAAAACGGTTCAAAAGTCTGTGTTTCCTTGCCGCGAATAATATTTCGGCAGAGGTAAGCGCTTATTTTACTATACTCATGGTCTGAAAACTCCAAAGGCATGACCTCCTGGTCAAAAAAATAGCTCAGACCGTCTTCCCCCGCCTTTATTGCTTGTTCCATACTGAGTTGCCCCTCTGTCGGCTCGTGCGGTTGCTCATATACTAGCTCGGACTGCCAGATTTGAAGAACTGCGGCTATCTCATAATCGGTAAGCGTGGGAAACGGCGACTCGTCATCATAGTCACTATCCTCCTCTATCCTTGGCGCATTTACAGGAACGACTCCAGTCTCGGATAACATCGCATCCGATTTCATGTCTATAAGCATACTTACAAATGCCCACCCGCCTAGAGCAATCGTAAAAGATAAAACTATACCCGCGGTTGTATACAACCTCTGTTTATACAATATCATCGCCCCCTTCGCTTAGACAAGACTTATCTTTCGGAGTAATAAGGTCGATCTTAACAACTGTGCCTACTCCTTCGCCGCTTCTGAACTCAAGTGTACTGCCGTGTATCTCCGCTATCTTTGCGGCTAATGCCAGCCCGAGTCCCGCACCGTGCTGCTTACGTGAACGGGATTTGTCCACCATATAGAAAGCCTCGGTTATACGCTTAAGCTCAGACGCCGGCATCCCACGCCCGTTATCGGCGACGCTCACGTTATAATGGCTGCCATCTGGCTTGCCTAAAATCCGGATTTCACTACTTCCGGCTTTTATCGCGTTGTCTATCAGGTTTAACAGCAGCGTTTTGAACAAATCATATTCCACTTTCACATAAGCGGGATAAACCTTCATATGGAGCGAGACCTTTCTCTCCTCAAAAAGCGGTTTCAGTCCGTCTATAATATTATGAAACAATTCGTCCGCCGGCATCTGCTCCAGCATGAAGTCCCGCCGGTTCATCACAATCAAATCCATCAGCTTCAGCGACAGAGCCTCAAGCCGCAGTCCCTCGCTTAAAATATACCATGCGGCTTTTTTCACCTGCTCCGGCGTAAGAACCTTTTGATAAAGCATATCGGCGTATCCGATAACGGAGGTCAGCGGCGTTTTCAGCTCATGGGCAAAACTGGCAACAAAGTCCTCTTTCTGACGGGCGTTGTTTGACAGCTCGTTTATCTTGTCCTCGACGGCGTCGGCCATCAAGTTGAAACTATTTGATAACTCACCGATTTCATCGCCGCCTGAATTGTCCAGCCTTTCGTTAAAGCGTCCATGCGCGATCCTATTGGCCGTTCTAGTCATCCTGTTTATCGGGCGGGTCAGTAGCGCGGATAGTATAAATATAGCAGTCATACTGATTCCGAGCGTTATAAAATATACTCTCATAAAGCTTTGTGCCATTTGTTCTCTTTGGGTAATGACGGCGCTTATATCCGTTGCGACCAGCAGATATAATGTCACGCCGCTCTGGGTGATCTTCCCGCAGACAATGATATAGCTCTCTGCGCCAATGCTCTGGAACCTGTGAACATGGGCATTGTCGGATACATCGCTGAGTATGGTAAATTCAGTCTGCAACGGGAGGTCAGAATAGAGAAGAGTTTTATCCTCCGCGAAGAACGCTGTTTGCCCGTTCAAATCAGCTGACAGCCTGCTTAACCGTTCGGGAGATAATTCGCCCGCACTTGCGATCAATTCCGCCTGTACGGTAAATTTGTCATATTGATATTGATTGATTGCCCGTTCCGCCTCCCGATTTAGCGCGTTTTCATGGGAAGATGTAATCAGGAGATAGCCGGAAAACAAAAGGGCCGCACTTATAACAAGTGTCGCGCAGAGGAAAATTTTCGCAAACAGCCGCATGCGTTAATCGTCCATTCCGCCGCCGCGCGTCGGCACAAAATTTTGACAATGTCTTATCGCGCGGCAACGAATGATAAGACGATTATTTTTCTAATCAGAATAGTTTAAACATTGATTCAAACTACCCCTCCAGTCTATAACCGATACGAAAAACAGTTGTAATACGTTCCTCCCAGTCAAGTTTTTTACGCAGCCGTTGGATATGTGTATCCAGCGTGCGGGTTTCCCCGGTAAACGGTTCTCCCCAAACTCTTTCATAGAGCCTGTCCCTATAAAGCGCGACGTTCTTGTTGCGAACGAGTTCAACCAGCAAATCAAACTCCTTGACGGTTAGTTCAACAGGTCGGCCATTCTTAGTTACATTCCGCGATTCCGTATTAATGAGCACATCACTGACGGCAAGCCGTTTTTCACTTTTCCCGTATCTTCGCAGCACCGCTTCCACCCGTGCCGACAACTCCCCAATCTGGAACGGTTTCACAAGGTAATCGTCCGCGCCGAGTTTCAAACCTTTGATCCTGTCGTTGACAGCGCCCTTCGCTGTGATGAATATAACAGGCGTTCCCAGCGGTTTTACATATTCGAGCAATTCATATCCGTCGATCTCAGGCAGCATTATATCCAGCAGTATAAGGTCGAAGGATTCCTTTTCGATCAGATCAGCGCCCTGTTTACCGTCAAACGCGCAGGTGCAGCGGTAGCCTTCGTCGCTCAGACTTACATATATAAGATTAGCGATCGCCTGTTCATCTTCAACGATTAGAATATTCAGCAATAGTCCACCTCCATTCCCCATAATACCATAATACCACTAAGTTGTGTCATAGTTGTGTCATGGGCTAATGTTAGTATATACGTTTCGGCGAATGACTGCAAGTTGCAGAACAAATTACTGATCAGTGCGTTAGGATATTTGTCAAGAGGAACTTAATATACATTTTGACCCTTACTTTTTCCGTGATCCTAAAAGCGAAAACAAGGCGGCGGCATAGTTAAATCTAGCCCTCTGCCTTATTCGCTTATCGAATAGTGTTGCCATATCCACTTCACCGGATGTTCTGACATATGGAATGATAGGCTAGGTCCAATGCGGGGCGGCATAGCTGCCCCGCCTTTTACAGCCTCAACTACCTTATATTCGCTATGAAATACCGCCACGAGAGGGGCGTGATTGGCCGCCACCATGTGGAGGACGCGACGGGCCGCCACCGTGTGGAGGACGCGACGGGCCGCCACCGTGTGGAGGACGCGACGGGCTGCCACCGTGCGGCGGACGCGACGGGCTGCCACCGTGCGGCGGACGCGACGGGCTGCCACCGTGCGGCGGACGCGACGGGCCGCCACCGTGTGGAGGACGCGACGGGCCGCCACCGTGTGGAGGACGCGACGGGCCGCCACCGTGTGGAGGACGCGACGGGCCGCCACCGTGCGGCGGACGCGACGGGCCGCCACCATGTGGAGGTCTTGGCCGAGAGGGACGCCAAGGGATGGTGATAAATGGAGAGCGTCCTATAACTAAAAAGGGCAGCAAGAAGTAAGGTATGCCTCCAAAATACAGCTGCCAGAACGGGTTTAGATTATAGCCATACGTATTGTAAAGAGCAATTAACAATAGAAAACGTGCGATTTCGATTAGTGTGTTCTGATTATAACCGACAGGCATGCGAAAGCGGGGCAGATTCCCCACTACGATCTCGTTGGCCATTCGGTCTATGTCTGACTCTGTTATATTGCGCCCACCGCCAAAACCTAACACAGCTTGTTGAACGAATGGCTGCATCTGCGCAAACACATCTGGATCAATGTTTTGTAAATCAATCAAAGCCAATGCCTCCTAAAATATCTTCACTAATATTTTATGCTCTACAAGCTGGTGGGTGACAGTTACCTCACCTTTTACATCCTCAAATTAATTCAAAGCGCAGTAGCTACGGTTTTTTAAAATACGGTTGACTGTGTTGCATTGAAGTTCGCTGCCGTTATGCGTCTTTAATATTACGAACATTGATTTTTTCTAAAAGCCCTTGACAAAACATAGAAAATCAGTTAAAATTAGAAAAGGTTAACCGCTAAACCTGCTCCCCGTTTTGTGCAATATAACGATATATGAAGGAGGATCACATTATGAAAAAGCACATTAGATTGATTACGGTTGCCGCAGCTCTATTAATATTCTTTGCGGCCTGTACAACAGAAACTGTGACACCCGGTGAGACCCCTACCCCAAACAATCCTCAGATTACCGACGCCCCGCCTGAAGAGCTTGAGGAGATGTCCATTGACGTGATTGACGCCGATCTTACCGCTACGATTACCTTGGGCAATTGGCCGCCGGATACGGCGCCCGCGGCTGAACTGGCTTTGTGGGAGGGGTATAAAGCAGTGATGGCGAGGCAGTATCCCAACGTCACTGTTACTCCGGCGTATTTTTCATATACCCTTAGCAACTATGTACCGATGGCAAAGGGCGGTACGGCTCCTACCGTGTTTCAGCCGCCATTTACCGACCCTCAGCTTCTGATTAGCCAGGGCCTTGCGGCCGATGTAACTGATGCGCTCAGAGTCTTCGGTATCTTAGATAAATTCAGCCCCAGCTTTATTGATCTGCTGGGAGACGAAAACGGACGAATATATGGGTTACCCCGTGACGGTTATGTCTTGGGTATGCACATTAATATCGAGTTATTTGAAGAAGCCGGTTTAATGACAGAAGATGGCCTGCCGATGTATCCCCGAACACTTCAGGAATTAGCCGAGTATGGTCAGATAATCCGCGAAAAGACCGGTAAGGCCGGGCTTGTTTTCCCGGCCAGCGAGACATTCGGCGGTTGGCTTTATACAAACATTGCGTGGAATTTCGGTGCCACAGGCGAGAATGCTTTGCAGAGGCAGGATGAGAATGGACGCTGGATTGTAAATCTAACCTCCGAGCCGGCAGTCGCCGCTCTGGAGTATATAAGGTCATTGCGCTGGGAGTATGACATCCTCAACGCCGACGCCACCACTACAGACTGGGCGAGCGCGCATACAGCTCTCGGCACCGGCATGGCGGCTATGAACTTTGCTGCCGACGACTCGGTAGACCAACCGACCGCCGGAAAGGGTCTGTCTGTCGATAAATTCGCTTTGATTCCGTTCCCGGCCGGACCGGGCGGGGCATACGCACTCACGGGCGGTACCTGCTTCATGTTCGCCCCCGACACAACAACCGATCAGGCCGTGGCAGCATTGGCATTCATTCGTCTCACCGGTATGCTGCCGTTCCTGGACAACGACATTATTGCGGGAAAACGTGCCGACGCGGCTGCAAAGCGCGAACGCGGCGCTCCTGTCCTGCCGCGCATTCCAGCATGGAATGACGAGGAATTTATCGCGATGGACCGGCAGATCGCAGAGGAGTACTCCAATGTTGATTGGCGCTTATATCAAGACTTCTTCAATTCTTTCACCGACGGCTCGATCGCTCTGAGAGGTGAAGAACCTATATTTGCACAGCAACTCTACAGGGAATTGACGGCGGCCGTTCAAAGAGTCATTACACGTGAAGACGCCGATGTTCTCAGAGCGCTTGAAAGAGCTCAGGAGAATTTCCAAGAATATATTGATGACGAGATGAACCGCTAAATAAGATGAGCCGGTAACAGTCTTAGAAGGGAGAGGTCTTAAACGTGGACAAATCCATCCGCCGCCGCGCGTCTGTAAATTGGTCGCAGCAGGCAACATCATGGCTAATTATGTTGCCCGGAATAGCTTTGTTTATATTTTTTCTGTGGTGGCCTTTATTGCAAAGTGTGCGCATGAGTCTATACCGGACAAGAAATATAGAGCTTGTGGAATTTGTATGGTTTGACAACTACATAAGAGTTATACAAAGAGAAGATTTTATGCAAGCTCTTACAAACACTCTTTCATATACTTTTTGGTCGATACTGATCGGATTCTTAATCCCCATCTTTATGGCGCTTGTTATAGGGGAGACGATGAGGGGCAAAGGCTTCTTCCGTACCGCCGCCTATATCCCCAATATCCTGCCCGGTCTTGCCGCTGTGCTTTTGTGGGGTGCGTTTTTCTCGGCCGAGAGGACAGGTGTTATTAACATCCTGCTCGGACATTTGGGCATGGAGCCTATGGCTTTTCTAAGTGAGGCAAATCTGGTCATCCCGATTATTGTAGTAACCGCTACGTGGAAAGGCGCGGGTGCAACAGCGCTCATTTACATGGCCGGTCTGTCCGGTATCAACCCGGAGTTGTACGAGGCAGCCACAATAGACGGTGCCGGTATCTGGACCCGTATTCGCTATATTACGCTGCCGGCTATATTTAATCTTGGCAGTACCCTACTTATCCTGCAAATCATTTCCATATTCCAAATTATGTACGAGCCGATGGTTCTAACGGCGGGCGGTCCGGACAACGCATCCCTGTCGCTTATGCTGCTGATGTGGCGTTACGCGTTCGGCGGATCGATGGATTATGGTCGAGCTTCCGCCGTAGCTGTAATAATCGCGATGATTCTGCTTGTTTTCACCGCCCTGTATTCAATCATAAACAAGCGGAAGACCGATTGGGATTAAGGGGTGGAATGTAGAATGAATAAAAATCAAAAAACCGTGATGCCTCCGCGGACGGGGATTATCCGTGATTTTGACAATAAAACGGCGGATGTGAAAATTGGTCTGGCGTTAGTTTACATAATCTGTATATTGATTGTTGTTGTCTCACTCTTCCCCATATTCTGGGTCAGTATGGCGGGGTTTAAAGACTTGAGAGAATACATGTCAAGCACCTCTGTCTTCCCGCAGGCCTTTGACTTTTCACGGTATACTAGGACGTGGACACAGTTAAACATCGTACAGAGTTACATGAATTCACTTTATGTTATCACGGGCAGCGTCATTTGCGCCCTTGTCTTCAACGGGATGCTGGCTTATGGGCTTGCTATCTTGAAGCCACGGGGTTATAAACTCATAAGCAAGCTGGTAATGTTTTCGCTTTTAATTCCGGCCACCATTAGCTTAGTCCCGCTGTTTATGAATATCCAGCACCTTAACTTAGGCGGCTTTTTTACCCCGCTCTGGCTGGTAGCCGGCGCTAATGCTTTTTTTGTCATACTGTTTCGGCAATTTTTTGAATCTCTGCCATCATCACTTATTGAAGCTGCCAAGATTGACGGTTGCTCGCAGCTGCAAACCTTTTTCAAGATAGTCATGCCTCTGTCCAAGCCAATCTGCGTGGTTGTGGCTATCTTCGCCATCAACGCCGCGTGGTCTGATTTTCTCCTGCCTTATCTGGTACTGGGGCAGGGCAGGTGGCAGACGGTCATGGTACGATTGTTTATTTTCAGTACGCAACAGACGATTAACTATGACGATTTGATGCGTGCTGTCGTTTTCTCAATGCTTCCGCCTATCATTCTTTTCTTTATATTCCAAAAGCAGCTTACAGAAAATATAGTAACCGGAGGTATTAAAGGCTAAATGGCTAAAATAGCTGATAAGTATTTTTATACTGATCCGTGGAAAGTAACTGAGTGCGGTTTCGACCCCGCGTATGCGCGTGTAAGCGAATCCGTTTTCGCGCTGTCCAACGAGAATATTGGCGTCCGTGGCCTCTTTGACGAGGGCGGCAGCGCAGACAGCCTGCGCGGCGCGTATGTAAACGGTGTATATGAGCTTCGAAACCTGCAAAAATCATACCGAGGCATTGTAGACAAAACTCACTTTATGATTCCGGCGGCCGATTGGCTAATGACCGGCATTTTACTGGACGGTGAGGTTCTAGACCTCGGAGAGGCCAAGTATTCCGGCTTTGTTCGGGAACTGGATATGCGCTCGGGTACGCTTATGCGGAGCTTTATCTGGCATACGGCGTCCGGCAAAGACTTGCGTTTGACGTTTATACGTTTTGTCGATATGCGGCATAGCGAACGGGCATACCAGCGTATTATATTCGAAGCGCTTAATTTTTCAGGGCAGGTTGAACTGTCGTCGGGCATCACATTTGATGTTATACATGAGGGGCGGAGTGCTTGTTTTTGGGGTGAGACCAACGGCGAGACCGTTAGCAATACATGCTCGATTAAATCCCGCACGCTTATGTCGGAGCAGGAGGTATTCGCGGCCGCCTCGATAGATACGCCCTCTCTCTGCTATGGTGAGCAGAGAGATAAAACTGTCTCTCTCCACATAACACTTACACTCGCGCAAGGAGTGCCGGTTCAAGCGGACAAAAAGGTCGTCGTTGTGTTTGACGGATCAGAGGGAGACACGCTTTGGCAAACCGGACAGGCTTTATTGCGTGAAACGGAACTGGTTTCCTTTGATGACGCACTGAAGGGGCAAAGAGCATATTGGGAAAACCACTGGCATCTCTCAGACGTAGTATTCGAACCGTCCTGCGCTGACAACGCCGCTGCCGTAGCCGAAGAGCAGCAAGGCATACATTTTTGCAGCTTTCAAATGGCGCAAACCTATAATGGCGGCAGCGTCCGCCATAACATCGGCGCTAAGGGGCTGACCGGCGAGGCCTATAACGGTCACGCTTTTTGGGATACCGAAGCCTGTTGTATGCCTTTTTACCTGTTTACCAATCCGGCGGCGGCAAAGAGTCTGCTGATGTTTCGATATAACACCCTTCCGCAAGCCCTCGAACGGGCTAAGATGCTCGACTGCAAAGGCGCGTGTTACCCGATTGCCACGCTGAACGGCGACGAGGCGTGCGACCTTTGGCAGCACGCAAGTTTGCAGTTCCAGCCAAGTACTGCCGTGGCGTATGGTATTTGGCATTATGTTCGTGTCACTGGGGATTGGGGATTTATTTGGGATTATGGAGCCGAGATGCTTCTGCAAATCGCCCGGTTTCTCGTAAGCCGTGCCGGGCAAAACCCGCATACCGGAGAATACGGATATTATGGCGTTATGGGACCTGACGAGTTCCACATGATGGTACATAATAACGCCTATACTAATTACATGGGTAAACGCTCGCTCGAATACGCTGCCGAAATCATGCGCCGTATGAAGGGTGAGTACCCAACGCTATATGCGACACTTTGTGAAAAGACTGAATTATTTGAAGAAGAGATTAGCATATGGGAGAAGATTTCTGGGAAAATGGCAATGCCTATGACTAAAGAGGGTCTGATAGAACAGCATGACGGCTATTTCGACCTGCCCCATATCGACATCCACACCATTCCCGTCACCGAGTTCCCGCTTTATAATCACTGGTCATACGACCGCATTTATCGCACAGATATGATTAAGCAACCCGATGTACTAATGTTCTTGTACTTATACAATTCCTCGTTTTCCAACGAGATCAAGCGGCTAAATTATGAGTATTACGAACCGCGCACCATTCACGAGTCGTCGCTGTCACCTGCCATCCACTCCATACTGGCCGCCGAGCTGGGAAAAATGGATGAAGCCACGGATTTTTTCGGCTATGCAACACGCCTTGATTTGGACAACTATAACCGCAATACCTGTGAGGGACTTCACACCACCAGCATTGCCATGGCATGGGTCAATATTGTTTACGGTTTTGCGGGACTGCGCAGCGACGGCGAGCTGATGTGCTTTGCCCCCCGCCTGCCCGCTCGGTGGAACTGTTTGCGCTTTTCACTCACATGGCGGGGTCGAATCATTGCACTTGACATGCAAGCGGATAAGACCATATTCACATTGCGGCAAGGTGATCCGATGAAACTGTTGATTTACGGAAAATCGCATATACTTGGCACAGAGAGATTAGCTGTTTCCACTTAATAAAGGGGCGTTTGTTTTGGACATTTGGAGCATTACACAAAACGGATATAATACCGAAGATATAGTAACGAACGGTAACCGTTTCCTAATCGGCAACGGTTATATGGGTGTGCGTGGCACATTGGAAGAGTGCGGTGCCGATCAGCAAGTAGCCATCAATCTTGCCGGAATCTATGACCGTGCGCCGGGGCAGACCTGGCGCGAACCGGTTAACGCGCCTAATGGACTTTTCGCAAAGCTGGAGGGGCAGGGCAATATTCTGGAACACACGCAGCGTCTCGATATTCGCCATGGTATCCATTCGCGCGTGACGGAGTATGAACATGCCGTACTGCGTATCGAGCGCTTTTGCAGTATGGCCGAACCTCATATCCTATGTCAGCGTATCTCAGTAGAGCCAAAGGGGCAACCCATTACTCTGGTATGCGGAATAGATGCTGATGTGTGGGACATCAACGGATCGCACCTGACAGCTCTCAAAACCGAAGCCGATGAAATCCTATGTGTATCGGCGGTGACGAGCGAGCTGAGATTGCCCATCACCGTCAACGAACGCTGCAATATTTTTCACGACGAAATACGCACAGTCGGCAACAGCGTGTTCAGAGTTTTCCGCGTGACGGGGAGTTTTGTCTTAGAGCGTGTTATTGCCGTGAACGCTGAACTTTCGTCAGGATCGTATGGTGAAAAACTGGCGGTACATATTGCCGTTTGGGAAAAATTATGGAAAGGTTCGGAGATTCAAATAGACGGCGATGACAAAGCGCAATTATATATCAACCTCAGCCTTTACCACCTGCACAGCATTGCCCCGCGCCACGCAAACACTCTTTCAATACCGGCGCGCGGATTGTCGGGGCAGACATATAAAGGCGCGATTTTTTGGGACTCAGAAATATTTTTGTTCCCCGTTTTCGTCCACACCGAGCCGGAACTTGCCAAATCCTTGTTGCGCTATCGAATCGAAGCACTGCCCGGCGCGCTTGCCAAAGCCGCCGAGTATGGGTATCGCGGAGCGTTTTATCCTTGGGAGAGCCAAGAGGGCGGCATCGAGGGCTGTACTGATTACAATGTAGTAGATGTTTTTACACACCGTCCCGTGCGCACATATTTCCGCGACAAACAAATCCATATCAGCGGCGATATAGTCTACGCGATGTGGAAGTATTATGAGATTACCGGAGATACAAGCCTGTTGCGTGAGGGCGGCGCGGAGGTAATCCTGCAATGCGCACGATTCTACCTATCCCGTGCACATAGCCGTCTTGACCAAGACAAGATTGACTTTTTGGATGTAATCGGCCCTGACGAATACCACGAGCGGGTCAATAATAACGTGTTTACCAATCAGATGGCGGCACATTGCATGTCCTGTGCGCTTGCATTGAAGGATATTTTTGCCGAAAGCGACCACGGCTTTTTTAACGGTCTTGTTCAGAGATTGGACTATGCCGAAGACCTCGAATTGTTGAAAGCTGTTTATCCTAAATTGCGTCCTGTTTTTGTTAAGCGAGAGATTATCGAACAATTCGACGGGTATTTTGAGTTGGAGGATTGCTCTTTGGACACTGTGCGCAGCCGTCTGCTGGATGAACGGGAATACTGGGGTACCAACCACGGCGTGGCGGCGCATACGCAGATTATCAAGCAGGCAGATGTAATCGCCATGATGGCGCTTTTCCCGTCACTTTTTTCCAATGGAATGGTAAAGCAAAACTGGCATTACTATGAGCCGCGCACCGAACATGGTTCCAGCCTGTCAGCCTGCATGTACGCCCTGACAGCCTGTAGAATTGGTCGCCCTGATTTGGCTTGGGAACATTTCATCAAAACGGCCTCTATAGACCTTGTCGGCGGCGGTAAAGAATGGGCAGGTGAGATATACATAGGCGGTACGCATCCGGCGGCAAACGGAGGTGCATGGATGATTGCCGTGCTGGGATTTGCCGGGTTATTAGTTCAGGATGGTGAAATCTCCATAAAACCCAATCTGCCGCCGCAGATAAAATCATTACGATTTCCGATAACCGTTAAGGGTAAACGAAACGTTATCACTGTCACCCATGACGAGTGGGAAATAGAATAGGCTTATGTGATTGCCGGTTTTCGACTTCGTAGTTTTGGAGCCCATGAAACAGCTTCTATCTGTCAGTTGTGCCGCTTGATCCATCCTTTTATCCACTCCCTGGTAAACCCTAGCTCATTCGCTATTTTCTGACGAGTTTTTCCGCTGTTTGATATACGTGTAGCTCCTCTTAATATCAATACCCCCTATTGTAGTGCTATTATCCTACAACAGGGGGCTTCTTGTCTATTGTCCGTTTTTACCGGTTCAGTTCACTGACGGGGGTTTTTACTTTCTACTCGAAGATTTGGATTTCTGCGGCCTGTCCGCCGTTAGATCGACCCGAAGACTTTTCGGTAAATGTTAAGCGGACATGCCGTGCCGAGACGGGGTCAAAGTCGATGCGGGCTATATTGCCGCTATCGGGGTCGAACTCGTATCTCGCGCTCGGTGCGGCGACAGTAAATGTATTGCCATCTGTACTGACAAGGATCTCAAAAGTCTGCGTACGCGGCTCCCAAATGGGCGCGGGATTCAAACGCACAGCTATCGTTTGTATGGTATAGGTATCTGCCAAGTCGATTGTAATGTCGGCAGGCAGACCCATACTCTCCCAATAAGAGGTCAGATCACCGTCCACAACACTGGCGGGAACAAAGACCTCGGTGTGTTCGCCGGAGCTCACCTGCTTACCCTCGGCCAGATTGGTTCCTTCGGGCAGCTTAATCCAGTTTTCCTCAGGATCGGGGAATCCTGGAGGTAATGCAGGCTCGGTTTGGTCAGGGGTTCTTACGATTGTCAGTCCATCCGCAGTCATATCGGAACCCTCGCCGGATCCGGTAAAGAGCATAATCCCGGAAACAACAATTGATACCGCGATTACGGCACAGAAAACGATGGCTAAAATCTTGTTCTTATTCATACCGTCACCTCTCATTCCACAACGATGTTATGGGCAAATTCGTTTACTTCCATCCTGAGAGCTTGTAGGCTGGTGATTCGTTCGCCTAAAATAGTCACGTTTCGTATGGCGACATTCTCGATCGTGTGATTTTCGTTATGCCCCAAGATACGGGAGTTCGGAACTCGACCGTCAAGCGTCCTCACGACGGTCAGACCGTCGATCAATATGTCACTGATAGAGCCATATTCGTCACGTACAGCCGACCAGTGGGTTTTTAGCATATGTAATTCTATCAGCTCATTGTTAACGCCATGGTCACCCCGCATAAATGCGTTTTCCACCATTATGTTCTTATAAGTGATATTGCTGACGTGGGCATCATCGCTGTTGTGGATACTGATGACCGGTTTATGGTTATTGTAAAGCACTGTGATATCCTTGAATATGACGTCGGTTATTACCGGATTGAGGTTTAAGCCCTTGTTTGTCTCATATCCAATCTCCATTGATTGGGCGAGATCGGTCCATATCTGTATATTTTCAAAAAGTATATCACGTGAGGCACCTGAATAATTTTTGATGACGAGGGTATCGTCCCAAGTGCGCGCGAATGAGTTGCGCACGGTGTGGTTGCGGCAGGATTGAAAGGTAAATCCGTCGCCGTTCTGGCGCGCCGAGATGATCTTAAAGTTGTTAATATGTACGTCTTCACTCATGTATGAGTTAAAGTTCCAAGCGTTGCCGTTAATAAGTATGATACCTTCGGCTGTAACATTTTTAGTACCTCGGAGGTCTATGGGCACACGCGCATATGAACCGGGTTGATTATGCCCGGGGAAGTCGGCGCCGCAGATGATGCCGCGGCCGCGTATGGTGACATTCGCGGAATTATCAACGATTATGACTGAGTTCAGCACAGCGCCGCCGGATATATATAATGTCTGATCGCTTTTTAGCAGGATGGCATCCTTAGTCCAATGCCCCGGCTCGATAAAAAACACATTCGGGTCATCCTTGTCGGGGATTTCGGTTTCAAGAGGGTTGACGAATATGTGCGTAGCTTTATTTACATTGTCGTTGTATACGACTGTGTAGAACCCCGGCTCATTGATGGTAAATGTGACTCGCCCGTTTTCGACTAATGGGGTAATATTGTGGTAAGCAGGCATAACAACGGCACTCTCAACAGGCACGGGCAACCCCGGCATTTCAATCTCGATGGTGACGGCTTCACCCTCAAAGTCAAAATAGGTCATCGGCGTGTCGGCTGGGATGGTGTTCGCGTTCCATATGTGTTCATGGTTGACCATGACATCATAGACGAATAGCTCATTTCCCTCCACCCATATCGAAGCGGTTTGGGATGTCATCATGGTCTTAGGTCCTTCATAGAGAACGAGCGTGGGGGTTTCGCCATCTTTCTCTGCAACCTCAGGGTTGGTTGAGGCTCTCAAGCGTGGGGCAATATCAGGCGCAGCAATCATAAAAATGGAAAAGCCTACGAATAGGGCTGCCGCTATGCCTAAAACAATGACAGAGACGGGAACTGCTTTCTTTTCATCCATATCAATACCTCCGTTGAACGTTAAACTTATGCGTATTATACTATAACCGCAAGGAAGATGCAAGGGGTGTTGTTAAATTCCACAAATATTTTTTAAGGAAGTCTTGACAACGCGCCGAGTTTTTGCTAGAATGATAATTAAGTTAAACGCTCAACTAAAATGTTTGGAGGAGAAAATACCATGAAAAGAAAACTGTGTATGCTTATCGCATTGTCATTGGCGCTTGTGTTCGTTTTAGCGGCTTGCGGGGATGACACCACCACGCCTACTCCGGCACCCGCCACGCCTACACCTGAAGCCACTCTCGCACCCACCGATACTGACGTCACTAATGTCTTCCAGTGGAACAATTTCGAGGGACGTGACCCTCAGAATAAACCCGATACCGCTCCCAACGGCGCACCTATATGGTGGGACAACTGGGCCAATCTGAGAGCTAGTGTTGACAACGGTGTTGCTCAAATCCATTTTCGTCCCGGCGCGTTTGATCCCGAAGATTTTGACGACGAAGATGACTACTATGCCAGAGCTTCCGACTGGATGGGCAACTGGGGCGAAGCCATTGATATGTGGAGCCTCGACGGCATTTCATACTGCAAGTACCTTACCATTCGCATGAATGGCGCCGACGGCGGCGAGGAAAACAAACTGCTGCTGCACTTCCAGCCTGGAGATGGTCCGTCATTCGTTGCACGTTTCTCTGATTTGGTGACAAGAGACGGCGGCAATCCGCAAATCACTACATCCATGCAAGACATTGTTATTGATCTGCAAGCGTCGGGCTTCCCCGGTATGACGAACCGTATGCACATCCGCGCGTTTGCCGAATGTACGATTTTCTTGGATGAAATATATTTTTCCGACCCAATAGCCCCTATTGATACTGCCAGCGTTGATACGATTCTCGGCGGCTTTACAGTTCAGGCAATCGGCAACCCCGCCGACCTGCCCATCAGGGCGTTTGTCGCGGAAGCGTCAGGCATCTTCCTATGGAACAGTTTCGTAGGCCGTGACCCTCAGAATAAGCCTGAGCTTTCAACCGGCGGCATGAACATTTGGTGGGATAACTGGGCCAACCTGAGAACCAGCAATGTGGACGACGGTGTCCAAATCGAGTTCCGTCCCGGCGCGTTTGATGCCGAAGACTTTGATGACATGGACGACTATTTCGCCAGAGCCTTCGATTGGATGGGCAACTGGGGCGAAGCTGTCAACATGTGGGCTTTTGATGGCATCGCATATTGCAAATATCTTACTATCCGCATGAGCGGTGCTGAGGGCGGCGAGGAAAGCAAACTGCTTCTCCACTTCCAGCCCGCGGACGGTCCTGCCTTCGTAAAACGTTTCTCTGATTTGGTGACAAAGGATGGCGGTAATGTGCAAATCGCTACAGATATGCAGGACATCGTCATTGACTTGGCGGCGTCGGGCTTCCCCGGCATGACAAACCGTATGCACATTCGCGCGTTTGACGGATGCACCATTACCCTTAATGAGATTTTCTTCTCTGATCCTATATCGCCGATTGATCCCGACGATCCTTTGGCTGGGATTACCATTCCTGAAATACCATTCGATGCCGCAATGATTTCATAAATCCTAAAGTACACAATACGCAAGATAATACAGTCACAAGGGCGGATTTTTATATCCGCCCTTGCAATTAAGTTATCAGTACTTGAAAATTTCTACAAATTATGATAAAGTTGAAAGTAACATACAGAAGAGACTTAGGAGGGAAACTGTGACAACACTTAAAGATATTGCCAGAGAAGCCGGCGTGAGTATCACTACAGTCTCTAATGTTGTACACAAGAGGAAAAGCCGGGTTTCGCCTGAATTGGTTGCAAAAATCCAAGAGATTATTAGACGCGAGAACTATATTCCCAGCATGACAGCTCGAACACTAGCCAACAATGCGTCACCTATCATCGGGATTATCAACCATCTGATATTCAAGAGCGGCGGAGGGTTTATGTCCGACCCATTCCACAATACATTCATGAGCAGCATCGAAGACCGTATGCGCGAAAAAGGGTACTTTATCATGGTGCGCACAGTGGAGAACCCGCGCGCGTTGGAGACGGTACACCGCAACTGGAGTTTGGCGGGAATGATTTTCACCGGTCTGTTTCAGGACGAGTTTTTTGATTACGTGCACGGAATGGAAATCCCCTATGTTTTAATCGACAGCTATATCGACTTGCCCGAGGTCTACAACGTGGGGCTGGAGGATCAAAAAGGCGGGTATATGGCGACGAAATATCTGCTGGAGCGCGGGCACCGCGTAATCGCGTTCACTTCGCCCATCATCCGCGAAAACGGCGTGGTTGATCGGCGGTTGAAGGGGTATATGCAAGCCTTGGAAGAATATAACGTGCCATTTGACCCGGAGCTTGTACTTGAGCAGGAGATTTCCGACAACGTCTCCATCAGTGAAGGTATACAGCTGGGGAAATCTTTGAGCAAGAAAAAGGAGGTCACCGGCATCTTTGCTTCGGCCGATATTTTAGCGGCCGGTATCATGGCAGGGTTACGCGAGATGGGTGTAAATGTACCTGCTGATAAATCCATCGTCGGGTTTGATAATAACTATCTCGGCCAGATTACTTACCCCCGCCTGACGACCATTCACCAAGATGCGGAGGAAAAAGGCATCATCGCCGCCGAGATGCTTATTGCCCAACTTAAAAGCCAGCCCATCAAAAAGAAAAACATCATTCTTCCAGTAAGGCTGGTGGAACGGGAAAGCGTGAGACAGATTATAACGTAGGTCGCGATGTCTGCATCGCGTCGCATTTCACGGGCGGGGATGGAACCCCGTCCCTACACTATATTCAATATATCCCTAAATGTTTTGATATTCCAATTGCCATTACCGCGGAGTACAGCGTCACCTATGGCGATGGCTTTCATGCCGGCTCGGTGCGCGGCCTCGATACCGGCATCTGCGTCCTCAACAACGATACATTCATTCGGCATAAGCCCCAAAAACTCAGCGGCTTTGAGAAAGACCTCGGGGTCAGGTTTAGAATGGGTAATGTTATTGCCGTCGGAAATGGCGTCAAAAAAATCGTCCAGACCGATTTTATCCAGAATAAGCCGCGCGTTACGGCTGGAAGACCCAATGGCCATTTTATACCCATGCTCCCTAAGCGTCTGAAGGGTATCCCTAACTTCCTCAGACAGGTCGGCAGGGCTCATGACCTGTAAAAGCTCTTTATATGTCTCGTTTTTCTCAGTTGCAAGCACTTCTTTCTCCGATGCGGACAGAGCGGGAAATTCACTGTTTCCCAAAATGATCTCAAGGCTCTCCATTCTTGAAACGCCGCGCAGGCGGTTGTTAATCTGCTCGTCAAAGCTAACGCACAGTCGGTCGGCTAGTTTTTTCCATGCCTTGTAATGGTATACATCGGTGTGGACGATCACGCCGTCCAAGTCGAAAATAATAGCGATTGGTTTGATGTGATTTTTCATAGTTGATCCTCTCTTTTGGAATTCTGTATATCTCCATACTACCGCTGTCATATTAAGTATTATATCAGACGATGCTATAAATAGCAACAATCTAAAGCAGCATGAAATATGCATGAATTGAATTTGTTATAGTTGGTGAGCGTAACCCCTAGTGTGTTACATATCTTTACTAGAACGCTGGGCTCGCCATATCTCCACAGAAGTGCGGATGATATGGCGATTTATTTTGTTTTGATAAAAGTCAGAACTACCCCTAAAGGGGATAGCTGATGCCATCGTCGAGTATAGTTATACTTAATTATCCCGAGTAATTATGCCTATGGGGATAAATCCACATTAAACAATACGAGTTTTTGTAAATTATTATTAAAAAACCTATTGACAAGTTTAGACATTTTATGTAAAATATACCAAAAGGCTATTTAAATCAAAATGAATTGAGAGGTGATTCCTATGTGGGCGTAATGCAAGAAATCAGCGCGGATGAAAAAAGCAATTTGTACGATTTGACAAGCAGCAGTTTTTTGCTGTTAGAAAAGAAAGGAGCATACTTATGCGTAAAAAAAGTACATTCTCAAAACTGATCTTCGTGTTAATGGCGCTAACTCTGGTGTTTAGTCAGCTTGCCTTTATGCCGACTGAGGCACAGGACCCCGCTAATCTCATCACAGCAGACGGGGTAACGCAGGGCTTTCAACCGTCCAGTACTATAATATATCAGTATTGTTCATCATGCAGGGCAACGACACCTTATTGGCAATGTACCATATGCACTCAGGCTTTTGGATCTCCTAGATATCACTGTCGTGTATGCAGACCCAACCATTAAGTAGTTTTTTCAAACATATGAATATGCAGAAAGCAGTTGAAGTTGAAAACCTTAACCGCTTTTTGGATAAAAAAACGAAAGGAGCATAAACATGCGGAAAAAAAGCACATTCTCAAAAATGATCTTCGTGTTAATGGCACTAACTCTGGTATTTAGTCAGCTTGCCTTTATGCCGACTGAGGCACAGGAACCCGCCAATCTCATCACAGCAGAAGGAGCAACGCAGGGAATTCAACCTTCCAATAGTGTAATATATCAGAATTGTTCATATATACTTTGCAGAAGCTTGGGACCGACACCTCATTATTATTGTAACATATGCAAACTTTATCACTGTCGTGTATGCACTCCCAACCATTATTAGTTTTCAAACATATGAATTAATTCCAGAAAGCGGTTGAAGTTGAAAGCCTTGACCGCTTTTTGAATAAAAAAAACGAAAGGAGTATACTTATGCGTAAAAAAAGTACATTCTCAAAACTGACCTCAATATTAATGGCATTAGCTTTGATATTGGGTCAGCTTGCCTTTATGCCGCAGGCACAGGCATCCACTAATCCCATCACAGTAGGCGGATTTTCGTATCCCGACAATTTTAACCTGCCATTAGCGCCTGTTTCTGTAAACGGAGTAACGCAGAACTATCAACAGTCCAGCACAGAACATAGGTGGTATTTTGCCAACCAATGGTGGACTCCTGCTAACGGCGCGACTAACTATGTCACCGGGCTTACCTCAGCCGTAATGCAATCAGCAAGATACTTAGTCGTTGAGTTTTCGGCTAATGTTTCCGGTACGGTAGGTGTCGGTATCGGTGTTAACAATAACTGGGAACCCGGTCAGCAGGCTTCCGTAACGGCTAGCTCACAACGATCAGTAGTAATCGACCTTGCCAACATATCGACTAAAGCTACCGCCGGCACTGATTCCAACGGATTTAGAATTTTCCTGTTCCGTCTCAATGGCAGCACGGTTACAAGGGCATACTTGTCCAACTCCCGAACTGCGGTAAACGACACCCCCTCCACCGGGCCTGTCACAATAGGCGGCACGTCATATCCCGTAAACTTTACCCTGCCGGTAGCTTCTGTCACCGTAAACGGTATTCCGCAAAACTATCAACACTCCAGCACAGAACATAGGTGGTATTTTGCCAACCAATGGTGGACTCCCGCTGACGGCGCGACTAACTATGTCACCGGACTTACCTCAGCCGTAATGCAAAGCGCGCGATTTTTAATCATTGAATTTTCGGCTAATGTTTCCGGTACGGTAGGTGCCGGCATTGGGGTTAACAACAATTGGGAGCCAGGTCAGCAGACTTCTGTAACAGCCAGCTCACAAAGAGCGGTTGCCATCGACCTTGCCAACGTGTCAACTAAAGCTACCGCCGGCACTGATTCCAACGGATTTAGAATTTTCCTGTTCCGTCCCAATGGCAGCACGGTTACAAGGGCATACTTGTCCAATAGTTCCGGCTCGGGCTCAACCACAGCGCCCTCCATCACAACACAACCGGTCAACCGAAGCATTGCGGCGGGGCAAAACACAACTTTCAGCGTAGTCGCCACTGGCAGCCCTGCACCTACATACCAATGGCAGGTTTCCGCGAATAGCGGAAGCACATGGTCTAATGCCGGCGGAACCGGTGTCAGCGGCGCGACAAGCGCTACCCTGACGCTTACGAATGTCAATGCTGCGATGAATAATTATAGGTATCGTGTCAACGTCACGAACTCTGCAGGTACTGTCACGTCCACTGCGCGGACACTGACGGTGACCGCTCCGGCAGCGAATTACTTAATTGCCTTGACCTTTGACGATGGTCCCAACACTAGTCCCAACGGCACCGTTGGTGTGCTGGATGTATTAAATAAATACGGCGCCAAAGGCACCTTTTTTGTCAATGCTAATCACTTCGTCACCAGTAGTATGACCACCACTAATTTTACTTTCAACACCCAAACCAGAGCCGTCTTGCAACGGATGATAAACGAGGGTCACACTGTAGAAAACCATTCATGGAGTCATCGCAATTTTACTACACTGACGAGTGCGCAAGGGGTAGAAGATATTAACAGGACTTCCGCTGCAATCGAGGCCGCGACGGGCCGCCGTCCGAAATATTTCCGCGCTCCCTTCTTTGCCTATGGTGAAGGGGCGCGAAATAGTCCATTACCCGTTATTGGCGCTGGACTCGACACTAACGACTGGGATGCCAATGTAAGCCCCAGCGGCCAAGCAATAGCGAACTTCCTGCTAAATCAGTCTAATATTAGAAACGGATCCTTACACGGAGGAATCGTTCTCATGCATGATGGTCCTGTCAGCACTCAAACCGCCCGAACCGTTCAAGCATTGGATATCTTCATACCGCAGATGCAGGCAATGGGCTATGAGTTTGTCACCCTCGATGAGTTATTTAGGCGTACAGGCTTTACGCCTAGGCTGTATAACGGAACCGCAAACAACATAGTTCGATGGTCGAACTCATCAAACAGCGCTCCAAGATAAAAAGTATAACAGCGGATTCTAAAAAGGGCAGGTCACCCATTACGGGTGACCCGCTTTGCGTTATTGACTGTCCATAGAGACGAAACACATATCACTCGGTTGATGCTTATTTTGTTTGGCTTTTCCTTGCCACCAAGGCAATTAGCGCAATGTCGTTGTCTATGTCGGCTTCCAGAAATTTCACATCAAAATCTCCGCCCCCGCCGCCATCTCCAAACTCCTTCTCGAAATTTTCCACAGCCCAATCTGCCCAAGGTCGCCATATCGCTTTGGGGTTGTCTATGTCATAGCAAGCTGTGATTTCACAAAGCCCGGTTTTTTCCCAAAGATTACGCCACCATTTGTTGCTGTGAAGCGTAAATAATTCAGGAAACCACAGCTTCTCCAATGTTTCCGGGTATCCCTTTTCAAACTCTCTTACAAGACCGGGGACTACGATACCAAATTGACCGCCGGGCTTAACCAGTTTCGAATACACATCAACAAAGTACGATTCACTTGCACCGAAATACTGGTAGCTGCCTATTGATATGGCGGCGTCAAAGAAGCCTTCCGCATAAGGCAACGCATGAGCTTCTGCGTGAATGGGAAATACTTTGTCCGCAACCCCCGCTTCCTCAAAACGGCGCAGATTTTCTGTCGCGCTTATCCATAAATCGGTAGCGAATACAGTAACGCCGTATTCTCTGGCAAGGAACACAGAAGTCAAGCCCTTGCCGCAACCCATATCCAACACTTTCATGCCCGGGCGCAAGTTCATATTCTCGCAAAGTTCTTCCAATTGCCATAACGGATTCGGTCCCATCCAATTTTCTTCTATCCAGTTTGAATCGTATTTTTCTGTCTTAGGATATTTTTTCATTTTTAACTCCATTCTTTACACATTGATGGGATTCTAGTATTCCCTGTTAATAAAAAGTATATCACGGTTTATTCAAAAAGTCTCCCTACTATACAATTCATAAACAAAAAGGCGACAAAGCATAAACCATGCCGCCTTTTCAGCTAATTGCCATTTTTTACAGCAGACAATATTTTGTATATTGTCTTCGGGGATAAATAATATCGCCTTGCTAAGACTTCAACAGATATGCCGCATTGATATTGTTCAAATATTGTACGATTGCGCTGATCAAGATGATATCTGCTGTTTTTACGCTCTCCCCACTGCTTTTTATGCCCGGCCTTTCGGGGAATATAAATATATTCTCCATCAATATGCTGCTGTACTGCCATTAGCAGATCTTTTGGCAATACGCAGCTTGCTTTTTTATAGCCCATTGTACGCCTCCTAACATCAAAAATTAGGATAACACAAGGGCCATCGTCCATTTTATTATGCGATAGCCCCTGCCATGCACAATACGGACTCTGGTATACGCTTGTTAATAAGGCAATGCTCCTTTCAATCTGATTTAGATGCATCTGTGTTCACTCACGTTAAGGATATCGCCGAATGATTTTCTCCGTGCGCCCCAGTTTGGAGGCGAGAACACGCTTTCCTACTGTGAATTATACCACATCAGCATCGCAAAGTCTATACATCAAGCCAAACAATAAATATGAATGTATAACAAATACCCATTTTATGTTTTTCAAAAAATGGGTATTTGTAAGTTTAAGAATAGAGCTTCCTCTACGTTAAATCATACTAAAAATCATCCGTGATGAGTAAAGAGTCCAACGGATGTATCGTTATAAAGGAACTGTGCGAAAAACCCTAACATATATATGATTGGGCTGTATCCTGAAACAATATCAGCGGCAAGGTTACCTATAGCGCATCCTAAGATACCGGGAATCCCCAGCATTAACCCAAGAGCAGGCGGCAGCGCGCTCGCCGGACGCATTTCTGTAACCTCCATCACACTGAATAGCTCCCGAAACGGTACGGATACGGCAAAGAAGCCCCGATAAAGACAAAACAGATAAAATATGCAGCCATGGTGCGTCATGCGGGTTCATATGGAAAAAAAATACGAGTATAAAAACGGTTATCATAAGCAATGCATAAACGGCACAAACCGGCTTTTTGATGTTAATTTTACCGAATATAATATGCCTTGAAGGTTTTTGACATCGTATCGAGACTGAATCTGATGTAAGAATAATTAACAGAGGCATACCAAAGATAACGGAAAATCCGAAATTATTGAAGAAAACATAAGTGTATATCTCCTCAATCCAAAGACCGAAAAAACTATATAACCCAAAAGCTAAAAACCACGCTACGGTAAATGCGCTGACCAGACAAATTACCAAATAAAGCAGTATGTTTCTACGGCTGTGCAGATTGGGCGCTTCGTCCGAGAATAAGTGCCATAGCCGATATGGAAGATACGCCGCAATAAAGTTAGCCATAACACCTAAAGCCGAACTTCAGCCAAAGCTGCCAAATAAATCCGCGACAAGGTTTCCTAATCCGCAGGCAAGACCGCCGATTGGACCGAACGCCAGACCGGCGACAGGAGGGATGGCATTAGCAGGGCGTACTTCGGTTAGACCTTCCACCAATACCATGACCTTGAAGGATGCTCCTAGTAAGGCAAAAGCCGCAAAGGTGATAAAGAGCTGCTTTTTACGGCTAAGTAGCATTAATATTCGCCCCCTTCGCTAATTTTTTTCTTTTAACAAAATCGCTGCCCGCCACCACCGCGCCGACCGCGATGATGATTGCGCCGCAAAGGGAAAATATGCTTAATGTCTCGTTTGCGCCATAAGCTGAGGGAATTAGCACCGCGAGCATAAGGGTTACGACAGGCTCAGTGGAGGCGATGATCGTTACGCTCATGGGGTCGGCGTATTTTTGCGAAAACATCAGGACGATATAAGCATATGCCTTTGTAAAAAACGCCAATATAAAAATAGAGGACAACAGTTCCCTAGTATAATTAACACTTAAAAATGTGGTCGGTTCTTCAAACAGCCACAAAACGAAGCCGGTCAGCGCAGTAAACATGATTTGCATAATACCGATCAAAAGTGGGTTCTCCCGCTTTGTAAACCGGTCGGCTGCTATGATGTAGATGGCACTGCAAAGACACGCGAACAGCATAAAAAGTGTTCCTGTATTGACAAATGCGAGCAGTGAAAAACGTCCGGTCAGGCACAGCCCCAGTAATATAATCCCCGCACCCGCGACATTGCTTTTCGTAGGTTTCTTCCTTATAAGAAGCATTAAGAGCGGCACTGCCAAAATCGTCAGGGCCGCTAAAAAACTCGCATTGGAAGCGGGGAGCAAGGAAATGCCCTGCTTTTCCAAGAGCAAGATCACTGTCAAAAGCAGAGATAAAACCAACGAGCATCTTACAGTGCTGAACGTTATCTCTTTTAGTCGCCGCCAAAAAACAACCGCCAGAATTACGGCTGCTATTCCTGTTGTCAGGGTAAGGTATGCGAAAGAGGAGAGATCGGGAGGCAAACTTTTGATAAATACATAAGATGACGCCCAACACAGTGTAATGGAAAAGAGAAGGATATTATTTTCTGTTTTCGTCATTGCTTATCTATCTCCCCGCGATAAAACACACTTGAAATACCCCGCCTCTCTACCAGAATCGAGTTTTGGTTGAGCGCGGTCAATATCTCGTTCATAATGTCTATTATATCCGATTCATCGGCGTTAGCTATGGTATATACAAGTGTGTTTTCCTGCGTCAATATATCTTTTTCATCAACCCATCCACCTTTAGCGTGGTACATTGTGTAGCCGCCTATGTATTTTGTACATATGGCATTCACGATTTCCACAGCTTCCTCCGTTGGGATAATCTGTTCATAGGTGTTCTTGTCGTTTGTGCCGATATACAAAATATACTGTATCTCACTGGATCCAAAATTAAGGATACTGCCGGGTTTTCCGCCGGATGGGATGAGAACGTAAAGCATAGTAAACGCGGAGGCGATTAAGTTCACCGTCAAAAGAGAAATGACAACTCCCCATTTTTTATTATTATAGGTTTCTTTGTTACATGTTCTCATACTTTGTGTCAGTACCCTTTCATAATCGTCATTATATTTTTGCCGTCCGCATAGGCATACCGAACGTCGTCCGTCCTCTGGCGGACCATCATGATACCGAGCCCGCCGATCTTGCGCTCCTGAAACGGGACCGACAAATCAGGCTCGTCATTGAGAAGCGGATTGAAAGGAACGCCGGAGTCTTCGAAAATCAGCGTTATCTTTCGGTTGCCCGTATCATTTTCCCAGCGTACCGCAAGCTCACCTTCTCCCTTCGGATAGGCATAGCTCGCTATGTTTACCAGAATTTCCTCACAGACGAGGGTTATATCGAAGGCCGCCTGTTCCGGCAGACCTTCGCATAACCCCGACACAAAATCCATCATCTGCGGGACGGTATCCATATCCGCCGCGAACGTTTTGGTTACAGAAATCATACGCGTCCCTCCTTTTCTCAGCGAATTTTAATCGACAAACTCAAAGTATCCTTCCAGCCCGCTCATCGCGAAAACGTCTTTTACGGGCTGTATGGCGTTGTGCATATAGACGTCAACATCGACATTCTTATCGATTTTTTGTTTTAAGAATACCATGGCGCGAATGCCCGCGCTTGATATGTACTCCAAATCCTTGCAGTGAATGTCAATCCGCTTAACACCTTGACCGACAAGTGTTCTTAGCTCTTCCATAAAAACGCCCGCAGTAGCAAAGTCTAGTTTGCCGCTGATCTTTATTACAGTGTTTTCGCCCGCAGATTGAATAAATTGCATGATAATAACCTCCTAATATGTTATTGTTTTTTCGATGTGAGAATCACAACCGAGCGCGGCGCTATATAGATGCCTCCGTCGTTGTGGTACTCTGTGCTGTTCTCAGATGCGAGATATAGTGACCATTTAAAACCCGGCGGCAGGACCGGCAGACCAAAGCCCTGCCCATCCCAATGCATATTGATCCCGATGTAAACGAAATCGTCATCACCGCAGAACATAACGCCCACCATATTTCCAGCATAATCGGCGCTCCATGGCGCTGTGCCGTGGAATGACACACGTGGGTATCCGTTTGAAGTTGCGCCCCACGAGTGATCCGGGCTACGCAGGCAATCGTGGGATTTACGCAGCGCAATCAGCGCGGACACATAATCAAAGATATCCTTATTCTTTTCCAAATCATCCCAATTTAACCAAGATAATTCATTGTCCTGACAATATGTGTTGTTGTTGCCATTCTGCGAGTTGCCGAACTCGTCGCCCGCGTTGATCATGGGCACGCCGTGACTGAGCAAGAGGATTGACATGGCGTTCTTGATCATCTTTTTACGGAGCGCCAAGACTTCGTCTTCGGAAAAACCGGGGACCCGGCAATCCCAACTGTCGTTGTCATTCGTGCCGTCATTGTTATTTTCCCCATTGGCAAAGTTATCCTTCCAGTTGTAGGAAAACAGATCCATCATAGTAAAGCCGTCATGGCAGGTCACAAAGTTTACCGATGCGCAATTACCGCGGTAATACGGGTTATACACATGGGGAGACCCCTGCATACCCTGTGCGACTAGCCACGTCTTTCCGGGCTCGCCCTTTAGGAATTTGCGCACGTCATCCCTGTATTTTCCGTTCCACTCTGTCCAGCGCCCCCACGACGGGAACGAGCCTACCTGATACAGACCGCCCGCGTCCCACGCCTCGGCAATCAATTTGCATTTGCCCAAGACGGGGTCGAAGGCCAGATTTTCAAGCAGAGGGGGATTTTCAATGGGCGCACCGTTTTGGTCACGTCCAAGTATACTTGCCAAGTCGAAGCGGAAACCGTCGATATGATACTCCGACGCCCAATAGCGCAGACAGTCGAGGATCATATTGCGTACGATGGGATTGTTGCAATTTAAGGTGTTGCCGCAACCGCTGAAGTTATAGTACCAGCCGTCGGGCGTCAGGATATAATACGTCTTGTTATCAATGCCTCTGAACGATATATACGGTCCGTTTTCATTACCCTCGGCTGTATGATTGAATACCACGTCCAAAATAACTTCGATGCCGTTTTTATGCAGGTCACGAATCAGGGTTTTCAATTCGTCCGCCTGCATACCTAACTTACCGGTAGCGGCCAGCCCGGCCTTTGGCGCGAAGAAGCTGACCGTACTGTACCCCCAATAGTTCAGCAGCTTAGTTCTGCCATCCGGACTCATCCGCCAGTTTTCAAACTCGTCAAACTCGTAAACCGGCAGCAGTTCTACACAATTGATGCCCAGCTTCTTGAAATACGGTATTTTTTCACGCACGGCGGCAAATGTCCCCGGATGTTTAACCTTAGCCGATGGGTGCATCGTCAGTCCTCGCACGTGCATTTCATAGATAACAAGGTCGCGCATAGGAATTTCCAACGGTTTGTCGCCCTGCCAGTCAAAGTCATCCATCAGGATGCGAGAACGGTAGGGGTACAATCCGTGATGATCCGGAAACGGAACTTCGCCCCATATTTCGCGCCCAGAAATAACTTTCGCGTATGGATCGAGCAATACCTTTGTTTTGTCGAACCAGTGGCCTTGGGCAAAATTGTTCGGGCCATCGAACATGTAGCCGTACTCGATCTCTTCGTAATCAAGGTCATAGACCACCATAGCGTACACGTTGCCGATGCGGAACTCGTCGGAAAAGGGAATGACGGCAAATGGCTCGGGTTCGCGTTTATGGTATAACACCAGCCAGCACGCCGTGGCGGCACTGGAAAAGATACTGAAATTCACGCCACCCTGTACGATGGTCGCACCGAACGGCAGAACGCGGCCGGGTCGGAGCTTCATGCCTTGGTATTCATGCGTCGGATAGGAGTCTATTCTTATCATAGCGTCACCCCTGTTTCAGCGCTTTGGCTGCTTCCTTCACTGACGAGTACGCCTCCAGCACATCCTCAAAACCGGTTGAGACAATGACATCCCAGACCATGGGTTGAACGCCGGCTAAGACAGTCTTGCAATCCACCATTGCGGACTGCTTTGCAATAATCAGCAGAACACGCAATCCTGAGCTTGCCACATAACTGCACTGCGACATATCAACAATCAATTTTCCGCCCTTGGCGAGGGCAGGGAGGACTTGCTCTTGAGCTTTCGTTGAACCGATAACGTCCAGCTTGCCCGACAGCTCAAACACATCAACAGAATCAATTTGCTTTTTTACTATATCCATAGAAATCTCCTTTTTATTGCAGTGGGCGACCCAAGGGTCTCCCCTGCACGTCATGTTGGTTCTATCGTCACTTTGATCTTGGGGCGGTGTTTAACTTGCGGGACTTTGACGGTCAAACCGTTGGCGTCAAAATCCGCATAAGGCTCGCCGTCAACGGTGACGGATGCAATTTTGATACTGCCTTTGGGCAGAATATCAGGGGATACGCGCAGTATATCGTCTGGGAAGCCGCCGGGAATGGGCTTGAAATACAGGTCGAGCGGCTTTTTAGTGGTGAGCAGATTGAGATACGTCTGCGCCAGATAGCACAGCTCGATCGAATGGTAGCAACTCATAGAATGGCTGCCTTTCAGACGTTCGGTTCCCAATGCGTATGGCAAACCGTTGGCCAGCACATTAAAGTATACCGCCCCGTCGTGATGGTCGAGAAAATAAGTATTGTAGTACGCGGCGGACTCGCGGGCGTATTTTTTGTACTCATCTCTCTTCAGAATCCCGTCTAGAATCTGATAGGCCAGAATGCCCTGTTCCTGCTGCCACCACGCCTTACGGTCATGCCATACGAACCGCGGCATTGTCTCGCCCTCTTGGATAACGCGCTCAACCACGTCGTACCAGCCGCCGCGCTGGATGTCCATGCCGTATTTCGGCATAAGCTCCGCGATCTTCTCGGCAAATTCGACATATGCCTTTTCAGGCACGATACTGTGGATACGCATAAGGTTCCACGCGATTTTTAAGTTATGCCCAACAACCGCGCGGTTCTGCTGCCAATCCCATGTCTGGTCATGGCTCCAGTCGTCGAAGAAACGTTCGTTGACAAACGGGCTGTTCTTATAGTCGGGAAAATGCTTTGTAATACAGTCGGCGGTGTATTTAAGGAAATCCTTATGCTCGTCTTTTCCCGTCGCCAGCCAGAGGTTGATTAGATATGCCGGCGCATGATCGCCAACTGAGTTCCAATTCTTTTTGGCAAGGTTTTTACCGAGAGACGCTGTGTGAGCGCTGAGTGTAATGGGGTCAATGTGTGAGTAATAGCCATCTTTATCGTGGTCCTTGAAGAACCGCTCGAACAAGTTCATCGTCAGGTCAATATCTCTCATGATCGATGGGTCGCCGTTGATGCGGTAGGTCTGCGTCGGACCGGCAAGGGCGTAAATCTGCTCGTACATGGGAATGGCCTCGTAGTCGTCGCCGAACTCGGATGCGAATACCTTCGTCTCCCTGCCGTTCTTTACGTCAATACCGTGGTACCAATACACCACGTTTTCATCGGTATCATAAAAACGCATGTGATCCTGCAGATACTTTGTGCCTTTTTCGGATGCTTCCAGAAAAATCTCTTCGCCGGTCAGCATATAGGTGCTGGCCAGCCCGTAGATCATACGGGATATGGTATCGGTCTCCTGACGGAAAGTGTTGTGTCGCACACCTGTCATGCTGATTTCGGTGCGATAGGTATCGTAATTGATGTCAAATTCGTGGTCATCCTTGTCGAATTGCGCTTTGATAAAGAATTCGGCGATACTTTCTGCTTGCTTGATCCACCAGTCAGGTTCCTCAAAGCGGAATTTATCAACAGTTTTGCCCTGGAAGTCAATGTACTGCGCCTCCATCACTTCCGGCGCGTCGGGATAATATGTACCATAAGCGAACAGGAACCGTCCGGGTGTGAGCATATCGAACATTGCGCCGCTGGCATCCTGCCACGGTTCGCCCAGATTGCGCGCCATTTTGGCGTAAATAGTGGGTGTGAGTTTAATATTAAAATCGCGCCCGTCGCTGGTTGTCAGCACAAAGGCTCTCTTTTCTTTGTCAAACGATTTTACATACCCTCCTATGGAATCGGAAAATTCGAATTGCATAAGGAAATGTCTCCTTTCAATCTTATAATTCTTCTTTGAGTGTTTTTATAAACAATTCCGTGACGCCCGGATGCTTGGCCGTAATAAGCCCACCGTCAATTACGATGTCCTTGGTTTGTGTACCATCGTATTCCACCACGCCGCCGGCGTTCTCAACGTCGCACACAATGTTGTGGGCACAGGTGACGCGACGCCCTTTAAGTAAATTATTATCGGCGCAGAACAGCCATAGACTGTGGCAGATTGTGCCAATTTTCATGCGTCCGACATCGGCCTCAGCGACCGCTTTACGTAAGAACTCCACGGCCGGTGATGCGTTGGGTTTCCCCAGCGTGATGTCGGCCTGATACCTAAGCCTGTCGGTGGCATAGCCGCCAATCAGGATAATAGCGGCATAGTCCGCAACATTGACCTTTGTCACGCATTTATTAACTGTAACCTCGGACGTATGGTCATTTCCCGTAAATTTCAAATTGGGTTGTCCCCAAAGATAAGACAGATATTCAAGTTCATAGCCGTCTTTCGTGAAAGCCTCGTTGAACATATTGTACTCGGTCTCATCGTAATGGGCTTCAATAAGCACGCCTATCTTTTTCAATCTGCCGACCCCCGTTTGATGTTATTCTCGATACGCGCCTTCATCCAGGAGGCGATTTCAGGGACATCCAGTTCTTTCTCCGTCTCGCCCTCGGGCAGTAAATCATAGAATTTATCGGGAGGCAGGTACATCGTGACCTCGCCCTCAAGGCACAGATTAAAAATCCTGAGCTTATCGCCGGCATCGGCAAACATTTCTTTCATCAGCTTGTACAGATTCGTCGAAATAGCTCGGCGCCATTCAAGGGCAACCGCGCCCTCCATTACAAATGTTTGCAGCCGCACCACCACTTCGTCGCTCCTGACACCGCCCCAAGCCCAGACACATTCTTCTACGTTGATTATCGTCCAGCCGGGCATGACCTTCTCAACTGTCGCCTTGGCAAGCGCGTGATTCGGGTCGCCTTCGGGCCAGCCCAGTCCGGCCGCAAAGCTGGTGGATATGGTGTCCTGCAACACCCGTGTGATGTTAATTTCCAGTTTCTTAGCGAATTCTTCGCTGATTTTGTAATTACTGATCTTCAATTCTACCATTGGCATGATATATACCTCCTTATTGATTAATAATAAATCTCTCTATGGATGAAGCGCAATTAAACATATTGTCCCACGCATGGACAATACAGATAATACTGTTTTTATCCAATGTCGGAAATTTGCTAAGGAATCCAAGTTGATCAATTGCGCTTGCGATGTGCCGTCCAGTATGCCATCACCGCTACTGTCATAGCAAATATCTTCAGGATCTACCGAGTTGTTGCCGTCCCTGTCCAGTTTCCCCCAGTAGAAACTGGTTTTTGCCGATTTAAGCGACGGATTCGCGTCCCGATACATAGTGGTCCGCGCCGTTATCAAAGCCGATAATCTCGCGCGTTTGCTCGGCGACGTACCTAACAACGCGCGGGTCGGTAATAACGCCCCGTCCTTTCTCACCTCTTTCGCCAAAATACGGGCCTACAAGATTGACCTTGAGAACCACTTTATAGCCGGGCTTTATTATTGCGCCCAGTCCCTTAGAACCCAACGTCTGGTATATAACATCGTCAATCATGTCCCCGACTTCCTGGTCCGACAGCTCGTCTTCCGCAATTTGATACGCGAAACCGATGTCAACAATCTCTTTTTTTCAAACCGTTATCCCTCCGTTACGATTGCACATGGGATAATAAGTATTCAGGCGCGAATACGTCCCTGTAAAAAGTGAGCTGCTCGCTCTTGAAGTAACAGCCTCCTAGATGCCCGCGGCGTACCCAGCACACTGTACCTTTCGCGAGTGTCTCGTGCGTATTGTCATCCATGCAGGCCCATTCAAAATGCACAAATTCCTGATGAAACATAACAATAGGCCATGTCATGGTGACATTAGGTTGGGCAAGCAGTGCCCACCAGTGTTTTTCGCGCTCCTTCTGTTCATCAAGCCCGTAATAAGGGCCGTCTTGGCAGAAATAAACCAAATCATCGCGGTATTCGTCAGTCAGGATATCACCGCGCCCCTGACGTAGCGCCTCGCAGTGAGTGGGCCACCACTCCCTATTCTCGCGCTCGATTTGCTCCCAAGTGTAGCTCTCATCCACATTAGGGAGTGCAGGAAGCTTTTTCCTGGCAAACTCCTCGCCAAGCGCAATCATCTTCTTTTGAGTTTCAGGATTAATGGCCCCCGGTTTCGAGTAATCTGCCGCAAGTCCGTCGTAGTAATTTTTGCGCATATGCCAACCTCCATTTTTATTTTGCCTTGTATACACATTATTATTAGACAACATTATTGTAATGTAAAGAGATATTTAATTAAACTTCGTCAATTAACGCGCATCCTCTCTAAAACTCCTTAAACAACGAAGAACATTGGTAAGTTATAGCAGATACCACCACATTGCCATATCCCAATCATGCGTTTATCTTGTTATAGTTCCTAAAGCCCCATCTTTATAAAGCAAGAGGACGGTGTTACCGTCCCCTCAGACTGCAGACAAAGTCTCCGTTCGGCGCAACCGAATGGGGGCGAATCTTATGCGACGCAATGGATTTCAAGATAATATCGCTGAAGCCACAAAAACAGAGCAAATTATCGGGCAAT
>Ga0123353_10000944_pt1 | contig 35494 bp, 30 predicted proteins | sample TergutLab28metaG_3_FD_92763 | JGI IMG/M metagenome (GOLD analysis project Ga0123353, IMG submission 92763) | Labiotermes labralis P3 segment gut microbial communities from Petit-Saut dam, French Guiana - Lab288 P3 | ecosystem: Host-associated > Arthropoda: Insects > Digestive system > Gut ... | reverse complement strand
GACGGCAAGCTGGAACAGGCGGTGGACGGCGACATCACCCTGCCCGAGTATTGCCCGGATATCCTGCGCATCCTGCGCTGCGGCATGGAGCCCTCGATACACGCCGTGCAGGCCACGGGGGAGCGCGTAAACATCGACGGCAGCGCGCGCATCACCGTGCTCTACGCCGCCGAGGACGGCACGCTGCAGAGCTTCGAGCAGAGCTACCCCTTCAGCCGGGGGGCTGACGTGGGTAACCTGACCGACCAGTGCGCGGTGACAGCCAGTGCCCGCGCGGAATACGCCAATGCCCGTGCCGTCAGCCCGCGCCGGCTTGACATCCACGGGATGCTCACCATCCCGCTGCAGGCGCGCCGCCGCCGGGAGGACGCCGTGCTCACGGGGCTGGCCGGCGGGGGGATGCAGGCCCTCGCCGAGCAGGTGGGCCTCTCCAGCCTGGAGGCCCTGCACGCGGTGAGCTTCCCATTGAACGAGGTGATCGAGATCGACGCCGGGGCCCCCGCCATCGACCAGGTGGTGCTGCGCCGCGCCTCGGCCGTGGCCACGGAGGTCAAGGCCATCAAGAACAAGCTGCTGGTGAAGGGCAGCCTGGAGCTGCGCGTGATGTACCAAAGCCGGGGCGCGAAGGAGCCCGTGCAGGTGCTGCATACCATGCCCATCAGCCAGATTATCGAGGCCGCCGGGGTATCGGAGCTCACGGCCAACACCTTGCGCCTGCGCATCAGCTCGCTGGATGCCGCCCCGAAGGCAGACGGCAGCGGCGAGGCCCGCCTGCTGGAGGTCAGCGCCAGGGTTGGCGCGGAGGTGCGCGCCTACGCGCCGGTGGAGCTGGCCGTGGTGAAGGACGCCTATTCCACCCAGTGCGGCGTGGCCCTGGAATCCCGCCGCCTGGAGACCCGTTCGCTGCTGGAGAGCTTCCGCGAGGGCTTTGCCGCCCGCGAGAGCTTCGACATTCCGGGTAAAATACAGGGCCTGCAGCTGCTCACCGGCGAACTGCTGCCCGTGGAAATCATCGTGAAGGACGGCGCGGTCGCCGCCGCCGGCAAGGTCAAGGCCACCGCCGTGTATATCGACGGCGAGGGCAAGGCGGCCGTGATCGAGAAGGAGCTGGGCTTCTCCTTCCGGCGCGCGCTGAAGAAAAACGCACCCGGCGCCCTGGCAGAAATAGAGATCGAGCTGCTGAGCGTGCAGGGCGGCGCCTCCGGCGATTCGCTGGAGATACGGATGGAGCTGGCGGCCTTCGGCGACGTCTTCTCGGTGGAGAGCCGCACGGTGGTGGGCTCCGCCGCCCGGGACGAGGCCTGCGACCCGCCGCGCCGCTCGCCGCTGACCATCTACTTCGCCGCCGACGGCGAGCCCCTGTGGGAGATCGCCAAGCGCTACCGCACCACCGTGAGCGCCGTGCGCCAGGAGAACGAACTATCCGCCGACGTTGCCACTGCCGGGCAGATGCTGCTGATCCCGTGTGTGTGACACCCCATGGCCCTTTGTACCCCCGAAGGGGGTGGGGGGTGTCCCCCGAAAACATCATCATTAGGAGGAGAGCATCATGGAAGAACGCAGCATATACAACGACATCGCCCAGCGCACCCAGGGGGACATCTACATCGGCGTGGTGGGGCCCGTTAGGACGGGAAAATCGACCTTCATCAAGCAGTTCATGGATACCCTGGTCATCCCCAACATCCAGAGCGAGGCCCGGCGCGGGCGCGCCCAGGATGAGCTGCCGCAGTCGGCCTCCGGGCGCACCATCATGACCACGGAGCCCAAGTTCATCCCCGAGGAGGCCGTGGAGATCGCCCTGCCCGGCAACGCGCGCTTCCGGGTGAGGATGATCGACTGCGTGGGCTACATCGTGCCCAGCGCCCTGGGCTACATCGAGAACGATCAGCCGCGCATGGTGATGACACCCTGGTTCGACGAGGAGATCCCCTTCAACATGGCCGCCGAGATCGGCACCCGCAAGGTGATCACCGAGCACAGCACCATCGGCCTGGTGGTCACCACCGACGGCTCCATCAGCGAGATTCCCAGGGACGAATACGCCGAGGCCGAGGAGCGCGTGGTGAAGGAGCTCCAGGAGCTGCGCAAGCCCTTCATCGTGCTGCTCAACTCCGCCAACCCGGAAAACCCCGCGACAATTGCCATGGCACAAGCCTTAAGCGCGAAATACGGCGTGCCCGCCCTGCCGGTGAACTGCCTGCAGCTCACCGAGCCCCAGATCAAGCAAATCATCTCCCAGGTGCTCTTCGAGTTCCCCATCCGGGAGGTGAGCGTGAACCTGCCCGGCTGGATCGTTTCCCTGGAGAGCGAGCACTGGCTGCGCCGGAGCCTCTACGCCAGCGTGCGCGCCTGCGCCAAGGGCCTGCGGGTCATGCGCGACACCGAGAGCTTCGTGGCGGGCCTGCGGGTGAGCGAGCACGTGAATTCCACGAATCTGGGCGCGCTGAACCTCAGCGACGGCTCCGCCGTGGTGGAGCTGAGCGTCATCGCCGAGCTGTTCTACAAAGTCCTGGCAGAGTCCACAGGTCTCGACATCAGCGGCGAGCAGGACCTGCTGCGCTGGCTCACGGAGCTCTCCCGCACGAAAGCAAGCTACGACCGCATCAAGAACGCCCTCGACGAGGTGGACGCCACGGGCTACGGCATCGTCATGCCCTCCCTGGAGGAGCTGCGCCTGGAGGAACCGGAGCTCATGCGGCAGGGCGGCAGGTACGGCGTGCGCCTGCGGGCCAGCGCGCCCTCGCTGCACATCATGCGGGCCAACATCACCACGGAGGTCGCCCCCATCGTCGGCAGCGAGAGCCAGAGCGAGGAGCTCGTCATGTACCTCCTCAACGAGTTCGAGGAGAACCCCGCCGCCATCTGGGAGAGCAACATCTTCGGCAAGTCCCTGCACGAGCTGGTGAACGAGGGCCTGCACAACAAGCTCTACCGTATGCCCGCCGACGCCCGCATGAAGTTCCAGGAGACCATCGAAAAGGTCATCAACGAGGGGTGCTCGGGGCTGATATGCATCATCCTGTGATAGCCCAACATAGCACAAGCGGGCGGCCGGGTGGCCGTCCGCTTGTTTGTGTACTTTTCTTCTTGTAAAAGAACAGGCACTGCTATGCCTCTTCTTCCGAAAGCGGTCAGCCGCTCCGCGGAGACCACCCCGGCGCTGCGCGCCACCCCTCCACGGAGGGGAATTATTTTCTTTTCGCCAGCCACCAGCCAATGGCTACAGATACTTCCCCTCCGTGGAGGGGTGGCGCGCAGCGCCGGGGTGGTTTCCGCGTGAGCGGCTGACCGCTTTCGGCGGAAGGGGCATAGCAGGGGGCTCATATGGAACGGGATTGCGTTGCAGTGCGCTATCTCATCCAAAGCCAGCCGAAGAAGAACCAGCGCAGGATGAACTGGAATAAGCTTGGCAGGCGCTGCCACCATGTGAGCGGAGGAATGGGAGGAATGGAGACGCCATCGACATCGAAGTTGGCCTCAGGAAAGCCCTCCTCCGGGGCCCAGGTGAAATGAGCGTACTGAAATTCGGCATTCTGCAAAGCGGCTATGTCGAAAGAAAATATGGCGATCCTCGCGTTGTAGGCCAGTACAAGCACCTGGAAGCCGTTCGCACCGGCAATCACCTGGCCCTGGTCGTTCACCGTCACGCGGGCAAAGCCGTTGTGGTAGCGTAGAGTGGCATTGCTCACGCTGAGCAACATACCGGCCTCGGTAAGGTCAGCGACGACCTCCTCTCTGGTGGCGACAGGGCCGATGCGGGCATGAGCGCTGCTCAGCCCTTTGCCGGGATTGGTTTCTTCCGGAATCAGCAGCTCAATGATCCAGTTGTCACCGTCTTTTTTGCTGTTGATAGAGAGAATGTCCTCCAGGCGCAGGTCGGAAGCGTTTACGTTTTCGGAAAAGAACCAGCCCTGGTTGGATTGCGCCGTCTCAAAGGTGCGCAGTCTCCACTCGGCAGGCATCAGTTGCTTGACGACCTCGTTGATCAGGCCGTCCATCGCGCCTTCTGCGAGAGAAGACCGAAAGCCCGCAATTTGCACCAGCTCTCTAGACTGAAACCCCGGCCTTTCCGCCCTAACACGATTCACAACAAGATTGAAGTATGCCAGCTGCTGGGCCTGGGTGAGCTGGTCCAGGTTGGCCGGGGGCTCGTAGGGGTTGACTTCCGCTGCGGCGGGGATGGCTGTGAACGCGGCGAAGCTTGCCGTTATGCACAGCGCCAGCAGGATAGAACACAGTTTTTTCATTTGGGATTGCCTCCTTCAAAAAATTTTTTTTAGCCGTAGTAGTTGTAGCTGTTGTTGATCGCGTTGGTCGCCTGGAGTAGCTTGTACAGGTAGATGAACGGGCAGATCACGGTGAAGCCCAGCAGCACGCTGAAAATCCAGTAATCCGCCGCGCCGAAGGCGACGCCCGTGTTGCGCCGCGCGGCCTCGTAGCCCACGCGCTCGCTGAACTTGTGCGTCCAGATCAGGGTGTAGATGCCGAAGGTGATCATGCCCAGCAGCAGCGCGCCGATGTAGTGCACGGTGTGCTTGCCGTCCGCCTTCGCGGTGAGGTTGATCTCATTGGCCAGCTTGCAGTGGAGCACCAGGGAATAGATGCCGAGGGTGACGAAGCTGAGCAGTATCACCACAACCACGTTGCGGTCGGTGGGCAGCTTCTGCGCCGGGGGCTGGAACACCGGCTGCTGGTAGGGCTGCTGATACGGCTGTTGGTAGGGTTGGTTGATGTTGACATTGACGTTGTAAGGGGGCTGGTCCATGGTGGAAACGCTCCTTCCTTTCGCTTGGTACTCTGAGTATACTATAAAACGCGGCGGAGCGCAAGGACTTTTTGTGGAAATATAGCATAAGCGAAAACGGCTGTCGGGTGTGGCGGCTGTTTTTCATTGACAAACCACAGCCCACAGGGTATAATTCATACATAAATAAAAAATTCGGAGGTCGCCCCATGAGTATCCCCCGCCCCGAGCACCCCAACCCCCAGTGGCAGCGCGAAAACTGGCTGAACCTGAACGGCCAGTGGGAATTCGGCTTCGACGACTCTTTCGGAAAAGAGATCACCGTGCCCTTCTGCCCCGAGAGCGCGCTTTCCGGCATAGGAAACACAGATTTTATGAAGGTGGTCTGGTATCGCCGCAAGATCGAGCTCACGCCCGAGCAGCTGCGCGGCCGGGTGCTCCTGCACTTCGGCGCGGCGGATTACCTCGCCACCCTGTGGGTCAACCATGCCGAAATCGGCAGCCACGAGGGCGGCTACACGCCGTTTTGCTTTGACATCACGCGGCACGTGCAGGCGGGCGAAAACGAGCTCGCCCTGTGCTGCGAGGACGACTGCCGCAATCCCCTGGTCTGCAGCGGCAAGCAGAGCGAAAGACAAGAGTCCCACGGCTGCCACTACACCCGCACCACGGGCATCTGGCAGACGGTCTGGCTGGAGTTCGTGCCCCGGGATTACATATACAACGCGGTATATCAAGGAGACCCGGAGAACGGCCTGTTGCATATCAAAGCCTCGGTTGTAGGGCAGGGGACAGGGGAGCTCCAAGCCAGGGCCCTCTGGGAGGGCCGCGAGGTCGGCTTTGCCAGCGCCCAGGTCGTCGGCAGCGACGCTCAGCTCACCCTCGAGCTGAGCGAAACCCACCTGTGGGAGGTGGGCGTCGGCGGCCTGTACGACCTGGAGCTCAGCTTCAATGAGGACAAAGTGCACAGCTACTTCGGCCTGCGCGGCATCGCGATGGACGGCTACAAATTTCTTCTCAACGGCAGGAGCGTCTTCCAGCGCCTGGTGCTGGACCAGGGCTTCTACCCCGACGGCATCTACACCGCGCCCACAGCCGAGGCCCTGGAAAATGATATAATGCTGAGCATGGCGGCGGGCTTCAATGGGGCCAGGCTGCATCAGAAAATCTTCGAACCCCTGTTTTTGTACTATTGCGACAAGCTGGGCTATCTGGTCTGGGGGGAGTTCCCCAGCTGGGGCGGCGATACCGCCGACCCCGCCCTTTTGGGGAAGCTGCTGCCCCAGTGGTGCGAGGAGATCGTGCGCGACCGCAACCACCCGGCCATCGTGGGCTGGTGTCCCTTCAACGAGACCCACGTGGGCCAGTGCGAGAGCACCCTGCGCACCGTCTACAACACCACCAAGCGCCTCGACCCCGGCAGGCCCTGCATCGATACCAGCGGCTACGTCCACGTGGTGACGGACGTCTTCGACGTGCACGACTACGAGCAGAACCCAAGTCGCTTCGCTGCTCACTATGAGGACTTGGGGAAAGGTGAATTCCACGAGAGCCGCCGCGGCTGCGGGTATATCCCCGGCCAGCCCGTGTTCGTCAGCGAGTACGGCGGCATCGGCTGGAACACCGGCGAAGGCTGGGGCTACGGCAAGGGCCCGGAGACCGAGCAGGAGTTCAAAGACCGCTACGAGGCCCTCACAAACGTGCTGCTGCAAAACCCCTATATGTTCGCCTTTTGCTACACCCAATTGACGGACGTGGAGCAGGAGCGCAACGGCGTATACACCTACGAGCGCGAACCCAAGTTTGAGGTTGCGTTCTTCCACAGGGTGAACACGCAGAAGGCGGCGGTGGAGGAATAGAGCAATCGGTAGGGGACGGCCTCCGTGACGTCCCTGGGTCAAAAAAGCAAAGGTTTAGCTTGGGATGTCACGGAGGCCGTCCCCTACCGAAAGGCCATGCAATGGACGAAACCTGGGACCTCTACGACGCCAATCGGAAGCCCACCGGCCGCATCTGCCGCCGGGGCGACCCCATCCCACCGGGCGATTACCACCTGGTGGTGCACGTGTGGATACGCAGCGGGGATAAATATTTCATCACCCGGCGCGCCCCCGAGAAAGAAGCCTACCCGCTGATCTGGGAGGCCACGGGCGGCGCGGCCCTCATTGGGGAAGACAGCCTGGCCGCCGCCCTGCGCGAGGTGAAGGAGGAGACCGGCCTCACGCTGAAGCCGGAAAACGGCCTCATGTTCGAGAGCATACGCCGCGAGGGTGAATTTTGCGACTTCGCCGACGTGTGGCTGTTCCGGCAGGAGGTCTCGCTGGATGATTTCATCTCCCAGCCCGGCGAAACCATCGACGCCCGCCTTGTCACGCCCGCGGAGCTGCGTGCCATGCTGCACGAAAAGACCTGCTTCCCCTTCGCGTACATGGAGCAACTGTTCCTCTTCGCCGATATACTCGAGCGCGAGGAGCTGCTCATCTGCCCCCCGCCGGGCACATGCCGGGAGGCCATCGAGGCGCTGTTGGCCGAGGATTTCGTCGAGGTCGGCTCCTCCGGGCACATCTGCGCCCGCGCGGCGGGGATAGAATACCTGCTGCAACGCAGCGAGGCATCGCAGGAGCCCTGGAAATTTGAGGGCTTCGCCGTGCGCGCCTTGAGTGAAAGCGTCTGCCTGGCGACATACATTCTGCACTGGCGCGGGGGCAAAACCAGGCGTTCCACCCTCTGGCGGCGCGAGGGGGAAATCTGGCGCGCGGCGTATCACCAGGGGACGAAGCTGCAAAACTAACTGTCAACTGTCAACTATCAACTGCCGGAGGCAAAAATGCCCTTCACCCACTTACACGTACATACCGAATACAGCCTGCTCGACGGCGCCTGCCGTTTGGGGCGGTTGCTGGACCGTGTCAAAGAGCTGGGGATGGACTCCCTGGCTATTACTGACCACGGGAACATGTACGGCGTGATCGATTTCTATCGCCTGGCGAAGGAGAAAGGCGTCCGGCCCATCATCGGCTGCGAGTGCTATGTCGCATCGCGAACGCGCTTCGACAAAGACAAGAATTTTGATTCTCAGCGCTATCATCTGGTGCTGCTGTGCGAGAACGAGACTGGCTACAAAAATCTGATGGCCATGGTTTCCGAGGCCTGGGTGGACGGCTTCTACACCAAGCCGCGCATTGACAGGGAGCTGTTGGGAAAGTATCACGAGGGGCTCATCTGCCTTTCGGCCTGCCTGGCGGGGGAGGTTCCCCAGGCCCTGCTGGAAAATGACTACGACAGGGCCAAAGAAGTTGCTTTGTGGCACGAAAATCTCTTCGGCAAAGGCAATTACTTTATCGAGATACAGAATCACCACCTGGCCGAGCAGGAGCGCATCCTGCCCCAGCTCATTCGCCTGGCCGGGGAGACCGGCATAGGGCTTGTCGCGACAAACGACGTGCATTATGTCGAAAAGCAAGATCACAAAGTCCAGCAGGTGCTCATTTGCATCCAGACAAATCACGTCCTGGGGGAGAGCACCGGCCTGGAGTTCGAGACGCAGGAGTTCTACCTCAAAAGCGAGACCGAAATGGCCGCATTATTTCCCCCGGAGGCCATAGAAAACACGGCAAAAATCGCCGCGCGCTGCAACGTGGAAATTGAGTTCGGCCACACCAGCCCGCCCTACTTTGAAGTGCCGGGTGGCAGGGATCACTGCGAATGGATCACCCAGCTGTGCGAGCAGGGCCTCGTACATCGTTATGGCGAAAACCCGCCGGAGGCCTACAAAGCACGCCTGCATTATGAGCTGGGCATTGTCAACAGCATGGGCTATGTCGATTATTACTTGATCGTGCACGATTTCATCAGCTACGCCAAATCGCAGGGCATCCCCGTGGGGCCGGCGCGGGGCTCCGGTGGGGGGAGCCTGGCCAGCTACTGCCTGGGCATCACCGATATTGACCCCATGAAATACAACCTGCTGTTCGAGCGCTTCCTGAACCCGGAGCGCGTGAGTATGCCCGACTTCGACATCGACTTCTGCACCGAGCGCCGGGGCGAGGTGCTCGACTACGTCATAGCGAAATACGGCGCGGACCACGTGGCGCAGATCGTCACCTTCGGCACTATGGCCGCCCGCAGCGCCCTGAGGGACGTGGGCCGGGCCTTGGGTATGCCCTACGGCGTTGTTGACCGCATCGCCAAGCTGGTGCCCTTTGAACTGAAGATCAGCCTCGAAAAAGCTCTGCAGGCCTCAACCGAGCTGCGGGCCGAGTACGCCGGAGACGACGCCGTGAGGGAGCTCGTGGACATGGCGCGCATGGTGGAGGGCATGCCCCGCAACGCGGGCACCCACGCGGCGGGGGTGGTCATCACCCGGGAGCCCGTGCGCAGCTACGTTCCCCTGGCACGCAACGACGAGAGCATCGTCACCCAGTTCACCATGACCACGTTGGAGGAACTGGGCCTGCTGAAAATCGACTTTTTAGGCCTGCGCAATCTTACGGTGATCCACGACGCCGCGGAGATGGCCAGGGCGGTCAATCCCGGTTTTTCGCTGGAAGCCATGCCCTACGACGACCCCGCCGTGTTCGAACTGTTCGCGAAGGGAGACACCACGGGCATCTTTCAGTTTGAGGCCGGCTGGGTACGAAATGTGCTGATTGACCTCAAGCCGGAGAGCATCGAGGACCTTACCACAGTGACCTCTCTCTGCCGCCCCGGGCCCATGGAGTTTATCCCGACCTGTATTGAGAACCGCAGGCATCCCGATAAAATCAAGTACCTCACCCCCATGCTGGAGCCGATTTTGCGCGTCACTTACGGCGTCATGGTCTACCAGGAGCAGGTGATGCAGACGTTCCGGGAGCTGGCGGGCTACAGCCTCGGCCGCGCGGACATCGTGCGCCGGGCCATGAGCAAAAAAAAGCACAAGGAGATGGAGCGGGAACGCCCCATATTCATCGAGGGCTGCGCAAGGAATGGAATTGCCCCGCAAATCGCCAACAAGATTTTCGACGACATGTCGTCCTTCGCCAGCTACGCCTTCACCAAGTCCCACGCCGCGCCCTATGCCCTGGTGGCCTACCAGTCCATGTTTCTCAAATGCTACTACCCCAGGCAGTTCATGGCCGCGCAGCTGAGCAGCTGGATGGACAGCAGCGGCAAGGTGGCGGAATACGCCGCCGAGTGCGCGCGGCTGGGGATCAAGCTGCTGCCGCCAAGCGTGAACAGCGCGCACGAAAAATTTGCAGTTGAGAACGACAGCATACGCTTCGGCCTATTGGCCATCAAGAATCTGGGCAGCGGCTTCATCCGGCAGATCATCGCCGAGCGCGAAGCCAACGGCCCCTTCACCGGCTTCTACAATTTTCTCAAGCGTATGCACGATAAAGATTTTAACAGGCGTGCGGCCGAAAGCCTCATCAAAGCCGGGGCTCTCGACGGCCTGGGCGCGAACCGGCGCGAGATGATGATGGCCCTGGGGGCCTTCATAGGAGAGCTGGAGGACGACGCCCGCCGCAACGTGGAGGGGCAGATCGGCTTTTTCGATTCCGATATGATCGGCATGCTCGCCGCCGGGGCGCAGCGCGCCGCCGAGCCCCCAGTGCCAAAACAAGCAGAATTTTCCCACGAGGAGCTACTGGCAAACGAGAAGGAGACGCTGGGCTTTTATTTATCAGGGCATCCATTGTCGAAGCTGGACGACCTGGCGCGGCGCCTGGGCAGCGCGAAGATCTCCGACCTGCTGGACCCCGCCAACGAGACCGGCCAGGGGCCCTATCAGGACAACGAAGACCTGCGCCTGCTGTGCGTCATCGCCGGGGTGAAGAAAAAGACCGTGAAGAACGACGCCGTCATGGCCTTCCTGACTATCGAAGACCTCTACGGACAGATGGAGTGCCTGGTGTTCCCCAGCACCCTGGAGCGCTGCGCCAACCTGTTCCAGGAGGGCCGCACGGTGCTCATTTCCGGGCGATTGAGCTTGCAGGAAAATAAAGAAGCGAAGCTTCTGTGCAACACGATAGAGGACATGGGCGAGGCGTCTGACCAGCAGCCGACAGCGCCTGCGCAAAAAAAGGGCCGCAGGGGCGTGTTCCTGCGCCTTGATTCCAAAGACGACCCCCGCCTGCCGGCAGTGCTGCGCTTCCTGGAGATCTTCGAGGGGCAGCTGCCCGTTTCGATTTACTATGAGGACACGAAGCAATACGAAAAACGCCCCGGCGCGGACTGGAACCCCGCTCTGTCACGCGAGCTCACGCGGCTGCTGGGGGAGGGGAACGTGGTGGCGAATGTTTCTTGACACAATCACATAAATCATCTATAATGAACACATCGCCCAAAAGAAAGGGGAATCCCCATGACATGCACACCCACCAAGCAGGACCAGCACGGCGTGAAGACGCCCTACAATCTCAGCCCGCGTGTACAGTGGCTGCGCGACTACTACTTCAAGGGTAACGGCCGCAAGTGGAACAACGCCTGGCAGTCCTTCACCACGGGCGAGCCCTGGGACAGCCAATTCAACGAGCAGACCTTCTACATCACGCCCGAGACCTACCCGTTTTTCCGGCCCATGCTCAAGTGCTTCCACCAGAACGCCTGCGAGATCGCCCCTCCGGCGGGCTTCTATGCGTGGAGCCTCCCCGAGCGCCGGGCCTGGTTCGTCAAGGAGGCCATGGTGGCGTACATGCCCCAGGAGGTCCTGCCGGGGGATTTGCTCGCGGGCGGGCGCTTCAACCTGCTGACCTCGCGCTGCTTCACGAAAGAAGAAGCGCAAAAGCATGACGAGCTCCTCTGGGGCAAGAAGAACAAGGGCGGCGGCCTGCGCAGCGACATTATCGAATACGAGGAGCGGGGCTTCGGCAACTGCGGGGCCACCTCGGGGCATTTGATTTCAAATTACCCCAAGGCGCTGCGGCTGGGCTTCGAGGGCATCAAAAAAGAAATCAAGGGCTATTATGACGCCCTGGGCGACAAAACCGGCTCGCAGGCCGCGCAGCTGCGGGCTATGATGACCGCCTGCGACATACCCATAGAACTCGCCAAGAAATACGCCGCCAAGTGCCGTGAGCTGGCCGCGAACGAGAGCGGCGAGATGCGTGAGCGGGAGCTGCTGGACATGGCGGCCAACCTGGACGTCGTCCCGGCGAAACCGGCCCAGAGCTTCTGGCAGGCCGTGCAGAGCCTGTGGATCACCCACATGCTCATCATGAGCGACGAGAACTACCCCGGCCCCGGCGTCAGCTTCGGCCGCCTGGACCAGTATCTCTACCCCTACTGGCAGGCCTCCATCGAAGAGGGCATGAGCAGAGAGTTCGGCAAAGAAATTTTGAAGTGCTTCTGGGTGCACTGCAACTATGCCTACGACGCCATGATCGCCACCGGGGACCAGGGGATCACGGCGGGCTACGGGCAGCTGTTCAACATGGGCGGCATGGGCCCGGACGGGCAGGACATGACCAACGGCCTGACCTACGCGCTGCTGGAGGTCCTGGACGAGATGTCGCCCATCCTGGAGCCCAAGCCCAATGTGCGCCTGCACAGCGGCACCCCGGAGGAATTGCTCGACAAAGTGGTCGATATGGTGGCGGACAGCCAGGGCGCGCCCTTCCTGCTCAACTTCGACGAGCGCTCCATGGCGGGGATGCTGCGCGAGGCCTCGCGCGCGGGGGTGCAGGACTTAATAAACGAGAGTAACGTTCATGACTATGCCTCCGTGGGCTGCCTGGAGAACACCATGTGCGGCAACGACCGCTCGGCAACTGTCGACTGTAATCTGAACCTGCTCAAGGCCGTGGAACTGGCCCTTGGGAACGGGGAGGAGCTGGTGGACTACAGGGATTCCCTCTGGAACAAGCCCTACGAGACCCCCGTAAACGCCCCGAAAACCGGCGATCCTGCTGGCTTTAAGAGCTTCGAGGATTTCTTCGCCGCCTTCGAGGCCCAGATCAAGTTCCTGGTGAAGAAGATGGTCGATCTCTACAACCGCTCGTGTGCCGTCAGGGCCGAGTTCGCCCCCACGCCCTATCTCTCCTGCCTGGTGGACGGCTGCGCGGAGAAGGGCCTGGACATCACGCAGGGCGGCGCGCAGCTGAACTTCATCACCATTGAGGGCGTCACCTTCGCCAGTACGGTCGACAGCCTGCTGGCGATCAAGTACCTGGTGTATGACAAAAAGATATGCACGATTGCAGAGCTCATCCAGGCCCTGAAGGACAACTGGGAGGGCCATGAGGTGCTCCAGGCGCAGGCGCTCAATAAAGCCCCCAAGTATGGCCGCGACGACGACGAGGCCGACGCCCTGGCCCGGCGCGTGATGGCTCTGTGGAGCGAGGAGCCCTGGAAGTATAAGACGCCCACCGGCGCGCAGTACCGCGGGGGGATGCTCAGCTGGAACTACTGGATCGGCTCGGGCTTCGTGCTCCCCGCCAGCCCGGACGGCCGCGCCCGGGGGCAGTTCCTCAGCAACGCCATATGCCCGGTGAACGGCGCGGACGTCAACGGCCCCACGGCCAACGCGAACTCCGTGGGCACGGCCCTCGGCGGCTTCGCCGAGGACGGGGCGGGGGACTACAAGCGCTGGAACAACTGCCTGCCCAACGGCGCGAGCCACACCATCACGCTCTCGCCCGCCCTGCTGAAGGGCGACGAGCGCCGCGCCAAGCTCAAGAGCTTCCTGCGCGGCTATGTGCAAAATGGCGGCACGGCCCTTCAGATCAACGTCCTCGACGCCGCCATGCTGCGCGACGCCCAAAAGCACCCGGAGAACTACCGCAACCTGCTGGTGCGCGTGACAGGCTACAACGCCTACTTCACCGCCGTGGGCAGGGAGCTGCAAAACGAGATTATAGCAAGGGAATCGCACAATAAATATTAAGGTTCAATGAGGTTCAATATGGTTACATATAGCCTGATCGCATTGTTGGTTATTGTGCACGTGCTGGATTACCTGGTGTTCCCGCCCAAGGGCGTAAAACGCTGGAGCTATTCATATCTTGTCCTGGGCAAGCAAGGCAATTGCGGAATTCAAATGGGCAAGCACCACACACCCTTCAACAAAGCCCTTTGCCTGAATGCCCCGGCCGTGCGGCGCGGCCAGCTCTGGCGGCTAGTGAGCTATCTGTTTTTGCATTGCGGGCTGTTTCACTTGGCGGGCAATTGCGCGGCGCTTTGGGCCATGGGCAGTTTTATGGAGTCACAGCTCGGCCCTTGGCGTTATCTTCTGGTGCTGCTGGTTAGCGGTCTGGTTGTCAGCCTGTTATCGGTATTTCATTTCCCCGATTCTGAATACGGCCAAGGGGGTTCACCGGCGATTTACGGGGCGCTGGCGGTGCTTGCGATCATGCTTGTGCGGGAGCCGCAGCTGCTGCAAGCAATTTCGTGGCCCGGACGGATCTACCTGCTGCTCTATGTGATATCGAACGTGGTTGACCCGGGCAGCATGTTAGCGCATGGCTATGGATTCCTCTCGGGCATTGGGCTGGCGTTTCTACTAACTTGACAGAAAGGGACACCCATGGGCTTCGTCTACGACCTTTACATCAACCGCGAATGCCAGGACTGCGTCTACAGCGAGCTTGATCTCATCGAGCAGAAGTTCTGGTGCACTCTCCGGGAGGATTTCCGCGACCCGGCGGACGCCGAGGCGTGTATGGATATCAAGACAACATAAATTAGGGGGAATTGCTATGAAAAAAGCAATAACGTCAGCATTGGTATTGCTGCTGTGCCTGCTCGCCTTCGCGGCCTGCGGCGCGCCGGAGGCAGAGCCCGAACAGGTACCCATCGCCGTGCTGGCGGCGATGAGAGTGGAGGCCAAGCAGCTGGTCAAGCGCATGGACGGCGTGCGTCAAGTCAAGGTGGCGGGCAGGACATATACCCGCGGCACGATTGGCGGCACGGAGGTCGTGCTGGTGCAGACCGGCATGGGCCTGAAGAAGGCCGAGGCCGGCGTGCGCGACATGATCGATGCCTTCCAGCCGAGCAATTTATTCGTCTACGGCACCTCCGGCGCGCTCGTTCCCGAGCTCGAAGTGCACCAGGTGATGATTGCGGATTCCCTCAGCCTGGAAGGCGTGGAGGGCGGCGACGCCATCCCCGCCGACGAAGCGCTCGTATCCCTCGCGCAGGAACTGCTGCCCCACGCCCGGCGCGTGCGCCTGGTGGCGGAATCGGGCTTCTCCATCACGCCGAAGGCCATGGCGCGCATCGCGGCCCAGAGCGGCGCGGTGGCTATCGACCTGGAGAGCTACGCCGTGGCGAAGGTGGCCAAGGAGAAGGGCATCCCCCTGCTGGTGATCCGCTGCACGGCGAACACCTACCACTACTCCACGTTGCCTGCCTGGCCCAAAAACGGCCCTATCGCCGCCGACAAGGCCGCTGAAGGCACGGAAGCCGTGATCAAGAAATTAGCTGAAATGGGATAGACAGCATGAAAAAACGCATAGTCATACTTCTCAGCGCAATCGCGCTGGTGATTTGTATTGCGGGCGCAGCCCTTGCGATATGGTTCATCGGCACCGAGGAGGCGTATGGCCTCGTGCTCCCCGGAAAACCCTCCGTTGCTCTCCTCGCCGCTATGGACATGGAGGCAAAACACATGATTGACCGGATGGACGACGCCCGGGAAATCAAGAATGCCGGGAAAAAGTACACATATGGCAGGATTGGTTCAGTGCATGTCATCCTCCACCAGTGCGGCATGGGCCTGGACAAAGCCGAGGCGGGCGCGCGGGCGCTCATCGAGAATTTCCAGCCAGATGTGCTCGTCCTGTTCGGGATGTCCGGCGGCATCGTGCCCGAGATTGGCCTCTACGAAACTATAATTGCCAGCGAGGTCTTTCCGGCGTGGAAGGACGACTGGGTCTCCATCAAGACAGACGCGGCCCTCGCGGCCCTCGCTGATGGCGTTCTCAAGGATGCGCAGCTCGCCCCCGTCGCCACCGGCAACAAGATGACCTGGCGCAAGAGCGACTACGACAGAATCGCGAACGCCTGCGGCGCGGTGGCCGTGGACCAGGAGAGCTATGCCGTTGTGCAGGCCGCGCAGGAACTGGGCGTCCCCCTGCTGATTATAAGAAGTATGTCCGATACCTATGAAAACAGCTCTCTCCTGGGCTTTTTCAAGCACGGGCCGATTTCGGCTGAAAAGGCAGCCGAAGATACGGCAAGTGTGATCGAGGCGTTGGCGATGAGGGAAGCACACAGTGCTGCTTTTCGATACAGCGAATTCAAATTCGACGCGATGCGCCATATGCGTGATGCTTCGATTGACACATATGAAAAGACCGAAGCCGATGCATCCGGCATCTATCCAGCGAAGAAAGGTTCCTTCTTCAGAGCATATCGCGATGGGAATGGAGACCTGAAAATTGTTGAGGCTGCATTTGATTTTGAGACATCGCGTGTCATCTGTCGCTATTATCCCTTCGAAGATATTCTCGCGCTCACCTGTGATCGCGTGGAATATTCCAGCCATTTCTTTTCCGAGGATACAGACGAATTCGGCGAAGCGGACGAACTGTTTGATTACACAATTTTACGCAAGATGATTATCAAAGACGGCCAGCTATATTATTTTATTGATGACGGCGAGCCGCTATATATGTCAAATAATCAGGATTACTTGAAAATATATGAAGATGCGCTCAATGCCTTAAATCAACCTTGAAAGGAAACATATGCCCACCCTCACAGTCCTCGACATCCAGCGCATGTCCAGCGAGGACGGCCCCGGCCTGCGCACCACGGTGTTCCTCAAGGGCTGCCCGTTGCGCTGCGGCTGGTGCCACAACCCCGAGAGCATTGACCCGCGCAGAGAAGTTTTGTGGCACGCCGCGCGATGCATGGGCTGCGGGAGCTGCGCCGCTGTCTGCCCCCAGGGGGCAATCGCATGTCCGGAAAAAGCCCTGGCCTTCGAAGCATCCGGCGTAGCCATTGACCGGGCGCGCTGCGTGGGCTGCTTCGCCTGCTGCGAGGCCTGCCCGGCGGGCGCTCTGGAGGCTAAAGGCCTGCCTTGGGATGTTTTAAAGCTCTGCCGCGAGCTGCTCAAAGACAGGGCCTACTGGGGCGCCGAGGGCGGCGTGACGCTCTCGGGCGGGGAGGCGCTGATGCAGGGGGCCTCGCTCGAGCTGCTGCGCCTGCTGAAGGAACGGGGCGCGCATGTGGCGATTGACACCTGCGGCCTGGTGCCGGAAGCGCGACTGCGCGCGGCACTGGAGCATTGCGATATGGTGCTGTACGATATAAAAGTAGCCGACAGCGCAAAGCACAGAGAGCTGACCGGCGCGGGCAACGAAGAGATCCTGCGCAATTTTCGAATCGTGGCTGAATCGCACCGCAGGTGCTGGATACGAACGCCGATTATCCCCGGCGCGACGGACAGCGATGAAAATATCCGGGCTATAGGCGAATTGCTCAAAGAACACAGCGATGCAATCGAACGCTGGGAGCTGTGCGCGTTCAACAACCTGTGCGAATCAAAATATCGCAGCATGGGCCGTGCCTGGGAATTCGCAGGTGTGCCTCTGGCCGCCCGCGAAAAAATGGAGGCGCTGTGCGAAATCGCGAAATCCACCGGCGCCTGTTCGGATACCCGCTGGACGGGCGCGGTGAAAGAATAGCAGAGGCGGCCAGGCAAAATCAGAAATAATTCTCTTGGAGGGAACCAGCATGGGCTTTCCTACACATATTGTAGCCGCTGCAGGCTATGTGGAGGATAAAAGCGGAAACCTGCTTCTCGTGAAAACACATCACAGAGGCTGGGATACCGCGGGCGGGCAGGTTGAAATCGGCGAAAATCTTGTGGAAGGCGTATTGCGGGAAATCTTTGAGGAGAGCGGCATTACGGCTTCCGTCAGATGCTTGGTAGGGGTGTATTCCAACGTCGGGCAATATCTTTATCATGACGGCGTAACGCATGTGCCGACAAAAGTGATGTTCGACTTCCTTTGTGATTATGTAGATGGCCAGCCCACCATTTCGGACGAAACAAGCGAAGTTATGTGGATCCCCAAAACCGAGGTGATGCGGTATGTCACCATGCCGGTTTTGCGATTCCGATTTGAAAAGGTGCTGCATTTTGCCGGCGAGGCCTGCTATTGTTCCTATGTAACAAAGCCGGAATTCAAAGTGTTGACAGATAGATTTTTTTAGCGCATTGATTTACACAGACAGGAGTATTACCTATGAACAACACCATCAGCCCGGCGGCGCGGGAGCTGCTCGCCTTGACCAGCAAGCTCGCCCTGCTGGGCACAATCGACGACGAGGGCAAGCCCCACCTGACCTTCCTCAGCTCGCTGGAGGGCCTGGGGGAGGACAGGGTCATGTTCGGGCAGTTCTGCGTGGGCTTGAGCAAGGAGTTTTTACCCAAGCGGCCCGACTGCGCCTTTTTGGCCCTCACGGCCGACATGAAGTGGCTGCGCGGCCGCGCGCGCTTCACCCACACGGCCAAAACCGGCCCGGAGTTCGACATGTACAACAACAAGCCGCTCTTCCGCTACAATGCGTATTTCGGCGTCAACACCGTATGGTATCTGGATTTGCTTGAAATCACGGAAGTAGAAAAGCTGCCCGTGCTGCAGATCGGCCTTGGGGCGCTGCTCAGCCGCGCCGCCGCGCCCTTCGCCGCGAAGAGCGAAAAGAACGCCCTCAACCTCTTCGGCAGGGCGCTCTTCGCGGGGATCGACAGCCCGAAATTCCTCTGCTGCACCGGAGAGAACGGCCTGTCCATTACGCCAATCGTGCAGGCCACCCACGCGGGCACGGACCGCATCGCCTTTGCGGGCAGCCCCTTCGGCGAGGACCTTGCGGGCCTCGCGCCCGGCACGCCCGTGAGCGTGATGGCGCTGAACCTGGATATGCAAAGCGTGCTGGTCAAGGGCAGTTACTTCGGCAAAAAGGCCGGCGCGCATGTGATTGACATTGAAAGAATCTACAACTCCATGCCCCCCGCCTCGGGCTACATCTATCCCAAGGCGGCAAAGCCGGAGGCGATTACGGAGTTTTAAGGAGATTTTTCCATGGCCAAATTCGAAAGCTATCTCAGAGGCAATTTTGACGAAATTGCCGGTGCTATTCACGACGGCATCCTGCGCGGCAGCGCCTCGGCCAGCTACGAGGACGGCAGCGACTTCGCCGGGCCGGACATGCGCTGCGCGGTGCGGGTCTACGAGCGCTACAGCATGGTCGGCAAAAACCGGGTGAGCCTGAACGTCACCCTGGTGCAGAGCGGTGGGCGGCTGTTCCTCTCCGCCATCACCTCCGGCGGCAGCCAGGCGGTGCTGCTCAAGATTAACACCTTGGGCGAGCACGCCTTTTTGGACCGTTTGATTGAGGTCGTCAGACGCTATCAGTAGGGCTTATTTCGCCCTCTTCTCGAACAGCAGGCCCTTGTGGTTGACATTGTAGGTCTCGCTGGTCAGCAGGATGTAGGTGTCCTCCGCCACGGTCAGGGCGATGCAGGCCGTCACGGCCACCACGGCCCAGAAGTTGATCTCGCCCATCCACACGCACACGGGCACGGCGGAGAACATCACCACGCCCAGCGCCTTGTTGGTGTAGGTGTGCATGGTGTTCCACTCCCCGAAGCGCACCTTTGTCAGCGCGAAGCTGAACACCTTCAGCGCCGCGCCGAGGCTGAGCACCGCGATGCTCGGCAGGGAGGGGTACAGCCTCAGCAGGAACAGCAGGCTGACGAAGCCCGTGACGAACACGCAGGTATCTGCGATGTTGTCGATCTTCGCGCCGAACTCGCTTTCAAAGTGCCATTTCCGGGCGATCCACCCGTCCAGGGCGTCGGTACCGCCCACGATGAGGTAGGTCAGCGTAAACGCCGCGCGCATCACGGCGCGGTCGGGGATCTGCGTGATGGCCAGCAGGGAAAACGAGCCCACCAGCCGGAAGATGGAAAGCGCGTTGGGAATCTGCCTTGCGAATTTCATGAATATTTCCCCTTTCACATTTCTCAGATTAGGGCGGCAAATGCAGTGATAACGGCGATGCATATGAAGTAATACCCGTGCATGGTCGCCGCGCTCCCGTAGGCCTCCTTCAGGGAGCTCTCTTTGATGGTCTTCTTCCCGTGGCGGTCCGGGCTGTTCTTCGCGATGTTCCCCACCAGGGTGATCGCCTCGTAGCCCGCGCCGTAGAGCAGCATGGTGGGCAGCAGACCGGGCGACCAGTGCCAATAGAACTGCGCGAAGACAATCAAAAACCCAAACCCGAGCAGCGCGGCGCGCCAGAGCATGATCGTCCGGAACCACTTGAAGCGCTCGAACAACTGGTGCTCGATGATAACGTAATATAGCACATAAAACGAAACGAGCTCCGCCGCCTCGCCGCTTCCCAAAAAGAGCATCAGCAGGGGAATGTAGCAATAGATGGGGAATTCAGCGATGTGCGCGAGCTTCTCGTAGAGCTGAAACGCCCTCGAGGGCTCCCTGCCGGGCCTTTGCAGGGCCAGCTCCAGCTCCTGGCCGCTCATCCAGCCCCGGCTGAGCATGTAGCGCAGCTCCTTCTCGGTCTTCGGCCGCCGGCGGATATACTTCAGCAGGTCTATCCCCAGCAGGATCGCGAAAATCGCGGGCAGTATCCAAGGCTCGATTTGCAGCATCTGGGGAACGCAGGCGATGGAGGCGTACCTCTCCTGGTACCCCGGCAAAAGCCTCGCAATCAGCACAAATGTAACGGAGATGCCCAGCCCGGCGATGCCCCCGTATGTACACTCGGCCACCTTCCAGTAGCCTATCCAGCCCCTGTACCTGCCGAGGAACACCCGGCCCCTCTTGTTGGGGTATTTGGAGCGTATGTGGAGCAGCTGCGCCAGCACGAAGCCAGCGCCGCCGGAAACCGTGCTGCCCAGCGTCAGCCAGAGCGCCAGGGCGTCCCTGTTCGCCGCCGCGAAGACGACCAGCGCCGCCAGGATGCCGAAGAGCACGCCCATGCCCTCGGGCCGGTTGCGCGAGAAGTATATCTTGGGATGTATGCCCTTCGCCTCGTCGAAGGGCCGGTCGAACAGCCTTGACCCAATCAGGCCCGCCAGGGGCATGGCGCCGAACAATAGCAGCACAGCTTTCAGGCTGTACGCCCCGGCCAGGAAGGTCAAAAACAGGCCCACCACCGCGCCGAAGATGCCGAACCAGATGGAGCCCTTCACGGCGATGCCCGTCAGGCCGCGCTTGAGGTCCTCCGGCGGGTTGCGGTCGGAGCCCAGGCCAATGCTCTGCATGTAGGACATCGAGCCGCCGAAGTACATCCCCAACGCCCCCGCCGCGCTGAGAAGGTAGAAGCGCTCCAGCAAAAACGCCGACCCGCTGAACACCGCGATCAGCAGTCCCATCAGCGCCCCGGGAAGCATCGCGCCCTTCTCGCCGCCAAGGGTGGTCCCGCGCATCCCCCAGCCGTAGGATACGGCAAGGATGGACACGCCGACAAACAGCGCGATGGGCCAGGCACCGGTCAATGCCATACATACACCCCCTTTTCCTGTGATTTATTATATCACGTTTTTTTCTGTCCTGCAAGCTTGTATTTTATCAATATGCGTGCTATAATGGCCTAAACATAAAATTTATTTGAAAGCGTGATGAAATGCGGCAGCTGAAAACCTACACCCCGCGCGAGCGCAACATGTACCTCTTCGCCATGTTCGGGCAGAACATGATCTTCAGCACCATCCCCATGTTCACCAACTATGTCGCCAGGGACGTCCTGTTCATCCCCGCGATCATCGTGGGCCTCATCATGACCATCGCCCAGGTGTGGGACGCCATCAACGACCCCATCATGGGCGTCATCGTGGATAGGACCCGCAGCAAGTACGGCAAATGCCGGCCCTACCTGATGTGGGCGCCGTCGGGGGTGTACGTCTTCACCATGCTGTGCTTCCTCTGCCCGCCCTACTCCTACGCCGAGGGCGTCTCGCCCTGGCGCAACGTGGGCGTGGTGGCCTGGGCGCTGATCGCCTACATCCTGTTCGACCTGTTCTACACCGCGGGCGACATCCCCCTGTGGGGCATCACCGCGCTGATGACCGAGGACGAGAAGCACCGGCAGAAGCTGCAGGCCAACGCGCGCATCATCGGCGGCATAGGCGGCGGGCTGGCCATGGCGCTGTTCCAGCCCATCGCGCTGGCCGTGGGGCAGTCGCTGGGCTCCGACAGGTCGGGCGTCATCGTCACGGCGCTGGGCTTCCTGACGCTCGGCTACATCGCCTTCCAGATGGCGGGCATCTTCGTGCGCGAGAAGATCACCACGCAAAACCAGAAGGTCAACACCTTCAAGGAGAATGTCCAGATGCTGTGGAGCAACAGGCCCTTCCGGCAGCTGCTGGTCTCGGGCGTGCTGGCCACCCCGCGCAACATCCTGATGCTGGTGGCCGTGCCCCTAGTGACCTATTATTTTTCCAGCAAGGACCCGGGCAAGGCGCTGTTCTACACCGCGCTGATCGGCGGCGGCGTCTTCGCGGGAATGTTCCCGGCGCAGATCCTGGCCCCGCGGCTCATGGACCGCTTCGGCAAGCACAGGCTCTACATGTGGTGCAACCTGGGCGAGCTGCCGATCAACCTGCTGCTCTTCCTCGTGTACCTGCTCTCGCTGCGGCTGCCCGGCGGTCTGACCCACCCCGCCATGCTCGTCGTGCTCACGGCGATGTTCCTGGTGAAGGGCGTGGCCATGGGCCTGTTCATCGTGCTGCAGACGGCCATGATCACCGACACGGTGGACTACGAGGATTTCACCCACAACGTCCGGCCCGACGGCGTGTTCTTCTCGGGCCTCACCTTTATGGCGAAGATAGGCAACGGCATCTCCACGCTGCTCTACCAGACCCTCAGCGCCATCGTGGGCATGTCCGGGGTGAACCTCATGATCCTGCAGAATATGCTCAACGAGGGCAAAATCCCCCGCGAGGTGATGCAGCGCGGCGGCGACATGGTCGTCCACCGCATCGCAGAGGGCGCGCTGACCTCCGGCCAGATCTTCAACTTCTTTACCATGATGTTCATCGCCATCTCCATCATCCCCGCCATCTCCAACGTGCTGGCCCTGCTGCCCATGCGTAAATACGAGCTGACCGAGGCCAAGCTCGCCGAGGTGCTCGAGGTCCTGCAAATCAGGCGGCGCGAAGAGGGCGGCCTGGCGGAGTAGGCAGAATACAGGATAGCATTAGCCCCCGGCCCTGCAAGGAGCCGGGGGCTGGGGGCGTTTAGTAGGTTGTGCGGACGGAGCGGGAGGGGATGATAGTCAGGCCATATTTCTCAGCGGCCTCGTGGGCTGTGTCGCTGATCATCTTGCGCCACTCCTCTGGTTTCATCGAAAGATACTCCTCGTAAAGCCTTGCACGGAGCTCGTCGATCTCTTTCTCGTAGTCCAAGCTATTCGCCATCATTAATCACCTCCATTGGCGTACCGATGAAAATTTTGATGTAGCCGTACAGTCTGTTGACAGGCTCCGTGAGTTCCTTGGTCTTCTTCCTGTTGATGTGGGAAAAATTGAGGCTGATAATGGCATCCAGGCCATGCGCGGACGTACAGGCGATATGCAGCCTGTCGTATTGATGCGGCCTTGTTATAACGCCATGCGTTACATACGCTTCCGCCAGCACCTCAGTTTCTCTCGATTCATCAAGGATAATTACATGATGCCGACGGAGAAGCGCCATCATCGCTTCACGTTTCGGTTCGTCTGTAGTATCCAACAGTTCTTTTACCACATAAGCTGATGTGTACGCCTCAAACCGACCCTCGGCAATTTCCTCAAACAGCCGAACCGTGTCCCTGTAGTTATCCCGTTCCGGCTCGAAATACCGATTGAACACCGTCGTCTCCAGGTAAATTTTCATTTTTTTCATGCGCTAATCACCTCTACCCCTAGTATACACGCATTCGCTGAAAAAAGCAATCCCCAAAATCACCCCTCCGCGGCATTCTGGTAATTCTCCGCCTGCCGCGTGAACATCTCGCAGTATTTCCCCCGCGCAGCCATGAGATCGTCATGCGTGCCGCTTTCTATGATCGCGCCGCCCTCCATGTGGTAGATCACGTCGAAATCGCGCACGGTGGAGAGCCGGTGGGCGATCATGAGGGTAGTGGCGGTGTTGGAGGCGTCCAGGATGATCTGCATGAGGTTGTATTCGGCCATTGGATCGAGGGCCGAGGAGGGCTCGTCCAGCACCAGCAGGCCGAACTGCCCGGTGAACAGCCGCGCCAGGGTCATGCGCTGGGCCTCCCCGCCGGAGAGCGCCACGCCGTCCTCGGTGAACTCCCGGGAGACCATCTTGTCCAGCGCCGCTTTGTTGGCGTCTGACAGCATGTCGGAACCGTCGCCCCCCGCCTTTTCCAGCACGCTCTCCAGCCCCAGCTTGTGGATCACCTCGAGGAGCTGCTCGTCGGGCACATCGTTGTAGACGGTCAGGTTGTCGCGCAGGCTCATGGCCAGCACGCGCACGTCCTGGAAGGCGATGCCGATGTGCAATCTGAGCTTGTGAATGTCATACTCTTTAATATTGACACCGTTGATGAGCACCTGGCCATCTTTTGTGTCGTACAGGCGCAGCAGGAGCTTGGTCAGCGTGGTCTTCCCCGCGCCGTTTTCGCCGACAATTGCCGCCCGCTGCCCCGGCTTGAAGCGCAAATTCAGGTGCTCGATGGCGAAGGCGGCGTTGTCGTAGCCGAAGGAGACGTCGCGCAGCTCGACGTCGTACACGCCCTCCGGCGCGGGGAGGACGCCCTCGCGCGGGGGCTCGATCTCGGACTTGGCCTCGAAAAACGCGGCGATGCGCTCGCCGTGCAGCGTCCACTGCAGCATGTCCTTGATGCAGTCGAACACGGTGCCGATGTTGGAGGCCAGCGCGGCGGAGGCCACCGTGAGGGAGGCGTACAGCCCGATTTTGGAGGTGTCCCCCTCGATGACGAACAGGATGATGTAGGCCAGGATGCAGGCGGTCTGGATGGGCGTAACGATCTCCTGCGTCACGTAGAAGGGCATGGTCTTCTTCTTGAAGATGCGGTAGGCGGTCTGGTTGCGGCCGATGACGGAATCCACCGACCGCAGGAATTTGATGCCCGCGCCGGAGGAGCGCAGCTCGGCGGCGTTTTCCTTCTGCTTGAGCAGGCGGGTCGCGTATTCGATCGGCCGCCAGCTGTCGTTCCAGTGGACCCGCAGGTCCGCCTCCGGCTTGAGCGTGGGCAGCAGCACCACGCCGCCGAGGACGACGAAGGCCAGCGTCACGCCCAGCAAGACGGGGCCCGTCATGGCGATGAGCGTGGTCATGGCGGCGATGGTGATGGTGCCGGTGACGATGCGCGGCAAAAACCAAGACACCATGCCCGCGTGGTCGGGGTACTCCTCCTGGGCGTACATGAATTTCTTGAAAAAATCCGGATTGTCGTAGTATTTGTAGTCCGTGAACAGGGCCTTCTCGTTCACCTCGTTTTGTATGCGCATACGGATCTGCTGCCGCGCGAGGTCGGAATAGCCCATCTTCACCAGCTCCGTCACAGCGGCGATCAGCGCGATGCCCAGGGTATACAGGCCGATCACCCGGAACACCTCGCCGCGCCCGGCCCCCGCCATCACCGCGTCGATGGCCTTCTGCGGCAGCAGCGTGGCGAGGTACGTGGAAAGCGGCTGGAGCACCGCCGCCATGGCGATGGTGATGACCATGTAGGGCTTGCCGTATCTCCAGTAGGGTTTGATGAGAAAAAAGATGTACTTGATCTTTGCCAGGCCCTTGAGCTTCTTGTCCTCCATGGGTTCTCCTTCATGATTGGTTTTCACTATTATACAGCACATATTTTTGCATTACAAGTCTTGTATTTACAAAAGTTTTGTGGTATAATGGTTGCGTAAAAAAACCGCCCGGTGGGGGCGGTTTTTTTGCAGATGCCGTAGAGACGCATGGCAAAGCAAGGGCAGCAAACGGTGTATCGCTGATTGTTTGTCAAAGAAAAAAGCGAATGTTTTAGCGCATAATCATAAGGCTTTTTGTGCTTTTTTAAATGCTCATTCCTCGTCGCAGATAAACGGCACCACGGACGTCACGACGCTTTTGTGGCGGCTGAGCTGCCGCTCGATATATAGGGGCGTCTGGTTGTGGAAGAGCCTGAAGTATCGGTCGCTCATGAACTTCGTCAGGATGACGGTCAGGTGCTCGCCCGGCGCCAGCCGTGCCTCGCGTTCGGAGATGTAATCGGCGAGGGGCTCGAGCACGTCCCGATAGGGGGCCGGGATTACGGTCAGGGGGATGGCTATGCCCAGGGCCTCCCACTGCTCCCGCAAAAGCGCCGTGTGGGAGGGCGTGGTGTCTATGTGCACGGCACAGACCTCCGAGGAGATGTCCATGGCGTAGTCCAGGGCCTTGAGCGTGCCCTTGTTCATATAGTGCACCAGCACCACGCAGGGCGCGGGGACTGCCTCCCGGGCGCCTTGATTGCGATAATCATAGCCTTCCGCGCGGATCGCCTGGGAAAACCTGTGATAATTCTTATGCGTGAATGACATGAACCACATGACCAGCGGGATGATGATGGCAATCACCCACGCGCCCTCGAGCAAACGCATGGCGAACACCACCACGGAGCCCACCAGCGTCACCAGCGCGCCGAAGCCGTTGATGAGGCTCTTGTATTGCCAGCCCGCGCTCTTCATCTTCATCCACTTGACGAACATGCCCGCCTGCGAAATCGTGAACGAGACCAGCACGCCCACGGCGTAGAAGGGGATGAGGGCGTGGGTATCGGCGTTGAATGCGACCAGCAGCAGGGCGCTGACCACGGAAATCAAAATAATCCCATTGGAGAAACTCAGCTTGGCCCCCCTGTGGGAGAACTGCTTGGGTACAAATCTATCGTGCGACAAAATTGACATTAAAACCGGCATACCGCTGTAGGCCGTGTTGGCGGCCAGGAGCAGGATCAGCGCCGTGGTAAATTGCAGTACATAGAACATGATTCCCTTGCCGAACACCGCATCGGCTATTTGCGAGATGACCGTCGTTTTCTCCAGGGGGATCACCTGCAGCTGCCCGGCCAGGAAGCCCGTACCTCCAAAAATAAAAATGACGATCCCGCCCAGCATGTAGAGCACGTGCTTGGCCGTTTTCACGGGCGGGTCCTTGAAGTTGGGCACGGTGTTGCTCACGGCCTCCACCCCCGTCAGGCCCGAGCAGCCCGAGGCGAAGGCGCGCAGGAAGACCATGAGCGTCATGCCGGAGGCCGCCCCGGAGGGGAGGATGTCCCTGTGGGCGCTGTAGTCGATGGGGGCCAGGCTGCCCGAAAGGGAGCGCAGCACCCCGGCAACGATCAAAACCGCCATGGAGGCGATAAACAGGTAGGTGGGCACGCCGAAGATCTTCGAGGATTCGGAAACCCCGCGCAGATTGATCAGTGTGATGAGCGCGAGGCACACCAGGCTGATGAGCACCCTTTGCTCCGCCAGCGAGGGGAAGGCCGCCACGATGGCCGCCGTGGAGGAGGCGATACTCACAGCGGCGGTGAGGATGTAGCCCACGATCAGGCAGGCCGCCGCCGCCAGGGAGATGCCGCGCCCGAAGTTCTCCTTCGAGACGTCATACGCCCCGCCGCCCTTGGGGTAATGCGTGATGGTCTGGGAATAGGAGAACACCAGGATGAGCAGCAAAAAAATAATGGAAAGGCTGACCCCTCCCACATAGCGCACCGCAAGCAGCCCCATCATGGGGAGCATGGCGTAGAGAATTTCCTCCACCGCGTAGGCCACGGAGGAGACCGCGTCGCTGGCCACGATGGGGAGCCCCCAGGTGCGAGAGAGCTTCTCGTGGCTCAGGCGGTCGTTGGCAAGCGCCTTGCCAAGCAGGATTGTTTTGAGTTTCTTCAAGTTAATAACCATCCCTCTCTATAAGTATATATATTTAGTATAACACAGGATATACGGCCTTGTCAAATAAATCGCGGGAATTGGCTGTAATTTGCTTGACAGCCGCTCCAAACGATGCTACAATAAAGGCGAGAAAAAAGGAGGCGATCATTCATGGTAAGCTGCATGGGTTCCATCCTGGAGGTCGACCTGACCTCCGGCGAGATCAAGAAGACCAAGGTTCCGGACGAAATCTACTACAACGTCCTTTCGGGCAAGGGCCTGGGCGCCTGGTACTGCCTGAAAAACATTCCGGCGGGGGCCGACCCGCTGGGGCCGGACAACATCCTCGGCATCACTAGTGGGGCCCTGACCGGCACCGGCGCGCTGTTCTGCGGGCGCTGGACCGTGGTGGGCAAGTCCCCGCTCACCGGCGGTTGGGGGGACTCCAACTGCGGGGGCATGTTCGCGCCCGCCATCAAGCAGTGCGGCGTGGACGCCATCTTCTTCCGCGGCGTCTCCGAGAAGCCGGTCTACCTCTACATGGACAACAGGACCTGCGAGCTGCGCGACGCCTCCGCCTATTGGGGCCTGGACGCCACTGAAGCCGAAAAGCGCCTGACCGAAGACAGCCAAAAGGGCAAGAAGCTCCCACGGGTGGCCGTAATCGGCCAGGCGGGCGAGAACCGCTCGTGCATCGCGGGCATCTGCAACGACGGCGGCAGGATCGCCGCGCGCTCGGGGCTCGGCGGCGTGATGGGCTCCAAGCGCCTGAAGGCCGTGGTGCTGGCGGGCAGCCTGCCCATCCGCAGCGCGCAGCCGGAGCGGGTGAAGGAACTCAGCAGCGTGATGGGCCGGAAGATCAAGCGTATGCTGGTCCCTCCCGTGAGCGGCGCCATGCTCCCCATGGTGGGCCGGATGATGGGGCTGCCCGTCTCCTTCCCCATGGACGGCGCGATGTCCGGAATGCTCCTGAAAAAATGGGGCACCCCCATGAACCAGGCCCTGGCGGTGGTCAGCGGGGACGCCCCGCTGAAAAACTGGAGCGGCGGGCCCAAGGACGTGCCCGGTGCCAACAAAGAATTTAATCCCGATAAAATCCTGGCCATGGAGACCGCCAAATACCACTGCTACTCCTGCCCCATGGGCTGCGGCGGGATGCTGGATACCGGCAAGGTGCCCGGCATGGAGTATGATGAGACCCACAAGCCGGAATATGAAACCATGAACCAGTTCGGGCCGCTGCTGGTGAACAATTCGCTGGATTCCATCTTCATCATCAACGAGCTGCTCAACCGCGCGGGCATGGATACGATTTCTGCCGGGGCTACGGTCGCCTTCGCCATCGAGTGCTTCGAGGTGGGCATCCTCACCAAGGCGGATACCGACGGGTTGGAACTCACCTGGGGCAACACGCAGGCCATCATCGCCCTGGTGAAGAAGATGATCGCCCGTGAGGGCTTCGGAGACGTGTTGGCGGACGGCTCCCGGATCGCCGCGCGGCGCATCGGCAAGGGCAGCGAGCGCCTGGCCATGCAGGTGGGCGGCAGCGAGCTGCCCGCGCACGACTCCAAGAACGACGGCCACCTGGTGACCCACTACGCCGCCGAGCCCGCGCCGGGCAAGCACACCGTGGCCATGGACCTGATGTACAACGCGATGTCCCTGTGCGACATCTGCTCCTGGGCCCCCCCCGCGAAGCTGCGCAACAAGAAGGAGAACCTGGAGCCCACGGAGACCGTCGCCCTGGCCACGGCGGCCAACGCCTGCTACACCATGATGATGGACGGCGCGGGCGGCTGCTACTACGGCGAGATGATGGGCGTGCACACCTTCAAGCTGATAGAGTACCTGAACGCCGCCGCCGGCTGGGGCCGCTCCGGCGACGACTATATGGAGATAGGCAAGCGCGTCCAAACCATGCGGCAGCTGTTCAACGTCAAGCAGGGCATAGACCCGGCCTCGGTGAAGCTGCCCGGACGGGCGCTGGGCTACCCCTCCCTGCGCAGCGGGCCCCTGAAGGGCGTCAAGGCCCCCTACGCGAAGGAGCAGGTCAGCCTGCACTGGAAGGTCATGGGCTGGGACGGCGAAACCGGCGTCCCCGCGCCCGAGACCGTGGAAGCCCTGGGCATCAACGCCCTGCTGGAAATGGAGGTCGGAGCATGAAAGGCAAACTGCCCGTATTCGATTTCGAACCCTGCGTCAGCTGCAGCGTGTGCGTGCTGGCCTGCCCGTTCAGCTGCATCACGCTGTCCGTCAACGGCGTGGACGCGCTGAAGAATCTCTACCCCAAAGTGGACGCTTCAGGCTGCACGGGCTGCGGCATCTGCGAGAAGGCCTGCCCCATGGGGGCCATCCGTATGGACGGGAACGCATAAGCTATGATCAGGGTCAAGGTGTTCACCCCTTTCGGGCTGCCGAATAAAAAGCTGGACGAAAGGGGCTGGATGGAATTGCCGGAGGGGGCCACCTTCGGCAAAGCGGCCGCCGGGCTGGGAATGCCCGGCCCGGTGGCCAAGATATGTATGCTGCGTCTCAACGGCGAGGCGCTGCCTTTCAATACCCCGCTGAAGGACAGTGACGTCATCAGCTGCGTGGTATTTATCAGAGGAGGATGAGAACATGAAAAAAATCCTGCTCGCCCTGGCGGGCACTTTGGCTGTGCATGCCCTGGAGTATTTTCTGATTGGCCGCAAAATCGGCGACCGTGCGGGCCTGCCCGCTAAAAAGTCGTTCTTGTTCTGCGTGCTGGGCGGCTTCATCTGGTGGCTGCCCCTGAAGAGAAAGCTGGAGGCGGGCGATGGAGAATAAAGAGAAAAGTTATATTATAATAGGCGAAGCCAAGCCTCAGGGCTACCTGCGGGATTTCGTCGCGCTGCCGGAGAATTACGGCAGCGCGGCCTACTATGCCCGGGAGGACGTCAAGGAGATACGCCGTGTGGTGTTTGAGTCCCTCGACGCCCTGGACGCCCGCATCGGCCTGAACGAAAAAATCGCCGGGCGGCGGGTGATTATCAAGCCCAACCTGGTGGCGGTGTTCCACAACGCGGGCTTCAAGGTGAAGGACATGCCGCAGTCCACCGACCCCCGCGTATTTGAAGCCGTGGTGGACTACATGACGCGCTTCACCGATAAGATTACCCTCGCAGAATCGACCGGCGGCCAGCTGGGGACGACCGCGTATTTTAAAATAGTCGGGCTGGATAGGATCGCCAAGCGCTACAACGCAGAGCTTGTGGCTTTCGAAAACATGCCCATCGACAGGTACATTCTGCCCAAGGCGGAGATCATGAAGGAGGTGGCCGTGCCGCGCCTGCTCAGCGAGGTGGTGCGCGGGGAGGCTTACTATGTCTCCGTGCCAAAAATGAAAACCAACGCCTACACGGGCGTGACCCTGGGCTTCAAAAACGCCATGGGGACCATCCCCACCCACCTGCGCTATCGTAACCACAGCTACCAGATCGAAAAAAAGCTTGTCGATTTGCTGTATCTCTTCAAGCCCGACCTGGTGGTGATCGACGGCATCGTGGGCGCGGAGGGCGTCACCCCCGGCCCCGTGGACCCTGTGGATTCCAGGATGGTCGTCGTCAGCAACCATTCTGTAGAAGCAGACAGGCTCACGACCGACATGATGGGCATAGGCTCCAAGACAAATCAGCTCATTATAGAGGCAGTCTCCAGGGGCTATGACGACCCCGAGGTCGAGATCATCGGCACGCCGCGCTACCTGCACTTCCGGCCCGCCGATAAATCCATGCTCTCCGAGCGCTTCATGAAGAACTGGCCGAAGATCAAGCTGCTTGTGGGTCTCACGCCGAACAACGACAAACACCTAATAACTGACATCCACAGCGTGACGCCTGAGATCGTCCGCGAAATGGAGGGGATGTGCGGCGGCGGCTGCCTGCCCGCGGTGTCCACCATTCTGGAAATGTACCTCTACGCCAAAAAACCTGTTGATATTGAATTGGCAGTGTTCTTCGGCAGGCCTGTTCTCGTGAACGGGAAGGAATATTACTTCGACGGCAATGGCAAGCCCTACGACAGGGCGGCCATCAAGGCCCTGCCCATGCGCAAGCTGGCGATAGGGGAGTGCACCCGCAGCATGAGGGACGCCGCCACGATATTCAGCGGCGGCTGCGTGGACGTCGGCAGGACGACGCTTGCCATCATGGCGGCCACGCGCAGGCTCGTTCCCATGTTCTCGTTGGGCAACAAAGGCGTAGTGCCCATGTTCCTGGCGGGCTTCCAGACCGTGCGTATCAGACGAAAGCTCATCGACGCCGGGGAGTATGTCGACCTGCCCTATGACCAGAAGGACCATGACAAAATCCACCCCATCCCTGAACTCAGCGATGAGGACATGCAAAAAGATTACCTCCCCTGGCCCTTCCCGCCCATGACGGCGAAGGACAAGAGGCGGCTGAAGAGGGATGTTAAGATTGTTTAGCAGCAAAGCCACGAATATTGCATAGCAAATCTGTTTTAGCAACAAACAATGCGAAAGTGAGTCCAGCCTTGGAACGTTATGCCCGCCAATTAATAATGCCGCAGATTGGGCCCGAGGGACAGGCCCGGTTGGCGGGCGCTTCCGCGCTGGTGATCGGCGCCGGGGGCTTGGGCTCCACGCTGCTGCTGTGCCTGGCGGGGGCCGGGGTGGGGCGCATCGGGATCATTGACGACGACGTGGTGTCGGAGAGCAACCTGAACCGGCAGTTTTTGTTTACCATGGCCGACCTCGGCCGGGAGAAGGCTTTCGCGGCAGCAGAACGGCTGGCCGCGCTCAACCCGCATATTCAAATTGTGCCGCAGAAACAGCGCGTGAACGAAATAAACGCCCCGGCGCTGGTTGTAGGCTGGGACATCGTGATTTTGGCCGTTGATAATTTTGAGGCGAGGCTGGCGGTGAACAAAGCTTGCTGCGAAGCGGGTATCACGCTGATCAATGGCGGCGTGGATGGCTTCTACGGGACGCTGCAAATCGTCCAGCCGGGCGTGACCCCCTGCCTGGAGTGCCTTTACGGCGCAGCCGGGCCGGAGGGCCAGGCAGAACAGTTGCCTTCCCTGGGCGCACCGGTGGCTGTGGTCTCTTCGCTGATGGCCGACGCGGCGCTCGTCCTGCTGTTGGGATTGCTTACCCCCCTGGGGAACGACCTGCTGTGCATCGACGGCGAGAGCCTGTCCTTCGCGCGGGCGGAAATTGCCCGTGGGAGCGCCTGCCCCGCCTGCGGAAAAATTCCCTGCCCCGATTGAAGCAACAACTGCCTCCTCAGAAAACCGGCAAACGGCTGGAAAAAGGGTGCGATTTGTGAAAATCCGGAACGGAGCGCAGCGAAGTGGAGGATTTTCACAAATCGCCGCGCCGCGCTCGTTGAGTTACGCTGCCATTATAACATGGATTTCCTCCTCCCACAAGTCCTTTGGCGTGCGGTATCGGAAACGCTTGCGCGGTAGCGTGTTGATGTAATTTGCGATGCGAATCATGTCGTCGTTCGTCAGCCGCTCGAAGCTGCTGCCCTTGGGGATATACCGCCGCACGTTACCGTTCCAATTCTCGATCGTGCCCCGTTCATAGCTGCTGCAGGGATGCGCGCAGCAGGCCTGTGTTCGATTGTCGCGCTCTATCGCCTCGCTGGCTGCGAATTCCGAGCCGTTGTCGAAGGTGATGGTCTTGAAGATTTTCGTGAAGTGTGCGCCGTATCGCGCTTGCAGGTTGTCCAAAACATCTACAATCCGGCAACTGCCTTTCGTCTGCACGTTGAACAGAAAGCCGACTCCCAGCTTGCGCTCAACCAGGCTGATCAGGAAGCCGTTCTGCCCCTTTCCAACGATCCCATCACCCTCCCACTGCCCGAATTCTTCCCGTGTATCAACGCTTTCTGGGCGTTCCTCAATGCTCCTGCCCAGCTTCCTCTTGCGCTCCATGCGCGGGCTTTTCGGCTTGCGCCGAACCTTCAGCAGCAGGTCGATGTTCTTGGCCCGCACCAGCCCGTCGTCAATCCAATCATAGAACGCCTTCGTCGATATTGACTGCCCCGGAACTTATTGGTCTCCAACGCATGCCCCAGCGCCGCGTCCGGTGACCACTTTTCCGGCCCCAATATCTGGTCTTCCACGAATTCTATAAGCTCTCTGCATGTGACGAGCTTGCTCTTTCTGCCCGTTTTCGCTCGGTTTTCATCAGCGATCCGTTGCCCCGCATCAGCGAAATATACCCACCGTTTGCGCTGCTCGTTGTCCATCTGCTCCACCTCCCCGCGCCGTACCTCCCGCTTGATCGTGCTTTTGTCCCGCGCCAGCGCCCTGGCGATCTCTCCTTTGTTCTTCCGCTCGCCCAGCATCCGCTCGATCGCTTGCCGCTCCGCAAAATTTAGCGGTGGACATTTCCTCTCCTTTGTGTTACCATCTTCTTGGCTCATCGGCTGCGCCTCCTGTCTCTTGTTAGTGTGGTAACCAACAGTTTACAGGTTTTTCGCCCGGTGGGCTACTCTTTTCTTCGGGCGGGCAGGTGGAAGGGTAATCGGCCAAAAAATTCCCTGCGGTTAAACGCCAGAAAAAAGTGCTTGACAGCACACAGCCTTATTGGTATAATACTACTGTTGCGAGAGTGGCGGAAGTGGCAGACGCGCACGTTTGAGGGGCGTGTGGGATCTCCCATACGGGTTCAAGTCCCGTCTCTCGCACCATGATGAAAGCCTTGCATGTCAAGGCTTTCAAGCTTTTCAAGGGCCTGGAAAATGGCCGTTCACCCTTTGGTTTACCCTTTACAGCTTTTTTGTCCCTTATTTGGCACATAAATAAACCCCGCTTCCCGGTGAGCGCCGGGCGGCGGGGTCTTCGCATTTTCCTGAGCGGGAGTGTCAACCACTTTTGCTTCGCTTCTTGGCGTCCTCAATGATCCGTTCCATGCGGGCGGCGCTGTCGCGCTGCATCTGCTCCGTGACGTGGCCGTAGGTGTCGAGGGTAAAGGCGGCGGTATGGTGGCCCAGGTTGCCTTGCACCGTTTTCACATCATCCCCGCCGTGCAGAGCGTTGACGGCGTAGGTGTGCCGGAGATCGTGATACCGCAAATCGGCAACGCCCAGGTCGGCGGCTATGCGCTTGAACTTGCAATACACCGTGTTCGGAATGAGGTGCCGCCCGAGCGGGTTTGTGAATACCAGGTTATCCGGGTTGCTCCAGGCAGTTCCAGCCTGCAACTGGTTACGCTTTTGCCTCACCCGCTCTCCACGCAACACGGCCATGACGCTAGGGGATGGTGAGATGGTGCGGGGCTTGTCGTTTTTCGGCGAGGCCAGCATGAAAGCGTTCTCGCCGCGCTTCTTTAGCAGTTGCTGACGAATGCACACCGTGCCGCGCTCAAAGTCCACGTTGTTCCAGGTGAGGCCCAGCACCTCCCCCTTGCGCATCCCCGTGAACACGGTAACGAAGTACACGGCCTCGAACTCGTGCCCCTGTATGGCCTCCAGGAAGGCGGGCAGCACATCATCGGACATGGGCTGAACCTCCGGGCGTTCAATGCGGGGCAGCGCGATATTATCGGCGGGGTTGCGCTGAATATAGCCGAGCCGCTGCGCTTGCTTCAAGGCGCTATGGAATACGCCGTGTGTGTTCTTGATTGTCTTAGACGAAAGCCCCTTGATCCGTTGCATGTCGTTATAGCACTGCTGCACATTGTGGGGGTTAAGCTTTTGCAGCTTCACGGCTCCGAGAGCAGGCGTGATGTAATTTTCAAGCACCCGCTCATAGTCATACTTTGTGTTCGGCTTTACGCCGCCCAGGTATTCAGCCGTCCAGACGTCCAGCCACTGCGCAACCGTCATTTTGGACGGCTCCAGGAACACGCCGCGCTCCATGTCGGCCTGTATCTGCTGTAGCTGCTTCAGCACTTCTTTTTGGGTTGCGCCGTAGACGGATTTTTG
>Ga0123353_10000943_pt1 | contig 35518 bp, 31 predicted proteins | sample TergutLab28metaG_3_FD_92763 | JGI IMG/M metagenome (GOLD analysis project Ga0123353, IMG submission 92763) | Labiotermes labralis P3 segment gut microbial communities from Petit-Saut dam, French Guiana - Lab288 P3 | ecosystem: Host-associated > Arthropoda: Insects > Digestive system > Gut ... | reverse complement strand
TAAATCGTCTCGGCAATCTTTGTGTTCTTTTCGATTTCGCGGTCAAATTTCTCAATCGTGTCCACCTGCTGCTTCAGCCGGCGCTCATAAATGCCGAGTTTTTTGTCCTGCTTGATTTCTTCCTTTTTCGTTTGAACGGCGGAGAGAGCCGTTTTTCCGATAGCTTCGTCCACACTCTCTGAAAACGTTTCAAATCCGGCGAACGGCAAATCTTTGTATTGAACCAAATCGAGAGCGACAACGTCGGCAATTTCCATGCCCTTGGGTAAAACAAAAGCCGGTTTTTCGGGGCTTTGCGCTTCCGGCTCCGCCGAGGCGGCGGAGTCTGCTGAGGCTGCCGGCTCAACCGTTGCTGCCGGCTCAACCGAGGCTGTGAGTTCAACCGAGGCGGCGGGTTCCGCTTCCGCTCCTGCCTTTTGTTTCTTTTCTTTTAAAACAAGTCTCGGATTGAATTGAGCGCGTTTGATCGGCTCCATTATTTCGTTGACGGCTTCAAAGATAGTTTGAATTTCCGTATCCGTCAATTCATTTGCCGGCTTTGTTTTATCAACGGCGCAGCGGTAAAAGATTTCTTCGGAATATAAGCCGCCGAGATTGAATTGCGCGGCCATCGTGCGAACCGTGTCGCGGTCGGAGGCGGCAAACACTTCTTTCATTTCCTCGGCGGTTGTTTTCATCGGGTTGAGCTGCTTACCCGGCAGCTCATAAATCTCTCCCGAACGGATGCGCCGTTCCTTAAACGTCACCGGCTTCAAGGGGAGAATGATTTTTCCTTCCTTATCCGTTAAAATCACGTTTCCTTTTGAAAACAATTCGGCGATTAAGACGGTTTCCTCGCCGCCGCGAACGATGCCGATTTTAACGATTCGGTCAAACTCGTGCTGTTCAATAAATATAATCCTGCCGCCCATGATGTGTTTGCGGAGAAGCATCGGAAAACCTTGCGCCGTTTTCGGCGATTCTTTCAGATACTTGCTCATGTGAAGACGCTTTCCGCTCTCAATGATCAGATTTTCGCGGCCTCTGCCTCTGACATATAAATTGATGCGGACTTCATCCTCCGCCGGCTGGTAAATTTTCTCGATTTTAGCGTCAATGAGTGTCGTTTTTCCCGACGTTAATTCCGCCGTTATCGCCGCCACATCGGCACTTGTCATTTCCTGCTTCATTGAAAGATATATAATATCAAAATGTCTATAAATATTATCAGCATTCAGAATTTTGGAATTTCGTGATGAAAAATCTTGATGAAATTTCCTGCTGTACCCAAATCGTTTGTTTTAGCGTAAAAAAAGAGGCCGGTTCCATGGATGATTTTACAAAGCGTTTTTTAAAAGCCAAATTCCAGTCTCACTACAAAAAATCGGATTTGAAAATGCCGCCCTCTTTTACGGCCCGCGAATGGGGTTTTATTTCGTTTGACCCGATGCCGGAAGTCATTATGAAGCGCCACAAAAGTTTCGGGTCTTTCAGCGAGTTTTCAGAATATCTTACCGGCATGGCGCCGGCGCATGTCTATTACTCTGTCGCTTATTACGATTCGCCGGGCGCGCCGCGGATGGACCAAAAGGGCTGGAAAGGCGCCGACCTGATTTTCGATTTGGACGCCGACCACCTGCCGGGCGCGAAAAGGACATATTCGGATATGTTGGACCACGTCAAAGCCGAATCGATCAAGCTGGCAGATTTTCTGGTCAATGACTTTGATTTTTCCGAGGACAGCATCGAACTTGTCTTTTCGGGCGGCCGCGGCTACCACTTCCACGTTTATGATGATAAAATCGCCGCGCTTGACAGCGCCGAGAGACGCGAAATCGTGAATTATATCAGCGGCCGCGACTTAGATTTCAAATTCTTCCTCAAAGAAGTCAGCATGGACGGCGATGCCGGCGCGGGAACCTCTGAGTTCAAGGGGATGCGCAAAATTCCGACAAAATGGATATTGGAAGGTTACGAAAGCGGCTGGGGCAAAAGGATTGCCGGATACGTTGCCGATTATCTGAGGTCGGAAGTGCAAAAAGAAAAAAAGGAAATGTTTAAAGACTTGAAAGAGAATAAGATAGCGGGTGAGACAACGCTTGAAAAATTAGCGAAATTCGCGTCCGATGACGCCCTGCTTGCCGAAATTACAGAAAAAGGCCGCTTGGATTTCCCCGTGAAAGATTTTAAGAAGATTATCGAATATATTGTTCAAAAAACTGTGGCAGAACTCGGCGTTGATGCCGGCGCCAGCGTTGACGAGCCGGTGACGGGCGACATTAAACGTCTGATCCGTTTCCCCGGGTCGCTTCACGGCGGCTCAGGCTTTGAAGTGCAAACGATAACATTGGAGCAGCTGCCGAATTATAACCCGCTGACAGACGCGCTGGCTTTCGGCGGCCAAATGACTAAAGTCAGAATCACCCGCCCGTTTTCGTTCTTATTGAACGGGCAGGACTTTGCCGTGACAGAAGGGAACACAGAGCTTCCCGAATACGCCGCTGTATACTTAATGTGCAGGGGAGTTGCGAATTATGGATATTGAAAAGACGCTTGAGGAAATTAAACAAACGGCCCGGCGGGAAAAAACCACCGATTTAAAGCCGATTTCATCCGATTTCTACGAAGTGGCGGCAGCAGCAGCCCAAAGTTTGGAAAAAGAGATGATGCGGATAGGCCGCCCCAGGTCTGTTGAATATAAAATGCTTGAGGATGAGCTGTCAGGGCTTGAGGCAAACGTTGAAACCGTTTTCACGAACCGTGCCAAAAAAGTTGTCCACAACGCAACGTCCGGCGCGTTTGCCATGTCCAAAAATGTTCTCCTGAAAAAAGACGCCGACAAATTGCTGCCGGCGGAACAGGAACTTTATGAAGACGTTTTAAAAGCGATTTTAAAAGCCCGAAAAGCAATGATCGCGGATATGACCGACGGCGATTCTGACGGCGCCGGTAAAGCGGAAATCAAAACCGAGAAAAAGGCGGGGCAAATGCCGATTCAGGAATCCAAAAAGCAGCCGGCGGCGAACGCCGCGGCGGGCGCGGGTCAATCGGGCGCAGGTAATTCGGGCGCGGGCCAATCGGGTGCAGGTAATTCGGGTGCAGGTAATTCGGGCGCAGGTCAATCGGGCGCAGGTAATTCGGGCGCAGGTCAATCGGGCGCAGAAGGCACTTCTACAAATAATTCCGTAAATAATTCTTCAAACAATTCTTCAAATAATTCTTCAAACAATTCTGCGGGTAATTCCGCAAACGTTATAAATGAGAATTACATTTTTGTGCGAATATTAAAGGATTTACCTGAATTTATGGCCGAAGATAAGAAGACTTACCAACTGCGTTCGCAGGATGAAGTCATGCTTCCGGCCGCAAACGCCAATCTATTGATTAAGCGCGGCGCCGCTTTGGGTATTTCCGGCAGTTCCGAAGGCAATCCGGAGTCTTGATGTTGCTTTTTTAAGCTTTTGGCTTTTTTTAGCATCTTTGTCTTGATTGGCGGATGTGCGTCTCAGATATCGATTCAACGAACAATTTTGTTCCGCAGGTATCTTTTCCGGCAACGGAGTCCTTTGAATTTATTTGTTCCGCGCGAATTTACTCCGCGGGATGTATCAGGAATCGCAGGTGAAACATCATGAAGATGCCAAAAATCATTAAAACTTATTGTCCGTTCTGCAAAAAGCACACGGAAGTCTCTTTGGAGAGAGTTAAAAAAGGCAGAGCCTCCTCTCTTACAATGATTGCCAGACAAAAGAAAAGACAAACGGGTATCGGTAACTCCGGTAAATTCTCAAAAGTACCCGGCGGCGACAAACCGACCAAGAAAATCGCATTGAAGTACAGATGCACACAATGTAAGAAAGCGCATCAGAGAAAAGGCTTCAGAGCAAAGAAATTTGAATTTACGGAGTGATTTAAATGGCAGCGGACTATACCAACAAACCCAAAAGCAGATTCTTGCGCGTGAAATGCAATGACTGCGAAAACGAACAAATCATTTTCGGCAGTGCAAGCCGAAAAGTTGTCTGCAACGTTTGCGGCAGAACTTTATCCGAATGTACCGGCGGTAAATCCAACATTACCACCCACATCCTTGAAGTTCTCGAATAATTGCTTCTTAATTGTTTACTCCGGCCCTTCTGTCTCCTTTTGACTGACAGGCCGGCAAACCGCGGGGCGGCTTAAAGCCCCCCACCTCGTTTATTTTTTTAAATTTCATAAATGCCGAGTGATACGGCTGTTTTCGCCGTGACCGTTATAAGAGAATAAAAAAGAAAAAAGATTAAAGAGAACGGCATCACCCGTCTTTTTTTAAATCCGTTTCCGAATCCGTTTCCAAATCCGTTTTTAAATTTGTTTTCAAAAACGCGAACTTTTCATTTTCCTGTAATTTTTTTGCGATACAGATGACAGCCAGCGCTGCAAAAATCCCTAACAGCGCGCCCGCGACCACATCTGATGGGTAATGTACAAGCAGGTAGATTCGGGCAAGCCCGGCGGCGCAAGCAAGAGTCAAAGCCGGAACCGCCCATTTTCTGAAATAGTAGGAAACGGCGGCGGCCGCCGCAAAAGCGGACGATGTGTGGCCTGAGGGGAAAGACGCCGCCGGATTTGTCGATACCAGCATGTCGGCGGCGGTCATGCCAAGCATAATATACGGTCTCGGGCGCTCGATCAGTTCTTTTATCAGGGATGTCGCGGCAATGCTTACAAAAACGGCTGCCAGCAGTATTATTGAAATCGGGCGCGTCTCTTTTTTAAACCATAAAGCGATGCAAAGCAAGAAGGCGGGGATTTTATACGCGCCGAGCCAATGAAGAAAAATCGCGGCTTGATCCAAAAACAGATGACCGCCGGTCTGAAACAGCCACATGATAACAGACATGTCAAAGGATTGGATCGTTTCAAACATTTGGTTCATCATAATTTCCCTTTCTTTCCTTTCTTTTCATCTATGTTTTGTCTCTTTTTGTTTTCGTTTTGTTTCTTTTTATTTTCGTTTTGTTTCTTTTCATCTTGTTTTTTTCAAAAAAAATAATGTTTGTTCATTTCTCGTTATTTTTTGGCAGAAATCTCCATTTTCAGATTTGTGCGCTGCTTCGCATCGCCCAACTCTGAAAATGGAGGTGGTTATATATTTTTTGTTTGTTTTCATCCCGTTTTGTCTCTTTTCGTCTTGCTTTTCCCTTTTTTCCCCTTTCTTTCCCTTTTTTCCCCCTTTTTCCCCTTTCTTCCCCTTTCTTTTCCCTTTCTTTTCCCTTTCTTTCCCTTTCTTTCCTTTCTTTTTCACTCGAATATATTACTTGGAATATGTACAATGAGTTTTTTATTTATATCTGAATGGATATAGATGGGAGATAATATTGAATTTTAATAATTATAAAGTCAATTAATGGTTCAAAGCATTAAAAACAATACATAAGGTGTTATACATATAAAAATAAATTTCAAAAAAAATCTATTGATTGATCAAATTGTTCATTCAATTCTTTATGGATAATTATTAGGCACCGGAAGTAAATCGTAATTTTAATCATAATCAGTTGTTATTATCAACATGCCGGGCAGATGAACCCGGCCAAAATTAACGGAGAGTGTTTATTGTGACAGACGAAATTCCAAGCAGAGGGGGAACCGACCCCACGTTTGAACACCGCAGGCACGGCGGTGACCGCAAGCATGAAGCGGGCGGGCGCGAAGACCGTGAGGAGTGGGTCTGGGTTTTGGATTATCTGCCGTATGGCAGGGAAACGGACAACCGTCCTGTTTATCAGAAAAAACCGCTCATTCATGCGCTCGGCGACAATAAGCTTATTTTATTGGAATTGATTCCGGTCGAAAACAAAATTCCGCCGGCTCATATTAAAACGCATATCGGCGCCCAAGGCGAAGAATACGCCGAGCGGGTCAAATCCCGTATTTCGTATGACGAATTATCAAACGGCGCCAAATCTGAATTGTCTCCCGTACTGGAAGATTATGTCAAAATCAATGAAGAACGGTTTATTAACTTCTTCAACGAAGCGAAACCCCTTTCCATGCGCCAAAACAGTCTTGAACTTTTGCCGGGGATCGGTAAAAAATTGATGATGGACGTTTTGGATGAAAAAAGGAAACGACCGTTTGTAAATTTCGCCGACCTGAAAGAACGCGTCCACGGCCTTCACAATCCCGAAAAATTGCTGGTTCAGCGTATCATTGAAGAAATGAAAGGCGGCCAGAAATACTACCTCTTTGCAGCACCCCCGTCCAGAGCTCTTTTGGGCGTAGACGGGCACGGGCAGCAACACGGCGGGCAACAGCACGGCGGGCAACAACACGGCGGGCAACAGCATGGCCACGGGCAGCAACACGGCGGCGGAAGAGGGGACGGTAGAGGGGACGGAAGAGGTGGCGGCAACAGAGGTGACAGGCGTGATGACGGTCACAGAAATGACCGGCGCGACGACGGCAACAGGAATGACCGGCGCGACGACGGCAACCGAAATGACCGGCGCGGCGACGGCAACAGGAATGACCGACGCGACGGCGGCAACAGGAATGACGGTGAACGGCGGTATTAACGCGGCAAACCGGCGATATTCATTTTAATCCTTGACGGGCATTTCAGCCCGTCTTCTTAATTTTGATTTTAATTTTGACTTTAATTTTGATTTCAATTTTGATATTAATTTTGACTTTAATTTTGATTTTAATTTTGACTTTAATTTTGATTCACCCATTTGAAACGGTTTTGATTATGATTCGGCAGATTCTCAAAGAATATAACGTGAAAGGGGGCCGAATGGACCAGCATTTTTTGGCGGATGTCGCGGCTTTGGACGAGATTGTCGCCGCCGCGTCTCTTGAACCGTCTGATATTGTTTTAGAAATCGGCGGCGGAATCGGAAACTTGAGCGAGCGGATTGCGCCGCGCGTTTTTAAATTGATTATCATTGAGTTGGACCCGCGAATGGTTCATATTTTAAAATCGCGGCTCTCTGTTTTTCCCAACATTGAAATTATCGCCGGCGATGTCATGGACGCCGATTTAACTCAAATCCCGTTCAATAAAATCGTTGCCAACCTGCCTTACTCTATTTCATCGGATGTCACGCTCAAATTGCTTCAATCTGATTTTGACGCGGCCGTTTTGATGTACCAGTACGAATTCGCGCAGCGGCTGACGGCTGATGCCGGCGGCAAAGAATACGGCCGCCTCTCCGTTCACGTCCAATACAAAACGGAAGCGTCTATGGTCTTAAAAGTCCCCAAAAACTCGTTTGAGCCGGCGCCGAAAGTGGATTCCGCCGTTGTCCGCCTCATCCCGCGGCCGGACCCGTATCCCGTTCGCGATGAAAACTTCTTCTTTTCAGTAACAAAGGCGCTGTTCTCCCAGCGCCGCAAAAAAATCAAAAACGCGCTTCTCGGCAGCCATTTGGAATCGGCACTGCCTGATTTTAAGGCGGTTCTTGAAGAAATGTCGCCGCAGGCTTTCGCGCCTGAAAATTGTGGTGCGGCCGACACGGCCTACACGGCCGGTGCGGCCGATGCAGCCGTCGAAGAAATACCGATTCCGTCCGGGCCGATTTCGCCCGGATTGGCAGGCAAAACCGTCGCTGACATTTTGAGTATGCGCGCCGAAGAATTGGCGCCGCTTGACATTGCTCATCTTTCCGATTTGTTGTATGATAGATTTGAAGACAAAATAAAAAAACGTAAAGGTTGATTTTGGATGAACGAAGAATCCGGTGGCGGCTGTTTTGATGAGCGGGCGCGTAACGGCGGCGCGCGCGCGGGCGGCGACGGCGGCCAAAAACGCGGTGAGCCCAACCCCACCACTGCCCTCACCCCCGCCGTCGTTTCAAAAGTTGTGTACAAAAATGTCAGCGCGGTTGTTTTGGAAGATGTTTACGAACCGGCAGAAGATACTTTTTTGCTGGCCGACTGCGCGGCGGACGCGGCTTTTCTTTTTCTTCCGGCCGAAATTTCAAAAGGCGCCGATTTTACCGATTTTTCAAAAGACCGCGATTTTACTGTTTATGGTACTGTTTATGGCCTTGAAATCGGTTGTGGCAGCGGATTCGTTTCTGAATTTGTTCAAGAAAAGGCGCCGTTCGTTCATATGACAGGCGTTGATATTAATCCGAATGCGGTCATGTGTTCCCGTCAAAATGGCGTTCGCGCCTGTCAATCCGATATGTTTGAGATTTTTGAACTCAGCGAAAACGAGAAAAACCTTTTGTCTGATTCGCCGGCGGTACCTGCGATGCCGCCCGGCGGCTTTGACCTGATTTTGTTCAATCCCCCTTACTTGCCGACGGCTGAAGATGAAAAAGTGCCGGGGAATTTGAATTACGCGTTTGACGGCGGCGTTCTCGGCCGCGACAGTATTGACCGTTTCTTGGCGGAAGCGGGGAACTATTTGGCGGACTCGGGTTTCTTTTTGCTTCTTATTTCGTCGCTGACGGGACTTGATGAAGTCATGGATGAAATGCGAAAAAACGGTTTTTCGGCGGAAATTTGCGGGCGGACAAAAGTTTCATTTGAAGAATTGTTTGTTCTCAAAGGAAAACCGCTATAACGTTTATTTTCATTTATTACAGCATTAAAGAAAGAGAGGGATTAAATGTCATCAAAAGTTTATTTAACCGATTTCAGAGCGCGGGGGCCCTCTGACAGTAAAGTTTGTAAAATCAAGCGTCTTTTCAAGGCTGCCGGTTTTGAAAATATGTTATCGGGCGGAGACTTGACCGCCGTCAAACTTCATTTCGGCGAGCGCGGCAACGACAGTTATATCAATCCCGTTTTTGTCAGGGCGGTGACCGACTGCATTAAAGATGCCGGCGCCTCTCCTTTTTTGACCGACACGAATACGCTTTACATCGGGTACCGGCGAAATGCTGTCGACCATATTGAGACGGCTATCCTTCACGGTTTTAATTACGCCGCTCTCGGCGTTCCGGTGATTATCGCCGACGGCTTGACGGGAACAAATGAAATATCGGTTCCCGTGGGTCTCAAAGAGTTCAAAGAGGTGAAAATCGCCGCCGACATCGTTCATGCTGATTCTATGGTTGTGCTGACGCATTTTAAGGGCCACGTGATGTCGGGATTCGGGGGCGCCGTTAAAAATTTGGCAATGGGATGCGCTTCCGTTCAAGGCAAATGGGAACAGCACGCCGCCGCCCAGCCCGAAGTGGATCAAAACAAATGTACTTCCTGCGGTGCCTGCGTTGACGCGTGCCCGGCAGACTCCGTCAGTATAACGCAAAAAGGCGCGCATATCATCGCCGACACCTGCCTCAGCTGCGGCAACTGTATGATTTGTCCAAACGGCGCCATTTTTCATGATTGGGGCAGGGTGCCGGCTTTCATCGACCGGATGGTGGAGTACGCTTACGGTTCCGTGAAGGAGAAAAAAGGAAAAGTTTGTTACATCACTTTCTTGATGAACATCGTGCCTGATTGCGACTGCGCGTCTTGGAGCGACGCAGCGATAGTCCCCGACATCGGTATCTTGGCATCGGATGACCCGATTGCGTTGGATCAGGCATGCTGCGACCTCGTCAACCAAAGCGCCGGTTTTGAAAATACAAAACTGCGGTGCAACCATAAGGCCGGCGAAGACAAGTTCAAAGGCATTTGGAGAAACGTGGATGGGCGCCGCCAATTAGAATACGGCGAGGAAATCGGGCTTGGGACAAGAAAATATGAATTGATTGAGGTTAAATGAAGGGACGGCTTTTGGAAATAAATTTGGAAACAGAGATTTTGGATAATCGGGATTTTACATGAATCCCATTGTCCTTTTTTCATAACGTTTAAATATTATTGCATACTACAGTGATTCGCTTCAAGCGCCATAAGCCGCCTTAACTCAGATGGTAGAGTGTCTGGCTGTTAACCAGAATGTCACAGGTTCGAGCCCTGTAGGCGGCGCTTCACTTTTTATCATTTTTTATTTTGTCCTTTCTTTTCATTTCCTTTCTTTTCATCTTGTTTTTTACAAAAAATAAATGTTTGATATTTCTCTTTCATCTTGTTTTTTACAAAAAAAATGTTGTTATTTCTCGTTTTTTTGGTAGAAATCTCCATTTTCAGATTTGTGCGCTACTTCGCATCGCCCAACTCTGAAAATGGAGATGGTTATATATTTTTTGTTTGTTTTCATCTCGTTTTGTCTTTTTTCCTCTCTCTTCCTGTCTTTTCCTCTCTTTTCCTTTTTCTTCCTTTCTTTTCAGTTTTTCAGATAGAAAAGATTTAATGTAAAAAACGGCTATTCACGCTAGCAATTTTAGTCCGAATCGTTTCAGGGCCTGTAACTTAGCGGTTAGAGTGCTCGGCTCATAACCGAGTTGTCACTGGTTCAAATCCTGTCAGGCCCACTCAAAAACCTTCTCTTGCTTTTATTACCGTGTTCCTTTGTTCCTTTTATTTACGCCATTTTCTCCATGCCGATATGCCGAGCAAGCCGAGTGCAAATGTTGTTATAGAAAGGTTCGGCTTTTGGCGAGGGGATTGATTGAATAAGGCGAAAAAGCTGCTCCGTATTTGCAACATCAGCATTATACCTCTTACCGTCGGCGGCTTTCATTTTCAGTTGCTTACAATTTGTAAGTAACTGATCTGATGAGAATAAGTCGTGAGCCGATAATAGTGATGAGAATAAGTCGTGAGCCGATAATAGTGATGAGAATAAGTCGTGCGCCGCATTTTCGTCTTTCGTCCGCTTCGCTCCCGAAATCCGAAATTGCGGTCGTACTTGAACTTTTTGAAGAATAACAAAAATGAAACACCCATTTTATTCAACAAAATAAGAAAAGGGAACGCCCCTTTTCCCGAAACATACCTTTCAGGTTTTTAAAAAGCGGCGTTCAGATTTTGAATAAAACGAACAAATCGGTGTTTCATTTTTTTATTCTCTTTTGACCCCCGGAACCGACCGTTCATTACGAATTCCGGTCTGAGCGCAGCGAAGAACGGAATCGGAATGAACGGCTATTATCATTATTTGCTGATGCTAATGCTAATGCTGATGCTAATGCTGATGCTAATGCTGATGCTAATGTTGATGCTGATGCTGTTGCCGGTTTAAGCAGACTACAAAAACTGCGCTTAGACTTATTGAAGCTGATAAATTACCGCCGCATATAAGAGCAAGTTTGTTATCACCAGCGTAAATTTATCCTGTTCCGTAAACACATCCGGTAAACGGGGTGCAGGTTCCACGCGCATGGCGTTGTTTTTCCGCGTCAACTGAAAAGCCCCTGCGCTTCTTTTTTATTCTTTTTTAAAATCAACAAAACGCTTTAATAATTCCCGTCCTATTCACTCTTATAATTTTCAGGTTATTGCCATGAAATTTAATTGACTGTTATTGTTTTATCAAATATGTGATTGTTATATCGTGTCATATTGTTGTTATATTGTGTTATATTGTTGTTTTATCGAACGTGTTATATTGTATTACCAAAAATAATGGTTATCAAAAATAATAGTTATCAAAATAAAGGCTGGTTTAAAGAGTATGTCCAAGATATCCGAAAAAGATGTTTTAGTGCCGTTAGACGTTTTATCCGATTTTCGTGATGATTACATTTCCAATTACATGACCGCGACTCAAGAAAGCGGCCGGTTGATGCTTTTTGCGGGCGACCAGAAAATTGAGCATTTGAATGACGACTTTTACGGCGACGACATTGCCGCCGAAGACAACGACCCCGAACACCTTTTCAGAATCGCCGAAAACGGAAGGATCGGCGTTTTCGCGACACAGCTCGGACTTATCGCGCGTTACGGCAGGGATTATCCCGATTTGGCTTATCTCGTCAAGATGAATTCTAAGACGCACCTCGTCAAGACAACGCAGTCCGACCCGTACAGCGCCCGATTATGCGGCATTGACCAGCTGATGGAATTTAAAGAAAACAGCGGTTTAAACATCGTCGGCATCGGTTACACGATTTACATCGGCAGCGAATTTGAAGCGGACATGCTTGCCGAAGCGGCTCAGTTGATTTACGAGGCGCACAGATTCGGTTTAATTTCCGTTTTATGGGTTTACCCGCGCGGCCAAGCCGTCTCCGACGAAAAAGACGCGCACTTAATCGCCGGCGCGACCGGCACCGCCGCCTGTCTGAACGCCGACTTCGTAAAAGTCAACGCGCCGCGCGCCAAAGACGGCCAAGAGTCCGCTGTTCTTTTAAAAGAAGCCGTCCAATCTGCCGGCAGAACAAAAGTTGTCTGCGCCGGCGGTTCCAACGCCTCGCCCGAAGAATTCTTAAAAGAATTACACAAACAACTCCATATCAGCGGCGTGGCGGGCAACGCGACCGGCCGCAACATCCACCAAAAACCGCTTGACGAAGCCGTTCGCATGTGTAACGCGATTTACGCGCTCACCGTCCACTTGGCGCCGATTGAAGAAGCTTTGAAAATTTACAGAGGAGAATAAACCTCTGTTCTTTTTACCCGCTTCCGGCGGCGAAGCCGCGCCGGAAGCCAAGCCTTTTTTTGAATAAAACGAAAAACCTTTTTTTCTCATTTCTTATTTCAATTCTTACCGCTCGGCTTTTGCCGTTTGGGTCTTTGTTATTAGTTTATATAGGAGAAAAATGCTTTCTGCATATGAGTTACATGATTGGGTTTTAATTCTGATGGATTAAATTCGTATGTATTATTATTCTTAAATTCTTATCAACTAATTTTTGGAATTCACACGTTCAAAAACAAACTATACAACTGTTTAGGATTCTAAAACAGTCAGGTGTCATTCAATGAAAGAAGAAAAAAGTAAATGGATAAAATACGGCGCTATTTTTGCCATCCTCATTATGGTCGGGTCGGCAACAGTCGGTGTGATGATGATTGTAGGCTGGGGCGACAATTCAAACAAAATGACGAAACATCCGTTTTCCGATATTCCCGGAGAACACACGAATTTCGCTTTTACAAATATCAAAGACGGCGCGAAATACATACCGGAAGGCGCCCTTCAAATCTCAAGTTATGCATCGAACGAGACAATTGATGAAGCTCTTAATGCCGCGTTCCCGGGCGCCGAAGCCACCAAAGTATTGGTGGTTTATTACCCGACCGGCATGCTGGAATATTACCAATTGAAAAACGAAAACAATGTCAGCATCATGATTTCCGGCAACAAGCCCGTTTATGAAAAATATGAAAACTACAATATCATTTACATAAACCCTGTCCAAAGAATCATTGCCGGCAACCCGATTGTCATCGCGTCCCTGAACAATTATGCCAACGATTCCAATTTGGCCAAAAGAGCCATTGACGTTTTCACCGGTTACTCAGGCGGTTCCAAAGACTTTGACCCGATCTTTGCCTATGTCGATGATGTTTCCGATTACGAAGAAATGACCGTTTCAAAAAGTTCCGGCAGCGGATACAGCATGCTTTACCAATGCTCCCGCATCGTAAACGACACATATATTCTGGAAACCGTTGTTTACAGCCCGAGCGGCGACATGAGAGACGACATTGCGGAAATGGCAGCGGAGGACAGCGAAACATTCAGTGTCAGCGAGGACGATTATATGATTAAACTGTATATCGAATCCAATGACTTCCTCACCTATGTCATCGCGGCGAACAACCTTCACGGCGTTCTCGGCCAATACAACAAATAAAACGAATAAACAGCAAAACAACATCAGATTTGATTGTTGTTTTCTTTTTTTTACAATTTTTTTTTTGACAGACTTTCTTTTTTAACAAGCCACCGCTGCGGCATGTTGTGAAACACGTGAGCGAAGGCTGTACCGCCTGAAGTGATGGTTCTAAAAACGATTCTAAAAATGGTTCCAAAAACGGTTCTAAAAATGGTTCTAAAAATGGTTCCAAAAATAGTTCCAAAAATAAAAGACGGGATGCTTCAAGCACCCCAATAAACGCAACCGGCCACTCTGAAAAAAGGAATTGGGCAGAGCGGCGCGGGCAAACTTGTCCTGTAAGATCCGGTCCTGTAAGATCTGAGTTGCAAATCCGGATCAGTAAGGTTCTGTATCAGCAGTTCTGTATCAGTAAGTTCTGTAAAGCATGTAATCAGCCATGTCTTTCAAAAGCTGCTTTTTCGGGCTGTCGGGCAAGATGTCCAATTTGGATTTGCCTTCTTCAACGAAACCGACAGCCAAATCCTTGACATATGCCAAAGAACCTGAGTCGGTCAAGACTTTGATGGCTTCTTCGATGTCGTCTTTGGTGCCTGAGCCTTTGCCGAAAGCGCGCGGGATTGCGCCTTTTTCAGCGGCGTGAATCATTAAGAGGGTTCGCTTGCCTTCAAAAATGTCACTGCCTTGGCGCTTGCCGAGAACTTCTTCGGACGCGACAAGGTCCAAAACGTCATCATAAATCTGAAAGCCGAGGCCGACGAGACGGCCGTAGTCATACATCGCCAAAGCGACTTTTTCATCAGCGCCGCCGATGATGGCGCCGATTTGGGCGGACGCGCCGAAAAGGATGGCCGTTTTTTTCTCAATCATTTCAAGATATTCCTCGGCGGAAACGTAATCGCGTTTCTCAAAATCAATGTCCAGCCATTGGCCTTCGCAAACTTCAACGCAAGTTCGGGAAAGGATATTGGCGGATTTCAAAAGACGGACAGGGTCGCTGTCGGCTTCTGTAATAATTTCAATCGCCTTTGAATAAAGCGTGTCGCCCGCCAGTATACCGCCGGCTTCGCCCCAAATCGTGTGAACGGCGGGAAGGCCGCGGCGCACGGGGTCGTTGTCCATAATGTCGTCGTGGACCAGCGTAAAGGTGTGCATCAACTCAACGGCAACCGCTGCCGGAACAGCTGTTTTTGTGTCGCCGCCGACAGCTTCGGCCGCTGTCAGCAAAACGGCGGGACGGAGCCTTTTGCCGCCGGCTTTGACAATATGGCGGGAAGCTTCGTAAAGCCCGGCCGGTTCCATCACCGGAAGCAGCAACTCGATTGCTTCGTCAACGGGAACAGATTTTTTCTTAATATCATCTACAACAGTCATTTTTAAAACCCCGGTGAATTCCAAAAAATTTAAAAGAAAATTTTGAAATTTTAGAAATTTAGAAATTTTGAAATTTTAGAAATTAATGAAATTAAAAGAAAGGGGGCGAACCAGTTCAGGGTTCGAGGAAAAGAACTTCTCCGTTTCTTAAAAGATGAACCGTTTCACCGAGGACATAACCTGCGTCCTCCGCCATTTCTATGTATGCGCTGTGCATGGCCAAGTCGCCGTGAGCCGGAATAACGTGCGTCGGGCGAACCATACGAAGCATTTCCCAGTGGTCTTCGCGGTAAGCGTGGCCGGAAACGTGAACATCGTCATAAATTCTGGCGCCGCGCATCTTTAATTTTGTTTCAAGCGCGTAGCGGTTGGCGCGGGTCATGGGACTCGGGATAATGTTGGCAGAGAAAATGACACGGTCGCCGGATTCCACCAAAAACGGCGTCTCGCCGTTGGCGATACGAACCAAAATAGAGCCGGGTTCGCCCTGATGACCGGTCACGATTGGCAAATACTTCTCTTTGCCGTCTTCCATAATCTTTTTCAAAGCGCGGTCAATGTCTTTTCTCTGGCCGTAAATTTCAACGTCCTGAGGAAGCGTAATGTATCCCAAATCGTGCGCCGCGATTAAGTATTTCTCCATGGAACGGCCCAGGAAAACCGGAATACGCCCCATTTCTTCGGCGATTTCGATAATCGCGTTCAGGCGGGCAATGTGAGACGCGAAAGTCGTCACGACCATGCCGACGTGCGATTCTTCCGTTCCCAACAAAACGTCGCGAAGCATTTCTTTCGCAATCGTTTCGGAAGGTGTCTTGCCTGAGCGGGCGCTGTTTGTGGTTTCGGTAATCATTGCCAAAACGCCCTTTTTGCCGAGCTTTCTTAACGCGTCAAAGTCGGGAGAAACGCCGATTGTCGGCGCGCGGTCAAGTTTAAAGTCGCAAGCGTACATCACAGAGCCGTAAGGCGTGTGTAAAACAGCGATAACGCTGTCAATAATGCTGTGCGGGATGCTGACAAATTCAACGCTGATTTCATCAGTGATTTCATACGTGCCGCCGGCCTTTAAAGCAATCAGAGGGTTGTTGACCTTGAATTTCTTTTCTTCCTCAATCTGCTGGCGTATCAGCGCGGTGGTGTACGGCGTTGAGATGATGGGCGCGTTGTAGCGGTGCGCCAACTTGGGAATGGCGCCGATGTGGTCCAAATGCCCGTGCGTACAAACAATCGCCTGAACCGTACCGTTCACGTCTCTCATAATCGTGTCGTCGGGAATGGCTCCCATGTCGATTAATTCAAGAGAGTGCATGCGGTCGATTTCCGCGTCTTCGTGAATTTGAACACGGTCTAAGCGAAGACCCATGTCCAAAATAATAATATCTTCGCCGATAACAACGGCCGTCATGTTACGGCCCATTTCATTATAACCGCCTACGGCGACAATTCCTATATCTTCCATTGAAATAGTTCCTTTTGTGTTTTAAATAAATTTTATATTTTAATTGATTTTTTAAGATTTTAAGATTTTTTAAGATTTTTAATGGGTAGATTTTAATTGATTTTTCATTATTGAAACTGAATCTTCTTTTAAATTCTAAATAAGGGGATGAATGTGATTTTTGGGTGATATGTAATTGATTTTATTGATTACATTAATTTCTGATTTCATTGATTTCTGATTGATTTCATCGATTTCCGATTTCATTGATTTCCGATTTCATTGATTTCCGATTTCATTGATTTCCGATTTCATTGATTTTTTATCAAAGGACGTCTTCGCCCGCATAACCGCCGATGTTGAATCCGCGGCGCGCCAAATATTCCGACGTTTGGCCGACAACCACTGCCGGCGCGCACGATAGCGCTTTAATGTCTTTGCAGCCTGTCAAAAACATCGCCGTTTTTAATTCCTGCCGGATGACTTCCAGCGCGTCGGCGACCGCGTCTTTTCCTTCCAATGCCGGAGCGACGAAGGGCAATGCCGCGCTTGCGGCAGACGCGCCGAGCGCTATTGATTTGGCAACGTCGACGCCTGTTCTGACGCCGCCTGTTGCGATTAACGGGACCCCGACTTTGCATTCGACGAGGCTTGAAACTGTCGGGATTCCGAAATCCCAAAACAGTTCGCCGAGGTGTTCGCCGAGTTTGTCTTTTTCCATTCTGGCGCGGTAAACTTCAACGCCCGACCAGCTTGTTCCGCCGGCGCCGCCAACGTCAATCGCGCTCACGCCCGCTTTTTTCAGCATAAGAGCGTCTTCGCGCGAAATTCCGGCGCCCGTTTCCTTGGCAATCACCGGAACGCCAATCTCTGATGATATTTTTTCAATCATTTCAAGACAGCCGGTTGCGTCCAAATCGCCTTCGGGCTGAATGGCTTCTTGTAAAAAGTTTAAGTGGACGGCAATGGCGTCCGCGTCAATCATAGAGACCAACGATGCCACCTTTTCGACGCCGTATTCTTTGATTTGAGCGGCGCCGATATTCCCGTAAACAAAAGCCGTCGGCGCGTTTTCGCGAACGGTTTTGAAAGAGCCGACCTGTTTGGGGTCGTCAATCGCCGCCCGCTGGCTTCCGACACCGATGCCGATGCCGAGTTCTTCGGCGGCGCCTGCCAATGCGGCGTTAACGGCTGTCGTTTCGGGGTGGCCGCCCGTAATGGACGCAATCAAAAACGGGAAAGATAATTTTTTACCGAGAAAATCAACGGACATGTCAATGTCGTTCATTGAAATTTCGGGAAGAGCGCGATGAACCAAAACGACGTCTTCAAAACCGGCGCTGACTTTTCTGGATTCGACATGGCATCGTGCACAAAGTTCTAAATGTTCCATCTTCCTGCGTGACGTTTCGTGTTCCATTTTTAAAGCTCCGGATTTTTGAACAGCTCTGAACGAATAAATTTCTTGATAAATCGGTTCATACTTGCGATATCGTATGCATATCCTAATTGGTAATAGTATATAAACAATTCATAAAACGAGCCGAAACAACACATAAAACGAACTGAATAATTCAGATTAACGAACCAAAACAGTTCATAAAATGAACAAAACGGTTCAAAAAGCGAATCGAACAGTTCATAAAACGAATCAAACAGTTCAAAAGCGAATCGAACAGTTCATAAAACGAATCAAACAGTTCAAAAGCGAATCAAACAATTCAAAAGCGAATCAAAACAATTCAAAAGCGAATCAAACGGTTCAAAAGCGAATCAAACGGTTCAAAAGCGAATCAAACAATTCAAAATTGAAGCGGGGCGACCTTTGTCGAATACTGAAAGGGGATTAATCCCTGCGAATCAATGTCCCGACGTCTTCGCCTTCCAAATACGCTTTGACATTTCCGGGCGTGTTGGCATTGAAAATGCGGGACTCGATGCCCGTCTTTTCCGCCAGTTCCAGAATTTCGGAAACTTTGCCGAGCATGCCGCCGGTGACATCCGTTCCCGCCGAGCCGCCGATATGGTGTTTGAACGAATCAAACGTATTTTTGGTAATCACGGGAATGGTTTTGCCGCTTGAATCCAGCACGCCGTCAGCGGCTGACCCGAGGCCGACGCGTTTGGCGGAAAGGGAAGCCGCCACATACGGAAGTGACTGGTCTCCCGACAAAATACAGGCGCCGCGTTTGGTATCCATACACACGTCGCCGTGAAGAACGGGAACTAAATCGTATTTCAACATTTCCGAAATTTGATCGGTGTAAAGGGAGATCAGCCGGCCGTCGGCGCACAATGAAAAGGAAAGAGGGTTCATCGGAACCGCGGGAATGCCTTCCTTACGAAGCGTTTGAACAATCATTTCGTTCAGTTCGCGAACGGAGTCATGCGTTTTCAAAAAGCCTTCCTCGTGAAAGCCGCGGTCCAACCCGTACTGTTTGGCGTAAACGTGACCGTAAGAGCCGGCGCCGTGAACAATAACAAGCTTTCCCGAAAAGCCCGCAATCTCCTTGGCGATGCGGTCCATTTCATCCGCTTTTGCCGAGCCCGCAGAGGCATTTTTATCCGTGACGGCGCTGCCGCCGACTTTTAAAACCGTTATGCCGGAATTGCCGGAATGAGCGTTCATAAATATTCCTTTGATGATGACGAATGTTTGATGTAAATGTGATGTAAATGTGATGTAAACGTTGATGTTTGACGCAATTGTGATGTAAACGCTGATGTAAACGCTGATGTAAACTAAATTGAATCGAACCGATTTAAAAGTTTCATAAAAACGGATTCAAGATTTGCCTTCCGCCCGAACGCCGGAATTGGAGGTGCGGCAAATGAACGAATCGCCGCCGGCGCGTTTGATGGAATGGGCAACGCGCGAGAGGTTTTTGTGCTCACAAAGCGCAATCATGCAACCGCCGCCGCCCGCGCCCGTGATTTTAGAGCCGAGCGCGCCGGCTTTTCGCGATGCGTAAACCAATTCGGAGAGCTCTTTTGAGCCGACGCCGATGGAATCGAGCAGGCCCTGATTGATGTTCATCAATTCGCCGACCGTGTGGAAATCGCCGGTCTGGATGTATTCGATGCCGGTTTCCGAGATCGCGCTGATTGTATCCATGATTTGTCCGATAACGGACGGGTGCCTTTCCTTTAAAGCGGCGACGTTGGAGACGATTTTTCGGGTGGATGAGAACTTTCCGGTGTTGCCGATAACGATAAGCATGTCATAGTAGCCCAATTTTTTGCGGTCGGGGATTTGGACCATGCCGCCGAATGTTGAAACAAAAGTATCCGTCGGGCTGGCGCGGCCTTGGACTTCGCTTTCGACCTGATGCCCCATTTGAGCGATGTCGTCCAATGACAAATTCGTGCCGTAAAAAATGTCCAACGCTTTGATCGTCGCGATGGTAACGGCGGCGGAAGAGCCAAGACCCGAGCCGACGGGAATGTCAGAGCGGATATCGATGCAAACGCCTGAAACGTCTGTCAGGTTTTTGAACTTTTCAACGACGGTATAAATGTAAGGGTGTTTTCGCGGATTGATATCGATGTTGCCGCCGGGGCCTTTCATCTGAATCGAACCTGCCTCTTCAACCGTCACATGAGCGCGAAGGTCAATGGCGCAGGCGATTGCCGTTTTGCCGTAAACAACCGCGTGCTCACCGAAGAGAAAAATTTTACCGGGGGCGGAGCAAGTAATCATTTGAAACACCGTCAAAAAACAAGAATGACAATATGAAAGTAAGAATGACAATATGAAAGTAAAACTGTAACATTGATTTATAAATTCATCCCTTTTGTTTCGCCTCTTCCTTGATAATTTTTTTCATCAATGTTGAGAACGGAAAGTCTGAAAATTTGTTTTTTGAAACAAATAGGCCGCCTTCATTTCTTTTGTGAGCCAAAAAGCCGGCTTCTTCGTCTTTTGATAACCGGATTTTAATGAGGTGAAGTTCCAAATCGATATGCGTAAAAACGTGGCGGATACTTTTGCCGAAACTTTCCCACTCTCCTTTGACAGGGAAAAGAATGTCATCCAATTGCTCGCGCCCGCCTTCGACGGCTGACCACGGGAATTCCGTCAGGCCGTGGAGAAGGCCTTTTTCCGTCCTCTTCCTGATGAAAACGTCGCCGCGTTCATTTTCAATCCAAAACAATTTTCCGATTTTATCGACCTTTTGAAGCTTTTCAATCAGAGGAATTTGGTCGATGCTCCCTTCTTTTAAGGCGGCGCAGCTTTCGCTGAAAGGACAGGAACCGCAATCCGGATTTTTCGGCGCGCAGACTGTCGCGCCGAGGTCCATAATCGCCGACGTGTAATCGGCTGCCCTTTGTTCCGGCATCAGGCTTTGCGCTTTTTCTCTGATTTTCGGGAGGCTGACGGCGGTACTTTCCCGAATGCCGTAAAGGCGGGAAATGACGCGAATGACATTGCCGTCAACAACAGCTACCGGCAAATCAAAAGCAAGCGAAGAAATGCTGGCGGCTGTATACGGGCCGATGCCGGGAAGTTTCAAAAGTTCCCCGTGGGTTTTCGGGAATTCGCCGCCGGTATTTTCAACCAGATAACGAGCGCATTCGTGAAGTTTTCGGGCGCGGGTGTAGTAACCAAGACCCTGCCACATCAGAAAAACATCTTCAATATCGGCTTTTGAAAGCGTTTGAATGTCGGGAAACCTTTCCATAAACCGGTGAAAATAAGGAATAACCGTTTTTATCGTCGTCTGCTGAAGCATAATTTCAGAAACCCAAACCATGTAAGGGTCGGAATGGGCGCCGCGCATCCGCCACGGCAAATCGCGGCCGGAACGGTCATACCAATCAAGCAGAGCGCCGGATAAGTCAGTAGAACGGCTCTTCATAATATCTTTCAAACAATTTCGGGCAAATCACTTCAAGCGTTTTCGGGTCGTCTTCATCCCAATTCAGTTCGATTTCAAGAATGGAAAAATCATCCTCAAAGGAGTCTAAGACTTCGTAGAAATCGTCTTTTCCGGTAATTTCTTCATAGGCATCCAGCGTCGCGTACAGGATTTCCTCATTTTCGGGATAATCCGTTTCATCCGCCTGTTCAAAAACATCAATCAGAGAATCGGGGTTTTCAAGCGCGGCTTCGTAAACGGCGCGCCCTTTAGATATCAGCCAAGCGCGGAAATAGTCAAAGCCGTCATCGGAACAGCCGCCGCAGACAATGAACGCCGCCGCCCACAATTCAGAGCTGTAAGAGGCTTCCAAAAATTTATCAAGACGGTAATCGAAGCCGAAAATTTCATCAACAGTCATTGCCGCCAGTATGTCGGTTAAATTGTCCAGCTGGTCTTGAGGGTCGTCGGCCTTGGAAAGCTCAATGATTTCCCAAAATTTATCCTCACTCATGAGATTCTCACGGGAGCCGCGGGTTGGTTTATCGGAAGACATGAAATTCAACTCTTTTGTTGTAATGATTCGGTAATGAGATTCGGTAATGATTTTGTTCGATTACGGTTATTGTGAACGGTTGTAAGATTACGGTTATTGAGAACGGTTGTTCGATTTCGGTTATTGAGAACGGTTGTTCGATTTTGGTTATTGAGAACGGTTGTTCGATTTTGGTTATTGAGAACGGTTGTTCGATTTCGGTTATTGAAAACGGTTGTTCGATTTCGGTTATTGAGAACGGTTGTTCGATTTTGGTTATTGAGGACGGTTGTTCGATTACGGTTATTGAGGACGGTTGTTAGATTACGGTTATTGAGAACGGTTGTTAGATTACGGTTATTGAAAATGGTTGTTCGATTTCGGTTATTGTGAACGGTTATTCGATTGCGTTTATTTGATAACGATTGTTCAATCTCTGTGATTCGCTTTCCGGCTGAATGATCACTCATCGGGCTGAATCGCTTTTTTGATTTCTTCAATGTCGGCGTCAATCACTTTCTTAAAGTCGGGGTCATTGCGAATTGATTCGTAATCCAAATCTTCTTTGGCCCATTCGCGCGCTTCTTCGTTGACGTTGATCGCTTTTCTCAAATATTTCAGACTCTGTTCTTTTTCGCCGACGACGGCTAATATACCGCCGACGCGGAACCACGAATCAGGTAAATCCGGGATGAGCTTGATTGCCATGCTGAAAGCTTCTTTGGCGTCATCGGTTTGTCCGATTTTCAAGAGGAGATGGCCTTTATCGTACCATGCTTCTTTGTTTGACGGGTCGATTTGAATAACGGTGTCAAACGCCTTGATCGCGTCGTCATATTTCTCAAGCTGAGCCAAAGCCAAAGCTTTGTTGAAAGCCGCGCCGAAATTGTTGCTCTCTTTTTCAAGAACCGAATCATAAGCCAAAATCGCTTTTTCAAATTCTTTCAATTGAAGGAAAGCCGTGCCTTTGTTAAAAGCCGCGTCAGTGTTTCCGCTGTCCGCGTCAAGCGCTTTGTCGTAGCTCTCAACCGCCTCTTGAAAAAAACCGAGTTCGGATTGGATGACGCCTTTGTTGTAGTAAGCGTCGCTGTCCTGCGGGTTGATTTTAACAGCCATGTCATAAGCGTCAATCGCTTCGTAAAAACGGCTGAGGGAATGAAGCGTCAATCCTTTGTTATACCAAACGTCACCGTTTTCAGGCTCTTTTTCAAGGATTTCCTCATAATATTCAAGCGCTTTTTCGCGCTCGGAAAGCTGATGTAACATATACCCTCTGTCTGAAGCGGGCGCGGATTCATAGCCGGCGTCTTCAAACGCCGCCGCGTTTTCCTGCTCAGACGGGGAAAGGTCATTGTTTTTTGCCGCATTATTTTCTGCCATTATATAAGCCTCATATGATTTCAATTGTCAAACGTTTTAATCTTTTAATCTTTTCATCTTTTAATCTTTGTGCCTAAAAATTGCTTCCTTCGCTTTTATAACGGTTTTTACTTTTCAACGATTCCTGATTTTTCATGATTTATACTTTTTCATGGCATAGGAAGGATGCACACATTCGAAAGACGAGAGCCGGAAGACGCCCGCCCGCAGAACCTTTGTTTTTTTGAAAATGAATTGCGGCCGGGACAAAAAAGAGAGGTTCGATTTTGAAAAATATTAAAAATATTACTGTCAGTAATATGTGAGTGTAACGATTATATACTATGTCTTCATAAATTAAAGTCCTGATTTCGGGAGTTTAATTAATAGAAGCGGCCGGCTCAGAATCCGGCGTGTAAAACGGCATGGTATGCCGATGAGAAAGAAGAAAAAGAAGAGGAAGATGAGGAAATTCACATGAGTCAAAGAAACATCTGTGTTGAACAGTATTTGGAAACACCGATTGAAAAACAGCAAATCGAATTGGTCGAACGCAAAGGTATCGGCCATCCGGACAGCATCGCCGACGGCCTTGCCGAATCCGTCAGCCGCGCTCTTTGTAAGGAATATATTGACAAATGCGGCGTCATTCTTCATCACAACACGGATGAGACTCAAATTGCGGCCGGCCACTCCATTCCGCGTTTCGGCGGCGGCAGCGTGATTCATCCCATTTACATCTTATTAGTCGGCCGCGCCACGAAAGCCTTTAACGGCGTCGACATCGCAACCGACACGATTGCGCTGAAAACCGCCCGCCGATATTTAAAAGAGACACTTCCGAATTTGGATTTGGAATCCGATATTGTTTTGGATTGCAAATTCGGCCGCGGTTCTTCTGACTTGTCCGATGTTTTCGGCCGCCCGGGATATGTTCCGATGGCGAACGACACGTCTTTCGGCGTCGGGCACGCGCCTTTTTCCGAACTTGAAAATATCGTTTACAACACCGAACGCTCTTTGATTGAAGACCTGAAAAAGAAAAGAGGCATGCAAGCCGTCGGCGAAGACATCAAAGTCATGGGCCTTCGAAACGGCGAAGATATCACATTAACAATCTGCTGCGGCATGGTTGACAAATATATCGACGACATCGGCGCTTACATCAGCTATAAAGAACAAATACAAAATTATGTCGAAGACTTGGCGGCAAAGTATACGAACAGAAAGGTTTCTGTTTTCATCAACACCGCCGACGACATCAAAAGCGAATCCGTCTTCTTGACCGTGACCGGCACATCCGCCGAAATGGGCGATGACGGTTCCGTCGGCCGCGGCAACCGTTCCAACGGTTTGATTACGCCCAACCGCCCGATGAGCATGGAAGCGACAAGCGGCAAAAACCCGATCAACCACATCGGTAAAATCTACAACCTCATGTCAACGCAAATCGCCCGAAGAATCGCCGCTGAAATCGACGGCATCGATGACGTTTACGTCAAACTTCTGTCCCAAATCGGCAAACCGATTGACCAGCCGCTCGTGGCAAGCGTTCAAATCAGCGTCAAAGACGGCGTCAAATTCGATTCCATGAGAAAAGAAGCGGAAGGAATCGTCGACGAATGGCTTTGCGATACAAAAAAGATCACGGAAATGGTTTCAAAGGGAGAATTGAACACCTTCTGAGCACATTTCAAAAACGTTTTCAAAAAATATACCAATGTACCTGAAATTGCGGCCAAAAGTGAAGGCCGCAATTTAAAATTAATTGATTTTTCTCTTTCTCGTTTTTCTCTATTTTCTCTTTCTCGTTTTTCTCTATTTTCTCTTTTATTTCGTTTTTCTTTATTTTCTCTTTTATTTCGTTTTTCGTTTTTAATCAACAACCGCGCCGTAATTAGCCGAACGGACTGTTCTCCTGTATTTTTTAAGATAACCCGCCGCCGGTTTTTCGATGGGCGTAAATCGTTTTCTGCGTTCTTCCATGACATCTTCGCTGACAAGAACGTTCAGAGTTCGGTTCGGGATATCAATTTCGATGATGTCGCCGTCGTAAACGTAACCGATCGGCCCGCCTTCTGAAGCTTCGGGGGACACGTGGCCGATGCAGGGGCCGCGCGTGCCGCCGGAAAAGCGGCCGTCTGTGACGAGCGCGACGGATTCGATCAAACCGAGACCGGCGATTGCGGATGTCGGCGACAGCATTTCGCGCATGCCGGGGCCGCCTCTCGGGCCTTCGTAACGAATGACGACGACGTCGCCGGCTTTGATTTTGCCGGCAAGGATTGCGTCCATTGCGGCTTCCTCGCCGTCAAAAACGCAGGCGGGGCCTTTGTGCTTCATCATTTTTTCACTCACGGCGGCTTGTTTGACAACGGAGCCGTCCGGCGCGAGATTTCCTTTCAAAATAGCGATGCCGCCCTCTTTGTGAACGGGATTGGCAACGGTTTGAATGATTTGCTGATTCGTCTTCGGGTTGACCAAAACCATACTTTTCAGGTTTTCGCCGACGGTTTTTCCGTTGACCGTCATTTCATTCATTTCAACGCTGTCGCCGAGACGGTCAAGCACGGCATAGATGCCGCCTGCGCGGTCAAAATCCGTCATAAACCAAGAACCGGCGGGGCGAAGCGATATAAGGTGAGGCGTCGTCAGGCTGAGCCTGTTAAAGTCATCCAGCGTCAGGCAAAGGCCAAAAGCGCCGGCAATCGCCGGCAAATGAAGCGCCGTGTTGCTGCTGCCGCCAATCGCCATGTCAATCATCACCGCATTTTCAAATGATTTGGATGTCACGATTTTGCGGGGCGTCAATCCTTCCTTGACCATTTCCACGATTCGAGAGCCGGACTCTTTGGCAAGCCGGATTTTGCTCGCATCAACCGCCGGAGACGTCGCGCACCCGGGAAGCGACATGCCGAGCGCTTCGGTCATACAGGCCATTGTGTTGGCGGTAAACATGCCTGAGCAAGAACCGCATCCGGGGCAGGCGTGGTTTTCCATCATATTCAGCTTTTCTTCGGTGATTTGTCCGTTCTTGACGGCGCCGACCAATTCAAACATGGAAATCAAATCCATCTTGCCGTCGTCGGCAAAGCCGGGCTGCATCGGGCCGCCTGTCACGACAATCGCGGGAATGTCAAGCGCGCCGGCCGCCATCAGATGCGCCGGAACGATTTTGTCACAGGACGGAATCAAAACCATGCCGTCAAACTGGTGGGCGCGAATCATCACTTCAATTGTGTCTTGAATCAATTCCCGGCTCGGGAGGGAATACTTCATACCCACGTGCCCCATGGCAATTCCGTCGCAGACACCGATTGTCTGAAACTCGAACGGAACGCCGCCGGCATTTCGGATACCCGCTTTGACAGCCTCCCCGATTTTATCCAAATGAATGTGACCGGGAACGATTTCGTTTTTGGAATTAACGACCGCGATGAACGGTTTTCCCATTTCCGAATCGGTCAGTCCCAAAGCTTTCAGCAAAGAACGGTTTGCCGCTCTTTCAAGTCCTTTTTTTGCGTTATCGCTGTTCATAATCGTCGCCGTTGTGTAAAAATTATTTAAGAATAAATTATCAGAGATATAAAAAGCAATAAAGATGTATTAAAACTGTTGTGTTGCCGGCCGCCGCCGTTACAAACTCGCCTGAAATAAGAAATAGGGCAGAAACATGGCAGAAACTCATGACAGATAAGCCATGCCGGAAACTCACTTCTCTTTTGAATCCGTCTCGGACTTCGCCCGCTCGTATTCGTCTTCGGATTCCTCTTTTTCGGCTTCTTCGCCGATGCGCCGGACTTTGGTCATGACGTTTTTGCTGTAAGCGTTCATGACGTCTTTTTGCGTGATGATTCCGACCATCTTTTTCGAGTTGGACTTCGTGACGACGGGGAGGCGGGAAACGTCGTTGCTGACCATCCGGTCCAAAATGACATCCAGTGTTTCAAACGGATAGGCGACAATCATGTCGGTGGTCATTATGTCTTTGATTCGCTGTTCTTTGTTATCGGGATCCACCCGCTCCTGCATGTCTTCAATTGTGACAAGGCCGGTCAGCTCTCCGCTGCGGTTAAGCACGGGGAAGCCGGCGTGTTTGCTGCTTTGCATGATTGCGTTTAACGCTTCAATTGTGTTGTCCTCAAAAATCGTTTGCGGGTGCGCGTACATTGAGTCTTTGACAAGAATGGATTCCATCACGTCGATTTCGCGGCCGTCGCGAATGTTGTAACCCTTGCGCCTGAGCATTTCCGTAAAGATGTTGTCGCGATTAAAGGCGCGGGCAACCGCGTTACTGAGAATGCAGGCCGTCATGAACGGCAGAATCAAACCGTAATCCTGCGTCATTTCCATCAGCAAAACGATAGACGTAAACGCGGCGTTGGATGTTCCGGCAAAAACGGCGCCCATGCCCGCAAGCGCGTAAGCGCCCTGACTGATTGACAGACTCGGGAAAAGCATATCGCAAACGAGGCCGAAAGCCGCGCCGAGCATCGCCCCGACAAACATGGCAGGGACAATGGACCCGCCGGCGCCTTTGGAACCGATTGTGAATGAAAAGGCGATCGTTTTTAAAACCATCAGTGAAAGCAAGAGAACGATCGGGAACGGGTTAGCCGTCACTTCGACAATGACATCGTAGCCGAGACCCAGAACTTGCGGGAAGTAATAACCGATAATGCCGACCAAAAGGCCGCCGATGGCGGGCTTGAATAAACTGTTGATATTGACTTTTTGAAAACGTTCGCGGACAAAGTAAAAACATTGAATGAAAAGAACGGAAGCGATCCCCGCGAAAATGCCGAGAATCGGGAACAGCCAGAATTCATAAAGAGGCTGATGCAGGCTGTAATGAGGAAAACTGAGAACGTCTGAGCCAAAAAAAGCCTGATAAACCAAGGTTGAAAAGATAGAGGAAAGCACAATCGGGATGAATGTTTTGGCTTCGAGTTCCCCGAAAACGACTTCAACCGCGAAAACGACGCCGGCAAGCGGCGCATTGAAAGCGGCGGAAATGCCGGCGGCGGCGCCGCAGCCGAGATAAACGCGAAGACTTTTCCCGCGCTGATTAAAAATTTTAGAAGCGAGCGACCCCGCGCCCGCGCCCATCAAAACGCCGGGCGCTTCTTTGCCGGCCGAACCGCCCGTTCCGATTGTAATCACGGACAAAAACGCCTCCCCGAGCGCATATTTCGTTTTCAGGCGCCCCCCGTGAAGGGCGGAAGCTTCAATGACGCTTTCGACCCCGTAATGCGTTTTTAAGTAATACTTACGAATAACACCGACAGCAAGGCCGCCAATCATCGGAACAGCGATAAGCCCCCAGCGCGGAATCCCGTAATAATCCAAAATACTGCTCCCGCCGTAAAAAGCGTTGCTCAAACCGTTCAAAAGAAGCGTATAGATACCGATTAAAACGCCGGTTAAAATACCGATAATAATGGCAATCAGCGACACCTTCATTGTCGGCGTATAGAATTTCTTCAAATATGCCTTGAGAGAGAAAATCCTGTCATCAAAAGATTTCCCGGGACCGCCGTCATGAAAAAAAGAACCGTCTGCCAACCTGAACCAACCGTAAATGTTTCAATCGAGATGAATGATGCCGATAAATGAATGTGAACAGCATCAATAAGCATCAGTAAATATGATGGATATGAATGAATTTGAACGAATGTGAATGAATGTGAATGAATGTAAACCAATATGAACGAATGTGAATGAAACAGACACCCTGCGTCAGTTTCCAAAAAAACGTTTTGATACAAAATAATGCCGGAACATATTAAATGTTCGGTTCGCCTTATCAAAAGCCTGTCTTTTATTCCACAATTTTAATCCGAAACAGAATAAAAATCGCTGCAATAACCGCCGTCGCCAGCAGTAATCCCCCTATTATTTTGAGAAGACTGATAATGGGCAACCGCTCTAAAAACGTTTTTTTGTCAGTGACAGTGAATGTTCCGGTGTTGTAAATATCACCGCTGCCTTCAGGTGAGTTGCCTGTGAATACGCCGTAGTCGTTGTTGAAAATCGTACCGTTTCCGGCAACTGTCCCGTAGTTCCTAAACAACCGACTGTTGTCGATATTTCCGGAATTGTTAATCTTATTGTAATTGACAAACATACCGTTGCTGTTAATCGTACCGCTGCTGTTAATCGTGCCGCTGTTGAAAATATTGCCGTCGTTGGTAACTGTACCATTGTTGAAAATCTGACCGCCTTTTGTAATCAATCTGCCGCTGTTCCGAATTGTGTAGCCGCGGCGATTGATAATATCACCGGTGCCGTGGTTGTTGATCGTGCCGCTGTTGTCAATATGGCCGCTGTTATCAATTGTGCCGCTGTTGTCAATCGTACCGTTATTGTTAATCGGACCGCTGTTGGAAATCAAGCCGCCGTTGTTAATCGTGCCGCCGTTGATAACCCTACTGCCGTAATTGGAGACAATACTGCCGCCACTATTGATATCAATCGTGCCGCCGTTGGTAACCCATCTGCCGTTATTGATAGTAAGACTGCCTCCTCCATTGACAATAATACTGTTGCCGCTATTGATAACAATCGTACCGCCATTGGTAACCCTGCTGCTGCCATTGATAACAATTATGCCGTCGTCATTGATGAGAATCATGCCGCCGTCAGCAAACCAGCTGCCGTTATTAATGGTGATACTGCCGCCGTCATTGAGGACAATCATGTGTTTGATTTCAAACGTACAGCCGTTAGGGATAGTAATGTTGCCGGTTATCGTAAAATAGGAAGTCGTTGTAATTTTTACAGCATCGTCCGCATTGAGAGCGGCAATCAGATCTTGCTGACTCGCTGCATAATAGTGTGCCGCCGGCGCCGCCTGCATGAAACCCGGCAGCAATGCCAGAATAAGAATAAGCGTCAATAAAAGCAAAAGAATTCTTTTGATGAATTTGCTTTTGTTCATTTCCGATACCCTCTGTCATCCCTTATTTTCCAACAGTTTGTTAAAATGAATGTTTAATTAAAAATGTGTTATAAAAAATATTAAATTTGATGCAGCACCATAAAATAACATAGTACATGTCAAAATAAATGAACCCCATGCAATTTGCCGAAGACTGAGCATACCTTTCTTATAAATTAAACAATAAGCAAGATACAATCCAAAAAGAATTGGGATGATGCCTATATACGGATTCTGATAATTAATTGTTCCAAGAATTATTAAAACTGCAAAAGACAGAACAGTTATGGCAGTTAAGCATAAAGTAACTCTGCCAATCTCTTTTTCCTTATTTTGAAGTAAGGTTGCATACGAATAATAGAATGTGGTAAACGGAAGTATGTAAAAAAACAAAAACTTTAGGTTTTCTATAATATTTACACGCTCATACGGCCCATATGGACTATATGGACTAAACGGCCCATATGGACCATAAAGTCCTCCCAGAGTATGGCATAAGAATGCAATACAACATGCTGTAAACCCGACACCGTAAAGAAAAAACCTCATTTCAAAATTATATTTTTTCTTCAGAACAGAATAAAGAATAATATGAAAAATAAGACCTGTGATGCACAAGATGAGTGGTATTAATTCTATTATCACCTCTCGATGGGTGAGGAACTCATTGGCTATTCCGATCTGTGTATAAGTAACGACAATACCTGACAATAGATATGACAGAATAAAACATTCTATTAAAGGTATTATGTGCCGCTTCTTTGATATTTTGATTTCAGTATTATTCCGAAGACGGATGAAAACAGCTGCAATCACTGCCACCGCCAGCAACAATCCCCCTATTATTTTGAGAAAATCGATCGTGTTCAAGCGTTCAAAAGATGTTCTGTCGTCAGTGACTGTGAATGTTCCGGAGTTGTGAATAGAACCGCTGCCTGTGGGCGAAAAACCTGTAAATATGCCGCTTTCGTTGTTGTAAATCGTACCGTTGCTGGCAAATTTTCCGTTGTTGGCAAACAGGCCATCGTTGCCGATATGTCCATAGTTGTTAATCCTTCCGTCATTGACAAACGTGCCGCTGCTGTTAATCCCGCCTCTGTTGTCAATCCTTCCATTTTCGCGGTTGGTAACCGTTCCATCGCTGTGAATCATACCGGCGTTTGTAATCATTCCGCCGTTGTTGTTCGTGATCACACCGTTGCCGATATTGAAAATATTACTGACGCTGTGGCTGATAATCGTGCCGCTGTTATCAATCGTGCTGTTGACATTGTGAGTTGTGTCGCCGTTGAGGATCCTGCCGTAGTTGGCAATCGTGCAGTCTTTGTTGTTGATAATCGTGCCGCTGTTGTAGTTAGTAAACGTTCCGCCGCCGTTGTTATTAAACGCGCCGCCGTTGTTGTTGGTAATCACGCCGCAGTTGTCAATCCAATAGGAATTGCTAATCGTTCCGCTGTTGGTAATCATGCCGCTGGTGTCAATCGTGCTTCTGTGATGGTTGTGAATCATGCCGCTGTTGTCAATCGTGCTGCCGCGATGGTTGATAATACTGCCGCCGTTGTCATCTGTGTCGCCATTGGTAATCGTACCGAAGTTGAGAATTTGGTTGTCGTTGGTAATCGTGCCTGTGTTGTCAATCCGTCCACCATTGGAAATAATGCCGCCGTTGGTAATCGTGCCTGTGTTGTCAATTCGTTCACCATTGGAAATAATGCCGCCGTTGGTAATCGTGCCGGTGTTGTCAATTCGTCCATTGTTGGAAATAATGCCGCCGTTGTTGTTAACAATTGTACCGCCATTTGTAACCGTACTACTGTTACCAATATCAATAATGCCGCCGCTATTGATGGCAATCATGCCGCCGCAGACAACCCTGCTGCCGTTATTAAGAAAAATGCCGCCATCGCTATTGATGACAATACTGCCGTTGTTGATAGCAAGACTGTCGCTGCCATTAATGATAATCGCGTGTCCGATTTCAAACGTGCAGTTGTTAGGAATGGTGATACTGCCGGTTATCGTAAAATCGGAAGCCGTTGTAATTTTTACGGCATCACCCGCGTTGAGAGCATCAATCATATCTTGCTGACTCGCTGCATTGTACTCTGCCGCCAACGCCGCCGGCATGAAGCCCGGCAGCAGTGTCAGAATAAGAATAAGCGTCAATAAAAGCAAGAGAATTCTTTGGATGAATTTGCTTTTGTTCATTTCCGATACCTTCCGTCATCCCTTATTTTCCAACGAAATCGATCTCATAAATTAATGAATCATATGGAAGTAAATGAAAAAACCGCATACATATTACGTTATTCTGTTTATTTTATTGAAATTGATATCTGAGTGCCTAAATTATTAAAAAATCTTAAAGATGATAAGTTTATCTTCGAGAAATAAAGACACTGCCTCATTCAGTTTTCAGAAAATAACGAGAAAGAGGACGGTTTGTTACAAACTTCAAACAAACTTCAAAAAAACATCAAACATGCTTCAACACGCCTTAAACATGCTTTAAACACGCCTTATTCACATCTTATTCACGCCTTATTCACATCTTATTCACACATCAAATCCGTTCCATATCGGAGCACATTAGATTTATATACGTCAACCCCACTATCTTTTATTTTAAGTTAAATTGGTTGAATTTTCAATCGGAATAGGCTTTATGAGACGTTGTCTTTAGAAGTAAAAGTGAACGGCGGCGCTTACGAATTCATCGGTTCGGTGAATTCGTCGGCAGGATTAAACCGCATACGGTCAAACAAAATCAGGCTGGATTCAAATGAAATATATTATCGTAACGGGCGGAGTGATCAGCGGTCTTGGAAAAGGCATCACGACAGCGTCGATTGGAAGAAACCTGAAAAACAGAGGCTACAAAGTTACGGCCATCAAAATCGACCCGTATCTGAATATCAACGCCGGCATCATGACGCCGCTCCAGCACGGTGAAATCTGTGTCCTAAACGACGGCGGCGAAGTCGATTTGGATCTTGGGAATTATGAACGCTTTTTGGACGTCGATTTAACGGCGGACCACGATATCACAACCGGCAACGTTTATTCCACTGTTCTTGAACGCGAGCGCCGCGGCGAATTCCTCGGCAAAACCGTTCAAATCATTCCTCACATTACAAACGAAATCAAAAATAAACTCAGAACAGCCGCGAAAAGAAGCGGCGCCGATGTTTGCCTGATTGAAATCGGCGGCACGGTCGGCGACTACGAAAGTATGTTTTACATGGAAGCTATTCGCCAAATGAGGAACGAAGAGCCCCAGGGCAATATGAAATTCGTTCACGTGACATTGTTCTTTGACGACACGCAGGGCGAGCAAAAAACAAAACCGACGCAGCACTCCGTCAGAGAAATGAGAACGCTCGGTTTGTCTCCCGATTATATCATCGGCCGGTCTTCTTTCCCTTTGAAAAAGGAAACGAAAGAAAAAATCTCTCTTTTCTGCGACGTCCCCGAAGAGTGCGTGATCAGCGCTTACGACGTCAAAATATTATATGAAGTTCCGAAAATCATTGACAGTCAGGGTTTGACGGACCATTTGATCAAGGCGCTTAACCTTCAGCCTCCCGAAAATCCGCCCGAATCGGGCTGGGACGAAATGGTTGACAAAATGAAGATTGTGGCGGCTACGCCGGATTCGGAAGCTGTTCGTCTTGCAATCGTCGGCAAATACACAGAATTGCCCGACTCTTACATCAGTGTTTTTGAAGCCGTCAAACACGGCTCAACCGCCGCCGGCATTAAGGCCACCGCGGTTTTGGTCAGTTCGGAAAAAATCGAGGATGACGTCTCCGTTTTGGAAAATCTGAAAAACTACGACGGCATTATCATCCCCGGCGCGTTTGGCGAAAGAGGCGCGAAAGGCATGATTCAAACGGCGAAGTTTGCCCGCGAAAACGACATCCCGTTCCTCGGAATCGGATTCGGTATGCAGGCAGCGGTGATTGACTTCGCGCAGAACGTTGCCGGTCTGAACGGCGCCAACACGACAGAACTGGACATGGAGACTGAGTATCCCGTCGTTGACGTCACATCCAAAAAATTAGACATTTCAGGATTCAGAGGCGTCATGAAAGTCGGCGAATACGAAGTCGCGATCAAAGACGACACGTTGGCCAAAATGATTTACGGCAGAGACGCCATTTCCGAAAGATTCAGAAACAGATACGAAATCAATAATGATTACGTCAAAATTCTCGAAGAAAAAGGCATGGTCTTTTCCGGTGAGATCAACGGCATGAAACAAATCGTTGAATTGCCCGAAAAGAAATTCTTCATCGGCACCCTGTACCATCCCCAATTCAAATCCAGACCGCAAAGAGCGGAACCTCTTTTCACAGAATTGGTCAAAGCGGCAAAAGAAAACCGGAAATGAACATTATTTCTCTTTTTTTCTTTTTCCGTTCTCAAACAAACGCGGACGGACACATGTCCCAAATCGCGCAAACGTCGCATTTCGGTTTCTTTGCTTCGCAAACGCGGCGCCCGTGGAATATTAATGTCAGAGATAAGTTGTCGTAATCCTCTTTTTTCGCCAGCTTCATCAGGTCTTGTTCAATCTTTTCGGGGTCTTCCTGCTCGGTTAAACCGATTTTGCCGGTCAACCGTTTCACGTGCGTGTCAACGGCGATTCCGTCATTGATTCCAAAACCGCGGGACAAGACGATGTTGGCGGTTTTGCGGCCGACGCCCGGCAGTTTTGTCAGCTCTTCCATTGTGTTTGGAACGGCGCCCCCGTAATTTTTCAAAACGGCGTTGGCGCAGCCGATGATGTGTTTTGTCTTTGAATTGAAAAATCCGGTGGAATAGATATCCTTTCCGAATTCGGCGGGGTCGGCGCGGGCGTAATCTTCAACCGTTTTGTACTTTTTAAACAAAACCTTTGTCACCGAGTTGACCTGCCTGTCTGTGCACTGTGCCGACAAAATCGTGGCGGCTAAGATTTCAAACGGCGTTTCAAAATTCAATTCGACTTCGGGTTTGGGATAAAGCTGTTGCAAAATTTCCCAAACGGCATTGAAATTAGCGCGGTTGTCGGGCTTTTTTGAAATCGGGAATGGCGGCAATTCAAAAAGCGGCGCCGGCTTAATTGTTCGTTTGACAGCCGGCATTTCCGTGATTGTCCGGCGCGGTGACTCCGTGTCGGGATTGCCGGCGGATTTTCGAAACGGAACAGGCGCGGGTTTGGTGGCGGCGGGTTTGGCGGCTACGGGTTTGGCGGCGGCGGGTTTGACGGCGGCGGTTTTAGCGGCTGCGGGTTTGGCGGCGGCAGGTTTTGCGGCGGCGGTTTTTGCGGCGGCGGGTTTAGCGGCGGCGGTTTTGGCGGCGGCGGGTTTTGCGGTGGCGGTTTTGGCGGCGGCGGTTTTGGCGGCGGCGGGTTTTGCGGTGGCGGATTTGGCG
>Ga0123353_10000942_pt1 | contig 35531 bp, 41 predicted proteins | sample TergutLab28metaG_3_FD_92763 | JGI IMG/M metagenome (GOLD analysis project Ga0123353, IMG submission 92763) | Labiotermes labralis P3 segment gut microbial communities from Petit-Saut dam, French Guiana - Lab288 P3 | ecosystem: Host-associated > Arthropoda: Insects > Digestive system > Gut ... | reverse complement strand
GTGTCCATCACTGTGTCAAGATATTTCAGCAGTTCGCCCATTGCTTTCTGCCCCCTTTGGATTGATTATATCACATCTTCTGGCTTTTGTTAATACTTTGTTTACTCATGCGTTTGGCGTGCCGGCGGCAAAATACGCGGCAAAAAAATTTTTAAAAACCCTAAAATCGCTGAGGATTTTTTCTTTGAATTACGACAGAGTATTGGCATACTAAAGAAAGGCCCGCCCATGAACGTCTACGACTTCGACAACACGCTCTACGACGGCGAGAGCGCCCTGGATTTTTTTCTCTTTTGCCTGAAAAAACGGCCCTCCCTGCTGCGCTACATCCCCTCGGCGCTGAAGGCCGTTGTAGATTACAAGCGCCAGGGAATCACCATCGACGACATCGCCGGGCGCTACGGGGAGATCATGCGGGCCTGCCTCCAGGGCCTGGGGGATTACCAGGCGGCCACGAAGGTGTTCTGGGACAGGCACGAGCACCGCATCCGGCCCTTCTACAAGCCCCTGCAGCGGCCCGACGACCTGGTGATCACCGCCGGGCCCGAGCAGAGCATGAAGGAAATCTGCGGGCGGCTGGGGATCGCGCACTACATCGGCACGGTTGTAAACGAGGCCAGCGGCGAGATTGAGTTCGTGTGCTTCAAAGAAAACAAAGTCCAGGCCTTCCACGAGCGCTATCCCGGGCAGGAGATCGACGACTTCTACACCGACTCCATGAACGATAAACCCCTGATGGACATCTCCAAGCGGGTGTTTCTGGTGGAGAAGGGGAAGGTTCGGCGGATTAAGTAGGGCAGCGATGCAGCCGGGCATGTTTATCGGGCACAGAGACAACGTCATCTTTCGGCACAGCACTCAATCAAATAAACAAACTACAAATAATTTAGGAGGAAATGATTATGTTTTGGGAAATGGTTCCGTTTTCGGAGGAAACGCCTATACTTTTGGAACTGCTAGTGAGGTTATTGAGTCCACTTATTCCGGTAATATTCCCGCTATGGCTAATACTGGGCCCAATAATATGGCCAATTTTGAAAATCCTAGGCCTTGTGTAGTCGTAGCCATTCGTGCATGAACGCATCGCGCGGGGGACGCCGCTGCGGCGGGGCGGTGCTCACGGCCCCTATGGCCTTTGGGGCCGCAGCACTTCCCCCTCGCTGCGCGGCCCCCCACGGGGGGCATTCTGACGAGGCGGTAAAATACTGCTCTCGTCTTAAGATAGCCTTGCCACTTCGTCAGGATGGCCCCCTTGGGGGACCGCGCAGCGAGGGGGAAGTGCGGAGCACCGCCCCGCCGCAGCGGCGCATCCTTTTCGCGGAGCGACGTTCCCCGCTCGCCTCTATAGCCGTGCATATCAAAGAAAAGAAATATATTCACCAGAAAGGGCGCCCCATGAACGTTTACGATTTCGACAACACCATCTACGACGGCGAGAGCGGCATACAGATGTTTTTCTACTACCTGAAAAAACAGCCCTGGCTGGTGTGCTACGCGCCGGCCGTGGTGCAGATACTCATCGATTACAAGCTGCACAGGGTGGCGACGATCGACGAGATATTGGAGAAATACGGCTGGCTGTTCCACGCCTTTATCAAGCGCGCCGATTTCCAGGAGGACGCGCGGAAATTCTGGGACAGGCACGAGCGCCGCATCCTCCCGTTCTACAAGGGCCTGCAGCAGCCTGACGACCTGATCATCTCCGCCGGCCCGGAGCTCAGCCTGAAGGAGATTTGCGGGCGCTTAGGGGTGAAGCACTACATCGGCACGGTGGTGGACGAGGAGACCCGCATGTTCAGCTTCGTGTGCTTCCGGGAGAACAAAGTCAAGGCCTTCCACGAGCGCTACCCAGGCCAGGAGATCGACGACTTCTACACCGATTCCATGAACGACAAGCCGCTGATGGACATCTCCAAGCGGGTGTTCATGGTGAAGAAGGGGGTGGTGGTGGAGCAGATTAAGTAGGGGGCTGGCGCTGCGCAGGCTAATATTGCGGAAAGGAGCGATCTTTGTGCTATATTTATTCATGTTGTTCGTGGTAGGGCCTTTAGGTATCCCGTTTATGTTGCTGCTTGAACTATTGAAGTGGATTGGCCTGGAAGGGCAGATCGATATGTTTGGGGAGTGGCTGAGTCGGCTTTTGGGCATGTTTTGAAATCCTGATCGGGTGCGCATCGCGCGAGGGACGCCGCTGCGGCGGGGTGGTGCTCCGCACTGCCCCCTCGCTGCGCGGCCCCCCACAGGGGGCATTCTGACGAGGCGGAAAATGTTGCTCTCTTTCACAGCAAATCTTTCCGAACCGTCAGAAGTCTCCCCTTGGGGGGACGCGAAGCGGGGGTGGTGCGGGGCACTGCCGCCGCAGGCGGCACGCTGTGCGGACGTCTAAAGCTTGGTTTCAAAAATTTCATAATATTTTTATTTGACAAACCCCAAATGCATCTGTTATACTGTTATTGGTATTTGGGGACGTATTGTTTTTTAGGAGGAGAAGCCCGGAATGAAGAATCCTTTCACGCAGGACATAGGCATCGACCTGGGGACGGCCAACACCCTTGTGTTCGTCAAGGACAAGGGCATCGTCATAAGAGAGCCCTCGGTGGTGGCCGTGGATACCAAGGCCAACCGCGTGGTGGCTGTCGGCACCGACGCCAAGCAGATGATCGGCCGCACGCCCGGCTCCATCGTGGCGGTGCGCCCGCTGAAGGACGGCGTCATCGCCGACTTCAACATCACGGCGGACATGCTCAAGGAGTTTATCCGGCGCGCCATGACCAAGTCCGTCGGGCGGGCCAACGTGCTCATATGCATCCCCTCCGGGGTCACGGAGGTGGAAAAGCGCGCGGTCTACGGCGCGGCCAAGGGCGCGGGGGCCAGGGAGGTCCACACCATCGAGGAGCCCATGGCGGCCGCCATCGGCGCGGGGCTGCCCGTGGGCGAGCCCACCGGCTCCATGGTGGTGGACATCGGCGGCGGCACCAGCGAGGTGGCCGTGATCTCCCTGGGGGACGTGGTGACCTCCCGCTCCACCCGTGTGGCGGGGGATAACTTCGACGAGGCCATCATCGCCTATATCAAAAAGAAGTACAACCTCCTCATCGGCGAGCGCACGGCGGAGGACATCAAGGTGAAAATCGGTTCCGCCTTCCCCTACGAGGGCGAGGGCACCATGGTGATCAAGGGGCGCAACCTCATGGACGGCCTGCCCAAGCACGTGGAGATCACCGCTGAGGAGATACGCGAGGCCCTGGCCGACCCCGTGAACATGATTCTCGACGCCATACGCGCCACCCTGGAGCGCACCCCGCCGGAGCTCGCGGCGGACATCATCGATCACGGCATCATGCTCACCGGCGGCGGCGCGCTGCTGCGCGGAATCGACCAGCTGGTCTACAGCGAGACGAAGATCCCCGTGCACATCGCGGAGAACCCTCTCGACTGCGTCGTGGACGGCTGCGGCATCTGCCTGCAAAACAGCCATCTGTACCATACTAATGAGGACGAATAACCCTTGAAGCGATTTTGGAAAAACACCGCCGTGCGCGCGTTCGCGGCGGTTTTGGCGGCCCTGGTGATGGGGTCGCTGCTTTCGGTCGCGTCGCGCGCCAAAACCTCGCCGTTCACCTCTGCCGTGGGGCTGATCGCCGGCCCCCTGCAGGGGCTTTGCGCCTCTCTGGCCGATTATGCCAAGGACTTCGCCGCCTACTTCCGCTCCTCCGCCGCCCTGCAGGAGGAACTGGCCAAAAAGGACGACGAGCTGGCCTTCCTGCGCGAACGCCTGGCGGGCTACGACGACGCGCTCAAGAAGCTCCTCACCTACGAGAAATTCCTGGAGCTCAAAACGGAGAACCCCAGCTTCCAGTTCGCCGAGGCGAGCATCATCGGCCTGGACGCCGGGGGGCAGTTCGCCACCTTCACCCTGGGGAGGGGGAGCCTCTCGGGCATAAAGGCGCAAAACCCCGTGCTATACGGCAAAACCCTGGTGGGCATCGTCGTCAAGGTGGAACTGACCACCTGCACGGTGGAGACCATCCTCAACCCCCACGTGAGCGTCGCGGTGTACGAGACCGCTTCGGGCGAAATCGGCACGGCGGAGACCACCGCGCAGCTCGGGCAGCAGGGCCTGTGCGCGGTGCCCCAGTTGCCGCGCACCACGGCGATCATCCCCGGCACGCTGATTTGCACCTCGGGCCGGGGCGGCATCTACCCCAAGGGGTTGATTCTGGGCACGGTGACGGATGTCATCGACGACGACCAGGGCGTCTCCGCCATCGCCCTCGTGCAGCCCGCGGCGGATTTCGCGGCCCTGCGCGATGTGTTTGTATTGATAGGGCAATAGCGTATTTTTCATGGAAAGGACAACCATCATGACCGATTTCCAATTCCGCAAGCTTCTGAAGATGGTTCTCCTCATCGCGGAGGGTTGCAAAGATAAGGATGAACTGATCCAAAAACTAAAAGATATACTCGATCCAAGCCTATGAAAAACTTCCTCACAAACAAAAAAAACATCCGCCGGCTGCTGCTCGGCGCGCTGGTTTTCCTGACCGCCATGGCGCAGAACGTGCCCTGGCTGCCGGGGATTTATGGCGTTCGCGCGCTGCCGCTGCTGCCGCTGGCGATCGCCGCCGCCGTGCTGGACCAGGCCCTGCCGGGGGTACTCTACGGGGCCTTCGCGGGGCTGCTGTGGGACATCGCCGGGCCCACGGCCATGCCCCACGCGGTGTATCTCACCTGCGCGGCGTTTATCTGCGCCATGCTCATGCGCTACGTGCTGGTGCGCAACGCGCTCACGGTGGGCCTGCTGATGCTCCTGTTCGCCGCCGGGTATCTCGCTCTGCGCTGGTGGCTGGACTACTATCTTCTCCCCGATGAGCCGCTGACCGGCGGCATCTACGCGCTGCTGCGGTATTCCCTGCCCTCGCTGGGCTACACGATGCTCACCGCCGCGCCGGTGTATCTACTCACGAACGGCGTGGTAAAGCGCACCTCGCGGCGCTCGAAGGCCTATGTGCCGGGGGAAATGAGATGGACGAGTGAGGATGTGGGGTAGAAAACTTGTAGGGGCGGCATTCTTGCCGCCCGCTTCAAAAACACCGCCCCAAAAAAACATATCTTTTCCGTCCGGGCGGCAAGAATGCTGCCCCTACAGCGAAGAGGATCACAATGAACCTGCAAAGACTCAACATGCGCACCTATACCATCATCGGCCTGCTGCTGGCCATACTGGCGGGCTTCGGCATCGCCTTGGTGAACATACAGATTGTGCACGGCGCGGAATATAAGGCCCTCAACGCCTACTCCACCAGCAGCGTGCCCATACGCGCCGCGCGGGGGATCATCCTCGACCGCAACGGCGTGCCCCTGGTGATCAACGAGTCCAGCCTCTCCATGGTGTTCAGCGCGCCCTTCTTCCCTGAGGGGGAGGAGCGCCGGGAGCTCCTCGCGCAGCTCATCGCCCTGTTCGACGCGGAGGGGGCCGATTGGATCGACATGCTGCCCATCGCCCTTGACGGGGACGGCGCGCCCGTGTTCGAGGAGGGGCGCGAGCGGGACATCGAACAGCTGAAAAGCAAGAGCTACCTGAACCTCAACCCCTACGCCACGGCGCGGGAGTGCCTGAACGCCCTGATCGCGCGCTACAAGCTGGAGGACTATGACGATACGATGGCGCGCAAGATCGCCTCGGTGCAGTACAACATGTGGCGCTTGCAGTACAGCGCCATGAATCCGTATACGTTTGCGAAAGATGTCAATGAAAGCTTAAAATCGCGGGTGCGGGAGAACAGCGCCTTCTACCGGGGGGTGCGCACCGAGGTGGTGCCCGTGCGCACCTACATGGACGGCACCGTGGCCCCCCACCTGCTCGGGCGGGTGGCCGCCATCAACCAGGACGACTACCAGGCCAACAAAGACAAGGGCTACAAGATCACCGACGAGTTCGGGGTCTCGGGCATAGAGCGCACCGCGGAGAGCTGGCTGCGCGGCGCGGCCGGGCTGAAAACCGTCAAGGTGGACAACACCACCGGCGCGGCGGACGAGATCATCGAGCTGGCGGCAAAGCAGGGCAAAACGGTCGTTTTGACCATAGACAGCGCCCTGCAAAAGCTCATCGAGGAGGCCTTCCCCAAGTACATGGAGGAGCGCAAGGCCAACCGGCATCCGGGCGTACCGGCGGCAGGCGCTGTAGTTGTGCTGGACGCGCGTTCGTGCGAGGTGCTCGCCTGCGTGAGCTATCCGGGCTACGACATCTCGCAGTACCAGGCGAACATGGGACGGCTGAACACCGACGCCACCGCCCCCCTGTGGAACCGCGCGCTCCAGGGCACCTACGAGCCGGGCTCCACCATCAAAGTCTCCGTGGCGCTAGCGGCGCTGCAGGAGGGCATCATCACCAAGGACTACCAGTACCGCTGCACCGGCGCTTACCCCTTCCTGGGGCACGTGTTCCACTGCCCGCAGGTTTACCTGCACGGGGGGAAGCCCGTCAACGTGGTGCGCGCCCTGGTGGATTCCTGCAACAGCTTCTTCTTCGAGATGGGGCGTCAGCTGGGCTACGCGAAGATCAACGAGTACCGCCTGGCCATGGGCCTCGGGCAGGCCACCGGCGTGGAGCTGCCCGAGCAGCTGGGCGTGATGGACTCCCAGGAGCGGCGCATCTCCATCGGCCAGCAGTGGTACGCGGGCTACAATTTGCAGACGGCCATCGGCCAGGGGAACCTCTTCACCCCCATGCAGATGGCGGTGTACGCCTCCACCATCGCCAACAGCGGCGTGAGGAGAAGGGCCCACTTCATCCAGTCCATACGCGAGCCCGGCACCAACGAGCCCATCGAGGTCTACGCGCCCATAATTCTTGGGGATACCGGCGTGGATAAAGCCGCCTATGACGTCGTGCGCGGGGCCATGCTGGAGCTGGGCACGGGCAGCACCACGGCGGGGCGCTACTTCGCCAACCTGCCGGTGAAGGTGGCGGGCAAGACCGGCACGAGCCAGGTCATCAGGGTCATAGACGGAAAATCGCAGGCGGTCACCAACGGCCTGTTCATCTCCTTCGCCCCTTTCGACAACCCGGAGATCGTCGTCATCGCCATAGGCGAGGGCTGCAAAAGCAGCGAGCCGGTGATCCCCATCGTCCGCGATGTCTATCAATATTACTTCGGTTCGCTCAGCGAAGTGGAGAGGGCGCAGGGGGAAGGGGTGCTGCTGGGGTAGGGGGTTCTGGTGGTGTTTGCGGATTCGGGTGGCGTTTCTAGGGATTCGGGTGGCAAGAATGCCACCCCTACAGATAGCAGTTTGTAGGGGACGGCCTCCGTGACGTCCCCGGGTGAATGGAGCAAGGCTTTTTACCGCCCAGGGACGTCACGGAGGCCGTCCCCTACGAACTGCGCGATATTTTACTGCCAGGTACTCGCATGTAATTATGTGGAAAGGCCTTTCATGCAACCAGATTATATGTCCATCTTGCGCCGCCACGGTTTCACCTTCTCCAAGGCCAAGGGGCAGAACTTTATCATCAACCCCGGCGTGTGCCCGCGTATGGCGGCCCTATCAGGGGCGGATAAAAACAGCGGCGTGCTGGAGATCGGCCCGGGGGCGGGGGCGCTCACCCGGGCGCTTGCGGATGTGGCGGGCAAGGTGGTGGCCGTGGAGATCGACGCCCGCCTCCTGCCTGTCCTGGAAGAAACACTGGCCGGCCTGGAGAATGTCACAGTCATCCAAGGCGATATTTTGCAGCTCGACCTGCAAACGCTGCTGCAAGAGCAATTTGGCGACATGCCGGTGCATGTGTGCGCCAACCTGCCCTATTATATCACATCGCCCATTCTCATGCGCCTGCTGGAGAGCAAACTCCCCCTCGCGAGCATCACCGTCATGGCCCAAAAGGAGGCCGCTGACCGCCTGTGCGCCCCCATGGGCACGCGCGAGTGCGGGGCCGTCACCGCCGCCGTGGAATACTATGCCGAAGCCCGGCAGCTGTTCCGGGTGAGCAGGGGCTCATTTTTCCCCGCGCCCAAGGTGGACAGCGCCGTGCTGCAGCTTACCCCGCGCCCCGCGCCCCCGGTGGACCTGCCCGACGAGGCCCACTTCTTCCGGGTGATCCGCGCGGCCTTTGCCCAGCGGCGCAAGACTGCCGCAAATGCCCTCAGCGCGGGCTTGTCTATCGAGAAGTCTGTTATTCTCGCCGCGATGGAGCACGCCGGGATCGCACCGGAGGCCCGGGCGGAGAACCTCACGCTGGAGGACTACGCGGGGCTGGCGAGGGCGCTGATGCTGTAGGGGTGGCATTCTTGCCACCCGGCTTTTACATTCGGGCGGCAAGAATGCCGTCCCTACAGTGCCTGCGCAAAATTACATATCTCGTTCAGCACACAACCCCCGCACTGCGGCCTGCGCGCCACGCACACCGCCCTGCCGTGCAGCACGCAGCGGTGGCAGAAGTCGTTGCTCTCTTCTGGGTCTAGCAGCTTTTCAAGCTGCATTTCTACTTTGTGGGGATCTTTTGTGTCTGCCAGGCCCAGCAGGTTTGCGATGCGGATCAGGTGCGTATCGGCAACAACAGCCGGAAGGCCGAAAACATCCCCCCGGATGAGATTGGCGCTCTTGCGGCCCACGCCCCGCAGCGCGAGGAGCGCCTCCATACTTTCGGGCACCTGGGCCGCGTGGCGCTCCACCAGCTGCTGCGACATCGCCACCAGGTCGTTCGCCTTGGTGTTGTGGAACCCGCAGGAGTGGATGATGCCCTCCACCTCGGCCGCGTCGGCCCCGGCCATGGCCTGCGGCGTGGGGAAGCGCGCGAACAGCGCCGGGGTCACCAGGTTCACACGGGCGTCGGTGCACTGCGCCGCCAGCCGCACGGACACCAGCAGGTGGAACGGGTCGCGCTCCTCCAGCGAGCACAGGGCTTCGGGGTATTCAGCCTTCAGCAGCGCCGTGATGCGCTGCGCTTTTTGTTTTAGGTGTGACATGAACAGCCCTCCTTGCTGTCCTTATTCTACACGCAAATGCTGTGGGTGTCAAGAGCGATGTGCGGTCATAATCCCCTGGCTCCCCCTTGGGGGAGCTCCCCGCCTCGGGCGGGGTGAGGGGGTGTCACGCCGCCAGCAGCTTCACCACCTCCTGCGCCGCCTCGGCGATATTCTTCACATCCCCGGGCCCGGGCAGCCCCGGCGGGGTGTAGAGGCTCAGCTGCTCCATGCCGAAGGTAAAGATGGTGGGATCAAGCAGGGCCCGCGCGACGGTCTCGCCGGGGAGGTTCATGCCCCTGGGGTAGTCTTTCGTGATGATAAAAAAGCGCGCGCGCTTGAGCACCACCCCCATGCGCTTGAGGGCCGCGAAATCCAGGCGGGTTTGCCGCCGCTCCGCCACGATGCGCTGGGCGCTGCGCGGGCCTATGCCCGGCACCCGCAGAAGCTCCTCCTTGCTTGCCCGCTGCACATCCACGGGGAAAAATTCCGGGTGGTGCAGGGCCCAGTTGCACTTCGGGTCGAGATAGGGGTTGAAGTTGGGGCTCCGCTCGTCTAGAATCTCTTCGGCGTCAAAATGATATTGCCGCAGCAGAAAATCGGCCTGGTAGAGCCTGTGCTCACGCAGCAGCGGGGGTTTGGTGTCCAGGGCGGGCAGGAGGCTGTGCTCGTTCACCGGGATATAGGCCGAGTAAAAAACACGCCTAAGCGAATATTTTCTGTACAGCCCCTGGGCCAGGCGCATGATGTGCAGGTCGCTCTCGGGGCTTGCGCCTATGATCATCTGCGTGGCCTGCCCCGCCCCGGCAAACCGCTGCGCGGCGGCTCCGTCGCTTCGCTGTGTTCTGACAAGGCCTTGTGAGGTCTTTGAAACGACCGACAGCGCCGCGCCGGGCCGCCCGGGCAGGCCGAGCGGCGAGACCTGCTCCTCCTTCATGCGCTTGATTTGTGCCATGGGGCCCAGGACAGCCTGCCGGGATTTATCCGGCGCGAGCCGGTGCAGGCTGCGCTCGCTGGGGAGCTCGATATTCACGCTGATGCGGTCCGCCAGGCAGCCCGCCTGCCAGATGAGCTCCTGCGAGGCCCCCGGGATGGCCTTCACGTGCAGATAGCCATTGAAGCGATATTCGTAGCGCAGCAGCTCCAGCACGCGAATCATGCGCTCCATGGTGTAATCCGGGCTGTTCAGTACACCGCTGGAGAGAAACAGACCCTCGATATAATTTCTGCGATAGAACTGTATGGTGAGCGAGGCCAGCTCCTCGGGCGTGAAGGTGGCCCGGGGGACGTCGTTGCTGCGGCGATTGACGCAGTAGGCGCAGTCGTAGGCGCAGGCGTTGGTCATCAGCACTTTGAGCAGCGAGATGCAGCGCCCGTCCTCCGCGAAGGCGTGGCAGCAGCCGCAGCCCATGGCGCTGCCGATGCCGTCGGCGGTGGGCGCGCGGTTCACCCCGGAGGAGGTGCACGCGGCGTCGTACTTCGCCCCGGCGGTGAGGATTTCGAGTTTTTGCATGAGGTCCATTGACATGCTCCTGCCTATGCGCGCAATGTAGGGGACGGCGTCCTTCGACGTCCCTTTTTGTCTCCCCCGGTTCGCAGGCCGCAACCCCTCGCGGCCGAGGGGTGGAGCCGGGGGAGCAAAAATGTCTGAGCAAACGACACGTATGTTCGGATATATTATAGCACAAAATTTCGGCTTGTAAAGGGGTTTTTGAAAAATTTTTTACGGGCGTCCGCGGACGCCGCCGCGCGGTTTTCTTGCTTTTTCGTCTTTTATGTGGTAAAATAAATTTTGAAAATGGTGAGGATTTTTTCGTTCTGGCGCGACTAAGAGGTACAGTGGTTCCGCCCGGACACGATTTTGCGCGGATTTACGTGCGTTCGGCGCATGTAGAAAGGGGGGAACACGGTGGAGCAGGCGCGGCAGCGCAGCGCCGAGGAGGCCTACGAGGCCTTCTGCGCGGGGGACGAAAGCGGCTTTGACCAGCTGATGCGGGAATTTCAGCAGAGCCTGACCTGCTTCCTGCTCGGCTACGTGCGCGCCCCCGATGTGGCGGAGGACCTCGCCGAGGAAACCTTCGTGGAGCTGCTGCTGCACAAGGGGCGCTTCCGCGGGCAAAGCACGTTCAAGACCTACCTGTACTCCGTGGCGCGCCACAAGGCCATCGACCATCTGCGCAAGGAAAAGCGCAGGCCCACCGTGGCGCTGGACGACGTGGCCGAGCGCGGCGACGGCGCGCCGGGCCCCGAGGAGCAGGTCATCGCCGGGGAGCTGGCGGCGCAGGTGGCCAGGGCCATCCGGGCCATCCCGGCGGAATACCGGGAGGTCATGCGGCTGCTCTACCTCGAGCAAATGCGCTACGAAGAGGTGGCGATGCTCACGCGCAAAAGCAAAAAACAAGTCGACAACCTGGCCTACCGCGGGCGCCAGCTGTTGAAAATTTCGCTTGGAAGGGAGGCGATTGATTTTGAAGACCAATGAGGAGTTCCGGGCGTCGGTCTACGCCCGGGCGCAGCTTGAACAGCGGCGCATCGCCGCACGCCGGCAGAAGGCGCGCAGCGCTTCGCTCTCCGCGGCCATGCTGTTGCTTGTGGCCATCGTCGCGGTGCCGCTGGCAATCAACCTGCGCGGCGAGGTTGATCCCACTGTGCCGCCGGTCACGAACGAGGTGCGCAACGCCGTCAACCCGGCGGCCCTCGGCGCGCGCATGGTGGTGCTGGTGGGCACGCAGGCCGTCGTGCTGGAAAACGAGGCCCAGCAAAAGCAATTCGTGGATAGCTACCGCGCCGCGATGAACCTGAGCGGCGAGGAGGGCGCGCCGTTCCCGGCGGCGGATACCGCCAGGGAGATCCACTCCACCGATGAGCTCATGGAATTCCTGGCCGAGATGCCGGACGCGGCGCAGGCCATGCGGCTGGACTACAACGAGGCGTTTTTCGCGGATAACGACCTCTACGCCATGCCCATGGGCCTGGCCCCGCAGCCGGAGACCACCGCCCCGCCGGTGATGTCCATCACCGGGCCGGCCACCGAAAGCTCCGCCGAAGCATCTGTCGTGGCCACCACCATCCCCGACGGCGTATCCCCCTCGGACGCCAACGCGCCCCCGGTGCCCGCCGAGGCCGAACCCACCACCGGCGAGGATAGCTCCACGGCCCCGGTGGATTTCCCCCCCGGCGACCTGCTGAACAGCGCCGACGTGACGGTGCTGCTGCTGGTGCCGGTGAACAAGGGGTAGGCAGTCACAAACGAAAGGAAAAAACGCGCCGACATCATGTTGGCGCGTCTTTCTCCAGGTTTTCTATCGCGTAGTTCAAACACTGTATCACCAGCCGGTTCAGCGAAATCTTGTTCTGCGCGGCCAGGGTCTCCAGGCGCTCGATGAGCTCAATGGGCAGGCGGAAGGTTTTGCTTTCAGTGTAGGAGGCTTTCTCTATTCGGAACATAGCGCACCTCTTTTTTGTATCCATTATGCACTACATTTTGCAATTAGGATGCACTAATATTTGCAAGAAAATATACTTGCATTTATTGGACATAACTCTTGCTTTTCACTATACAGTATGTTATAATAGTCGCAACAAAAGATAGGGGGTATTATCCAATGAATGAAGGCAAGCGGAAAAAGGTTCTGCGCTATACACTATATGGTTTGTATTTTGTTACATGTGCCGCATTCGCTTACTTAACTTCGTCGCTGCCGCGTAAACTCGGCGTGGAATGGATCATCGGCTGGCCGGAGTTTGTTGGCAATTTGCTTGGCTACGCCCCGGTTATTGCTGCGCTCCTGTTCTTGCTGCCGAAGATACCGAAGACGCTGAAGCAGCCAGAGTTCGAGAAGGTCACCTCAACAAGAAAAACGTTACTGGCAGTCCTGTCCGTACTCCCTCTCGTAATCATCATTGGACTATCCGTTGTTGTGAGCTTTTTCACCCGATGGCAGAAAATAGACCGCTATGAGCTTTCCCCCAGTGGAAAAAATAAAGCGATTGTTATGGTACGCAAGGGAAATGACCCTTGGATGACTGAATACGTCCATCCCGTGCGGGCGTGGCTTTTCTACGAGGATAAGAACGGCATCTATCTGCACCCGGATTCTGAAGAAATAACCTTCACCTGGCTGGACGACTATACGCTTGAAATCACTCGCACAAGGGAATACGAGGGTGAGTCTTGGACGGAGACCGATCAAATAAAATGGTAAGCAAATGAACCCACAAGCGGCTGCCCTCCCGGACAGCCGCTTATTTTTTATGCGCATAACATATTGACACCGTGCGCATACTATGCTATAATAGTAGCACAAGCAACAAAGGAGGGCAAAGCCATGGCATATGCGAACATTAACATCCGCACGGACGCGGAGGTGAAAAAGGCCGCGCAGGAGCTGTTTGCGCGGCTGGGCATGGACATGACCACGGCGGTGAACATCTTTCTGCGGCAGGCTATCAGCAAGAACACCCTGCCGCTGGAGGTCGCGCCGGTGGCAAGCGGCAACGTGCCCGTTTTGGGCAGCATGAGGGGCAAGATTTGGATGGCAGACGACTTTGACGCGCCGTTGGAAGATTTCAGGGAGTATATGTGATGAATTTATTATTGGATACGCATACGATCCTCTGGGCCCTGGCGGATGACGAAGAAAGGCTGTCCAAGCCTGCCCGGGAGGCCATTTTATCGCCCGGGAACCAGAAGTTCGTCAGCCTGGCCTCCGCGTGGGAACTCGCCATCAAGATCAGCAGCGGCAAGCTCTCCTTTGAAGGCGGCGCAGATAATTTTGCGCATCAAGTTGAAAGCAACGGCTTCCTCCTGCTGCCGATAGAACGCAGCCACATTGCGCGCACAGAGACGCTGCCCTTCCACCACCGCGACCCCTTCGACCGGCTCCTGGTAGCGGCGGCGCTGTGCGAGGGCCTGGCGATTGTAACGGCGGACGAACACATACCGGCCTACGGCGTGCCGTGCATCTGGTGAGCTTTGCAAAGAACACAAGCGGCTGCCCTCACGGACAGCCGCTTGCATTTTTGCGCGAAGTTAGACGGCGCGCCTGGCCGAGGGGAGGTCGGCGGGGGGATTCCGGCGTAGCTCGGCTATGCGTTCGTCGAACCAACGCACCGCACGGTCCGACTCCGCGCGGCGCTCCTCTTTCGTGGCGTCCTTCATGCGCTCATAATTCCATTCGCGGATTTTGTGGATGTCGTCGATGGTGAAGTTCGGGCTTATTTCGGGTTCGGGGATGTTATGAATCATTGTCGTCACCTTCTTCGATTAAAAATGTGGGGGTAAAAATCAACAGGTCCTTGTAACCGGACAATGTCGTCACCGCTTTTGTGCCTACGATGGTCCTCGGGTTGGCGATGTGCTTGAAATTCCAGGACACAATCGCGTCACAGCCAAAAACAATGGCTGCGGCAATGTGGCGGCAGTCGTCAAAGCTTTTCTTCTTCAGAATACCCAGGTCAACGAATTTTTCCGCCACCGCGAGGGTTTGGTCGTCCACGATGACCCTCTCGAACGAAATCTGAGCAAGGCATTGCAGCAACTTATCCCTTCTTTGATCATGGCAGCGATTGAGCTCTTCTATGGTCACATCGGAGATGACCACATCATATTCCCCGGCCTTTAGCCGCTCCCAAAGCCTGTGCGTTTCGGCCATTCGGCCCGGGTCATCCTGTTGGTCAAGATACCCAATGACGCAGGTATCCAGATAAATCTTCAACTTTTTCATGGCGCACCTCTCTCTTTTCCTAGTATACCATAACTGAGCGCATATTGCAACACAAAAAAAGCGGCTGCCCACCCGGACAGCCGCTTGTATTTTTGCGCGAAGTTAGACGGCGCGCCTGGCCGAAGGGAGGTCGGCGTAACGGAGGTTGTATTTTTCGACAATTTCGCGCACGGCAATCGCCTGCCTGCGGTCGAACTCCTCCTTGCCGAGCTCCCGTCGCTCACGGGAAAGCTCCGCGCGGATGGCGTCTATCTCGCGCTCGTAATCCAAGCTAGTTTCCATTGTTGATCACCTCCATCGGCGCAATGATTGACACGGCGGGATAGCCGTTCAAGGGATTGACGTATCTCATTTTGTCTTTGGTCCAGAGCCTGTTGATATGGGTAAAGTTCAAGCTGACAAGCGCGTCCATGCCATGGACGGAAGCGCAGGCAATGTGCCAACGGTCATACTCGTGGTTTTCTGAAATAATTTCGTGCACTGCGTACTGATATGCCAGCGCTTCTATTTCGTCTGACTTTTTCAACAGAATCGCGCCGCATTGTTCCAGCAATTCCAGCATATTTTGCAGCTTCGGCCCCTCTGTGCGGGACAGTTCCTCAAGGACATACTCAGACGCATACGCCTCAAATTTCTCCTCCGCAATTTCCTCGAACAGCCGCACGGTATCTCTGTAGTTATCCCGTTCCGGCTCGAAGTAGCGGTTGAACACGGTCGTTTCCAAATAAATCTTCAATTTCTTCATGGCGCACCTCTCTCTGTTTATAGTATACCACGCCCAGGCGCATATTGCAACACAAAAAACGCGCCCACCATCCCGGCGGGCGCGTCTGACGTCAAAAATCTAATGTCTAATGCCTACACAACCTTCGCCGGATTGACCCGCACCCCCGGCCCCATAGTAGCAGCAACCGTGCACGAGCGGATATACTGGCCCTTGGCCGCCGCGGGCTTCGCCTTGACGAGGGCGTCCAGCAGGGCCGTGAAGTTCTCCTGGAGCTTCTCCACGCCGAAGGAGGCCTTGCCGATGGGGCAGTGGATGATGTTGGTCTTATCCAGGCGGTATTCGATCTTGCCGGCCTTGGCGTCGATGACGGCCTGGGCCACGTTGGGGGTGACGGTGCCGGCCTTGGGGCTGGGCATCAGGCCGCGCGGGCCCAGGAGCTTACCCAGGCGGCCGACCAGGCCCATCATGTTGGGGGAGGCGACGGCTACGTCGAAATCCATGAAGCCCTCGCCCTGGATGCGGGCCACCAGGTCCTCCGCGCCCACGATCTCCGCCCCGGCGGCGATGGCCGCTTCGGCGTCCGGGCCCTTGGCGAAGACGGCCACGCGCACTTTGCGGCCCGTGCCGTTGGGGAGGATCACCGCGCCGCGCACCTGCTGGTCGGCGTGGCGGCCGTCCACGCCGAGCTTGACGTGGCACTCGATGGTCTCGTCGAACTTCGCCACGGCGGTCTTGATCGCGGTGGCCAGGGCCTCGTCGGGATCATAGAATTTCGCGCGGTCCACGAGCTTGGCGGTTTCGATGTATCTCTTGCCGTGTTTCATTGTGTTCTACTCTCCCTTCTAATCCTTCACCGTGACGCCCATGCTGCGCGCGGTGCCCGCGATCATCTTGATGGCGGCCTCCACGCTCCCTGCATTGAGGTCAGGCAGTTTCAGTTCGGCAATCTGGCGCACCTGCGCCGCGGTGATTGTGGCAACTTTTGTTCTGTTGGGCACGCCCGAGCCGCTCTCTATGCCGCAGGCCTTCTTGATGAGCACGGCGGCGGGGGGCGTCTTGGTGACGAAGCTGAACGTGCGGTCCGAGAAGACCGTGATGACCACGGGGATAATCAGGCCCACGTCGTTCTTCGTGCGCTCGTTGAACTCCTTGGTGAACCCGGGGATGTTCAGCCCATACTGCCCCAGCGCGGGGCCGACGGGGGGCGCCGGGGTGGCCTTCCCGGCGGGAATTTGCAGCTTGACCAAGCCGACTACTTTTTGCGCCATTGATCTGCTTTCCTCCTAAATAAATGTGGTAGTGGCGAAGCCAATGCTGAATGCTTAATTCTGAATGCTGAATGAATTAAGCGAAAGCACTTGCCTCTCCCACGCCCAAGCAACTCGCCTGAGCAAACAAACGCATGGTCAGATCGTTCCCCAATTAAGCATTGAGAATTAAGCATTCAGCATTAATTCAGGGGCTCCACCCAATCCATGGCCAGTTCCGTGATGGTTTCCTTGCCGAACAGGGCCGTGATGGCGATTTTCACCGTGCCCTGCTCCGTGTTGATGGACTCCACGCGGCCGGTGAAGCCCTCGAAGTTCGGGTGGATGATGTTGACCGTGTCGCCAACCTCATAGCTGACCTCCACGCGGCGCTCCTCCACGCCCATCTCGATGACTTTTTCCTCGTCGAGGGGGGCGGGGCGGTTGTCCGGGCCCACGAAGCCCGTGACCCCGCGCACGTTGCGCACCAGCCACCAGCATTCGTCGGTGATCTTGGGCATGTCGTCGTCGTCGAACTCCACGGCGATTTTGACGAACACATAGCCGGGGAAGAGCTTGCGCTCCACCTCCTTGCGCTTGCCGTCCGCCTTGACCTCCGTTACGGCCTCCGTGGGGATGTTCACGCCCATGATCTGGTCCTGCATCCCCCGGTTTTCCACGATTTTTTCGATGTTGGCCGCCACCTTGTTCTCATAGCCGGAATAGGTGTGGATGACGTACCAGCGGGCCTCTCGCTCCATGCCGCGCCCTCCTTAGTGCGTGTGATCGGGGTCGTTGTGGTCGTGTTCCGCCTCTGTCGGCGCCGCTGTGGTGGTGGGAATCGCCTGCTCCGCCAGCTCGCTTGCCCACTCCGAGAGGTAGTCGTTGACATAGTCGGTGGTCGGCTCCACCTGTTCCACCCGGGCGCCCTGGGCCACGCGCTTGAGAACCAGGATGCCCTCGCTCAGGGCATAGTCGAGGATCCACACCGGCACGCCGATAATTACCGTGGTGAGCAGCACGATGCCCGTGTTCTTGGCGATGGTCTTGAGGTCCGGCCAGACAATCTTCTTCAGCTCGCCGCGGAAGTCCTTCCAGAAGCGCCGGAAGCGCACCGATGCCTTCTTCTTGTCGGCCTTTTCATCCTTTTCTTTGTCGCCCTTCGCGCCGGGGGCCTTGGCCTTCTCGGCCTGCTTCAGCTTCTGTTTGGCTTCCTTCGCCTGGGCGTCTTTCCCGGCGTTGTCCTTGGAGGACGGTATTTCGTTCTTATTCTTTGCCATGCGAATTTCCCTCCTCACTTTCCTCACTTCGTCTCGCGGTGGATGGTGTGCTTCCTGCAAAAGCGGCAGTACTTGCGCAGCTCCAGCCGTTCCGGCGTGTTTTTCTTGTCCTTCTTTTTGTTGTAGTTGCGCTGCTTGCACTCGGTGCAAGCCAGGACTATTTTGACCCGCATAGTCAAGCGCCTCCTTCTGATGATTAGGCTCCCTCGCGCGCAGGGGAACTGCGCACATATGCACAAAAAATAAACCCCCTGCCAGAGGTATAGAGAGTATACCACGGGCGCGGGGGTTTGTCAAGGGTTATTTTAAAAATTCGCGATTTTTTCGGATTTTTGCGGACACACCCCCCGCGCTAATACTGTTCCCGATAATCAGTATTACGTTCAGCGAAGTTAGCGCAGAGGTTTAAAAACCCCCCTCGCTTTGCGAGAGGGGGGAAACGCCATGAGGCGTGGGTGTCCACGCAGGGGCGAAGCTTCAGGCTATGCCTTCACCGTGGGGTTCCACAGGTACGTGTTCTCAAAAATAAACTGGCGCTGCTCGGTTGCTGTTGAAGCCCCGTATTCGTAGCCTTCGATCAGCTCGCCGCCGTCCCATGCCATGCGGAACTGGCGGAAGGCGATGCCGCCCAGCAGGCCGGTGTGCAGGTAGGCCTGCCTGCCCTTTTCGTTGTTCCACAGGTCCATGATTTCGTCGTCGCTGTAATGCTTGTCAAAGCCTTCGCGGTCCGCGCACTCCTCCAGCAGGAGTTCGCGCATATTCAGGCCGAAGGCGCCGCCCTCCACCCAGGCGTTCCAGCGCGCCTCCCATTCCCCCTGGCCCTCCTCCAGGAAATCCAGGTAGCGTTCCTTTATGAACGCCACCGAGGGGTTTTTAAAAAAGACCGCTATCTCATAATTGTTTTGGAGTATGCGGGACTTTTCCAGGCCGATGGCCTTCGTGGAATGGAAGCCCCAGGTGAAATGCTGGTTCGCGTCGTACTTCATCGGCTCCTGCCCATTGTCATACAGGGTCATGGAAACGACCGTTGACCGCCCTGCGGCGCCGAACTGCGAGCGAAGCGCTTCGGCCGGGGTCAGGCCGTCTTCCACGCTGTAAAAGCATGAGTACGTGTAGGCGACCGCCAGCGACTTCCAAAAATCATCCACCAGGGTGAGGGGGAAGAAATCGAGCATGTTGTTTTCTTCCGCCGCGTCCTGCAGCGCCTCCATGGCCAGGGCGACCTCAACAAGCTGTTCCTCGGTGATCATCGCCCGCGCGCGCTGCGCCAGGCTGCTTTCGGGCAGTGCGTCCCGCGCCGGGGCAAGGAAGGGGAAGGCCGGGATGAGGGCAAAAAAGAGTGACAGCAGCAGGGATAGGAATTGCATATGAACTTCTCCTTTACAAAATAATTTGTCCCTTATAAGTATAGCACCGGGAGAGGGGCTTGTCAAGCGCATAAAATCCTTGACACGGGCCCCGATCCGCGTTACAATAGGCTTGATGGATTCTCCGGCGCGAAGGGATTTTTCTATGAACATGCGCAACTGGCTGCGGGCCGCGCCCTCCTTACATAAGGCGATGCCCATCCTCTCCTACCCCGGGGCGGGGCTCATAGGCGAGAGCGTGGATGCGCTCGTCCACAGCGGGGCGCTGCAAGTGAAATGCATGGAGGCCGTGGCGGCGCGCTGGGACGCCCTTGCCGCCGTGAGCCTCATGGACCTTTCCGTGGAGGCCGAGGCCTTCGGCAGCGCCGTGCGCTTCTCGGAAAACGAAGTCCCCACCGTTATTGGCGCAATCCTGGGCGAGGGGGACGACCCCGATACCTTGCAAGTACCCGAAATCGGCGCGGGGCGCACGGTGGAATACATAGCGGCCATCGCGGGGGCGGCAAAAAGGCTTGACAGGCCGGTGTTCGCGGGCTCCATCGGGCCCTTCTCCCTGGCGGGGCGGCTGCTGGACATCAGCGAGATCATGGTGCTGTGCTACGAGGAGCCCGGCCTGGTGCACGGCGTTCTTGAAAAAGCCACGGCCTTCCTGATCAACTACAACACGGCCCTGCGGGATGCCGGCGCGCACGGCCTGCTTATGGCAGAGCCCGCGGCGGGCCTGCTCTCCCCGGCGCTCATCGCGGAATTTTCCACCCCCTATGTGCGGCGCATCATCCAAGCCATCGAAAACGAAAGCTTCGCCGTCATCTACCACAACTGCGGGAACACCATCCCCCTCATCGGCAGCATCCTGGAGACCGGGGCAAGCGCCTTCCATTTCGGCAACGCGATTGACCTGCCCGCAATGCTCAAACTGATGCCCCCGGAATACACCGTCTTCGGCAATATAGACCCGGCGGGGGTTTTACGCAGCGGCACGCCGGAGAGCGTGCGCGCGGCCACCCTGGATTTGCTGGAGCGCTGCGCCGCCCACCCCAATTTCGTGCTGTCCTCGGGGTGCGACATCCCCCCCGCCGCGCCGGTGGAGAATATCGACGCGTTTTTTGAGGCTGCGAGGGTGTTTTATTCGTAGAGAGGAGGTTGTTCATGAAAAAGCTGTTCATCGCGCTGCTGTGCCTGCTGCTTGCGGGGCTTTGTGCTTGTGGGCAGGAGGTGGAGGAGGAGCTTGCTCCGTATAACGCGGTTCTCAGGCGGTACAAAAGAGGCGTTTCATTCGGGGACTATGGCCAAGTTTATCAATACTACGCCCTATACGATATTGACGGCAACGGTTCAAAAGAATTGTTCCTGGGCTTAGACCTATGGGATGGCAGCGAAATAAGCTTTGCAACTATTTATGCCATCAAAAACAAAAATGCTGTGCGATTAGAACCATACGAATTATGGAATGGATCGGGATTGCTGCCTTCGCTGTTTAGCAATGGCACGATTCTGAGCAAGCATAGCTATGACGATTCAGGGAAGTGGCTTAGGTACTATCGCTTTGAAGATGGAGCGCTTAGATTGCAGGTATCATTGATAGAAGACATTATGTTCGATGAATATTTCCTACATGATCTGAATGCAAAAGAAAACATCCCCATCACCAAAGAAGAGTTTGAGCAGTTGCAGAAGGAAATGGAGGGTGATGGCCAGATAGTTGAGATTGATTGGAGGCCGCTGGCGGGGTATGGGGCAGGCGGATGAAATCCACGGCCGACCGAAGGTCTGCCCTACGGGGATATGGCCAAAGGCCAGGTAATCACGAACAAACCCCGGATAGAATTTCCCCGGCCTCGGGCCGAATCCCGTAGGGCAGACCTTCGGTCGGCCGAAATTTTCAAATACGAACAAAATATTTTAAAAATAGAAAGGGCTATCACAATGACAACCTACGAATTCCTTTGCCGCGCGTTTCAAAAGACCGCCTTTGCCGGGCAATACGCCTTGCCCTGGGGCGACCCCGACCTCCTGCGGGGGCCGGGGAGCGTGAACGAGCTGCCCGCGCTGATCAAATCCCTGGGGCTGCGGCGCGTGCTGATGGTGACCGACCAGGGCCTGATGAAAATCGGCCTGCCCGCCCCGCTGCTGCAAGGGTTGGAGACCGCCGGGATTTTCTGCGCGGTGTACGACAAAACCGTCCCCAACCCGACCACCACCAACATCGACGACGCCCGCCGGGTCTACGACGAAAACCGCTGCCAGGCCGTCATCGCCTACGGCGGGGGCTCCCCCATGGACTGCGCGAAGATCGTGGGCTTCCTGGCGGCCTACCCCAGCAAGACAGCGGCGAAGGTCAAGGGCCTGCAACTGCATAGGTTCCGCAAGCTGCCGCCGCTCTTCGCCGTGCCCACCACCGCCGGCACGGGCTCCGAGGTCACCATCGCCGCCGTGGTGAGCGACGCCGCGACCCACGCGAAGTTCACCGTGATGAGCCCCCTGCTGCGCCCGAAGTACGCCGTGCTGGACCCGGAGCTCACCCTTGGGCTGCCGCCCGCCCCCACCGCGCAGACCGGCATGGACGCCCTCACCCACGCCGTGGAGGCCTACATCAGCCTGAGCCACGTGAAGCCCACGGACGAGCGCGCCCTGGAGGCCACGAAGCTGATCTTCGAGAACCTGGAGGTCGTCTACGCCGATGGCAGGAACCTGGCGGCCCGCGAGCGGATGCTCTACGCCTCCTTCTGCGCGGGCGCGGCCTTCACCAGGGCCTATGTGGGCTACGCCCACGGCATCGCCCACGCCCTGGGCGGGCTGTATAACATCCCCCACGGCCTGGGCTGCGCCGTCACGCTGCCCCATGTGCTGGAGGCCTACGGCGAGAGCGCCTACGCCCGCCTGGCCGACCTCTATGACGCTGCGGGCCTGCCCGAGGGCCCCGTGGGCGCCGCCCAGAAGGGGAAGGCCTTCATCAAGGCCGTGCGCGAGCTCAACGAGCGCCTCGGCATCCCGGCGGGCTTCGAGAGCATCCAGGATAAAGACGTCCCCGAGATCGCCCGCCGCTGCCTGAAGGAGAGCAACCCCCTCTACCCCGTCCCGAAGATTTTCCAGCAGGCGCAGTGCGAGGCGGTTGTTAGAGGGATGAAGATTTAATCACGCCAGCCCGAGGCGTAACGCAATCGGTAGGGGACGGCCTCCGGGACGTCCCCGGGCCAAAAAACGCCTGGGACGTCGAGGACGCCGACCCCTGTGGATAATGCTATTTCCATTCATATAATGTTGTCGCCCGGCGCTGCGATGCAACGCCCTACGAGGGTTGCGCCCGTGGCGTTGAGTTTAGCCGCCATTGGCGAAACTCTCGTAGGGCGCGCCACTGGCCCGCCTGGCAAAACAATGCATAAGGAGCTATAACCATGACCCCCACCATCCACACCGCAGCCACCGCGCACCTCGATACCTCCTGGGGCTGGACCCTGGAGACCACCATCGAGGAGTACATCCCCAAAACCCTGAACGACAACTTCGCGCTGTTCGAAAAGTACCCCGAGTACGTGTTCTCCTTCGAGGGGGCCTATCGCTATGCCCTCATGGAGGAGTATTACCCCGCGCTCTTCGAGAAGCTAAAGGAGTACGTGGCCCAGGGGCGCTGGCGCGTGGCCGGCAGCGCCTGGGAGAACGGCGACGTGAACATCCCCTCGCCCGAGGCCCTGCTGCGCAACTTTTTGCTGGGCAACCGGTATTTCGAGGAGAAGTTCGGCAAGCGCAGCTGCGAGGTCTACCTGCCGGACTGCTTCGGCTTTGGCAAGGCCCTGCCGGGCGTGGCCGCCCACGCGAACCTGAAGGGCTTCGTGACGCAGAAGCTCATGTGGGGCAGCGCGGACAAAGTGCCCTTCGCCCTGGGACGCTGGCAGGGGCCCGACGGCGGGGAGATCTTCGCCTGCCCGGACGCCCACGACTACGCCTCCTCTCTGAAGAAGGTGCGGAAGAATTTTTCGATGAAGCGCGCCCTGGCCCACGCGAAGCGGCGCGGGGTCTACCCGGTGGCCTACACCCTCCACGGGGTGGGGGATAGAGGCGGCGCGCCCAGGGAGGACTCCGTCAAAGTGGTGTGCGGCGAGATCGCGCGCAACGGCGAGGAAAAAGTGCAGGTCATTTCCACCGGCACGGACCAGATTTTCAGAGATATATATGCCCTGCCCGCAGCCGAAAGAGCGAAGTTCCCGCTGCACAAGGGCGAGTGGCTGCTCAGCGACCACGGCGCGGGCTGCTACACCGCGCGCTGCCTCAGCAAGCGCTGGAACCGCCAGGCCGAGCAGCTGGCCGCCGCGGCGGAGGCCGCCTGCGCCTTCGCGGGCTTTTTGGGCAGGCTGGAGTACCCCCGGGATGAGCTGAATACAGCCTGGAAGCGCGTGATCGCCCACCAGTTCCACGACGACATGACCGGCACCTCCGAGGAGATCAGCTACCGGCGCAACTGGGACGACCTGATGGTCTCCCAGCAGCAGTTCGCGGGTATTTACACCCGGGGCGTATCGGCCGTGGCGAACAGCATGGACACGGCCTTCGCGATTGGCCGCTGCCTGGCGGTGAGCAACGTCACCCAGTGGGAGCGCAGGGAGAGCGTGGAGGCCCGCCTGCCGCACAAGCTGGGCGGCAGCACCGCCCGGGTGTTCGACAGCGAGGGGAAGGAGTGCCCCTCCCAGCTGCTTGCCGACGGGCAGACGGTGGTGTTCGCGGCCACCGTGCCGCCTCTGAGCGTAAGCCTGTTCGACGTGCAGGTGAGCGCCATCCCCTGCGCCATTGAAACCGGCCTGCAAGCAAGCGCAAACAAGCTGGAGAACGCCTATCTCGCCCTGGAGATAGACGGGAACGGGGACATATCGTCCCTCTACGACAAGCGCGCGCGGCGGCAGATGCTCAGCGGGCCGGTGCGCATCGCCCTGCTCGATTTCGACGGCAGCCGCGTCTACCCCGCCTGGGAGATGTACTACCCCGAGCTGAAGAAAAAGCCCGCGGCGTATCCGGGCAACCCCAAGATAGAAATGATCGAAAACGGCCCCGCCCGGGCGAGCGTCAAAATCACCCGCGAAGCGAGAAATTCGACCTTCGTGCAGGTGATCAGCCTGGATGCTATGGGCGAGTTCGTGCGCGTGCGCAACGAGATCGACTGGCAGTCCCTGCGGACTCTATTAAAAATTGAAGTGCCTATGATGGCCGAGAATAAGATCGCTGAGTATGATTTGGGCTTCGGGGTTGCCAAACGAGGACTGAACACCAACCTGCAGTACGAGGTGCCCGCGCAGCAGTGGGCGGGTATCACAGACAAGGAGGGGCGCTTCGGCATGGCCGTGCTCAGCGACAGCAAGACCGGCTGGGATCACCCCGACCCCTGGACACTGCGCCTGACGGGGGTCTATACCCCGCGCTCGGCCTGCCGGGGCAGCTCGCACCTGCTGGATTTCGGCAGGAATACTTTCGGCTTCGGCCTGTATCCCCATGCCGCGCAGGGCTATGAGGAGATTTGCAGGGCCGGGGCCTGCTTCGGGCAGCGCCTGGCGGCCTTCCGGCCCGCCGCGCATCAAGGCGGCCCAACGCAGCTGCGCTTCGGCGGCGTGGACGAGGGGATGCTCTTGCGCGCCCTCAAGCACGCGGAGGAAGGCGGCGCGTGGGTGCTGCGCGTGCAGGAGGCCAGCGGCCTGCCCATGGCCGACAGCGCGGTCTCCCTGGGCGCGGGCATCACGGCCTTCGAGGAGATTTATGCCTCGGAAGAGCCCCGCGATACCGTGAACTACGCCAGCATAAAAGAAGGCAAATTACACATCGCCCTGAACCCCTTCGAGATACGCTCGTTCAAGCTGCAAATCAAGCCCATGCAGTGCGAAGCCCCGGCCATGGCAATGCACAATGCACAATGCACAATGCACAAAGTACAGGCGCTGGGCGCTGATGCTTTGTTGTGTATCGGCCAGAGCATCGCCCTGCCTGCGGGAAGTGAGATGCGCATGGCCGTTGCCTCCCTGGAGGGAGACCTGGAGGCCATGTTCACGGTCGACGGCGCGGCGCATACGCGCACGGTCTACAGCGCCCGCGAGCCCGTGGGCGCGGGGGACCTATACGGCCTGGGCGTGGGCGGCTACGTGAAGCCCGCCTGGCCCGTGCGGGAATTTACGCACCTGTATGACGAGAACGGGAAAGTGCTCATCGGGGCCTGCGCCAGGTTCTATGACCTCACCCTGCCTTTGCCCGGGAAAGAATGTGAATTGGTGCTGCCGCAGGACGGGCGCATCGCGCTGCTCTCCCTGGCCGTGCAGGGCGAAGCGATGGCGGCGCCCGCCTGCGCGCTCTTCGACACCCTCGAGCGCAGGCCCGACGGCGCGCCATTTGCCCTCACCCCGAAGCAGGAGAAGGCCGCCAGAAGCCCGATGGCTCTGCGGGCGCTGGGGCACAAGCTGCGCTTCGTCCGCTCGTACCTGCGGGTGCGCAGGCAGGTGGATCTGTAGGGCTCCCCCCGCGAGGACACCCCCTTTGCTATAATCCAAAATACCGCGCCGCGTTGCCGAAGCTAACGTCCCGCGCCAGGGCGGCGAGAGTTTCGCTGTCGTGGGGGTAGAGGCCCTGCTCCGCCCATTCCCCGGCCAGGCCGCAGAAGATGCGCCGGAAATACTCGTGGCGGGGGTAGGACAGGAAGGAGCGGGAGTCCGTCACCATGCCCACGAAGGCGCCCAGCGCGCCGAGGTTCCCCAGGGCCTTGAGCTGCTCGCGCATCCCGTCGATGTTGTCCATGAACCACCAGGCCGGGCCGAATTGCAGCTTGCCCGCCGCCGCGCCCGTCGCGGCGGTAATTTCGCTGCCCTGGAAATTGCCTATCATCGTGCCGAGCACATAGTTATCCCTGGGATTGATGTTGAACAGGATGGTCTTCGGCAGCAGGCGCTTGACGTCCATGGAATCCAAAAAGCGCGCGAGGGGCAGCGCCACGGGCCAGTCGCCTATGGAGTCGAAGCCGGTGTCGGGGCCGATCAGGCGTAACATGCGCGTGTTGTTGCTGCGCTGCGGGCCGAGATGCAGCTCCATCGCCCAGCCGAGCTGCGCGTATTGCGCCGCCAGGGCCTGCAGCAGCGCCGTCTGGTACTGCTCGGCTTGCAGCTCGCCCGGCATCTCGCCGCGCAATCTCGCGTGGAAGATGCGCTCAATCTCCAGCTCCTCCGCCGGAGCATAGGGGACATATCGAAAGCCGTGGTCGCTGGCGCGGCAGCCCAGGGAATCGAAGAAGTCCGCGCGCTCCAGCAGGGCCAGCCGCAGGTCGTGGAAGCTGCGCACGGGCTGCCCGGCGGCCTGCTCCAGCTGCTTGACCCATGGCAGGAAGCCCTCCTGGTCGATGGCCAGGGCTTTGTCCGGCCTGAATGCCGGCAGCACCTTAAATAGCAGGTCTTCCTGCGCAAGCGCTTTGTGATATTCCAGGCTGTCCGCCGGGTCGTCCGTCGTGCAGAGCGCTCTCACGTTGGATTTCTCAATAAGCTCACGCGGCGCAAATCCCCCATTGGCAATCTGCGCGTTGCAGGCGTCCCAGATTTGCTGCGCGCTTCCAGCGTTCAGCACCTTCTCGCAGCCGAAGAAGCGCCGCAGTTCCAGATGCGTCCAGTGGTGCAGGGGGTTGCCCATGAGCTTCGGCATACACGCCGCCCAGGCGCTGAACTTCTCCCTGCCTGCGGCGTCGCCCGTGACGAGGCTCTCCGAAACCCCGCAGGAGCGCATGGCCCGCCACTTGTAGTGGTCGCCGCCCAGCCAAAGCTGCGCGATGTCCGTCGGCGTCTCGTTCTCGTAAATCTCCTTGGGCGAGAGGTGGCAGTGCCAGTCGAAGATAGGCTCCTCCTTCGCGGCCGCGAACATCTCTCTGGCTGTTTCTGTGGTTAATAGAAAATTTTCTCCTAGGTAGGGGGTCATGGTGTGTCCTCCTTACGCGAACAGCGGCATGACCCGTATGAGCCCACGGGCCATAAGACCGTAGGACCAAACAAGTCCGTCGAACAGCCAATCGATGTAAAACACGCAGTGCTTCTTGATGATTTCGGGGCCCTTTTCGAGCATTATGAAGTAGAAGGCGAGCACTTCTTTCTCATGCTGTTCGAGTTCGCCCGCGAGCTGCCATTCCAGCAATGCATCAAGATCCAGGCCCGCTTTGTCCAGCTCCGCCTGCAACTCCGCGTCCATGGCCTCGTAGGACGAGCCCTTCGCGAACACTGCCCAGTTCAGCCAGAGGGGAACGCGCGCCAGCGAGGCCTCCAGAACGGAGACAGTGATCACAATGCCTTGCGACTGCAGCAGTTTCACGAGCTGCGCGTTCATGGGCGACAAGGGCCGCGCCGCCGAGGCCACGGGAGAGAGCACCGCCAGGAGCAGCAGCAGGGCCAGGAGGGTGGATAGGATGCGTTTTGTGGTTTTCATGGGGTTTCCTTTCGTTGGTTAAAATTTGTTTGGATTGTGAAAACGGGTGCGGATCGCACGAAGTACGTCGCTCCGCGAGGGTGCTCCGCACCACCCCCGCTTCGCGTCCCCCCAAGGGGAGACCCTTGGCAGATCGGACATTTTGGCTCTCGACACACAAGAAATCTTCTGCCTCGTCAGGATGCCCCCCTTGGGGGGCCGGTGCGAAGCACCGAGGGGGTCTCCGCGGAGCGGCTGACCGCTATCGGAGGAAGGTGCACTGCGCTGAGGCTTTTTAATGGGAATAAAATCGTCCCTACCCCTTCCCCGCCCCGAATTCCCTGCCGTCGTTGCCGCCGCTCTGCATACCCACCAGGGCCTGCGCGCCGGTGAAGGCGTCCACGGAGAGCTTCACGCTGTCGAAAATCGCGGCGTTGATGTCGTCGTCCGTCGCGCCGAGTTCTCTGGCCCACTTGTTGTCGATGAAGGTGTTCATGCACATGATGTCCGCCAGGCCCACGGCGTCGATGCCCATCTCCACGCCCTCCTCCCGGGACTTCTTGATCATGCCCTTGCCGTACATGCGGAACATCCACTTGGCGATGTGGATGATCTTGCGGTTGGGCTTGCCCATGGCGGCGTGGACGATCTTCAGGAACTCGTCCCAGGTCAGGTTATAATAGCTGATGGGGTAGGCCCTCGCGCCGCTGTTGCGCTCGGCGGCCCCCACGATGGTCTCGGCCACCTGGCGCACGGTGAGCATAGCCGTGCCGCCCTTGGGGTACATCGTCACGCCGAAGGGCATGGCGGAAAGCTGGTCGATAAGGATCGTCCACACGGGCTTGCGGCCCGGCTGGGTGCCGAAGATGTAGGGCAGCTCCAGCACGGCCACGGACATGCTCTCGTCAGCAAAAGAGAGCGCCAGGGCCTCCTGCTCCACGCGGCTTCGGATGTAGGGGTGCTGCTCGCACAGGCGCATTTCGGGGAATTCCTTGGCGAAGTAGCTGAAGTAGCTGCCCAGCACCACCACGCTGGTGATACCGGCTTTTTTCGCCAGGGGGATCATCCGCCGCAGCGGCGCGATGTTGTAGCGCACGTAGGCCTCGTACACCGGGGGCGGGAATTCCACGCGCTCGTCCACCCCGGCGGCGAACACGAAGCAGTCGCAGCCCTGCATTTGCTTGAACAGGTCTTCGTCGCTCATTTCGAGGAAGTTGCCGAAGCTTAGCTCCATGGCCTCGGGGATGGGCGCGCCGGGGGGCAGGGGGGGCAGGGCGATGGACCGCACGCCGTGGCCGCGGGCGATGAAGAGCTCCGCCGCCGCGCAGCCGAGCAGGCCGGTGCCGCCGATCATGAATACGTTCATGGGGTTCTCCTTTTCAATGGGTGAATTCTTAATGCTGAATGCATATTATTTTCTCCTGCCATTATACCAAACCCGGCCCCAAAACACAAGACCCGAAATGCCAAAATTTTCGTGCGTTTCACCCTGCGACAGCCCCAATATCTGGTGTACGGATATTTCTGACCACAAAATATTGTGTTTTTCGAGCATCTGCCTCTTGACTTTCAAATAATTTTGGGGTATACTAATGCAGCATTCAGCATTATGCATTGAATAACGAGGAGATCGCCATGGAACTGATTGTGCAGCGGCCCAACAAGCGGATTTACCGCAGGGGGCAGGACGTGATCAAGCTGTTCGGGGAGGACGTGCCTGCCTCCAGCGTGCTCAGCGAGGCGACGAACCACGCGCGCGCCTTTGAGGCGGGCCTGCCCGTGCCCCGCTTGCGCGAGGTGACGAAGCTCGATGGAAAATGGGCAATCGTCGCGGAATTCATCGAGGGGGAGACCCTGCTCGAGCGCATGGATGCCGAGCCGGAGAACCCGGAATGGTTGGAGCTCTTCGTGCGCCTGCAGATGGAGGTGCACGGGCAGTATATCCCCAAGGCGCAGCGCCTGCAGGATAAGCTGGAGCGCAAAATCGCCGCCAGCGGCCTGGACGCCACCACCCGCTACGAGCTGCAAACGCGCCTGGAGGCCATGCATCCCGAAAAGAAGGCCAGCCACGGGGACTTCATCCCCTCGAACATCATTTTGCGGGAGGGCAGCGCGTTCATCCTCGACTGGAACCAGCTCACCCAAGGCAACGCAGCCGCGGACGCCGCCAACACCTGGATCACTTTAGAGAAGTACGGGTATCCCGGCCTGGCGGCTGCGTATTTAAAGCTCTACTGCGAGAGGAGCGACACGGCCCGGCAGCATGTGATGAAGTGGGCGCCCATCGTAGCGGGCGCGGCATTGGGGGATTGCCCGGCGGGGGACAGGGCGTTCTATTTGAAGTGGTGCGAGGGGGTTGTGTGATGGCAAGCTTCACCCCCGGCCCCTGGACGGACCGCATCGACGTGCGCGATTTCATCGTGCGCAATTATGTCCCCTACGACGGCGGCGAGGGTTTCCTCGCGCCGCCGAGCGGGCGTACCCTGGCCCTGTGGGAGAAAGTGAAAAACCTGCTCGCCGCCGAGCGCGTGGCGGGGGGCGTATTGGACATAGACGCTGAAACGATCTCAGAGATCGACGCCTATGAGCCGGGGTATATCGACAGGGAGCTGGAGCTGATCGTGGGCCTGCAGACCGACGCGCCTCTGAAACGCGCGATTATGCCCTTCGGGGGCCTGCGCATGGTGAAGACTTCCCTGGAGGCCTACGGGCGCGCGCTGCCGCCGCGCGTGGAGGAGATTTTCAAGTATCGCAAAACCCACAACGACGGCGTGTACGACGCCTACACGCCGGAGATGCGCCGGGCCCGCAAGAGCGGGGTGATCACCGGGCTGCCGGACAACTACGGCAGGGGGCGGATCATAGGCGATTATCGCAGGGTGGCGCTCTACGGCCTGGACGCACTGATTGCGCAGAAGAAGCAGGCAAAAGAGAACTGCGTGCGGGCCTGTATGGACGAGGAGATCATCCGGGACAGGGAGGAGCTCAGTGAGCAAATCAGGGCCCTGGAGGCCCTGGGGCGCATGGCGCGCAGCTACGGCTGCGACATCTCGCAGCCCGCGCGGAATTTAAGTGAAGCCGTGCAGTGGCTGTATTTCGGCTACCTTGCTGCCATAAAAGACCAGAACGGCGCGGCCATGAGCCTGGGCCGGGTGTCCACTTTTTTGGATATTTACGCACAGCACGATCTCGAATCCGAGTTGCTAAGCGAAGAAGAAGTGCAGGAACTGTTCGATCAGTTCATCCTGAAGCTTCGCTTGGTGCGCTTTTTGCGCACGCCCGCTTACGACGAGCTGTTCTCCGGCGACCCCACCTGGACGACCGAGGCCCTGGCGGGCATGGGCCTGGACGGCCGCCACATGGTGACGAAATCGACCTACCGCTTTTTGCATTCGCTCACGAACCTGGGCCCCGCGCCGGAGCCCAACATGACCGTTCTGTGGAGCACGCGGCTGCCCGCGCCCTTCAAGGCCTACGCCGCGCGGCTGTCGATTGAGACCTCGTCCATCCAGTACGAGAACGACGACAGTATGCGGCCCATCTTCGGCGACGACTACGGCATCGCCTGCTGCGTCTCCCCCATGCGCATCGGCCATCAGATGCAGTTTTTTGGCGCGCGCGCGAATTTAGCCAAGGCGCTGCTCTATGCCATCAACGGGGGGCGTGACGAGCTCACCGGGGAGCAGGTGGGCCCGGCCCTCGCGCCTGTCACCGGCGATGCGCTGGACTATGAACAGGTGCGCGGGCGCTTCGCCGCCACCTGCGACTGGCTGGGGAATTTATACGTCAACACGCTGAATGTCATTCACTATATGCACGACAAATATTGCTGCGAGGCCCTGCAAATGGCCCTGCACGGCGAGGAGGTCAAGCGCACCATGGCCTGCGGCCTGGCGGGCCTGAGCGTGGTCGCGGACAGCCTTTCCGCCATCAAATTTGCGACAGTAAAGCCCATCAGGGACGAGCGCGGCCTGGCGGTTGACTTCGAGATCGAGGGGGCGTACCCCGCTTTCGGCAATCATGATCCGCGCTCGGACGAGATTGCGCAGGGCATTGTGCGGGACTTCATGGCCTGCCTGCGGCGGCAGAGGACCTACCGCGCGTCAACGCCCGCGCTCTCGATTCTGACGATCACCTCAAACGTGGTCTACGGCAGGAAGACCGGCGCCACCCCCGACGGCCGCAAGGCGGGCGAGCCCTTCGCGCCCGGGGCCAACCCCATGTCCGGCCGGGACGCCCACGGGCCAGTGGCCAGCATGGCCAGCGTGGCGGGCCTGCCCTTTGAGGACAGCCAGGACGGCATCTCCTACACCTTCAGCATCATTCCAAAAGCCCTGGGCAAGAATGAGGAGCAGCGCGAGGCCAATTTGATACGCCTGCTGGACGGCTACTTCGCCGAGGGCGGGCATCATGTCAACGTGAATGTGCTCGACCGCGAAAAGCTCCTGGACGCCATGGAGCGCCCCGAACTCTACCCCCAGCTGACCATCCGCGTATCGGGCTACGCGGTGAATTTCACGCGGCTCACGCGCGAGCAGCAGATGGACGTGATACACAGGACATTCCACTCGTTTGTGTGATTCTAGACATTAGACGTTAGATTTTAGATCATTAGATTTCACGACAAATCTTCCAACAAATATATTGACAAATCTTCCTGCCCCGGGTATAATAGGGGTAAGGAGGGAGGATTATGACATTTCAATCGGCACTGCGCAGCTTTGTGCCCATCTCGCAGTTCAACAAGGGCCAGGCCGGGAAAATCTTTGACCGCCTGAAGACCGAACAGCGCCTGATGGTGCTGAAAAACAACGCTCCCGCCGCGGTGATCCTCTCGCCGGAGGAGTATTACCGCATCACCGAATACGAGTGCGAACAGGAGCTGGTGCGCGCGGCACATGAGCGTATGCAGGGGGACTGGGAGAGCAGATGCATACCCGAAAAAGACGTTCTTGAAATGCTGGGGATAACCGAAGAGGATATTGCGGCTGCGGAGAATTTAGAGGTCGAATGAGCTGGGAGAATAATTAGGGCGCTCCTGCGCGAGATTGCGTATTGACAAATCATGTAAACCCATGTAAAATAGAAAGGCCGCCTATGGACAAAATTCACATCGCCGGGCTGGAGGTCTTCGCCTATCACGGGGTGAACCCCGGGGAGAAGCGGCACGGGCAGGTGTTCCTGCTGGACATCGCGCTGAAGGCGGATCTTTCCAAGGCCTGCGGCAGCGATAACTTGGAGGATACGGTCAACTACGCGCAGGTGATTAAGACTGTTGCTGCCGCATTCACGGAACAATCGCATGATTTAATAGAGCACGCGGCGGAGATTACGGCGCAGGCCGTGCTGGCGGGCTTCCCTTTGGTTGAAGCCGTCACGCTGCGGGTGCACAAGCCCGACGCGCCGGTCAAAACGCCGTTTGGGGACATTTCGATAGAAATACAGAGGAGAAGAGAGCATGAGTGAAGCGGTCGTCGGCCTGGGGAGCAACCTGGGGGACAAATGCGGATACCTGCTGGAGGCCGTGCAGGCGCTCAGCCGCCTGCCGGGCACGAAAATCACGGCGATTTCGGCAATTTACGCCTCCAGGCCGGAGGCGCCCCCCGGCGCGGCTCCCCCCGTACCCCCCTCGCAGGCGAAGGGGGTCGGCGCTGAATCCGACGCGCAGGACGATTACCACAACATGGCCGTGAAGGTGGACACCGGGATGTCCCCCATGGCGCTGCTGGGGGCCTGCCTGGGGATAGAGGCCGCCATGGGCCGCGTGCGCGCCGCGAAGGGCGGCGCCCGGGTGATAGACCTCGACCTGCTGCTCTACGAGGGGGTGAAAAATGAGAGCTTCGAGCTTTCGCTGCCCCACCCGCGCCTGCTGCAGCGGGCCTTCGTGCTGCTGCCCCTGAAGGAGCTCTACCCCGCGGGCCGCGCGCCGGGCATCTTCTTCGAGCCACATCTGAAGGAGATGGACGTCAGCGGGGTGCACAAGCTGGCGCAGCGGATTGAGATGGAGTGAAAAGCAGGGGTGAGCGTTTGCTCACCCCTGCTTTTTTGCGAAAGCTATTGACATTTGATAGAAAACTCTGTACACTGGTAGTATCCAAAAATAGGAGGGGTTTCGCATGAAAAAATTGTTGAGTTTGCTGCTGGCGCTGGTGATGATGGCTGGGATTGCTGGCGCGGTGCCTGTGCTTGCGGTGGCGGCGGGGGAGGATGTTTCTTCGGCATTTGTTGACCCAGGTTTTTTGGCTGCAATCTATGATAGCTTCTGGCCGATGAAATCCTTTGGCGACCCGATTACTGCTGAAGAATGCGCAACGCGACTGTATCTCAGCTGTCATCAAAGAGATGTAGAAACTTTAGATGGTATTGAGTATTTTACCTCCTTGAAAGTTCTAATCTGCGATAAAAATTCTCTTGCATCCTTGGATGTTTCGGCGCTCACAAAGCTCGAACGGTTAGATTGTAGCTTTAATCAAATCAGCTCACTTGACCTCTCTGCCAACACTGAACTAAAGTCGTTGAACTGCTATTCAAATAATCTTGCGTCAATAGATATATCGATGCTCCCGCAATTAGAGGAGCTTTCCTATGGCGGAAGCATAATGGCACCAATTGACTTTTCTAAACATACAGCATTAACCAAGTTGGAATGTCCTGGCATAGGACTGGACAAAATTGACGTTTCCATATTGCCCAATTTAAAATATCTTAATGTCTGTACAAATGAATTGACGCAGCTGGACGTGTCCAAAAATGCTTTACTTGAAGATCTTTATTGTGTGGGAAATCCTCTGCTTAAGACATTGGATATTTCAAAAAACCCGCATTTAGAGATTCTTCAATGTGCAGGCATTGATATAAGCGAACTAGACCTTACACACAATCCAAAGATATGGTTCCTCTATTGCTCCTATAATTCCTTGAAATCACTAGATGTTTCCAACTTGACAAACCTACTCGACTTTTATTGCAGCAACAATTTACTAACTGAGCTTGATCTAACAAACAACAACAAGCTTGAAATTTTATATTGTGACAGCAATCAATTGAATACATTGGACCTAACTCAGAATCCAAAATTAGAAGTCCTGCTTTGCAGTGAGAATTACTTCTCATCGCAAAGCGATATTAAAGGCTTATCCGCGCTACAACTAAGAGTGTTTGAGTATGACCCGCAATATTCTACCTCGCCGCCAATCAAATGGTGGCAACCCCTCCCCGCTTTCGTGCAATTCCTCCTGCGCTGGTTCCTCTTCGGCTGGCTGTGGATGAAATAGAGCGCTACCCCATGGCAAGCCTTATCCCCTCCATGCACCGCGCCACGGAGAGCGCCAGTGCGCCCGCCTCCTCATATGACACGGAGGCGGGCTTTTTGCTGATATAATCGCAGAAGGCCCGGGCCACATACGGAGCGGCCATGGATGAGCCGCTGCGCGAAGCATAAACCCCACTTGGTAAAGTGCTCGTAATATCGTTTCCGGGTGCAGTGATGTGTACAGTGTTTTTTCCGTAATTGGAAGCGGGAGATATCGTGTCTTGAGCGCCCATTGATGCTACGGAGATTACATTGGGCAAATCGTAATTAGCAGGATAAAACGGCTGCGTATCGTTATTCTCTCTTTCATTTCCAGCACTCGCTATGAATAAACCATAATAATTATCCCATACAAACACCATAAATTTTCTTGCAATAGTGGGCAAAACCTGCTATAATAAAGGAAAGAGGAGGTGCTTTGAGTGGGAAAGGGCAAGCAAGAGAAGCGTAGGCCACTGAGTCTGCCGGAGTTTGCAGAGAAATTCAGCACGGAACGGCAGTGC
>Ga0123353_10000941_pt1 | contig 35537 bp, 21 predicted proteins | sample TergutLab28metaG_3_FD_92763 | JGI IMG/M metagenome (GOLD analysis project Ga0123353, IMG submission 92763) | Labiotermes labralis P3 segment gut microbial communities from Petit-Saut dam, French Guiana - Lab288 P3 | ecosystem: Host-associated > Arthropoda: Insects > Digestive system > Gut ... | reverse complement strand
GCGCGTCGGTAACGAACAGGTCGATCGGTTGGCGTTGAGCTACACCGACAGCGACCCCGAACTGGCCTGGCAGATCCCGCAAGGACTGGCGGAGGAATACGGCACGTACGTCAGCCGCCAGATTCGCGATCATCTCACCGAGAGCTGCAATTATTATGTCGAACGCATCCGCGACGCGAGCGAGACGCTCAAGCGTGTCCGGGCCGACCGGGTGGTCTTTCAGGCGGCCAATGGGGACAAATATCCAGAGCCCGGCGCGTATGCGCAGCGCGTCAACACGTTGCTCAGCGAGGTGTACGCGTTACAGCCCGCGCTGGAGTTGGCGCATCAGCGCGAGGCGCAGTTGCTGATGGTGATGGCCCCGCCCGACGAGAACGCGCCGACCTCGCGTCCGACGCGCGACGTGGCCGGACCCAATCCCGAGCACGGACGTCTGGCCGAGGAGTTGCGCCGCGCGAAACGGGACGTCACCGACGCCGTGACGTTTCGCGGCTGGACGGAAAAGCATCCGACGCTGATGGCGCTGCGCAAGCGGATCGTCGATCTGGAGGCGGATCTGGAGCGGACGCCCGAGACGACCCTGGTTCAGCAGATTGCCGAGGTTCCGGGGGCCGGTCTGCAATTGGAGTTCGATCTGGCGGCGACGCGGTCGCAGATTCAGCAGCTCACGCAGCGGCTGGAGAAAGTGCGGGGCGAGTTGGACGGTCTTCAGAAGAACGTGGCCGTGTACACGCGGGCGGCACAGGAGTTCGCCGACAAGGTAAAGGAGGAGGCCGACTGGGCGGAGCGGATCAAGTATTTTCAGACGCGTCACAACGATTTGCAGTTGCAGTTGAACGCGGAGATGTCGCAGCGTGGCACGCGTCAGGACACGTTGCGGTACGCGGTTCGTCCGTACTCGCCGTCGTCGCCAAAGCTGTGGATGATTTTGTCGGGTTCGGGGCTTGGGGCGTTGGCGTTGGCGGCGGGCGTGGTGTTCCTGGTGAGTTTTTTCGACCGCACGGTGACGCATCCCGAGCTGGCGGCCGAGCAGTTCGATCTGCCGGTGCACGGGGTGATCGGGGAGATTCTCACCGACGGTCAGCGCCGGTTGCGCCGGAGGCGCCGATTGGTGGTGGCGCCGCTGGTGGCGGTTCTGCTGGTGGGCGGCGTGCTGTTCAGCGCCTGGCTGGCGACGACGCGCGTAACCGATCACGACCGCTACCGCCGGTTTTTCGACAGCCCGTCGGGGATGCTCAAGGAGACCATTCCCGATGACCGTGTGACACCGATCGCGCGTGGGGAGTGAGACAACGTAGCACGGGCGTCTCGCCCATGTAATGTGGCCTTGGAAATAACGATGTGGAGTCGGTTGGGGCGGTGGCAGGGCAAACGCATGTACTTTTCTTGGTCATTCGGCTCCCCTCCGCATGTGGCGTGATCGGCCACCGGCCCCTGGCATTTTGCGTTGTAAAACGTTGCCATAGGCCGAACGCTTCGCGTTTACCACGTTCTACAACGCAAAATGCCAGGGGCCGGTGGCCGATCACGCCACATGCGGAGATCAACGAACGATCAGGATATTCCATGCGTTTGCCCTGGAGCGGTGGCGGTTTTGCAGTATGAAACCCTTGCCAACCGCGACCACGGGCGAGACGCCCGTGCTACGAAGGAGTGACGTGGCCAAGATCAGTGACGCGTTGAAGAAGTATCAAGCCGAGCAGGCCCGGGCGGAGCAGGCCGCCATGGGCGTGCCGTTGGCGGCACCGGTTTTTGCGCCGTCACCGCCCGCGTCGCCGCGTCTTGCGCCGCCGTCCGTGGTGGTGCCGGCCTGTCCCGGAACGCTCGTGTTGTCGGAAACATTGCTGCCTCACCATGACCGAGGCGGACGGATCGCCGACGCGTATCGGGCCTTGCGGACGAACCTGCTGGCCAGGTGCGGTGAGCAAGGGTTTTGTTCGCTCGTCACGTCGGCCAGGCCCGGAGAGGGCAAGACACTCACGGCGGCGAATCTCGCGCTGGTGTTGGCCGAGTGCGTCACGCAGAACGTGCTGCTGATCGACGCGGATCTCCGTCGACCCCGCGTGGCGGGGCTGATGGGGCTTCCGTCCGCGCCGGGATTGGCCGAGTGGATTCGCGGAGAGGCGACGCTGCGGCAGGTGTTGCAACCGACGACCTACAAGAACTTGTCGGTGATCGCCGCCGGGTCGGCCTCTCCGGGCGACGTGGCCGAACTGCTCGCCCGCCCCCCGGTGCACACGCTGCTGGCCGAGGCCAAACGGCTGTTCACCCACGTGCTGATCGACACGCCGCCGATCCATCTCAGCGACGTCGGAACGCTGGGGCAGGTTTGCCGACAGGCGCTGCTGGTCGTCCGCGCGGGCAGAACGAGGCAGGAGGACGTCACCCGCGCCGTCGCCCTCCTGCACGCGGCCAACATCCAACCGGCGGGCATGGTGCTCACCGGGGAAAGAGGAAGGCTGTAGGCTGTGGGCTATAGGCTGTAGGCGCTCGTGCCATGACGAGCATGTGTTTCGCATGGGCCAACGTGTTGTGATTCGGCTGTCGCGCCTACAGCCCACAGCCGTTTCGGGGGTTTCCATGAGTATCATCGCGACCATTCTGGCTGTGTTGACGTGGGTGGTGTTGGGGGTGTTGGTGTATGCGTACGCGGTGTATCCGTTGTTGCTGGCGGGGGCGGCGAGGCTGTGGGCCAGACCTCACGCGACGGCGGACATCGAGCCGACCGTCACGCTGCTGATTCCCGCGCATAACGAGGCGGCGGTGATCGAGGCGAAGATTCACAACTCGCTGTCGCTGGAGTATCCCGCGGAGAAATTGCAGATTCGCGTTGTCAGCGACGGAAGCGCCGACGAGACCGACGCCATTGTGCAGCGGTTCGTTCCGGCGGTGGAGTACCAGCGGGTCAGTCCGCGGGGCGGAAAACCCAACGCGGTGAATCAGGCCGTCGCGTTCGCGCGCGGGGACATTCTGCTGCTGTGCGACGCTAACACGATGTTCGCCGCCGACGCGGTGCGACGGCTGGTGCGGCACTTCGCGGACGAGCGCGTCGGGGCCGTCAGCGGCGACGTCCGGTTGACGAGCGAAACGGTGACCTACGGGCGGGGGGAGAAGCTGTTCTGGCGGCTGGAACGGCGGATGCAATCGTGGGAGGCCGCGTTGGGGTCGAGTGTGGGCGTGGACGGCGGGATGTACGCGTTGCGGCGGTCGTTGTACGTGGCGAATCGGCCGGACACGTTGATCGACGATTTCGTGATCGCGATGAACGTGGCCCGGTCGGGTCGCCGCGTGCTGCTGGACGCGTCGGCATGCGCGACGGAGGACGCGGTGGCGGATCCGCGTCAGGAGTTTCGTCGCCGTATGCGGACGACGGCGGGCGGGTTCCAGACGCTCTTCGAGGGTCGGGGTCGGCCGGGGCTTTGCCAGCCAGGGTTGTGGGCGGCGTACCTGTCGCATAAGGTGCTGCGGTGGTTGGGTCCGGTGTGGCTGGCGGCGGCGTTTGGTGGTTCGGCGGGCGCGGCGGTGCTGGCGTGGCGTGCGGCCTGGCCAACCTGGCCGGTGTATGCCGGTCTGGCGGTGGGGCAAATCGCTTTGTACGCCCTGGCGGTCCTGGGACACGCGATGCGGCGGCGCGACCTGCCTCGTCCGCTCTGCCTGCCGTACTATTTTTGTTTAGCCAACGCGGCGGCGGCGGCGGGATTTTTGCGCTGGCTGTTCAAGCGCCAACCCGTCACCTGGACCCAGGCGGATCGGTCGGTTTCACGTAGCACGGGCGTCCCGCCCATGCAACGTGACCTTGGGAACAACGGTTTGGAGTCGGCTGGGGCGGCGGTTTTACATTACGAAATTCCCGCCAACCTCCACCACGGGCAAGATGCCCGAGCTACGTGGCGCGGGCGAGACGCCCGCGTCGCGGACGCCCGTGTCACGGTTGTCATGTTGGTGACCAATCGCGGGATTGACGACCCTCGCGTGCGGCTGGAGGCGGCGGCGTTGGTGGCGACGGGGCGGTATCGTGTCACCGTGCTGGGCTGGGACCGCGACGTGTTCCGCGACGCGCGGGAGACGCACGGCGGGGTGGAGTTTCGGCGGCTGGCGTTGCGGTCCACCGACGCGCGGGGCGCGGCGCAGGCGGTGTTTCTGGGCGGGTTTTTCCTTCGCGCCTGGCCGCACGTGCGGGCGCTTCGTCCGGCGGCGGTTCACTGTCACGATCTCGACACGCTTCCGCTGGGCTGGTTGGCTTCGCGGACGTGGCGGGCGAACCTGGTGTTCGACGCGCACGAGAATTATCCCGACATGATGCTGGGCCACCTGCCCGACGCGCTGGTGCGCGGGCTTCGGTGTGCGGAGCGGTTTTTCGTTCCACGGGCCGCGTTGTTGATTACGGTGGGCGGTCGTCTGGCGGAGTTTTACGCGCGGCTTGGCGCGCGGCGCGTGGCGATCGTGGGCAACTGGAAGGACGGTGTGGCGTATCGCATTTCACCGTCGCGGCGGGCGGAGATTCGTCAGCGGCTGGGGCTGGAGCATCGGATCGCCATCGCGTACATCGCCGTGCTGGGGCGCGACCGTCACCTGGAACCGCTGCTTCGGGCGGTGGCCGCCGACGAACGGTTCGCGTGCGTGATCGGCGGCGGAGGACATCTGGCGGATCTGGCGGCCCGGTTCGCCCGCGAGCACGCCAACGTGCGGTATCTCGGTCCGGTTCCGTCGGCGGACGTCCCCGCCCTGACGGCGGCCTGTGACGTCGTGTATTACGGTATGGATCGCGGAAATCCCAACTCGCGCTGGAGCGCGCCGAACAAACTGTACGAGGCCATCGCGGCGGGCATGCCCATGCTCGCGGGCGATTTCGGTGAGGTGGGTCCGACGATCCGGCAGTTCGGATGCGGGGTTCTGGCGGCCACCGAATCCGCCTCCGCCGTGGCGGCCGCCCTGGACCAACTCGCCGACCGCGCCGCACTGGCCTCCATGGCCGGCGCGGCCAGCGCGCTGGCTCCACGCTACTCCGCCACCGCCGCCCAAGCCACCGTCGTCGACGCGTATGACCGATTATTTTCGCGGCGCGTGAGTGAACGGGAATCGCCTGTTCGAGGGAACGCGTTAGCCAGTAGCCAACAGTCAGTAGCCAACAGGGATTGCGCTGCATGACGGTAAACATGAACATCCCGTTCGAGAGAGTGGTCCCGATGCTCCGCGGACACGAAGATATGGCCATAAACCTTGATCTTTGTGTCTGCGAAGCCTCAAGACCACTCTCTCGAATGTGGCGCATGCTTTTACATACACGCATCGCAGACCCTATTGGCTACTGGCTGGTGGCTATTGGCTACGATATTCCCTCAAACCAGCGGAGCGGATTCACCGTCGAGCACCGAACATGAATATCCACGCGAAAAGCCTTCTGGCCAGTTGGACCGGGTATGGCGCGAATATCGTCGTGATGTTTTTTCTCAGCCCGTTCGTCGTGCACGAACTGGGCGGCGCGACGTTCGGGTTCTGGTCGTTGCTGATGTCCATCACGGGGTATCTCGGGCTGGTCGAAATCGGCGTCCGCGTGAGCACCGGGCGGTACATCAACTACTACCTCGGACTGGGGCGTCGCGGGCGCGTCAGCGGGGTCGTCAACACGTCGCTGGTGTTTTACTGCCTGGCGGGGCTGGCCGTGGTGGCGCTGGCGGCGGGGCTTGGCGCGGTGTTTCCCAGGGTGTTTCCGAAGATTCCCGCGGAACTGACCTCCCAGGCGCCGACGGTGCTGTTGCTGCTGGCCGTCAACGTCTGGCTGGGGTTGTGGGGTTCGACGTTCGGGCAACTGCTGCTGGCGCGCAACCGGTTCGACCTGGTGAACGTCGTGCAATTGACCGCGCTGGCGGTTCGGGCGGTCGCGACCGTGGCGGTACTCCGGGCCGGCGGATCGCTGGCGGCGATGTCCGGCGTGCTGGTGCTTTCCGGCGCGGTGCAGATGATCCTCACGTTTGCGCTCGCCCGTCGGTACGGCGCGCGCGTGCTGCTGAGCCGCCGCCTGGCGTCGTGGGCGTGTTTCCGCGAGATGTTCGGGTTCGGCGTCTGGTCGTTCCTGGGCAACACGTCCACGCGGGTGATTTTTTATGCCAGCGCCACCGTCATCGGCGTGATGTTCGGCGAGCGCGAGATCGCGTATTATTCGATCGGGCTGATGCTGATCGACACCGGGCGCGACGTCGTCGCGTTCGTCTGCCGCGTGCTCGCGCCGGACATCCAGAAACTGGCGGGCCGGTCGCCGGGCGAGGTGGGGCTGCGGATGATCGCCGCCACCAACGCGACGATGCTCGTGGCCGTGGGACTGCTCGGTGGGCTGATCGCGCTGGGGCCCGCGTTTCTGCGGCAATGGATGGGGGACGAGTTCGCCCGCAGCGGGGCCGTGCTCGTGATCGTCAGTGCCAGCCAACTGGGCGTGATGGCGAATTTCGCGTGCAACACGGCCTTGAACGCGTTGGGGCACGTGCGTCTGGTGGCGGGCATTTTCGCGGTGGAAGCGGTGTTGAACGTGGCGGTAAGCGTGCTGTTGGTGCGGCGGGGCTGGGGGATCGAGGGCGTGGCATGGGGGACGGCATTGCCGGCGCTGGTGTGCAGCGGACTGGTGACGATGGGGTTTGCCTGCCGACGCGCGGGACTGCCGATCGGCCGATATCTCGCCGCCACCGTCGTCCGCTGGCTGCCCGCGGCGGCGGTGTATGTGCCGCTGTGCTGGGCCGTGCACGTGTGGCTGGGGTTTGACTGGATCGACGGCGCGCGGACATCGCGCCCGGGCTGGGGGATTCTTCTCGTGCAAATCGCGCTGTGCGTCTTGCTGTACGTGCCGGTGGCGTGGCTGTTCCTGCTGTCGCGCAAGCAGCGGGCGGCCTTGTGGAGCGGTTGGCGCGGGCGGGGCACCCGCGTCACACATATGCGAGGATGCATGTCACGTTTGTAGATAAAATCGTTGTATAGACCAATCTGGCCGCCGGCCCTGCCAGTTTGCGTCGTAAAATGTTTTTGGCGCCAGGAACGTTTTACGACGCAAACTGGCAGGGCCGGCGGCCAGATTGGGCCACCTACAAACGTGACGTGTACCCGCATGCGGTCGTTGTGAAATTTGTGACGGCGCTCCCGCAGCCATGACGTACAATCGGCCTCATGCACAACCCGACCACCACGCGATTGGCGCCGTCACCGACCGGGGCGTTGCATCTGGGCAATGTTCGAACGTTTGTCGTGAATTACCTGCTCGCGAGGCGGCGCGGGTGGCGGGTGCTGCTGCGCGTGGAGGACCTCGACGGACCTCGCGTCAAGGCCGGCGGAATCGACGCGCTGCTGGAAGAGCTTCGCTGGCTGGGGCTCGAGTGGGACGGGCCCGTCGTGGTGCAGTCACAACGGCAGGAGGTGTATCGGTTGGCGTTGGAGCAGTTGCGGGCGGTGGGGTACGCGTATCCGTGCGTCTGCACGCGGCGGGACATCGAAGCCGCCGCCTCCGCGCCGCATGCCGGAGAACACGATATCGCGTATCCCGGCACCTGCCGAAAACGGGCCGCCGACGCGCGGGAGGCGACAGCTTCGGACCGGCCCGCCGCGTGGCGACTCCGCGTGAACACGACGCCCGTTGTCGTGCGAGACCACTTCGCCGGCGAGCACGCGTTCGACCTGACCCGCCTCTGCGGGGATTTCGTGATCGTCAAGAACGACGGCACGGCCGCGTATCAACTCGCCGTCACAGTCGACGACGCGGCCGCCGGTGTGAACGCGGTCGTCCGCGGTGACGACCTGCTGGACTCCGCCGCCCGGCAGACGCTCCTCCGTATGCGGCTGGGCCTGCCGCAAGGCGTGCAGTACTGGCATCTGCCACTGGTGGTCGGACCCGACGGCCGGCGCCTCGCCAAACGCCACGGTGACACGCGGCTGAGCCACTACCGCAGCCGCGGCTGCCCCCGCGAAAAAATCCTCGGTTTGATTGGTTTTTGGACCGGTCAATTCCCGACACGCCAACCGTGCTCGATGGACGAACTTCTCGCAATATTCGATATCAACACCATGCCGCGAACACAGACGGTTTTTTCGTCAGATGATGACGCGTTCCTCGGATGACGCGGATGTGGCTCTGCCTTTTTGCGTTGTAAGACGTTGTGAAAAACAAAACGTTTTGTTTTTCACAACGTCCTACAACGCAAAAAGGCAGAGCCACATTTACGTCAACACGTCCTTCAACGTCGCCACGAGCGATTCGTTCTGCTCCTCGGTGCCAACCGTGATGCGCAGTTTGTCGCGAAGACGGTCCTGGTCGAAGTAGCGCACCAGGATGCCGCGGGTTTTCAATGCCTGGTACGTCGGGGCGGCGCTGGCGCCGTCGGGCGTGCCGGCTAACAAAAAGTTTGACTCGCTGGGCCAGACCTTCAAGCCCATTGCGGCCAATTCGCCTGCCAGGCGACCCCGCGAAGCCACCACCTTCGCGCAGCATTCGTTCTTGTGCGCCTGATCCTCCATCGCCGCCGTGCCGACCGCACACGCCACCGCGTCCACCGGGTAGCTGTCCTTCACCTTGTCGATCCCGCTCAACAGCGCCGGTTGCATCACGCCGAAACCAAGCCGCAGTCCCGCCAGGCTGTACCCCTTCGAGAACGTCCGCAGCACGACCGCGTTTTCGTGACGTTTCACCAGCTCGATCGCGTTGTGGCTGGCGAAGTCCGCGTACGCCTCGTCGATCACCAACACGCCGCGCAGCCCGCTCGCCAGCTCCTCCAACTGCTTGTTCGCGAACAACGTGCCCGACGGGCTGTTCGGCGACGCGATGAACGTCACCGCCCCCTGCTCAGCCAGCAGGGTTTCCACCGGCAGGTTGTAGTCCTCGTCGAAAGGCACCTCGACCACGTCGGCCGCCTGCATGTCCGCCAGCGTGCGATAGAGCACGTAGGTGGGCATGGGATAGACGATTTTCCGCCCGCGGTCGGCGCAAGCCAGCACAATCATCGCCAGCAGATCGTCGCTGCCGTTGCCGGCGAGGATCCACGCGGGATCGACCCCCAGCGCCCGCCCGGCCGCCTCTCGTAGCGGCTGCGCGTACGGCTGCGGATACCGCCGCAGTGCGTCGGCGTCGACGGCCCGCAGCGCCGCCATCGCCCGTGGCGACGGCGGATACGGGTTCTCGTTGGTGTTGAGCTTAATCACCTTCGCGCCGGCGGGAGGCTGCTCGCCCGGCACGTAAGGGGCCATACGGTCTACGTTTTCTCGAAAATATGTTTTCATTGGTTATATAACGTTTTTCTCGTGGTCATCATCTGCCGCTAAATCCGAAATCCTAAATTCGAAACCCCGAAACAAATCCCAAAGCAAAAAACACCAAATCCCAAACGGCAATGCCTCCGGGACGTCAAGGCGCGTGGCGTCGCCGTTTGGGTTTTCGAATTTGTTATTTGGAATTTGTTTCGGATTTCGGATTTCGGATTTCGGTTTTTTGGCTTCTAGCCAGCACCGCCGCCGCGTGCGCGGTCAGGCCTTCGCGGGTGGCGAAATCTACAACGTCCGCCGCATCGGCGCGCAGGCTCTGGGCGTCATACGCGATCACGCTGGAGGCTTTGCGGAAATCGTTGCAGCTCAGCGCGGAGAAGAAGCGGGCCGTTGAACCCGTTGGCAGCACATGGGACGGGCCCGCGTAGTAGTCGCCCAACGGAACGGGTGTGTGCGATCCAAGGAAAATCGCGCCCGCGTGGCGGATCATCGCCAGCGTCCGCTGATCGTCGGCCGTTTGAATCTGCAAATGCTCCGTGGCGAAGTCGTTGGCGATTTCGCACGCCCGCGTCAGGTCCTTCACCACGATGATGGCGCTGTACGCCCGCAGCGCCGCCGTGATCGCGTCGCGCCGAGACAGCGCCGCCACCTGGGTCGTCAACTCCGCACGCACCGCGTCGGCCAGCGCGTCGCGGGTCGTCACCAGCACCGCCGATCCGGGGTCGTGCTCGGCCTGCGCGAGCATGTCCGCGGCCACGAACGCCGGGCTGGCCGTCTCGTCGGCCAGAATCAGCACCTCGCTGGGTCCGGCGATCGCGTCGATCCCCACCGTTCCCATGACCTGCCGTTTGGCCTCGGCCACGAACGCGTTACCGGGTCCGACGATCTTGTCTACGGGCGCCACGCTCACTGTTCCGTATGCCAACGCTCCCACCGCCACCGCCCCGCCCATGCGGTACACCTCATCCACGCCCAGTTCGCACGCCAACGCCAGCACCATCGGGTGAATATCGCCCGCCGTCGTCGGCGGCGAGGCCATCGCGATCCGTTCCACGCCCGCCACCTGCGCGGGCACGACCGTCATCAACACCGTCGAAGGATACAACGCCCGCCCGCCCGGAACGTACACGCCCACCGCCGACACCGGCGTGTACCGCACACCGAGCGTCCGCCCACCGCGACGAAGCGGCGGCGGGTCCGGCTGCAAGATGGCCTGCTGATACTCGCGAATGTTCGCCGCCACGCGGCGCACCAGGGCGAGAAAGGCCGGATCGGTGTTTGCCATGCTGGCATGGGCCCGTCGAATCGTCTCGGCTGGCACGCGGATCGCCGCCGCCGTGAACGCGTCGCCGGCCTTGTCAAGCCGCCGCTCGTGCGCGACGACCGCCTCATCGCCGCGGGCGCGAATGTCCTCCAGAATTCCGCGCACCGCCGCCGGAACGTCCCGCGCGCCGTCGGCCGTCAGCCCGCCACCGCGCAGCCGGTCCCGCACGGACCGCACAGCCGACTCGAACCCACTGACCGATTCGCGAATCACCGAAATCATGCCCGCCAGTGTACAACCGACAGACCGCACGAACAATCTGAGATTCCTGGAATTCCCGGATCGAAAAATCGGTATGATAGACACGCATGGCCACGGTGTCTCCCGAGTCTGGACCCAATCCCCGTCCGCCGAAGCGACGGCTTTGGCAGCATGCGCTTCGCGCGCTGGTGGCGGGGGGGCTTGCGCTGGGCGTGGTGTACGTGACGCTTCCCTGGTGGCTGCCGACGGGACTGCTTCGCGACCGCCTGGCCAGCGACCTGTCGGAGCAGACCGGTTGCGACGTCCGCATCGGCGCGCTGAGCGTCTCGTGGGGCGGCGGCGTCGACATCCGCAACCTCGTCATCCAAAACCCCGATGGGTTCGAGGGCGACCCGCTGCTCCAGATCAGCCGTCTGCGCGCGGAGTTCAGCCCGCTGAGCTTCCTGGCGGGAAACGCCCTCGAATATGTCGAGATCGAGGACCCGCATCTGCGCGTGCAGTTCGACGAAACCGGACAAAGCAACCTCGACCCGCTGTCGCGGTTGGACGGTGAGACCCCGCTCCGCGTCAGCGTTCACCAAGCCGTCGTGGACGTGTCGCTTCCCCGCGCGTCGCACACGATCCGGATTGACGTCGGGGACGCGCAGGTGCTCTCGGGTCGGTTGAAACGGGTGGCCCATGTCACGATGTCGGCCGCCCTGCGACAGGAGGCCGCGCCGGCGCCGGTGAGTTTCCGTCTCCAGGCCGAGCCCACCGCCTCGTCCGCCGCCAGCGCGTCGCTCCATTTTTCCAACATTCAACTGGACCAGTTGCCGCTGAATCGGCTGGATCTTCCGGTCAACCTGACCGGTGTGTGCGGTGGGCAGTTGAATCTCCAGCTCAACGGCCGCGGTGTCGTCGAACGGTTCGACCTGAATTTACTGGTGCGGCAGTTGGACGTGGGCGAACCTGGATTCGACCTTCCGACGCTGGACGAGGCCCGGCTGAGCGTGTCGGCGACGCTGGACCCGCTGGGCAGCACGACGGAATTCAAGCGTGTGCAGCTTCTGCTTCCGGGGCTGGAGTTGACGGGACGGGCGTCGCTACGGACGGACCTCCAGGGCGGCGAGGACGGTCGGCTGCCGTTTTTGATTCAGCAGGTGGATATCCAGGGGACGCTGGATCCGTCGGCGATGGCGTGGCTGCTGGGTCGTGCGACGGTCGCGGGCGACGTGGAGTTGCAGGGTCCGGTGGTGGTGGCGTTCGGGGCGGTCAGGCGGGATCAGTCGTTGCGGCTGGACCTGTCCGTGGACGCGACGGAGACGGCGATTCGCCGTGGTAACGACGTGCTCAAACCCTCGGCCCGGCGGTTGCGGTATGAGCTTTCGGGCGAGTTGGACGATCGCGGGTGGCGGTTCGCGGTGGATCGTTCGTCGTTGCGGCTTGGCGAGAATCGGTTCGAGGGCAGCGGTTCGGTGCGCGAGCTTGCCCGGCTGCTGGAGACGTACGGGCGGCAGGGCGACGTGACGCTTGAGGGCGTGCTGTCCGACCTGCGGTTGATGTCGGGCAACGGTTCGTGCACGGTGAACGATCCGCGGTCGCTGACAGATCTGTTTCCGCCGCTGGAGCCCCTGCTTCGCGACGTGCGGCTCAAAGGGGCCGTCCACGGGGCGTTCGAGCTGGATCACCACGATGGCGAGTCCGGCGGAACGGAACTGGTCCTGCGCCTGACCGCGCCCGCCGAGACGGAATTGACCGTCGGGTCGCTGGTCAAACCGGCAGGCCGGTCCGCCGCCTTCGTGCTCCAGGGAGCGCTCGAGCCGCGGACATTGACGCTCAACGACGTGCGATGCGAAGCCCGGCTTGGCCAGGCGTACCTCTGTATACAAAAGGCCCGCCTGCGCGTGGGTACCGAACGTGACGCGGGCGTCTCGCCCGCGTCATGTGAGGTGCTACGTGAGACGCCGCGGTTAGACCTTGACGTGGTGGGGGATTTTGTCGCCATGCGGATCGAGGATCTGTTTTTGATCCTGCCCGAATCCGACCGCCCCAGTCTGCGCGGCAGTCTGCACGGCACGTTCGCTCTCCAGACCGACGGTGTGCAGTGGCGTGCCAACGTGCAGGCCGACGCGACGCAGGCCGCCCTCGACGCCGGGCCGCTCCTGGTCAAACCCGGCGGGCAAACCGCCACCGCCGAACTCGACGTTTACTACTCCACCGACCCCGCCCGCGACCGGAGCGCGGAGTTCGCGGTGAACATCGGCCTGCCGCTGGGTGAGTTTCAGGCGCGGGCGAACACCCTCGCCGATGGCGGATTCGCCGCCACCGGTAAGGCCACCCTCCGCGACGCGTCGCTGCTGGCGGCCACCGTTCCGCTGACCGAACAAGCCCTGGCCGGCGCGACGTTGACCGGCGAGGTGACGGTGAGTTTTGATGTCAAACAGGCCGTGTATGAATCGTTCGCGTCCGCTGAGCATCCGTTAACGACATTTTCTTTGACCCTGAACGCCGACGCGCTGGCCATCGCGCCCGCGCCCGCCGCCAGCCTGTCCGACGCTTCACCGCTGATGCTGGCATCGCGACAAAAATCCGCCGGGACGCCCCTGTCGTTCCAGGCGACAGGCTGGTTCACGTCGGACGGCAAGCGGACGGACCTGCTGCTGGTTATCGCCGATGACACCGTGAAATTCCGCCCCACCCGCTATACCGGCGGTCGCATGGACGAATCCCGCTTCGACGCCCATATGCACCTGCAATGGTCCCGCCGCGACGAGTCCGCCGAGTACGACATACAACAGTTTTCCGTCGGTGGATTTGGCGGGTTCGTCCTCACGGATTCCCTGTGCCAACTGCTTCCGGAGCTGACGCCCCTCGTGCATCAATATGGGCTTGCAGGCGCGGTGAGGCTGGACGGTGTGTTTCGTTACTCCTCCGGGGACGCCTCCTACGGGCCGGGGTACACGTTGGGAGCGCACGTCGATGCCAGCCGGTTGAGCTTCCGCGATCTGGCGACACTGACCAAACCGGCCGGCGTGCTACTTTGGGCCACCGTGGACGCCTCCGCGTCAGCCGACCTGAAGACACTTCACGCCACCGCCAAGGTCAACGCGGCCGAGACGATCCTCGACGCCCGCGCGGAATTCGTCAACACCAATACCGACGGCGGCCGCTGGCCGATCCTGCCGCGACTGAGTTCGGCCCGCGCGAGCGTCGACTGCCGCAACGCGGAACTACTCAGTGGCCTCATGCCGGCGTTGGAACCCTACCGGCTCCACGGAGGCGCGACGGTCGAGCTGGAACTCGGCGGCGGTGACACGCCCGTCGTGCGGGCGCTCCAGGTCAACACCGACCGTCTGCTGGGCGTGCTCGGCGGAAAGGAGTGGCGGGCGCACGGCGACCTCCGCGTCGAGGGGCTGGACCTGTTCGATCCCGCCGGTCCTCGCGCCGACCGCGTGGTCGCGCGGGAGCTTGAACTTACGCTTGGCGACAACCACGCCTGGCTGCTGGCGGACGTTCAGAACCTGCCCACCGGTCCGCGCGGCGACGTGCAGCTTCTGGCCGAGTTCCTCCACGACAAGGACATCCTCGACTGGATCGACGGTCTGACGCAAAACGCACCAGGCGACGACCCCGCCGCCGTCGCGCCACGACCCGAGGAGGCCGCCGACGATCTGCTGGCCCGGCTGCGGCAGGCGCTCACGTCCGCCGACCTGCGCGTGAGCGTGTCGGCCAACACGTTCCGCACGCTCGACACCGCCGTCGACCGGACCTACGACGTGCGGATGTTCCATCTCGACACCGACATCCGGCAGGGGTACGCGCAGGCGGGCTATCGTGGCGGACTCAACGGGGGGCTCGTCCGCACGCACTACGAGGCGAACCTCAACGACCCCGCCGCCGTCGTCGTGCAGGAGATCGACCTCCGCGAACTACAGTCGGACGAGGCCCTTCAGCCGCAAATGGCGCTGTTTTTCCCCGGAAACACGGTCCATGGGATGTTCACGCGCCAGGGACGGCTGAGCGCGCCGCTGCGCGACGTCCTGGCCGCCACCCTCGATCCGCGGGTCCCGGTGCGATGGGTCGGGCAGGTCAAGACGATCACCACCGACGGGTTCGTTGAGGGGCAGTCCGCGCCGAAATTCGTCACGCGGATTTTTCCGGGCTTGAATCTCACGCGGTACAAGTACACCACCATGACCGGATTCGCGGAGTTCCTGCCCGACGGAAGCGTCCGCAACGACATGCTCTTTTCCGGCGGGTACGACGTGTACATGGAGGGCGCCACGGGACCGGACCACTGGGGAAAATACGAGATCGGCCTGTGCCTGGCCCCGGCGTCGCCCGAGTGGAACCACGACTGGAAACAAGGCCGAATCCCCATCCTCAAATTCCAAGGACGCATCGAAGGCGGACAAATCCATGACCAGGAAGTCAGCTACCTCTGGCCAAACGAACTGCTCTTCAAAATGTTCCTCGAGCGTAACGTGGTCTACCGCGCGTGGGTGATGCGGCAGAAATAAACACAGCCGCGACTCCCAGCCCAGGAGCCGCGACCGTTGCTTTACTCTCATTGTCATGTGTCAACCTGCTTTTTGCGATATCACGCTCCTTTCTTCTGGTAGCGTTCCCCTTCCGTTTCAGCCGTTTCGACGGCATATGCTTACACAAAAGTGCCCCCCATCGCGATGCCTCCGACAGGAACACAAGAGACACCGGACAAGGGGCAATTGAATTATACGACACAGTTTACATTGATGCAAAATTATTTATATAAAATTCTTAATTGTATGAATTATTTTGGTGTAGCCAGAACCCCAGTGAACGAAGCAGGAAGGGCAAACGCATTCTCCGTGTCTCAACGGTAAAACCGCGCCACCGTTCCGAGGGGACGTTTTCGTTAACTGGTTAACTCGTTAACTCGTTACATGGTGGGATTTTCCGAGTTAACCAGTTAACGAGTTAACGAAAACATTCCCTCGAACAAACGACCCATGTTTACCCATACGCCACGGAGAATGCGTTTGCCCTGATTCCGCAGGACACAAGACTGGAAAACAAGACCGTCAGGCTGGTAAACTATCAACCCATGTCAACCACAACGTCGTCCCCGCAACCCGACGGGCCCAAACCGGCCCGGCGAAAGATGTCGGTGAAACGTCAACTCGTTCGGCTGGCCGTGTTGCTGGCGGGCGGGTACATCCTGGGAGTGATTCTGTCTATGGGCTTCATCAATTACATGATGTATCATCCGCCGGAGGCGAGTTATTCGGACGAGGGGAGTTTGCCCATTCTCAAGCTTACCACCGCCGACGGTGTGCGGATTTCTGCCGCGCATTTTCTCGCCTCCTCGTTAAAAACCCCCGCCGACCGTTACACGATCCTCTACAGCCACGGAAACGGCGAGGACATGGGGCAGATGGAGCCTTACTACCGCATGTTCGAGTCCAACGGGTACAACGTTCTGGCCTACGATTACCACGGATACGGCACGAGCGAGGGGTCGCCCAGCGAGCAGGCCACGTACGCCGGCATCGACGCCGCGTACGACTACCTGGTGCAGTCCGGCGTGGCCCCTGAGCGGATTCTGCTGCTGGGGCGGTCCATCGGATGCGGTCCTGCCACGGACTTGGCCACGCGCAAACCCGTCGGCGGGCTGATCCTCGAGAGCGGATTCACCACCGCCTTCCGCGTGGCGACGCGCTGGCCGATCCTCCCCGGCGACCGCTACCGCAACCTCCAGAAACTCCCCGACGTGCCCTGCCCGGTGCTGTTCATCCATGGCCGCCAGGACCGCCTGCTTCCGCTCTGGCACGCCGAGAAAAACTGGCAGGTCACGAACGCCCCCAAACAACGCTACTGGGTAGACGACGCCGGACACAACGACGTCATGCTCGTCGCGGGAACGAAATATTTTGACGTGCTGAGCGACTTCGTGAAACTGGTCGAGGAGCACGTAACGTCCGAATGAAGGTCCCATGTGTGCCCGGATTTTCTGGCACACGGTGATTTGTCGGTTTTCGACATAAAACCAACCGGATGACCTCCGCCAGAAATTTTTGTCACACTCAATGACTTACCTACGGCCGCCGGCGGCGCTGATATCCCACACGCGAACGATACCGCATGCGCGGCTATCAATATAGACGCGGCGGATGAGAAAATGATCCCCAAAAAATGAACGGTTTGTCCTGATAAAAAATCGGCCCGCGCACGTCTTGTCGCGGGTGGCGGTCCGTGCTAGAATTTTCCGATTCTATTGGTATTCCCGCCTTGTGCGGGTGTTTTTGAGTGAAACAGGAGCGAACGATGCGGAATCCTCGTGTGGCGATCATGGGCGCGACCGGCGCGGTGGGCACCGAATTTCTGTCCATTCTGGAGCAGCGGAATTTCCCGATGGCCAGTCTGAAACTATTGGCCTCGGCCCGGTCGGCGGGTAAAACGCTGCCGTTCCGCGGCGAGCAACTTCCCATCGAGGAGTTGACGGCCAAGAGCCTCCAGGGCCTGGACCTCGTGCTCTCGTCGGCGGGCGGGTCGATCAGCAAGGAGTTCGTGCCGGCCGCCGTGGCCGCGGGCGCGGTCGTGGTGGACAACACGTCGGCCTACCGCATGGATCCGTCCGTTCCGCTGGTGGTTCCCGAGGTCAACCCGCAGGACATTGCGTGGCACAAGGGCATCATCGCCAACCCCAACTGTTCGACGATCATCATGAACGTTCCCGTCTGGCCGCTGCACCAGGTCAACCCGATCAAGCGGCTTGTGGTCAGCACGTACCAGTCCGTCAGTGGCGCCGGGGCCAAGGCGATGGCCGAACTGGAGCAGCAGGCGCGCGACTGGTCGGCGGGCAAACCCGTCATCAAGAGCGTGCTGGCGCACCAGTGTTTGTTCAACGTGTTCTCGCACAACTCGAAGGTGTCCGAGAACGGCTACAACGAGGAAGAGAACAAGATGGTGCACGAGACGCGGAAAATTTTCCACGCGCCGGCCATTCGCGTCACGGCCACCTGCGTCCGCGTTCCGGTTCTGCGGGCACACACCGAGTCGATCAACATCGAATTCAGCCGTCCGATGACCGAGGCGCAGGTCCGCCAGGCGCTGGCCGGCGCTCCGGGCGTGACGATCGTCGACGACCGGTCGGCCAACCACTTCCCCATGCCGCTCGAAGCCACAGGACAGGACAACGTGCTGGTCGGGCGCATCCGCCAGGACATGAGCCTCGACGACCACGGGATCGACCTGTTCGTCAGCGGAGACCAGATCCGCAAAGGCGCCGCCCTCAACGCGGTCCAGATCGCCGAACTGCTGTAACGCCGCCACAGGCGGAAATCCGAAATCCGAAACAAACTCCAAAGCAGAAAATCATAAATTCCAAACGGCGACGCCATACGCCTTGGCGAAAATATGGCTCTGCCTTTTTGCGTTGTAAAACGTTCGCTTTCAAAATACATGTTGTGGCGCATACCGCGTTCAACAACGCAAAAAGGCAGAGCCATATTTTCGCCAAGGCGTATGGCGTCGCCGTTTGAGATTTGGGATTTTCCTCTTTGGGATTTGTTTCGAATTTCGTGCTTCGGATTTCGGATTTTCGCCTCTCCACGCACCGCGATACTCTCGCGCGAACCGCGCCGCCGCGCGCGTACCATGGTGTGGGGCAAAGGAGGCGGCGATGCGACACGGGCGAGTGTGGCTGGCGATGGGCGCGGTGGTCCTGCTGGTCGGAACGGCCTGTCTGACGGGGTGCGGCAGCGGGGGGTATTCTTACAATTTTCAGGATTACCCCAACTATTACAGCGACGACATCTACAGCCGCGACTGGTGGGCGGACGGGTTTCCGCATGAACCGCAGGAACGTCGCGACGCGCGGAACGCGGACCGGGTCGAACGTGGTGAATTCGGCAGGGAGTGGGGCGAATTCCGCGGGGAGCGCGGGGAGTTTCGCGGCGAGCACGGTGAATTTCGCGGCGGTGAACGTGGCGGTGGACACACCGAACACGGCGGCGGATTCGGCGGCGGGCATGGGCGGTAGGTGATGCGGAGCGCGCGTTTGGGCGTGCGAAGGGTGCGATTGTATTTTTCCGGCACAACGCCATTCGTTGTGCAACAAGGGTCCGGCGGGTAGGCCCTGCCATTAGGCGCTGCTGGACGTTGTGTAAAGCGAACCGCTCGCCTTACACAACGTCCTACAGCGCCTAACGGCAGGGCCTACCCGCCGGATCGGCAGTCTGTCCTAATCGGGACCCAATCCAGCCGTACATGCGTGCGAACGTTTCCGAAATTATTCCGGGGACCGATGGGGCGCGTGCGCAGTACAATCGTCGCATGGCCCGCGTGACAGCCGAATCCCCGTTACCGTCGGTGTACAAACTGGCGATCTTCGCCACGGAGGCGGTGCTGCTGGCGGCGTGGATCGCGGTGACGACGAAGGAGGCCGCCATCGCGGCGGTCATTCAGGCGGGGCTGATCGCGTGCCACTTCGCCGTCGTCTGCGCCTTGGCCCTCGCCTTGGCGACCCGGCGGCGGGAATCTCGCCTGCCCATCATGGGGAACGCGGCCTTGTTTGCCACCTTCCGATTTGTGAAATTTGTCAGTTGGTGTTGTCTGGGTGTTTTCCTGACGTGGCTGTACCTCGCACCCGCGGCTGTCGCGGCGATGTCGGAGGCATTCGCGGCGGTGCCGGATGCTGTCCCTCCGCCGTGGTTTCCCTGGTGGTTTTGGGTGAAGATTCCCGTGACCCTTTTGATATTTATCCAAGCCATCATGATCCCCACGGGCGGCGCCAAGCCGTCGCTGCGGAGATTCGGTTCGGTCGCGGAGGACGACTGGTCCGGGCCGTTGCGGGAGTTGGCCGATCGGAATGGCGTGGCGAGGTCGACGATTCTGTTGCTCGCGAGTGACGACGCGAAGTCCAAAAAAACAAAGGTCAAACCGCCGGGTCCCGCGGCCTATCGGATGGAGGGGCGGACAGCGGTGTTTTTTTTCGATCGGGAGTTCATGGTCGGCCTGTCGCCTCGCGAGCGGCTGGCGGTGTTCGCGCACGAGTTGGCGCACCATCGGCTTGACCATTCGCGCCGGGCGCGACGGGAGGGCCTGGTGGTCAACCTGATCGGAGCGGCGGCCTTCGCGGGCTGGTTGGTATTACTGACCGGCGAGGGCGACTCATTCTGGAGTCACCTGGCGCCGGCGACGTTTCTGGCGTGGCTGACTTGTCTGCTGCTCCATCCGCTGTACATGGCCCATCTGCGGTCCCAGGAGCGGCAGGCCAACGAATTGGCCCTGCGCATGACCGATGACGCGGAGGCGTTCGAATCGGCGATGACCCGGCTGGCGGACCATCTCGGCGGAGCGTCGCCGGTCGCGGCTGCGCGGTCAGGCAGGTGGCTGCATTGGATGTTCGACACGCACCCGACGCTGGAGGAGGTGTTGTCCCAGGCGGCGGCGTTTGAACGGCGGTAACGTGGCGCGGGCGTCTTGCCCGCGACGGTTGTGCGAAAGCCGTGATTTTTTCATACCATCAGCCGTGTGGAACGGTTTGCGAGGGCGAGACGCCCTCGCAACGTTATATGCGTTCGGCCTGTTATTTCGCCGGTTGGGAGGTGGCGAGTTTTGTCCATTCGTCCAGCCGGGCGAGTTTATCGGCGGTTGTCGCGGAGAGGTTATAGCCGTTCCATTGCGGCGCGAGCTGCTTGAGGCAGGCGAGGATGGCCCGTTCGGCGTCGGCTCTGGGTTTCTCGGTGGCGAGTTCCTTTCGCAGTTCGTCCAGGAGCGGGGCCAGGGCGCGGTCGCCCAGGGCGGTCAGTCTGGTCATCGCGGCGGCGCGGGCGGATTCCTCCGCGCCGGTCAGGATAGCCACCTGCTGCGTCACCAGGGCTTTGTCGGTCTGGGCCTGCTTGGCGGCGCATTTCTCGTGCACGTCCGCCATCGCCTGCCGTCGCGGTTCGGACAGCCTTGTCGTCAGCACACGCCGGGCTTCGTCCACCATCGCCATCGCCGCGCCGTAGTTGTCGTCGGTCCCCTGCACAAGGTGCGCCAGCAGTTTCTCGATCCCCCGGTTGAAATCGGCTTCGTTCTTCTGTTCCGACAGCACGCGGCAGACCGACAGGTCCTCGGCCGCCAGCAGGTACTCCACGTACTCGACCCAGACCGCCGACGCCGTTTCGCCCGTCACGGCTGGATTCTTGAGCAGGTCCGCCAGTTGCGCCGCCGCCTCGACAGGCTGACGCAACACCGCAAACGCCAACGCCAACTCTCGCTGACGAGGCGCCAGGTCGGGACTTTTGGATTCTTTCAACCGATCGACCAGCACCTTGAGCACCTGCGCATACGGAACCGTGGCGTCGTCACGTTCCTTCAGACGGTTGCACACGCCGACCAGCAAGCGGTCGCTGCACTGGGGAAAAATACCCAGCGACGCGTTCCAGGCCGCCTCGCGGACCGACGGTTCGGGCTCGACGGCGGGATCCACCCGCTGCAACACGGAAACCAGGTGGGTTTCCCCGCCCAGCGCCGCTGTTCCCGTGACGGCCGCCAGCCGCACGTTGCGGTCCGAATCGCTCAGCAGCGGAAGCAGACTTTCGACGGCCGTGGGGTCCTTCAGTTCCACGATCGCGGTGGCGCCCATCTGGCGGATATTCGCGTTGCCGTCCTTGCACGCGGCCTGAAACGCCGGGAGGAACTGTTTATCCTGCAAGACGCTCATCGCGCCCAGCAGGGCTTCGCGCACGACCAGCGTGTCGCTCGCCGAGGCCGCTGCCGCCTGCTGGTAGCGTCCCACCAGTGCCCGAACCGCCTCCTGACGCGGATTTTCCGCCAGCGGCTGTTTCATGGCGATCCGTCGCAGCGCCTTGGCCGCCGCCGTGCTGACCGCGTCGTAGCGGCTTGCGATTCGCGGAAGGACTTCGGGCAGCACCTTGGTGTCGCGCAGTTGTCCCAGGGCCGACAGCAGCGCCGCCTGCACGGCGACGGAGTCCTCCAGTTTGAGGCGGTCCATCAGGGCTTGCACGCTTCCGGTGTCGCCGATCCCGCCCATGGTCACGGCGGCCTCTTCGCGGACCGACGCGTCCGTGTCCGCCAGTAGCGACCGGACCTGCGACCCCATGTCCGCCGACAACGGTTCGCCCGCCGCCGCCTCCAGGCGGCGCTGGACCAGGACCAATCCCGTCAACCGGGCCTCCACCAGCGGTTCCGTGAGCAGTTTGGCTGTGAAGGCGTCGCGGGCCGGCAGCGACGCCATCCCGTTATACGTCTCCGTAAAGGACTGCCGTAACCGCTCGCCCAGTTTCTGATTCTCCGTCTCCAGCGCCGTTTTGGTCCGGGAGACGCTTTCGGCCAGATCGGCCAGCCAGTCGTGGCGGTCGCGGTTTTTGAGCGGTTCCCACCAGGCCTTCCATTGCGACGGTTCGTGGAACCCGCGAAGGTTCGTGAGGTATTCCAGGGACTCCATGGCCGTGTCGCGCACGGCGGCGTCGCGATCGTCCAGCAGTTTCATCAGGGCGTCCACGACCTCCTTGTCCAGGACGCGCTTGAGCGCGATAATGGCCGGCAGTCGCATGGACCGGTCCCGCCCGGAGTCCATCGCCAGGGCGATCAGTTTCCGCATGACGGTCGGGTCCTTGTATGTGGCCAGGGCCCGACCCGCCGGGGACCGGACGGCCATATCGGCGCCGGCCAGCATCTCCAGGAGCGGTTCGACGTACTCGTTCCGCCCGCGATGCCGCACGATTCCCTCGGCGATAGCGATCTGGGCGGACGGGTTTCCGGTGTCCTGGAGCAGCGTCTTGACCGCCTCAACCGCCTGGGGGTACGGCCGCGTCAGCAGCAGATCGGCGGCCTCGGCCTTGGTTTTCGAGTCCCGCGTGCGGTCGACGAGCTGCTTGACGGAATTGCTCAACTCGATCTCTTCCGACGGCGTGAGCGGGCGCGTGGTCGGAGCGGTGGTGGGGGACTCCCCTCGCGCAATCCCCGCCAGGCCGACCAGTACCAGGGTCAACCCAATCAGAATGTTCCTTTTTTTCCACACGTGCGTTGTCCCATCACTCGATATATATCGATAAAATTCGGCAAGTTCGACGAACGGTATCCATTTTCGCAGAATAGCATGTCCTGACGACAAGTCAAAATGATGTCACGCGGCGCGAACAAATTTTTATGCTATTTTTTGTTTCGGCCGTTTCCGAGGGGGAACTTCAGTTCGTCCGGCGGTTATCCAAGGCGGTGGAGGAGGGTGTGGCGCATTACGTCGCGGGGGGCGTTCAGGCCGGTCCAGAGTTCGAATTGCCGGGCGGCCTGGTGGACGAACATATCCAGGCCCGAGACGGTCCGGCAGCCGTTTTGCCGCGCCCGGGCGAGCAGGGCGGTTTCGATGGGGTTGTAGATCGTGTCGAAGACGACGCGGACGGATGGCGGGATGTGGTCCAGCGGCGACTGTTCGACGTGCGGGTGCATGCCGATGGGCGTTGCGTTGATGAGGATTTCGGCGTCGATGGTTTTCGCGTCGGACCAGGGCGCGTGGCGGCAGGCGAATTCCTCAGCCAATCGGGCGGCGCGTTCGGGTGTTCGGTTCAGGACGACGACTTCCGCACCGTAGCGCGTGGCGGCGGCAACGGAGGCCCGGGCGACCCCGCCGGCCCCGAGGACGGTGACGCGTCGGCCCGCCAGGTCGGCGCGCTGGATGGCCATGGTCGCACACAAGGCGTCGAGGATGGCGGCGTAGTCGGTGTTGTCTCCGCGAAGTCGTCCGTCAACGCCAATCGTGATCGTGTTGATCGCGCCGATGCGCACGGCCAATTCGTCGCAGTTCGCCGCCCCCACGTACGCCAGGGCGTGTTCCTTGTGCGGCAGCGTGACGCTGAGCCCCCGCCAGTCCATCCAGGGGCGGGACAGCAGGGCGTCCATGAAGCGGTTGAAGTGGTCGGGGCCCGGTTCGACGCGCAGGGGAACGTACACGGCGTCGAGGGCGGTGGCGTCGAAGGACGCGTTGTGAATGGCCGGGCTCATCGAGTGGGCGATCGGGCAGCCGATGACTCCGTAGACGGTCGTGGCCGGTCCGATGCGGTCCCAGCGGTAGAGGCGGCGGAATTCGTCGAGGGTGGGTTGTCCCGGCGCGGACTCGGAGCCTTTTTTCACGGCGGCGAACGTGCCGAACGCGCCGAACTTTTTCGCCAGGATTCGGCTGGCGACACCCGCTTCTCCCATCGCCAGCGCGATTGTCGGTCCGTCGGCGGCGCGCAGCAGGTCGAGGGCGGCCAGGGCGTCCTCGGGTCCGGCGGCCATGAACGCGAGTTTGTGCACGTCGGCGGGCGTTTGCTTTATGCTCGCCATCACGTCGGCGGGATCGGCCAGCGGGCCGGCGAAGTGGTGCTGGCTGAGAATGATTTTCGCCTGCCCGTGATGTGGTGGGGCGGGGGGTGTTTCGACTTCGACATCGACAGACACACAGGGCGCGGGCGTCTCGCCCGCGTCTGGCGTGGCACGTTGCAGCACCGCCTGCCGCTGGGCCGGTGTCCCATGAAAATTTCCGCCCTGTCCGGCGGAGCGATTCGTGAGAATGATCTCCGCCTCAACCCCGCGCAGCAATTGGGCCAACTGGGCCGCCGTCGGCGGTTCGGCCAGACAGTCCAGCCGCACCTCGATCGCGTCCGCACCGCCCGCCAGCGCCGCGTCCAATGCCGCACGCATGCCGGACAAATCACGGGCCGTCAACGGGCAGATCAATCGAGTATGGCTTGGCATGGAAGGCAACGCATTCATCCGGTCAATATCCGGCCTTTTTGTACCGCTCAATCGAGTCCTTGTACGTGGACGCTTTGGGCGAGTCGGGGTGGTTCATCAGCAGTTTTTCCAGCGTGATCCGGGCGTCCTTGAATTTGCCGCAATCCACCTGGAGATTGGCCACGTCCATCGTCGTTTGCTCCGGGTCGCGGAGATTCGCCAACTTCGTCCGCTCGACGAGAACCGCCAAGGCCTTTTTGTATTGGGCTTCGCGGGTCTGGTTGGTCGCCTGGAGCATGAAGACTTTGGCCTGTTCGGCCAGCGCGTCCTCGAGGTGCTGTTTGGCATTTTCCGGGTCGAGTTTGCGGATCTCCGCCGTCAGGCTGGTGATGGCCTGGGCATTTTTCTTCGCCTTGGCCACCTTGAGCTGCGTGATCTTGGCCTGCCCCAGGTGCTCGCGGTCTTTGTCCAGTTCGATGACCTTTTTGGCGGCCTGTTCGGCCTTGTCCCACTGCTGCATGGACAGGTAGTAGTCCATGGCTTCGACCTGGAAGGCGAGGTCCTTGGGGTCGGCGGTCTGGGCTTTTTCCAGGAATTCGTTGTACTTGTCGAATGTCTCTTTCGCTTCGGCGAGCCGTTTGGTAAAGGCATCCACCTCCACGTACCCGGACCACATTTTCAAGACGGCCCCGTCGGGCGCGATGATGATGAGGTACGGATACGCCTTCCTGTCGGTGAATTTGGCCATGACGGCCTGATTGGCCTTGCTTCCCGGCGCGTTGTCGGAGCAGTCCAGACTGACGGGAACAAAGGCCGCCAGGGCGGTTTTTCCTTTCGCGTTGGCGTAGACGTCCTGCTCGATTTTGCGGCACCACCCGCACCAGTCGGTCGTGAAATGCAGGTAGAGCGGTTTGTTCTCTTTCTTGGCCTGGGCCAGCGCGGTGTTGTAGGAGGCGGAGAAACCCGGTGGTGGTTTCACGCCCGCCGCCGCGACCGGAGTCCCCAATCCCGACACGACCAGCGCGGCCAGCACAGCAATGCACGATGTTCGCATGGTGTCTCCTTTTGTGAACGGTTACACGATGCAATCGTACCGTCCGGCGCGCGAAAACCGAAACAAAATACGGAAAGCTCCTGCCTTCACGAACCGCCCGTTTTTCATCTGGCACGGCCGTTGCATTGCGGTATGCGCGAGTTGACCCGTGCGCAAAAACTGTGCGCGTGGCCGGGACTCTATTTCTGGAGATGCATGTGACGGCGTCGGATGCCTTGTACAAAAAAGGCCTGCAACTGGCCGAGCGGAACGACCTGGTGGGCGCGTTGGCGTGCATTCAGGAGCATCTGGTCGCGTGTCCGCGGGACGGTGAGGCCCTGAACGACGCGGGGACGATCCTGGCGGCCTTGGGGCGTCCATGGCCGGTCGTCGAACATTTGCGGCGGGCGCTGGAGATCACGGGAGACCCGCGATACCTGGTGAATCTGGCCGAGACGCCCGTGGGACTCACGGGCAAGATGCCCGTGCTACGATATATATGGACACACACGCAAAATCCGGCCCGTTGGTGACGGTGCTCATCAGCACGTTTAACCGACGGAGGTTCTTCGCCGAGGCGCTGGCGAGCATTCTCGCGCAGGAGTACCGCAACCTCCAGGTGATCGCCGTGAACGACGGCGGGTCCAGCGTCGGCGATATTGTCTCGGCCGCCAACGACGACCGCGTCATCCACCTCGACCGCCGCGAAAACCGTGGCAAGGCCTGTTCGTTCAACCAGGCGCTTCAATACGCGCAGGGCAAGTACGTCGCCTATCTCGACGACGACGATCTGTTCTATCCGCACCATGTGCGGCGGCTGGTGGACACGCTCGAGAGTGACACGGACGCGGGCGTCGCCTACAGCGATCTGTACAAGGTGTTCTGCCGCGCCGAACCCGACGGCCGACGGACCGTGCTGGGAAAGTCGGTCAACGTCTCCCGCGATTTCGACCGGTTTTTCCTGATGTATTTCAACCACACGCTGCATGTGTGCATGATGCACCGGCTGGATCTGATCGGGAAAACGGGCCCGTACAACGAGAACATCCGCGTGCTGATCGACTGGGACATGACGCGTCGGCTGGCGTTTTTCACCGATTTCGTCCATATCCGCGACATCACGGGCGAGTACTACGCGCCGGTCGCAAATAGCGACCGCATCTCGTACCGCATGCGGAAAGACCGGGCCGAGTACCTGCGGAACCTGCTGGGGATTCGCGCCAATCGGCCGCCCAAGCCCTGGCCGATGATGAAGGACCTGTCGCTCATCCTGCTGCCCGACGGGATGGACAAGTCGGCGGGGCAGATGCTGCGGGACGTCTGGCTGTGGACGTACGTGCCGTACCAGGCGCTGCTGCCGCTGCCGGCCGCGGCGCTGGGGCGGTTGGAGTCGGAAATGCCCAATCTCGTCCGCGTTCCGGTGGAGTCGGCGTCGGTGACGGCAAGGGTCGACGCCGCGCTCGCGCGGGCCGAGGGCGATTTTGTCGCCGTCGTTCCCGGCGGGTTGAAGATCGAGCAGTCGTGGATCGAGTCGGCCATGCACGCGTTGTGGCACGACGAGCGGCCGATGGTGGGCTATCTCGCCGCGACAGCGGACGAACAGCACTGGTCCGCCGTGGTGCGTCGCGAGGAGGCGATCGAGGCCCGGCGACGCTACCCCACGCTAGGGGTCCGCGCCAGCCTGGAGGCGTGCAATATCCGGTTTCAAACGCCCACGCCGTCGCAGAGACCTTTCCAGTTCGACGAGGGCCTGCAACACGCCCGTCAATTGGAGACCGAGGGCGATTTCGTCCTGGCGGCGGCGGTGTACGAGCAGATGATCGCCATGCAGCCCAACGTCGAGTTGATTCGTGAGCGGCAGGCGGTGGCGCTGGCGATGTCATTGGGGCTCCCCGAGCAAAACCGGGCGGCCACGATGCTGCGGGCGATCAACCGCGACCGCCCCACGCCGGACCTGCTGCTCCAGGAGGCCCGACTGCTGCGAAAACACAACCAGCACGACCAGGCCGCGGTGTTGCTGGAACAGGCACGAGCAATAATGGCTGTGGGCTCTGGGCTGTAGGCTGTAGGCGCATGTGGGCTGATGAAAGATTTGGCCCAATGTTTCATGCGCCTGCGTGCGCCTACAGCCTGCAGCCCAGAGCCCACAGCCGTCGGTTGGTGTTCCCTCTGGCTGCCGCTGTGGCAGACAAACGACTCGAAAATCGAAAAGGTACGCCCATGAAGCTGGACGCGGAAGGGTTTGAAATTGAGGACGGTGTCGATCTGCACTACCAGGTGCTGAAAGAACTGGGCGACTGTTGCGCGACGCTGGGGCGGCATGACGAGGCGTGGCGGTGTTATCGACAGGCCGCCGATTTGGCGCCCGATCAGGCGGCCCCGTGGGTCGGGCTGGGGGTGGTCGCGTTGCAGCAGGGGCGGCTGGACTCGGCCTCGTCCGCCTTCGACGACGCGCGGCGGATCAATCCCGACTGCGCCGAAGCTTACGGCGGATTGGCCATGGTCTGCCAGCAGCGGCACGATTACGCCGGGGCGTTCGACCTCTACCTCCAGTGCCTCCAGTTCAACAGCGACAACCTCATCGCCCTGCTGGGGCTTTTCCAGGCCTCCTGCCAGATGGGAACGTTCGGCAAAATCATTCACTACCTCGAACGCTATCTCGACCGTCACCCCGGCGACACGAGCGTGCTGTTCTGCCTGGCCTCGCTGTACGCGCGGGAGGGAAAACTCCCCCAGGCCCAGGACGCCCTGCTGACGGTGCTGGCGCTCGAACCCGACAAACCCGACGCGCGGAAACTCCTGGACGACGTGACGCGGCGACTGGGACAGCAACCGATGACGGCGTAGCCAGTAGGTAAGGCATAATGAGGGCGAAACGATACGATATGACCTATCCACTACATGGTGACTCGACGGCCTTTTCGCGGGAGCTGGCGGAACTGAAGCGGCAGCTTCAGGAGCAGGTGGCCCTGCTGCGCGACGAGCGGCTGGAGGAACTGATCGAGCGCATGCATGCCACGACGCAACGGCTACAGACGCTTCCGGTGGGCACGGAGCTTCCGGAGGAATTGATGTCGGAGTTGGCGGAAATCCGTTTCCTGCACCGCGACCTGGAGTTGTCGTTGGCCGATCGGATGTCCGATACCCGTCGCCGCCTGACCCACCTCCACAAAGGCCGCCGGGTCGTCCGCGCGTACCGGGGGTAATGTCAAGGCGAGATTTGAAACACGAAATCCGAAACAAATTGAGACTGTAGTATCGTGGGGCGTGATCTCGACGTGGAAGACGAAAACATCCATATTATGATACACACATGATGAATATTGCTAACCTGGAATCGGCCATGAACGAGATCGCCCCGCCGTCGTTGGCGGAGGAGTGGGACAATGTGGGGTTGTTAATCGGCGGCCGCACGGCCTCGTTGCGTCGGGTGTTGTTGTGTATTGATTTCACGCCGGCGGTGTTGGCGGAGACCATCACGAAGAAGGTCCAGGCGGTGGTGGCGTATCATCCGCCAATTTTCAAGCCGCTGGCGAAGGTGACGGCGCAGGCGACGCCCGTCGTGCATCAGGCCATTCGCGCGGGGCTGGCCGTCTACTCGCCGCACACGGCCCTGGACGCCGTTCCCGGCGGAACCCATGACGCGCTCGCCGATGTGCTCGGGCTGGCCGACACCACGCCGTTGGAACCTTCCGCCGATGTCGGGACTGGACTGTGTAAGGTGGTTGTGTTCGTTCAGCCGGACAACCTGTCCGCGGTGGCGGAAGCGGCCTGGGCGGCCGGTGGCGGGCGCGTCGGCGGGTACGACCGTTGTTCGTTCCAGACTCGCGGGCTGGGCACGTTTCGAGGCCTGGCGGGCACGAATCCGACGGTGGGCGTGTCCGGTCTCGACGAGCGGACCGAGGAGATTCGGCTGGAATTCATCGCGCCGCGCGCGTCGCTGCCGGCGGTGCTCTCGGCGGTGCGTCAGGCGCACTCGTACGAGGAGCCAGCCATCGATGTGATGCCGCTGCTGGCCCATGGAGCGCACAACGCGGACGAGACGCCCGCGCCACGTTGCGGCCAGGGTCGCGTGGGGCGGCTGGTGTCGCCGGCGACGGTGGATGCGCTGGTACGTCGGATCAAGCGTCGGTTGGGTGTGTCGCGAGTGGCGGTCGCGCGGTCGGTCGGTTCGGCGCGGACGGCGAAGGTCGCGCGCGCGGCCGTGGGGGCCGGTTCGTTCGGGTCGAAGTTCCGCGCCGCCCTGTCGGCGGGCGCGACGTTCTTTCTCACCGGTGAGATGCGCCATTACGATGCCCTGGCCGCGGCGCAGCAGGGCATGACCTGCGTGTGGGTTGGGCACTCCAACTCCGAACGCATCGTGCTGCCTGTCCTGCGAGACCGCCTGTTGTGCGCGTTACCCAAACTCGACGTGTTGCTCAGTCAAACCGACCGTGACCCGATGACGATCGAATGACAAAAGGAAACATCCATGCTACTGGGTTCGCATCTGAGCATCGCCGGCGGGCATCATCACGCGTTGGTTCGCGGGCGGGAGTTGGGGTTGGCGAGCGTGGCGATGTTTCTGCGGAATCAGCGGATGTGGCGGGCGGCGGCGTTGAAGCCGGCGGCCGTGGAGGCGTTTCAGGCCGCGCGGCGAGAGACGGGGCTGGGGCCGGTCGTCGGGCACGCGTCGTATTTGATTAACCTGGCCGGGCACGGCGAGGTGCTGGACAAGTCCGTCGCCGCCACGGCGGATGAGTTGGCGCGATGTGGCCAATTGGGCGTGGAGTATTACGTGCTGCATCCGGGAACGAGCGACGACGTGGCGGCGGGGCTGTCGCAGATCGCCCGGCTGCTCACGGGAATCGTCGCCGGTCTGGAGGGCGTGACGACGACGGTGCTGCTGGAAACCACGGCCGGTCAGGGCAGCAATCTTGGCTGGTCGTTCGAGCAGTTGGCGACGATGTTGTCGGCGGTGTCGCCCGCGTCGCGGTTCGGGGTCTGCCTGGACACCTGCCACATTTTCGCGGCAGGGTACGACGTGCGGACGGGCGACACGTATGAACGCACGATGGCGGAGTTCGACCGCCTGGTGGGTCTGGAGCGGCTCAAGGCCGTGCATCTGAACGACTCCAAGCGGGAGATTGGTTCGTGCGTGGACCGTCACGAACACATTGGTCGCGGGAAAATCGGCGAGGCGGGCCTGGCGAATTTCATCAACGATCCTCGCCTGGCAGGCCTGCCGTTCATTCTGGAAACTCCCAAAGGTCCGTCGCCCGACGGTAGAGATTTTGACGAGATTAATATTGAGAGGGTGTATTCCCTGCAACGCAAAAAGATGTCATAGTACAATAGATTATGCGTTTGATGAAAGCGTTTACAGCACCTATAAATGAGTACGATAGTGTAGCCGAGGCCACTCGTGGCGCCGCCATGGCCGATTCTCTGCTTCGCACCATTTCGAACGATCAAATTCGTGGAAAGACAATACGCCAAATGTTCTGGGACGACGGGGCGCTGACATTCGTGCTGAAGTCCGGTCAATATTTGAATATTATGGCCACGGATACTGGAATTGCGTGCTCACTCGATGACACGTCGGTGGTAGATGTTAATTCTGTTTTCGATGAAGAGGTTCATCTTCAACTTGATGGAGGTGGGGATGTTATTCCCTGGGACAGAGCGGGACTGCGAGATAAGTTTGTCGGCCGTGAATTAAAGCAGCTTCAATTCGACTGTAACCTTTTATGGATATACATACAATCAGAAATTCTTGCCTGTTTTCTTGTCAAAAGTGATCCTGAAGAAATTCCCTGGTTGCACTGGTCTGAGTCGGAATAAAGAACTGGTGTAAATAGAAACTGTGACGCTGTAGGCGTGTAATAATGACGTAGAAAACAACAGAGTGGCCCCCCGGTCTCGCACGAAGAGCCGTCACATAGCCGCGAAGCGGCGTCTTTTATAGCCCAGGGTGAGCGGTACTCCGCGAACCCTGGGGTCGCGGCTATAGTTTTTCTTATAATCGTTCGCTCGCGCCACTGGCCGAACTCGAACCATCGTTATGCGCGGCATCCCACGACGCTCGATATCGCGATGGAACGATGTTGGATGTCACACGCAACGCGTGCTTGACACAAGCCAGTGGCGCGAGCGAACGGTTATAAGAACACAAAAAACACTTGCCCCCAGGGTTCGCGGAGTACCGCTCACCCCTGGGCTATAAGAGACGCCGCTTCGCGGCTGTGTGCCGGCTCTTCAGCACGAGACCGGGGAGGACACTCTATCGTGTTCAATGTCGAAAATATACACCCACAACACAACAGTCCGCCTTTTTGCATTGTAATTGTTGTGACGACAAAATGTTCTGTAGTTCACAATATCCTACAGCGCAAAGAGGCAGAGCCAAATTCATGCGATCCGTACGGTGTGAATTTCGTGTTTGTGCAGCGTCGTCTGGTAACGGTTGGTTTCCGTTGGTTTACTCAGTGGGCGTTCCAGTAGATCGCACACCGTCACCTGGGCGTCGCGCCCCAGATCAATGGTCACGGGCGAATCCTGACCCGCAATTTCCTGCAATCGCAATATCCACCCCTGGCCGTCCTGGGCGAATTTCCACGCGGTGACGATGGCGTGTCCGTCGAGGTGGAACGGCAGCGCCAGCGGGGCGGGAAGGTTGTACGCGTATCCCGCGCGTGTGAGGTCGGGTTCGCTCACGGAGTCGGTGTACGGCCAGAGGCTGTACTCGAACTCGTGCCGTCCCGTGTCGCGCCACCCGTCGATGGCCCAGGGTTCGATCCCCAGCGGGTACGAGCAGAAGGGCATCTCCGGGCTTCGCAGCAGCGAGAAGTCCCATCGTCCCGGCGACCAGCGGAAGCAGGGCAGCCCCTTGTTCAGAATCGCCACGCCGCACGACGTGTCGATCCGCTTGCGGACCCAGTGCAGCGCGGGGAATTCCATGGTGTGGCTTTTCCAGTCGCTGTAATCCAGTCGCGTTTCGTCGAACGTGCGGTCGATGAACCCGAAGGGAACCTCCCACGTTGCGGTGGGGTCGAGGTTTTGCACGGGAACGATCACACGGAGCCGCTTGCTGTGCGTGTCCCAGTCGACGGTGGTGCGAATATCCAGCCGCCGGCCGTCGGGACTGGCGCCGGCCGTCATGATCCATTTGAGTTTTTTGATGCGCGGGTCGTTTCCGCGGTATTGCCCCGTCCATCGCAGGGCGGTGGTGGTGACGTCGACGGTGGTGTTCCAATCCGCCAGGGCGATTCCCGAGAGGTCGCGCTGCACGGTTCCCTGTTGGGGTTTTCGCATACCCCAGGCGTCGCCCCAGTCGTCCTCGACGACCAGTTCGCCCACGCGGTAAGGACGGTCCGCGTACACCGCGCGCGGTGCGGTCCCGAACAGGTCCTGCCCGTTCACCAGCAGCCGCTCGATCCCGTGCAGGTCGTAGTGCAGTTCAAGCTGCCCCATCTGCATTCGGCCTGTGGTGGAGCGGCTTTTCGCGAACGTGCCGAATTTCGGCGGATCGGCCGGCCTGACACCGTACGACCGCGTGACGGCCTGGGCTCCGTCGAGCATGTCCATCAATTCGTCGTTGGCCTGGTCGATGTGCGTTCCGGTGATCGCGTCGTGGAACTGGTTGAACAGCACGTTCCGCCAGGCGTCGTCGATTTTTTTCGGCGGTGTTTTGGGCTTGCCCTTTCGCCATGCCGCCGTCGCCAGCGACGCTTCCACCACCAATAGTTCGTACGCCAGCTGCTTGGTGCGCTGCTTGTTGCGGATGTACGTCACGTAGCAGCCGGGCATTCCGGGATTGAGGTCGTCGGGTTTGTCCGGTAGCGGCTGGGCGTCGAGGTCCATCAGGTCCAGCAGTTCGGTGTAGTTTCCGAAACGGACTTCGCACTGACCGGCGTATTTGGCGGCCGCCTGGCGGATGATGTCGAGATACTTCTGGTTGGGTCTCTGCTCCTCGCACGACAGGGAGACGACGGCCCACGGTTCGGGTTTGGCGACGGATTTGTCGATCATCTCCGCCAGCGGGGCCGTCAGCGGGATGTCCGCCCAGATCATGCCGCTCTGTCCGCACTGCGTGCAGCCATGGCCTTTGCAGTGGGCGCAGGGAACATGCTTCATGTACTCTCCGGCGTTTTCGCGCGGGTGATGATCCAGCACGGGGATGCTCGTCCCGTCGATTCCCAGCCAGGCCTGTCCGTACGGAACCTGGCGATAGGCCAATTGCGACGCCACCCGGCAGCCGCACAACCGGAGAATCTGCGGGGTGTTGGGTCCGTTTCCGAACGCGTCGGCCACCCATCCGATCGTCAGGCTGGGGTTGTCCGCTCCGGCGATTTCCTCGACCATCGGCCAGGCCAGCAGATAATTCCGCGCCAACCCCTCCGCGGCGGGCATGTTCGAGTCGCTGATCGTCTCGCCGCACAGCATGAAGTTGAGATTCCCGCTTCGGGCGTGCTCGATCACCGCCGCCCGCGCCTTGCGGTTGCGTCGCAGGAACACCCGCCACACGGCCGTCTGACCCTCGCTGAAGGTGTACCCATCGCCCGCCAGTTCCAGCCACTTGTTGATAATGGCCGCCTCGACCTCGGTGTACGGCCTCATGACGACGCCGTTGATCTCCACCGACCGGTCAAACGCGCGCCGCCATACGGGATCCATATGATAATGCGGAATCACCAACACCAGTTTGGCCATGAGCGTTGTCCTTTCGTGACAGAAGTTGCCGCATAAGAATAACGGTGACGGGATATAAAGCCAATAGATATACTTGATGTTGAAAAAGAGGTTCGTGTGGTCATCACCGTTTTGTGCCAGGGCTGTGGACACTCGTTGCGGGTTCCCGATTCCGCCGCGGGCAAGCGGGTTCGCTGCGACAAATGCCAATCCGTCACGCCGGTTCCAGCGGTGTCCGTCACCGACCTCACCCCGCGGTTAGCCACTCCGCCGGATACGCCCGCGGCAGTGCTCCTGTCCCCAAGACCCGACGCGATGCGCGAGTTCGCCCTGGCGTGCCTGCGGTCGGTCCCGCATGCCTGGCGAAACAGCCGCTCGGCCATCCTGCTGGCCATTGTGGTCATGGTGCCCACGATCATCATGGGATTTGTGGCCACAATCCTGTCCGGTGTGGTCATGGCCGCCGGACTGCCAAGATCGCTGCTCGCGCCCGTCGGTTTGGCGCAACTGGCCCTGTACTGCCTGCTGGGCGGAATGGTCTGGCAGTACCTGCTCCGGTACGCCCGCGGAGGAATCGCCAATTCCCCGGAGCGGCCCAAGGTATCGTTCGAATTTCTCAACGCCTTTCTGCTCGGCCTGAAGTCGCTGGGCCTGCTGGTGGTGTACGTTCTCCCGGTGATCACGATTCCGCTCTATCCGCTGGCGACGCTGATGTTCGCCCGCACCGAGGACAGCCGGGCGTTCGATCCCCGCTGGGCTGTCCGCGCCGCCTACCGCAGGCCGCTCCCGTTCCTGCTGCCCTGGGGAATGATTCTCGGTTGGTTGATCGTGATCGCCATCGTCGGCGCGGTCGTGGTGGCCGTGGGTTATCTCGCGGTCTTCCTTACCACCATGAGCAATCTGGGCCTGGCCATGGACATCCTGGCCGCCCTCCTGGGACTTGCCCTGATGGCGAGCGTGGTCCTGTTCGGCCTGACCGCGGTGATGGTTCCCGCCCGTTGCGCGGGCCTGCTGGGCCACTTCTTCCCCGACCTGCTCCAGGCGATTCCCGCGCGCGCCAACTCCGCCGCCTCCACTGTCAGCCTCACCGGCGGCGTGGTTGTAAGTGTTCTGGTCCTCATCTTCCTGCTCCCCGCGCTGGGCGGCTTGACCGCCGGAATGTCACGCCAGAACGCGTCCGTCTCGCCAACGGACCCCAACGAGCGCATTTTTACGACCGTCACGTCGAGGTGGACATACTCAACCCTGCCAAGCAAGAGCCTGACAGACAAGGAAATCCACCAGGACCTGCAACGCCTCCGCGAGGACGCCATCCGCTACAAAAAAGCCCACGGCCAATATCCCGATAGCACATGGACACTAGCGGACTGGCTAAAGGAACCGCTCCATGAT